>Ga0105052_10000781_pt1 | contig 43948 bp, 38 predicted proteins | sample FRY03_FD_78094 | JGI IMG/M metagenome (GOLD analysis project Ga0105052, IMG submission 78094) | Freshwater microbial communities from Lake Fryxell liftoff mats and glacier meltwater in Antarctica - FRY-03 | ecosystem: Environmental > Aquatic > Freshwater > Ice > Glacier meltwater ... | reverse complement strand
GCAGGGGTTTCTACATCTTCTAAATATTTAAATTTCCAATTTTTTAACTGTGCTCTATAGCTTAAATCTAAGTCTTCCGTTAAGGTATCACCTTCCCAGTTCCCTGCATCTAAAATACATTCTTTACGCCAAATACCTGCTGTACCGTTGAAATTAATAAAGTGTCCTTTGGCATTTCTACCTACTTGTTCTAGGGTAAAGTGTGCATCTAAAGCAAAAGCTTGAATACGTGTTAGGGTGGAGTAATCTCTGTTGATATGTCCCCAACGGGTTTGTACTACGCCAATTTCTTTATCTTTAAAGTAGATGACGGTTTTTTTCAACCAGTCCGAGGCGGGCAAGAAATCAGCATCGAAAATGGCAATAAACTCGCCTTTTGCCACTTCTAAGCCTTCTTTTAAAGCTCCAGCCTTATATCCTTGGCGGTTTGTTCTTCGGATATGGATAATATCTAAACCTGTTTCTTGTAATTTTTTGATGTGAATAGCTGTTGCTTCAACAGACTCATCGGTAGAGTCGTCTAGTACTTGTATTTCTAATTTACTGGAAGGGTATTCTAATTTTGCAATATTTTCTAATAATCGATCCATTACATACTCCTCATTATACACAGGAAGTTGAATGGTTACATAAGGAATTTCTTTAGGGTCTAAAAGGTTAAATTTTGGGGCAATTTCATTTTTTCTTTTGTAGCCTAGATAGTTGACCAACAGGTTTAATTGGGCTAAACTGTAGAAGAAAATTAAAATTAATGCAAGGCTATAAATAGCGATGATAATGTAAGTGATTGTTAGGGCCATTTTATTTTATACTGTATTTGAAAATCCAACTTAAGATTTTTATGCCTGCAAATATACTACCTTTTACCGTACCTGATACTTTTGACACGCCAATTCTTTTTTTATAACGTACTGGTACTTCGGTATATGTAAATTTCTTTTTTAATACTTTTAATTGCATCTCGACTGTCCATCCGTAGGTTTTATCTATCATGTTTAGTGCTATTAAAGTGTCGTATTTAATAGCTCTAAAAGGCCCAAGATCTGTAAAATTAGCCTTAAAAAATAGTTTCATTAAGGATGTTGCTAGCCAATTTCCGAAAATTTGCTGCGGTGTCATAGCGCCTTCTTCTCTTAAATTTTTTATTCTCGCTCCCAGAACTAGATCTATATTATCAACTATGATGGGTGCAATTAGTTTGGAAAGTTCTTCTGGATAATCAGAATAGTCTCCGTCTACAAATACGATAATATCAGGTTGCTTAGATTTTTGTTTGATATAATTAATTCCAGCCAAACAAGCATAACCATATCCTTTTTGATTTTCGGTTAAAACAGTGGCGCCAGCTTTTGCCGCATTTTCAGCAGTTTTATCGGTTGAGTTGTTGTTGACGACTATAATTTCGGAAACAATACTAGGAATTTCGAAGATGACATGAGCTATGGAATCAGCTTCATTATAGGCGGGAATGATTACGTTTATCTCAGGCATTAAATTTTTGGTCAGTCTTTTTTACAGGAAAATTTTGTACTAGGCGCAAAATGGCAACTTGATTTTTTAATCAATCTTATTTTTTATTGACTAAAGTCATTAGATCAAAATCATTACCTAATAGAATTTCGTTCGGGTTAATTCTGCCTTCCATCGGACCATTTTCTAATTTTAAAACCCCGCGTGGGCAAACAGCTGAACAAATACCACAGCCCACACAACTGGAACGTACAATATTTTCACCTTTTTGGGCATAGGCTCTAACGTCAATTCCCATCTCGCAATAGGTAGAGCAATTACCGCAAGATATACATTGCCCGCCGTTGGTAGTAATTCTAAATTTAGAAAACAAACGTTGTTGAAAACCTAATACAGCCGCCATAGGGCAACCAAAACGGCACCATACCCTGTTGCCGAAAATTGGGTAAAAACCAACGCCAATAACACCTGAAAAAATAGCACCTATTAAAAAGGCATAGCCTTTTCTTAAGCTTTCTGCTTTAAAGATAAAAATATTGCCATCGCCACTAAAAAAATGTAAGCCTAATAATACTGCAATAATAACAAAATAGCCAATAGCGCCATATTGCGCATCTTTTTTGAGTTGTTCTCTTTTAAAAAGCATAACCCAGCCAAAAACTAAAGTTAGTATGGATGCCACACCAATCAAAAAAACATTTTTAGTTAGCCAATATTTATTGGAATCATTTCCTAGATAAGAATACACAACTGCGGTTGTCATCAAGGTTACAAAAACAACTACGCTATGCACAACCCAACGTTCTACTTTCCAAGCCATTTGCGATTTATCACTCAAATGTCTAAAAGGATCTCCGGCGGTTTCGGCTAATCCGCCACAACCACAAACCCAAGAACAATACCAGCGTTTTCCGTATTTGTAGGTCAAAATAGGGGTGATTACAAAAATAGATATGATACTGAAGATCAACATCGCCGTTCCAATATCCCCTGCATCAATAAAACTATTGACTCGGTATCTATCAAAATTATAATAATTAAGCGGCCAAATGTTTTTTAAATCGTAATACGGTAATGAAAAAGTATCACTATTTAAACGAGCCATAAATTCTGGAATCAAAAACGCAAAAGCCGTTTGGAAGAACATGACGCTAACTGTTCTAATAATTTCATACCCGTTATGTCGGTATTTCCAGATAAATTTAACACCAAAAATTAAGATAGCTAAAGTATAAAGCGTGCCGTAAACAAACCATTCTGTAGCAGGATTGCCGTTTAGCAAAACACTCAAAGGATCAAAAAAAGCTATGACCCCCTTATTGTTGCCGTCTTTTACCAATCCTAAATACTTTGGATAAAAATAAAGGACAATATAAAAACCGGTTAATGCCAAACCTAAAATCCATCCCCAAATTCCTCGACTTGAGATAGATTTAAAATATACGCCATCATTTTTTATTCCCTTACTTTTCCCTGTATATTCTGCCCAAGAAAACCAAATAACGCCAATTGTAATTGTCATTAAGGAATATACAAACCAAAATGTTTTATTTGGGAAAGTAATGTTGAAAAAGTTTAAAGTTAATATCCCTAAACCTGAAATGCCCAGCAGCACCGCTAATTTTTGATTGATGTTCAATGCTTTTGGTGGTTCTCCTGAAAGCGACATATTATTATCGAAACTCATATTTTCTATATTTTGTTAGGCTTTGCTAAAAATTCGCTTCCAGCTTTTTTTCTTCGGATTTATGTGCGTCCCGAATGCTGAATTAAATTTGTTTGCGATTTCTACTTCGTAGTTCTTGTAAAATTCGGGATCAAAATTGGCATCTTTTAAATATTCTAATATATGAAAAATATCCTTTTTTTCAGTCAACCAACGATCAAAAATTTCGTGTCTCATTCGAATGCCAAAGGTATTGATTCCTAAAAATTCTTTGGTTGAAGCATCATAAGCAATCGTTAGGCAAATGTTTTCGGTGGCGTGCCGCCAGTGAAAATGTTTTTCAGTCTCTTTTTTCAGCCGTTCACTAAATACCCATCCATAAGTTTGGTATTCTATATCTAAAAACTTGGCAGAATTAAACCAGTTTCCAGGATTGTATTCCGTTTTGTTACCGCAAATAGTTTGGGCTATGGCTTCGCCCATCATGCGACCCGTGTACCATACCGCTTCAATGGGCCTTCTATTGCCAATAGCTTCATTCTGTTCAGCACAATCGCCAATGGCGTAAATATCTTTTATATTGGTTTCTAAAAACCGATTTACTTTCACTCCTTTTTCCAGTGCTACTCCAGAATTTTTAAGGAAATCTATATTTGGCGTTACACCAGCTGTAAGTACTACTAAATCACAAGCTATCACATCTCCCTTATTAGTTTTAATAGCTTTTACATGCCCTTTTTCATCAGCAATTATTTCTTCTAAATTGGTATCTAAACGCAAATCAATATGATGCGCTACAATATGTTCATTCAGTAATTGCGAATCGCCTGAAGGCAAAACACCATTCCAAAAGCTTTTTTCACGGACTAAAAAAGTAACAGGAATATTTCTGCTTCTAAGCATTTCTGCTATTTCAATGCCAATTAATCCGCCACCCGCAATCACTGCTCTTTTACAAACTTGGTTATTTGGCGCGTTTCTTTCTAACTGTTCTAAATCTTGTTTTGAATATAAACCTTGAACACCTTGCAAATCTTGTCCAGGCCATCCAAACTTGTTTGTTTTTGAACCTGTAGCGATAATTAGTTGGTCATAAATAATGTGACTACCGTCTTTAAGATGAAGTTTTTTATTTTGATGCTCCAATTTTTCAACAAACCCTTTCACTAAATCAATTCTATTTTTTTTCCAAAACCAGTTTTCGTAGGGTTGAGTATGTTCAAACTTCATGTGCCCCATGTACACATACATGAGTGCCGTTCTCGCGAAAAAATAATCGCTCTCAGCGGATATGATTGTTATTTTTTTGTTGGACAACTTCCGAATATGTCTTGCAGCCGTAACACCCGCTATTCCGTTTCCTATAATGACAAGGTGTTCCATTGGTTTAATCCGTAGTTTTGCTAAAGCTCGTGTATAAATATAAAACCTTAACTTCACAAAACTGTAATTAATTAAGTAATTTTCAAATTAATTCTAAAAAGCTTAAAACTTCATTGAAGTTAAGAGTCCTATTTTCAAAAAGTAAGTTGTTGTAAATGAATAAGTTATTATTGGTGTTATTATTTCTTTTTGAACTTTCGTGTATAAGTAAAGAAAAAAAAATTAACGGAGTAAGTTTTGTGGCTTCGCGGGAAGCAGTAGGGCAAGAGCATATTCAAGAGGTGGTTGATTTAAATGCAAATCATGCTGCAGTGATGCCTTTTGGTTTTATTCGAGAATTAAATTGTCCAGAAATAATTTTCGACACAGATAGGCAATGGTTTGGTGAAACCAAAAAAGGAGCGAAACAATATATTGAAATGCTTCATAAAAATAGATTAGAGGTGCTATTGAAACCACAAATATGGATTTGGAGAGGCGAGTTCACAGGAAATTTAAAAATGAAAAATGAGCAAGAATGGCAGGCTTTAGAAGCCTCTTATAAAAAGTTTATTATTACTTACGCCACTTTAGCTCAAGAAACAAAGGTTGAAATATTTTGTATAGGAACAGAGTTAAAAGAATTTATTAAAAACAGACCTAAGTACTGGGCTGAACTGATTGTAGAAGTCAAAAAAATTTATAAAGGAAAATTAACTTATGCCGCCAATTGGGATGAATATACAAAATTTCCCTTTTGGGAAATGCTTGATTATATTGGTGTTGATGCTTATTTTCCAATATCCGAAGAAAAATTACCTTCTGCAGAGGATTTAAAGACTGGATGGCAAAAATGGAAAGGTGAGATGGAAAAAATTGCCGTATCCAAAAATAAAAAAATTCTTTTTACAGAATATGGCTACCGGAGCATGGATTATACAGCTAAAAAACCATGGCTGGTTGATCGTAATGACGAAAATGTGAACTTAGATGCTCAAGTAAACGCCACCAAAGTGATTATTGAAGAATTTTGGAAAGAAAATTGGTTTGCAGGTGGTTATGTATGGAAATGGTTTATAAATCACAAACAATCGGGCGGTGCTGGTGATAATAGATTTACGCCACAAAACAAACCAGCTCAGGAAACGATTAAGCATTTATACGCTTCCTATAAATAATATCTTAATTCTAAATATCTAGTTTTCTTTGGTTCTACTGAATTTGTATTTGGAATTGGGCAGTATTTTTAGTAATCTTTGTTAAAAGAACACAACCATGATTTTTAAGAAGAACTTTTATTTGCTATTCTTCTCTTTATTTATACCTGCTATTTTCCAAATAGTCTTATCTCAGGACACATTACCCACTTTTGTAGCTAAGGAAGCCGATGGTATTATATCAGTGCTCAGGTGCAAAGGGCTAGACATAACTACTTATTGCCAAAAATTCATCGACTTAAATGAAAAGCAGATAAGCAACGGAATTCTGCTTGAACTAGGTAAAACCTATAAAATCCCCAATAGTGAGTCTTCCTTTAGGAATGTGGGTAGAATTATAAATTTATCTGAGGATACCGAAAAACCAATTTTTGATTTTGTCTCCATCATTTTAGAAAAAAAGGACAGCACCTTAAAAAATAGAGGAGCCCACCAACGTTTATTAGTTTTTGATTTTGATAGTGTCGATTTTAGTAAAAATGCCTCTTTTTCAATAGCACAAAAAAATACTAGTCAAGAAGGGAAAAATTTTGCATATAGTTTTGAAAATTTATTTTAAGAGGAATAAATGAAGTTTAAAAGCTCAAATCAAAATGATTTTTTTGCGGATAGAACTTATTTCTTTATTGCAAATAATGCCATGCCCCCTATGACTATTATTAAAATAGAAAGTGATGTTAAAACCAAAACCAACGGTGTTTTAGCCAATGTGGAAAAATATCATTTTATAAATTTAATTACGACAGGTATAAAGGTCGATTATAGTAATATTAGCATAGAAGATTAGTACATTAAATTTTTTAGAAGAAGATAGCATGCAAATGATTAGTTTTAAAAATAGGTTAATTTTAATAGCAGTAAACATTAGTTTTACTTTTGTTATTGGTCAAGATTCATTAAAAACCGTAGTTGCAGGAAAGGGAGACGGTATTTTGTCATTACTCAGAAAACAAGGTGTAAACCCCTATGAAATTTATGATGAATTTGTAGCTTTAAATAGTCATAACCTTCGAGATAGTATTCATTTGTTTGAAGGAAGAACTTATATGGTACCACTAAAACTCAAAAGTGATGTTAAAAAAGTCACCACAGAAACAAAATCTGTAAAAGGTCTTTCCTATGAAATCTTCGGCAAAAAATATGCGGAGGTTACTTCTCAAAGTAATAAGCTACAAGGAGTTGTTTATTATTTAATCTCGGGGCACGGCGGACCAGATCCTGGAGCCATGACAACCTATTTAGGTACTGCTATTTCTGAAGACGAATACGCTTACGATGTTACTTTACGTTTGGCCCGTGAATTAATCGCTCACGGCGCAACAGTTTATGTGATTGTTCGTGATCCAGATGATGGCATCCGAGACGAACGAATATTAGCTATGGATCGTGATGAAGTGGTATATCCTAACGAAGCAATTCCTCTAAATCAAGTAGCACGCTTGAAACAAAGAGTGGATGCTGTAAACGAATTGTACAGACAAAACAAAGGCAAATACCAACGTTTAATTGTCACCCACGTAGACAGTAGAAGTGAAGGCCAAAATATTGATGTATTCTTTTACCATCACGAAAAGAGTACCAACGGCAAAAGATTGGCCGAAAGTATTCATAAAACTTTTGAAGCAAAATACAAAAAATACCAACCTAACAGAACCTATTCTGGCACTTTTGAAGATAGAACTTCGCTCTATGTGGTGCGTAAAACCAACCCGCCTATGACCTTTATAGAAATTGGGAATATTACTAATATTCAAGATCAGCGCAGAATATTAGACCCTGAAAACAGACAAGCTCTAGCAAAATGGATAAGTGAAGGCGCAATTTTAGATTACGAGCAGAGATAAGAAAGACAGTACGAAAAAGGACTTTTAGGTTAAAAATTTATTTATTGGTATAGAGAGTAGGCAGTATAAAAAGACTCAAAAATTCTACTATTGAAAACTGAGAATTAATAAGATATTTAGAGTACTGATTTGGCAGATTGCTTTACGCCATAAAGCATTTCAATTAAACTGCGATATTTCGCTTGTAGTAATCATACAATTTTTCTGGACTGGCTCCTAAATATTTTTTAAGATGTATTATGCCAAAATGATATTGTAGTCGGAATTTGCCTTTTTCTTCATATTTTCTAGCTGAGGTTTTTACGTGGAGTGGTAATACCGTAAAATGACTAGTTTTATAAAGTCTGCTAATAAATTCGTTATCCTCATAAATCATGTATCGCTCGTTAAAACCATTAGTTTTTAAAAATAAGTCTTTGGTGATAAAAAGCGACTGATCGCCACCACGGCAAATTTTGTAATTCCATCTTGAAAACCAAGCAAAAAAGTTTAAAAACCGACTATCACTGTCAAACTTCATTTGAAAACAACCTACTTGATTGCCTTTTTCAACAGCGTTGATAATACTATTTCCAAAGTTTTTAGGTGGAAATGTGTCCGCATGTAAAAAATATAAAATAGAACTTTTAGCGCAAGCAGCACCGCGATTTAACTGTTTTGCCCTGCCTTTTTCTGAAGTGATTACTGTTACACCATTTGCTGAGGCTATTGCAATCGTGTTATCTGTACTACCTCCGTCAACAATGATAATTTCTTCTATGTAGTTTGAAGTGTAATTTTGTTTTAAATACCCAATTAATTTACCAATGCAATCCGCCTCGTTTAAAACAGGAATAATAATGCTAATATTTTGTTTATTCTGTTTCATTTAAACGCCAATCGTAGTTCATGAAGCTTATTTTTGCATCAGCATTAATGCTGATATTACTGTAGTTTTGTATGTATTTTATTAAGGAGGTGTTTGTAGTAAAGTCGCTTTTAAACCATTTGAATAACGAGGAAATTTCAATCTTTTCAGAAGTAATTATATTCCGTTTGGTATCGTTTATGAAATCTGACGTAACTTTTTGAAGCTGAGTCTCCAGTTTTGATGGCAAAAATGCTTCGTTCAACAACTTCGGACAAGAATAAGAGGCGCAGTTAATTGCAAAATGAATTCGAGGTTCTTCCATTTTTCGTAAAATATTATGTTCTATTTGTCCTAAAGAATAGGTTTTTGTGCCGACTTTAATCCATTCTCTGTCCCAAGGTTTTTGAATGTCTTTGATGCTTTTAAGAGGGTAATTTTCTAAAATTAATTTTACTGTTGCGGCGTTGTAAAGATTGATAAAATAAGCTAGTTTTTCAGATGGTTTTGAAGTATTTAAAGGTTCATCATCAGCTAGTTTTTTTAAATAAGCATCAAGTACTTTTTCATCTTTTTTAAAAGCTTGGTAATTTACATTTCCGTTAGTGTCAACATATCTTTTTAAAAGTTGATTCCATTCAGAATGGTCTAAAGCAACCTCATTATCATCAAAAGACGCTATACAATCTCCTTTTGATGAAAAAGTTAAAAATAGCACCATGCATGAACTCAAAACAAATAGCTTCATAATTTTTTTATTACCTAGTAAGTAGCCACATATCTAAAAACCTTACAACTGTTTTAACAATTCTCTAAAAAGCTTTACCATTTTGGGTTCTGTTTTTTCAGCAACTGCAATAATTTCTTGAACGTTTACAGGTTTTAAATTATCTGGGTCACATTCATCGGTTATTACAGAAATGGCGACAACAGGTAGGTCTAAATGATTAGCAACTATGATTTCAGGAACCGTGCTCATCCCAACAGCATCCGCACCTAAAAGTTTCAACATTCGGTATTCTGCCCTTGTTTCTAACTGCGGACCAACAACAGAAACATACACTCCCTGTTGAAGTGTGATATTTTCTTTTTTAGCTATGGCCATTAGCTTTTCACGCATTTCAGTATCATAAGGATTACTCATATCTGTAAATCTAGAACCAAACTCACTAACATTTTTAAAAGCCAAAGGAGAACTACCTTGCAGATTAATATGGTCTTCGATGAGCATCATATCACCCTTCTTCATGCTTAAATTTATGGCGCCAGAAGCATTGGAAATCAATAATTTTTCGAATCCCAATTGGTGCATTACGCGAATGGGGTAAGTAACATCTACTAAATCATAGCCTTCATAACTATGAAACCGACCTTGCATCACCACTACTTTTTTCTCCTGAAAAGTGCCATAAATAAGTTTTCCACTGTGAAATTCTACCGTGGCTAAAGGAAAAAACGGAATGTGGTTATAGTGCGCCTCAATAGTATTCTCTAGCTCATCTACCAAACGTCCTAATCCCGTTCCAAGCACAATGCCAATTTCCGGCGCCTCAAAACCTTTGCTTTTTAGGTATTCGGTAGATTCTTCTAATTGTTTTTTAGTCATTTTTATATTTTTTTAAAAAGGATTTAAATGCAGGAACATCTTTGATGTCATCATAAATATCAATATCATTCCTGCGCTCTAAAAAAGTGGTTTTTTTATTTTTTAAATCGGTTAAGGTGTCCTGTAATACCGTATTGGTTCCCCATGCTTTATTTTTAAAAATATTAGGTTCTAAATATTTCATTCCTAATAAGTAATAACCACCGTCTTCGGCTGGGCCAAGCACAAATTCAGCGTCATTTAATGCCGAAAAAGCGTTTTCAATGTCATTTTCGCTTAAATCAAATAAATCACTACCAATAATGATAATTTTTTCAAATCCGTCTTCAAAACCTTCTTGAAAAGCTTGCTGCATTCGGTAACCTAAATCACTTCCATTTTGAAGTTTTTTCAAAAAAATAGTACTATCCCAAATATCGTTTTCCCAAACATTTTCTGAATAATAAACAGTTTTGGTTGCGCTTAAGTTTTTTGTGATGCTTACAGTATGGTTTAATAAAAACTTATAAATATCCAAAGCGATTTGGTCGCCAACATTCGCCGCGAGTCGGGTTTTGCATTTGCCAAGTTCAGGATTTCTAGTAAAAATAAGCAGTAAATTTTTAGATAACACAGCAAAATTGTTTTAATGGTAAACTTTTTCTCCTTTGGTTAATAATTTACCCCAGTACTTTGTAAAAGTGTGCACTCTATTTGTGCTATAGCCCCAAGCATCAAAAATGGCATAATCATTTTCCACCCATTTGAAAATGCCGCCGTATAAGTTTTTGACATTTGTAAATCCACTAGCCACTAATTTTTCGCCAATATCTTCAGAACGTATGCCAATAGAGCAATAAACAACAATAGAGGTGTTTTTATCTTTTATGGTTAAAGCATCCAAATTAAAATTATAATACCCAACCCAAATCGCATTTTTAAGATGACTTACGTTAAACTCTTCTTTTTCTCTTGTATCTAAAATAATACTATTATTTTCTCCGTTCAAGGCCTCAGCGCTAATGTACGGGATACTGTTATTGTTTAATTTTTCTATAGTTTTTTCAATAGTTCGTTGGCCAAATAATGAGGGAAAAGAAAAAAGAAAAAGTAAAAATGGGAAAAAGCATTTTGTCATTTTACGAATTTGAGTATACAACAAAGATATTCATACAATTATTCAAAAATGAATTTATTGTAAAATAAATCATTGGTGATAAAGCGAATAATCCTTAAATCTCAATTTGTTGAAAAATCAAAAGTAGGAATTAATGGAATCAAATTTTTGAGCAACTATTCTTTTAAGGGTACGGCTTTAATTTTGTTGCGAAATTCATTTATTGAAGAAGATGTTACCCCCAAAAACAAAGAAACCCCTATGGATAGGGGTTTTAATGTGGTGCCTCCAGGAATCGAACCAGGGACACATGGATTTTCAGTCCATTGCTCTACCAACTGAGCTAAGGCACCAATATTTTAATATTTTTGTATTTATTGTTGATAGCTTGGAACAAATACATTTTCAGTCTTCCGACGCTCCGGGACTATAGCAACTAAGCTAAGACACCAACGCTGATTAGCGGGTGCAAATATAATTTCAATTTTATGATATGCAAACAAAAATGAAAAAAAAGCGAAATGTTTTTTTTCAATTTCGCAACTTTGTAAAATGAACCTAGTAATAGATGCAGGAAACAGTCTAATTAAAATAGCTGTTTTCAAGGGAAATGCCAATTTGTATCAGGAGCAATTTACCATTGGTGAATTTGTAATTCGTATAAAGGCTATTTTCAAAAAATATTCCAACCTGAGTAACGCTATAGTTTCTTCGGTAGGTGCTTTGACGGATACTGAGATCAAAGTCATTAAACTTTTTTGTGAGGTACATCAATTAAGTCATGCTTCAAAAATTCCTTTCAAAAATTCCTATGCAACTCCAGAAACATTAGGGGTGGACAGAATAGCCTTGGCTACTGCCGCATTCTATCATAACCCTCATGGGAATACCCTCGTTATAGATGCGGGTACTTGCATTACTTATGATTTGGTGAATGACTATGGGGAATATTTAGGTGGTGCAATTTCTCCTGGTTTAGCCATGCGTTATAAAGCTTTACATCAACAAACTTCTAAACTGCCTTTGTTGCAGGCCATAAATGAGGTGAATTTAATAGGGAATACCACCCAAGCCAGTATTCATAGTGGAGTTATCAATGGTATTTTAGCAGAAATTAATGGGCTGATAGACCAGTATAATCATCGTTTTAAAGATTTAACAGTTATTTTAACAGGAGGTGATGCTCGATTTTTGTCAAAACGAACAAAAAATACCATATTTGCCAATCCAAAATTTCTTCTTGAAGGATTAAATTATTTATTGGAGTACAATAAAAATTAGATGATTAGAAAAATCTTAATTGCAATACTAGCTTTTGCCTGCTTTGGGTTATCAGCACAAAGTGGAAGTACATCTCCTTATTCTTATTTTGGTTTAGGCGATATTATGGCTACTGGCACCATAGACAATCAAATGATGGGAGGTATTAGCATGCACGGCGATAGTATTCATATTAACCTACAAAACCCGGCGGCTTATAGCAAATTAAGGCTCACAACTTATGCCGCAGGAATTTCACATAAGCGTTTAAATTATGTTAGTACTGATGCCCAAGAAAGCTCAACTTTAACCAATTTAGACTATCTGTCTATAGGTGTTCCAATAAGTGGTCGTATGGCTATGGGTTTTGGTATTATGCCATTTTCTTCGGTAGGCTATAACATTCAAGCAAACACCACAAATGCCGATGGAACAACCTTACTCAACGAATATTCTGGTGATGGAGGTCTCAATAGAGTATATTTTTCTTTAGGCTATCAAATGACAAAAAATTTAAGTGTTGGGGCTACATTAAACTATAATTTTGGCAATATAAATAATAGACGGGTACAATCATCAACAGACGTGCAATTTGGAACTCTCGATAGAAGAGAAACAAAATTAAGTGGGTACGATTTTAATTATTCTTTAAATTTCACTCCAAAATTAAATAAAAAGTATAGACTTTATTCTTCCTTGATTTTTGATACTCAAGTAAATTTAAATGCAGAAAACAAACAATCCTTGGGGTCTTTTTCAAGGATAAATGGAAGAGAAATAGAAGTGTTTGATGTAGATTTACGATCCCAAGGTTTAAATGCAATAGATGTAAGAATACCAACCAAAGCCACTTTAGGCCTAGGAATAGGTCAAGATTTAAAATGGTTTGTCGGGGCGGAATACAGTATGCAATCTTTAGGTGATTATAAAAATGATTTTTTTAATGTAACTAATTTACAATACACTGATGCTAATGTTTTAGCGGTTGGTGGCTATTTTATGCCGGACTATACCTCATTTACAAATTATTTTAAAAGGATGGTTTACCGAGCAGGATTACGGTATGCAAATACAGGAATGATAATTAATAATCAGGCTATAAATGACTTTGGCATAACTTTTGGCACTGAGTTACCATTAAGGGATATTTCTAATATTAACTTAGGTTTTGAGCTTGGTAGGAGAGGAACAATCGACGCAGGGTTAATTAGAGAAAATTATTTTAAAATTAACATTGGACTATCTTTAAATGATAAGTGGTTCAGAAAAAGAACAATTAATTAACCATTTTTAATACTAAATCATGAAAAAGAATCTTTACATCGTAACCATCTTACTTTTCGGGTTCCTTAGAACAGCAACCGCTCAAGCGAACCCAGAGTGTAATACCAACTTATCTATTTATTCTGAGCACGTAAAAGTGAAAAATTATGAAGCGGCTTATACCCCATGGAAAATGGTGTACGACAACTGCCCAGATTTAAACAAAGCTAATTTCATTTATGGCGAAAGAATTTTAAATTTTAAGATTGAAAAAGCCACTGGAGTGGAGAAAACAGCTTTTATCAACGATTTAATTGCACTTTATAACAAGAGCATTACTTATTTTCCTTCAAACTTTAATCAAGCAACTATTGCAGCTGACGTGGCGATTGCCAAGTATGATAACAAAGTAGGTTCTGATCAGGAAATTTATGATGTTTTACACAAAGGGTTTACTGAGGATAAAGATAATTTTGGCAATCCAAAAGCCTTGTATTTGTATTTTTCGAAATTAGTGGATTTATATAAAGCTGGGTCTAAGGATTTACAAGAGGTTTTTGACGCCTACGACAATGTTATTGAGCAAATTGGAGTTGAAAATAAAAAATTAACTGATAATATAGAGCAATTATTACCGAAAGAGGATGATGGCAGTATCACGTCAAAAGAAAAAAGAATTTTAACGGCAGACACTCAAAACTCAGAGCTCTATGGCAGAATAGAAGGTAGTGTTGATGCTAAATTAGGCGAATTAGCTGAATGTACTAATCTAATTCCTTTGTATCAAAAGAATTTTGATGAAAAGAAAACAGATATTACCTGGTTAGAAAGAGCATCAAGCAGAATGTACAACAAAGAATGTTCTGATGATCCAATGTTCAAAAAAATATTAGATGCTCAATTAGCAATTAAACCGACTGCAGATTTGTACATATATTTAGGTTCTTTGGAAGCTAAAGCAGGGAATAAGAATTCGGCTTTATCATATTATACCAAAGCAATTGATTTAGAAACAGATAAGTATAGAAAATCGAACTTATTATACAAAGTAGCTACTGATTTTTCTAGAAGTGGAAACAGATCAAACGCAAGAAGTTATGCTCAAAAATCCCTAGATGCTAACTCATCAAATGGTAAAGCATATTTATTAATTGCTAATTTATATGCCAATAGTGCTAATGATTGTGGTGACTCAGCTTTTGATAAACGTGCTATGTACTGGAAAGCAGCCGAGGTGGCACGCCAAGCAGGGAGAGTTGACCCTGCTTTAAGCGGGAGATCTAGTCAAGCTGTAGAAAGCTATATGTCTAAAGCGCCTTCTAAAGAAATGATTTTCAGCTCAGGTATGGCGGATAAAACCGTAACCTTTGGCTGTTGGGTTGGTGGAAGTGTAAAAGTTCCTAATTTGTAGTATGATTAAAAAACATATAGATAATTTATCTGGCATTGCTGTAACTTTTGTTATGGCAATGCTTTTTTTTGCTTGTGCCGATGACTACCAAAGAGTAGGAGACGAAGTTAAAAAACAATTATACCCACAAGGAGTTGCCGAAAATTATGAGTTGATTTATACGGAAACAGCCGATTTTTTATTGACGGAAGAAACCGCTGACACAAAGAAAGTTGCCATACTAACAGGAGAAATTAGTGAAGATTTCGAAAATTTAGCCTTCCCCTATAGAACTTTCCCCAAAGGATTGAGAGTAGAATTTTTTGATAAAGAAGGGAATAAAAGCGTAATTTTGGCAAATAATGGAATTATTTATGCTGGAACAAATATTATAGATTTGCAAGGCAATGTAATTATTGAAATGCAAGACGGTAAAAAGCTAGAAACACCACAACTGTATTACGATCAGAATAACGAATGGATTTTTACCCAAGAAAAATTTAAATTTTCTGATGAAAAAGATGGTACGCTTATTTATGGAATGGGGTTGGATTTCAACAGGGATTTTACGATTTTAAACGCCCATAAAACGGGCGATGGCTATAAAATTATTAAAGACGAAAATAATGACTAAATTTTTTAAATACACCGAATACATTTATTTAATTATCGGATTTTTGTCGCTGAATGTTATTTATTCTAACTGGAATATTGATAAAGAAAGAGCTTATTTGTTTATATTCTTTGCGATAATCTCGTTTGGTATGTTTTTATTTAGGAGAACCTACAGAAAAAAATTCGATAAACGCCAACAAGATAATAAACAGTAGTCTTGGAAACATCAATAGTTATTATTTGCTGCCTATTACTATCGGCATTTTTTTCTGGAATGGAAATAGCTTTTATTTCTGCAAACAAAATTCATATTGAAATTGAAAAAAAGCAAGATGGTTTTTTAGCTAAAATACTGACTAGACTTACCAAAAAGCCCTCAAAGTTTATTGCCACCATGCTCATTGGGAACAACATAGCCCTAGTGGTTTATGGTTTGTATATGGGCGATTTGCTTATGGAGTGGTTTGTGAGCTTTGGAACATCAGACAACACCATTGCACATGCGCTACTGACGGATTTTAGTTTGGTGATACAAACCATAATTTCTACCTTAATTATTTTACTCACAGCAGAGTTTTTGCCTAAAGTATTATTTCAAATTTATTCGAATACGCTGCTAAAAATACTAGCATTACCGGCGTATATATTTTATATTCTTTTTTCTTTCTTATCAGATTTTGTGATAAAAATATCAAATGTTATTTTAAAAGTTTTTTTCAAGACTGATGGGGATGAAGTGCAGCTGGCATTTAGTAAAATAGAACTTGGCGATTACATCACGGAGCAAATGGAAGCCATTGACAGTGAAGATGATGTAGATTCTGAAATACAAATTTTTCAGAATGCCTTAGAGTTTTCTGCGGTTAAGGCGCGTGAAGTTATGGTCCCACGTACAGAAATTGAAGCTGTGGAACTCCACGAAACGCCAAAAAATTTAATCAAAAGATTTTCTGATACAGGCTATTCAAAAATTCTTATTTATAAAGATACTATTGATAATATTATTGGCTATGTACATTCTTACGAGCTCTTCAATAAACCGAAAACAATTAAAAGCATTTTAATGCCCGTAGAGTTTGTCCCTGAAACTATGCTCATTAGCGATATATTGGGTAATTTAACTAAGAAAAGAAAAAGTATGGCTGTAGTTTTAGACGAATATGGCGGTACGTCAGGTATCATGACGGTGGAAGATATTGTGGAGGAGCTTTTTGGAGAAATTGAAGATGAGCACGATACGACTGATTTAATAGAAGAAGAAATTAATGAAAAAAACTTTAAGTTTTCTGCCCGTTTAGAAGTAGATTATATCAATGAAAACTACAGACTAGAACTTCCTGAAAGCGATGAATATGGCACTTTGGGAGGTTTAATTGTTAATGAAACTGGAGAAATACCTGATCAAGACGCTCAAATTAAAATAAACAATTTCCTATTTACCATTCTCGAAGTGTCAAGTACTAAAATAGATTTGGTAAGTCTTGAAATTTTAGATAAAGATTAAGGTTTTTATAATAAAAAGAAGATTTAAAAGTAGCTTCTCACTTTGTTATAAGCTCTTACCAAAAAGTCATTTATAATTTTTGACAACATATTATCGAGCACATTTATTCTATCTTATTAGAAACCAATGTTTTTTCATTTAATTTTTTTTCTTAAGGTAACTTCTGCCAATCAAAATATTATCAATTTTTTGTCTTTAGTATTTAAAAGAAAAATGGTAATTTCGTCCGCTGACATAAAATAATAAATAAAATGGCAATTTTAGATAAAATAAGAAAGAGAACTACCATATTAATTTTAATCATTGGTTTAGCGCTTTTTGCATTTGTAGTATCTGGTATCTTTAGTGCAGATGCTTTTTCAGGCGGTAAAGTTGGTTCAGCCATCGCTGAGGTTAATGGTACTGATATTTCTATAGATGATTTTAGAGAAAAAGTAGAAATTGCTACTCGTAATTATGGACCTAATGCATCGGCTATGCAAGTAGTTAATAATGTGTATGACCAAGAAGTTAGGAATGCAATTTTAGAAGAGCAATTTAAGGCTTTAGGAATTACTGTTGAGCAAGACCAAATTGTTGATTTTCTAAGAAACAACCCACAATTTTCTCAGATGCCACAATTTTTAAATGAAAACGGTGTGTTCGATGAAACTAAATTTATCAGCTACATCGCCGATTTAAAAGAAAATAATCCAGGGGCGTATCAAGCTTGGTTACAGAATGAAAAAGACATTATTCGTGCTGCAAAAGAGCAAATTTATTTCAACTTAATTAGAGCAGGAGTTGGTACTACTTTAAAAGAAGGAGAGTTAGATTATAAATTTGCAAACGATAAATTAGACATTAAATACGTTCGTGTTCCTTACACCTCAATTCCAGACAGTACAGTTGCTGTAACTAAGAGTGAAATTGAGGCTTATGTAAAAGAACACAAAGAAGACTTTAAACAAGAAAGCAGCAGAGATATTCAGTTCGTTTATTTTGAAGAAAAAGCATCAGTAAAAGATGAAAATGAGGTAAGCGAAAAAATTAATGCCCTTTTAAAAGATAGGGAAGAATTTAGTGATGTAAAAGACACCACCGAAGTGATAAATGGATTTAGAAATACGAGCGATATGGTCGTGTTTTTAGACCTTAACTCAGATCAAAAGTTTGATACCATTTACAAACCTAAATCTAGTTTTCCTGCAAAATTTGCAGATACCATCGCTTCATTAGCCATTGGTGATATTTACGGTCCTTACCGCGATGGTAATAGATTTAGAGTCACAAAAATGACTGGTAAAAAAGCAAATGGGAATGTGAAAGCAAGTCATATTTTAATAAAATTTAAAGGCGCTCAAGGTGCTGAAGAAACCATTACCAGAACAAAAGAAGAAGCAGAACAAAAAGCAAAAGAAATTTTAGTCGATTCCAAAAAACCGGGAGTGGACTTCGCTGAATTAGCAAAAGAAATTTCTGAAGGTCCATCTGCGCCTAGAGGTGGAGATTTAGGCTTCTTTCAAGAAGGTGCTATGGTAGCTCCTTTTAATGATTTTGTTTTCAGTAACGCTACAGGCAATATTGGTATGGTGGAAACAGAATTTGGTTTCCATGTTATCAAAGTAGATGAAAAGCAAGATTTATTTCAATTAGCAGACTTAGTTAGAGAAATAGAAGCTACGGAAGAAACCACAGATTTACTTTTCCAAGATGCTACAAAATTTGAAATGCAGTCCATTAATGGTCAGAAATCATTCTCAAATTTAGCTGCTGAAAAAAATTATGTAGTGAGACCAGTAAATAAAATTAACCCGATGGATGAAAATTTACCAGGGCTTTCAGCGCAGCGTGGAATTGTGAAATGGGCATTTAATGACGATACTAAAAAGGGCGCCATCAAGCGTTTTGATTTGAGCGGAGGTTATGCTGTTGTTCAATTGGTTGCAAAATATGATAAAGGATTAATGACGGCCGAAGATGCTTCTGCCACGGTGTTGCCAATTTTGCGCAAAAAGAAAAAAGCAGCACAAATATTGAGTGCTAATAAAGGAAAATCAATGAACGATTTTGCATCGAGCAACAATGTTTCTGCCTCAACAGCATCTGCTTTAACGGTTAAATCACCAACCATCCCTGGTGCAGGCAATGAACCAGCGGTAGTGGGCACGGCTTACGTTTTAGCTGAAGGAAGAACAGCAGGTTTAATAGAAGGTACTACGGGTATTTTTATGCTAACATTAACTAAAAAAACCGAAGCTCCTAAATTGGATAATTATAGCACTTTTGCCAATACTATAAAAACCACAAAGTCCAATACCTTATATTTTTCTCTATATGAAGCATTAAAATCAGCTTCAGAAATAGAAGATAACAGAGCTACTTTCTATTAAGTAAAATAGGATTAAATATTTACAAAGCCTCCTTTAGGGGGCTTTTTTTGGTTTCATCTCAACGCCGTTTCTGAAAGTTTTATTGTAGGGACTAGGAAGTAGTACTGAGCGCCATTTCAGCATAAGTCAAAACAGTACAATAGCCTTTGCTTTTAAAATACTCAGGGGTATTTTTTTCTCCAACAGCCATGATAAAATCTCCTCCCCATGCGCCTAAACTTTTAATAGTCCCGCTAAAATCAGAAAAAAGTTCTTGTTGAATTGGAATTTGATTTAGAACCTTGCCCACCAAATTTTCGTGTTCCAAAATAAGTTGTTTAAATTGGGCTACATCATTGCACAATACTATTTTGTTGGTAAGTGAAGTTATTTTTGAAATAAAATTCTCGACGTTAATATCTGCTTTTCGATAGCTTTTAATACCATCTCGGCTGTTCTGTTTTTTATTTAGATGGATGAAATAAATTCCATTGAAAAAATCTGGTTGAAATTCAAATTCAGTAACAACAGGCTTTCTGTTTATAACCCGATACGTAATTGGTTTGTTGTGCAGCGCGCAAGCAATATCATAACCACTGCCCGTAAATGCGTTCCAAAGTAAGGTAAAGGGGTCAATTGCCGCCCATTGCGCAATATTGTTAATTAAAGTAGATGAAGAACCCAATCCCCAATCTCTAGGGAAGTCTAAAAAGGTATTGGCATTATAGCCAATTTGCTCGGCAAGGAAATTTGTATTTAATTTTTGTGCTTCTAACAGTATTTTTTGAAGTGTTACTGCTACTTTTTTATCCGTTGTAGAAGATATTTCTAAGGTTTCGGAATCAAAAATAGCCTCAAACCAAATGTCAGTTTTATGGTCAAAACTTCTCCAAACTATTTTTTGTATTGTATTTTCAGTAACTTCTAAGGATTGACCTTTTTTTGTGGGCAAAGCCAAAGCAAGAGCGCCATCAAGCACTCCGTATTCTCCTGTGAGTAATAATTTTCCGTTGCTGTAAAATTTCTTAGTCATTTCTATGTCCGTAACTTTTCTAAAAGTGCTACTACAGCACTATGGCTAACGGTATTTTTCTTAAAATGTTCCATCAATATTTTCTTTTCAATTTCGGTAGCTTCAAACTGATTGAGAATATTCATCAAGTGCATTTTCATGTGTCCCTCTTGAATTCCTGTAGTTACCAGAGAACGAATCGCGGCAAAATTCTGAGCCAAACCAGCTACCGCTACTATTTTCATCAATTCTTTTGCGGAGGGTTTTTGTAATATTTCTAAGGCTAATTTCACCAAAGGATGCAAAGAAGTTAAGCCGCCGAGAGTGCCTAAAGCAAGTGGGACTTCTATCCAAAATTTAAAAATTCCGTTTTCGATACTTGCGTGTGTTAAACTAGTATAGCTCCCATCTTTTGCAGCATAGGCATGAACACCAGCTTCCACAGCTCTAAAATCGTTTCCTGTCGCAAGAACAACGGCATCAATACCATTCATAATGCCTTTGTTGTGCGTAACGGCACGGAAAGGTTCAACCTTGGCAATAGCAACCGCTCTGAGCATTTTTTCTGCAAAAACCTGAGGAGCAATATTTTTATCTTCATTTAAATCTTCAATTGGGCAGCTCACTTCGGCCTTAACAATACAATTAGGTACGTAGTTACTTAAAATACTCATCACCACTTCCAGAGTGTTATGGTATTCTGTAATTAAAGTACTAGCCTCAAATTCCCTTTTTAGCGTTTTTGAAAATTGCTCCAAGCACGAATTAATAAAATTGGCACCCATCGCATCTTGTGTTTCAAAAGTGCAATGCAGTTGGTAATAATTTTTTAAGTCTTGACTTTTATTTCGAAGTTCAATATCCAATAATCCACCACCTCTTTTTTCCATGTTTTTGGTAAGTACTGCGGTATCATTTTTGAGAATTGGTTTAAGTTGATTAAAAAAAGTAGTTAGTTGATTGAATTTTCCATCATACATAAAATGAACTTGCCCCACTTTTTCAGTATTTAGAACCGTAGCCTTAAACCCGCCTCGAGTCAACCAAAATTTAGCCGCTTTACTCGCAGCCGCAACCACAGAACTCTCTTCAATCACCATCGGGATAGCGTAGAGTTGATCATTAATTAAAAAATTGGGTGCTATACCAAAGGGTAAATAATAGTTTGTAATTGTATTTTCTATAAATTCATCATGGAGTTGTTGAACTTTAAGGTCATCATTCCAATAGCGTTTTAGAAGTGCAGTTGTTCCTTCGGTATTTTGGGTATAATTCTCGGCAATCCATTTTATTTTTTGGTCTTTGCTAAGCTTTGAGAATCCTTCTATTGGGGTAATCATATATTGTTTGGTTTCTGGCGTCAAAGATAGTAATTCCCAAATTGTACTTATGCCGTAATTCTGATTAAAAGAGTTGATTGAAGGCTATAATAGTAATTAATCTATTAAAGCCAGTTCCCAATACCCAATACCTAGAACCCTGATTAATCTAATCTTATAATTCCTTGTTTTTTTGTTTTAAAAGTTTATTTTTATCTGAAATTATCAAGAAAGACAATTCTTATAAGTCTAATTAGTAAAATCAATAGCAAACAAACCAATTAATGGATTTTTTTTTCAAATTTAAACTCCAAAAATTACATGAAAAATTTATTTTCTTTTCTTCTCTTTACTTTTGCCCTATCAATAACGCTCCCAGCACAAAACAAGCCAGTAGCCTTAGAAGAAATATGGAATGGTACTTTTAGAACTGAAGGCTTAGATGCTTTACGTTCTTTAAATAATGGCAAGCAATACACTGTTTTAAATTTTGATAGAAATACCAAAACATCCAGTATTGATATTTATGATTATGAAAGTTTAAACAAAGTAGACACGGTAGTTAATTCTGATGATTTACCGGCAATTTCCAATTTTTCATCTTACGAGTTCAGTGCAGACGAAACTAAGGTTTTGTTGGTAACGGAAAGAGAAGCTATTTTTAGAAGATCATCTTTGGCCATTTATTATGTCTACGATGTGGCATTAAAATCGACTATAAAAATTTCTAATACCAAAATTCAAGAGCCCACTTTTTCCCCAGACAATAGCAAAGTGGCTTTTGTTTCCGAAAATAATATTTATATTTTTGATATTGCTACACAAAAAACAACTCAAGTTACCACAGATGGTATAAAAAATAAAATCATCAATGGAGTAACCGATTGGGTTTATGAAGAAGAATTTGGCTTTGTAAGAGCTTTCAATTGGAATGCCGATGGTAGTAAAATTGCTTTTTTACAATTCGATGAAACCAATGTTCCAGAATTTTCTATGGATGTTTATGGGACTGACTTATACCAAGCACAAACTGTTTTTAAATATCCTAAAGCAGGAGAAGAAAATGCCATAGTTTCTTTACACTTGCTCGATGTTGCCTCAGGTAAAATTACTGATGTGAATTTAGATAATGCCTACTATATTCCGCGTATTCAATGGATGAATGATAAAAATAGGCTGAGTGTTCAAACACTCAATAGACATCAAGATCACTTGAAAATATATGCCGTAAACACCAAAAACAATTCGGTTTCTGTTTTATTAGAAGAGAAAGATGCGGCTTATGTGGACATTACCGATAATTTGACCTTTTTAGAAGACGATAGCTTTATTTGGACTAGCGAAAAAGACGGTTATAATCATATTTACCTATACAATGAAGATGGTAAGTTAATGAATCAAATTACTAAAGGTAACTGGGAAGTAACCAATTTTTATGGCTACGACCAAAATGAAGATAAGGTGTATTATCAAGGCACGGAAAATGGAGCTATTCATCGGGATGTTTATAGTATTGAAAGCAACGGTAAAAATAAAAAGCGATTAACTACAAAAGAAGGTCAAAACAGTGCAGATTTTAGTGCAGATTTCACCTATTTTATCAATACTTTTTCAAGTGCTATAACGCCACCAGAATATACCTTGCATAAGGCTTTAACAGGCAAGAAAGTGAAAGATATACTCGATAATAATGCCCTATTACAAAAATTGGAAAACTATCAAATTAGTTCTAGAGAATTCTCAATAATTTCAGTAAATGGCAACGATTTGAATATGTGGATGATAAAACCAGTAAATTTCGATGCTACAAAAAAATACCCATTATTTATGTTTCAATACAGCGGTCCAGGTTCACAATCGGTTTCTAATACTTGGATGGGTTCTAATGATTATTGGTATCAATTATTAGCATCAGAAGGCTATATTATTGCTTGTGTTGATGGTCGTGGTACTGGTTTAAAAGGGCGCGATTTTAAAAAAGTAACCCAAAAAGAACTAGGAAAATTCGAGGTGGAAGATCAAATTAGCGCAGCGAAAAAAATAAGTGAATTGGCCTATATCGATGCTGCAAGAACTGGTATATGGGGCTGGAGTTATGGCGGTTTTATGAGCACCAATGCTATTTTAAAAGGCAACGATACCTTCGAGATGGCGATTGCAGTTGCGCCAGTAACTTCATGGCGTTTTTATGACAGCATTTATACCGAACGTTATATGCAAACCCCTCAAGAAAATCCAAGTGGATACGATGAAAATTCACCCTTTAATTATCCAGAAAAACTAAAAGGAAAGTATTTATTAGTCCATGGTACAGGCGATGATAATGTACATGTTCAAAATACCATGCGTATGATAGAAGCTTTAGTGCAAGCCAACAAAGAGTTTGATTGGGCAATTTATCCTGATAAAAACCATGGAATTTCTGGTGGGAATACCAGATTGCATTTATACACCAAGATGACAAACTTTATTAAAGAAAACCTATAACTAAATTTAATAATAGTTAAATAAAATTATGGAAAACACCGCAAACCAAGTGCATCAAAAAGAACTATTAGGGCATCCAGTAGGCTTATTTATATTGTTTTTTACCGAAATGTGGGAGCGTTTTAGTTACTACGGAATGCGTGGTATTTTAGTATTGTATATTGCCACTTCTGCTACAGCCATTGATCCAGGTTTAGGATGGAGTAATAAAGATGCTATTTGGTTATACGGTTGGTACACTATGTTGGTATATGTGGCATCTATACCAGGGGGTTGGATAGCTGATAAATTTTTAGGTCAAAAGAAAACCGTAATGCTTGGTGGTTTGTTACTATGTTTTGGTCATGGAATTTTAGCAATACCACAAAGTTGGGCCTTTTTCACGGGCTTAGTATTAATTATCTTGGGGGTTGGTGGACTCAAACCAAATATTTCTACCATGGTTGGAGGCTTGTATAAGCCTGGAGATATTCGTCGAGATAGTGGTTTTACCATTTTCTATATCGGCATAAATATTGGTGCTTTTATTGCAAGTATTACAGTAGGTCTCGTAGCCTATTATTACGGATGGCATTATGGATTTGGTTTGGCAGGTATCGGGATGCTTTTTGGTCAGGCTGTTTTTATTTGGGGACAAAAATTTTTAAAAGGAGTCGGCGAATTCACAGGTGGTAGTCAAGCTTCGGAAGAAGAACGTTTAGCGACTAAGCGACCCTTGAATAAAATTGAAAAGGATAGAGTTGTAGTTTTATTAATCTCATTTTTAATCGTTATAGTTTTCTGGGGAGCTTTTGAGCAAGCTGGTGGGTTAATGAATCTTTATACCGATGCTAAAGTAGATAGAACCACTGGAGCGAGCTGGTTAGAGGAAATTCCAGCTGCTGTATTTCAATCTTTAAATGCAGGATATATTATTATTTTCGGTACCATAGTGGGAGGTTTCTGGATTCGGTGGAAAAAGAAAGGAAAAGAGTCTTCATCTTTATTTAAAATGGCAATAGGCACTATTATTATGGGGCTTGGGTATGTATTTATGATGTTTGCTTCAAAAGAAGCAAGTGCTGAAACTTTCGGTAAAGCTGCTATGATTTGGATATTTTTAGCTTATTTATTTCATACAATTGGAGAATTATGTACATCTCCAGTATCATTATCATTCATTACAAAATTAGCACCATTAAAATATGCCTCTATTATGATGGGTGTCTATTTTGCAGCCACAGGTTTTGGTAATAAATTAGCAGGTACTATTGGTGAAGCCTCTCAGTTAGAAACATTTAAAGGGGAAATGATCGTAAGTAAGCAAGAACTCTTGCCTTATGTATCAAAGGATTCCATGGAAGTGAAAAATCTAGAAAATCAAGTTATTGGTATTTATGACTATCCAGTAAATCAAGATAAAAATTTCAGCATAAAAGCTAAGGTATATACAGAAAACGGCCAATTGGCTTTTAAGGAATATAAAACTGGTGAAGATTTGAATGCTTTATTTGTGATGTCTAGAGGAGAAGATTCAAACACACAGGAGCTCTTGGCTACCTTAAATGATAACAGTGTTTCAGCCGCTAATCCTTACCATGCCAAATTAGTATTTGAAAAAGACAAGGACAAGGCACAAAATTTGGAAAATAAAGGGGACGGAAAAGATTACGGTGTGTCTTTTGTGCTAGAAGAAGAACAAAGCGAACAAGAATTTGCAACTTTTATGTGGTTAACTATTTTTACAGTAGCCTTTGGTTTGTTACTGATATTATTCCTTAAAAAATTGAAAAAATTAACGCACGGAGCAGAAGAAGGGGAAACGGAGATGGCTATTTAATTAGTGCTATAATTTAAACTACTTTTCTAGTCTTGAAGCTTCGAGATTAGACAATGAAAAATAATAAGCTCCTTTTTCGCCAGTAAAGTGAAAAGGGAGTTTTCTTTTGACACAAGTGGCCTGCCAGCGCAATAAATCACTATTGTAGTTACTGCCATCAGCGATTATTATTTTGGGTTGTGTGGCTTCAATAAATCGTTCTAAATTTATTTTTGGAGATTGTGTGAGCAATACAAAATCGTATCTTTTTTCTTTTGGGGGATAAATGGCTAGGCTATCTACAACATATAAATTTCCTACTTTAAGCGTATAACTGTTGGCTAAAGAATCAGTATTAAAACGCATTATTTTTTCATTTATAGTATAGAACGCTATCGCATAGTCAAAGCTATTAGGCTGGTTGGTCCAAAGTTTCAAGGATGATCCCTTTTGTTCCAAGATTCCTGTATTTTTGGTTTGATGTAAAACAATAAGATACTCTTTCTGATTTGTTTTATACACTTGAAAAATAGACCATGCTTGCAGCAGTAAGATGCCTCCTAGAAAGAGTGCAAATTTTTTAAATGAAGGTTTGCTTAGGGCAAAAACTAGAGAAAATATAAGCATATAAGACAAGGCCAATTGCATCCCATCAAAAGAAATGGCTTTAAAAACAAATGATTCTTGTTGCGCTACCCAATAAATAACGAGGTTCATGAGTCCAATAATATCATTATAAAGGCTGGTGATAAAATCGGGTAAAATACCTAAAATCGATAATAAAATAACCACAATCCCACCACCTAAAATAAGTCCCAAACAGGGAACAATGAGCAAATTAGAAATGAAAAATAAACTAGGAAATTGATGAAAATAGAATAGGCTAACGGGTAATACTCCTAATTGAGCAGCGATACTTACACTTAATAATTGCCAAATTTTTCGACCAATTACAGGTTTCGGATACCAAAAGCGTTGCAACTTAGGATAAATCCAAATAATAGCAAATACAGCTGCATAACTCATTTGAAAGCCTACTTGAAAAATATATTGGGGCTTGAGCAGCAAAATAAAGAAAAGTGATAAAGCAAGAATATTAAACCTGTTGGCAGGTCTGTTTAAATACATAGCATACGCTAAAAACGAAAACATCGTCACGGCTCGCACCACAGAGGCTGACAACCCGGCAATAAAAGCAAAAGTCCAAAGCAAAACAACAAGCAAGGCCAATTTTATTTTATTGCCATGTGGTAAGCGCCCCAGTGGTTGCAATAAAAATTGTAATAGGAGCAACAAAATTCCAATATGCAAACCAGAAACTGCCAGAATATGCACGGCGCCAGCATCTTTATAATTGTCGTAAGTATCTTCTGAAATATCATTTCTTTGCCCTAATAATAAAGCTTGAACAATAGATAATTCGTCTGCGCCAAATTTTTCTGTTTTTAAGGAAGTAATAATGCTTTCTCTAAAGTTTGCAGCTAATCCAAAAATAGTTTTTGTAGGGTGAGTTGTTTTTATAAAGTTGCCTTTTTTAAGCTGTATTTGACCTAGAACTCCCAAGTCTGCTAAATATTTTTTATAATTAAATTGATGTGGATTTAAAGATGCACGAACAGCGACAACTTGATCAAAAACAATAAACTCATCATCAACATTCAGATCCGTTGTACTACTATCCTTTGCAATGGTCAAAAGTATTTTTCCAGTAGTAGTTTGATTCGCTACGTTTTGAACTTCGCAAATATATCGTGTAGAGAAATTGTTGGGTTTAAGAACTTCTGAGATTTTGAGCTCTATGCTTTGCGGGTCATTGATAGCGAATTTTGAGTAATGTTGCGTATCATTTTTAGGATTGGCTATGGTGATGGTTAAAAGGCCAACACAAAAGGTGAGTAAGAAGGTAGTAATTCCAAAATATTCGGTATTTTTTGTTTTATTTAAACGGAATAGAGCACCAAGCATTATGAGAAAAAAAATACATGACAAAAGTGGAAATAGTATTGGAATGTTTAAATATTTCCCGACTAAAATCCCTGTTACTAAAAAAAATGTCAATTTTATTGGCATAAATTTCAGTAGTTGCATAAACGCTTATTTTTATAAAATACGGTTAGCTTTTACAAAGGCAGAATTCCAGTAGCCTTCTTTTAAAGAAGATACAATAACACCTCTTGAGGTGCTAGAATGTATAAATTTTATCTCATCGCCATCAATAGCCACTACCAAGCCAACGTGATTGATGTTTTTTGATCTTCGGCTCGTTTTAAAGAATACTAAATCACCTTTCGTAACTTCTCTTAGTCGAATTTCTTTGCCTTTTTCTGCCATACTATATGATGTTCTTGGCAAACTTATATCATGGTTGCTAAAGACCACATACATAAGTCCAGAACAATCCATGCCTTTATTAGTCGTACCTCCTGGTTTATAGCGCGTACCAGAAAATTGTAAGGCAGAATTTATAATTTCGTCGGCTATAGTAATTTTGTACCTAGGGCTTTCAGAATTAGCAATAGTTTTTTCGGCAGGAGAAAGTGGATTATTGATATTCTGATTGTTTTTTGCCGATACAGTTATTTTTCTTTCGGTATTGGTAGCGTAGGTAGTTTTTTTCTTGGCAATACCACAACTCGCAACTAAAATTGTAGCTAAAAGATAGATAAACTTGCGATTCATGGGTATAATTTTAGCTTGGTTTAGGTCAAAAGTAAAAAAATAAGTTGAATGATTTTTTAGTAAAACTTTATTTTGCATTTTTGCGAAGCAATATATACTAATTAACTAGTTGAACTAATCTCGATTTTTCAATGGGATCTCTAGATATTACCTTATCATTGACAATTCTGAGTCATCTTTTACAAGTAAAAATTTTATTAATTATTCGATTTTAATTTATCATAAATAAGCTCAGCAGTTTTTTTACTTGCCCCTTCTCCACCTAATTTTACTTCTAATATTCCGTAGTTTTTTAATATTATGCCTCTTTTTTCAGGATTAAGAATATGGTTTAATTCGGTTTTTAAATTTTTAGTATTTAACTCCTCTTGAATTAATTCTTTGACCACTTCTTTATCCATAATCAAGTTTACAAGCGAAATATATTTCAAGGTAATAATTCGTTTTGCGATTTGATAAGAAATCCAATTGCCTTTATAACAAACCACTTGAGGTACTTTAAACAAAGCGGCTTCTAAAGTAGCAGTGCCACTGGCAACTAAGGCAGCACGGGCCACTTGCAAAATATCATAAGTTTTATTGGAGATTAGATTAACTCTAGAATTTTTTAAAAACGGATTGTAAAAATCGAGGTTCAAACTTGGAGCACCAGCAATCACAAATTGGCAATCAGGAAAATCAGCTACAACCGAAAGCATAAGGGTGAGCATCTTAGAAACTTCTTGTTTTCGACTGCCAGGTAATAAGGCGATGATGGGCTTTTCAAGATCTAATTGATGTGCTTTTTTAAAGCCAAGTACATCAATCTTTGGGGTAATTTTAACAGCATCTAACAAAGGATGACCCACAAAATTAACTTTAAAATTATGCTTTTTCTCATAAAATTTTTTCTCAAATGGCAAAGTAACGTACATGGCATCAATTGTATTTTTTATTTTTTCTATTCTGCCTTCTCTTGATGCCCAAATTTGAGGTGCAATATAATAGCTGGTTTTAAATCCTTTATCTTTAGCCCATTTAGCAATTCTTAAATTAAAGCCAGAATAGTCTATAAAAACTAAAATATCAGGATTAAACTGTTGAATATCCTGTTTACAGAAAGCAATATTTTTAAAGATTTTTTTGATGTTCGTTAACACTTCTAAAAATCCCATAAAGGCCAATTCTTTGTAATGATTGGCTAAAATTCCGCCAGCGTTTTGCATTAAATCGCCACCCCAGCAACGAATGTCAGCCTTATGATCAATAGCTTTTAAAGCCTTAATAAGATTAGAGCCATGAAGATCCCCTGAGGCCTCACCAGCGATTAGATAATATTTCATCTGAATAATTAAAAATTAATAAGGAATAATTAATAATTTCCTCTTTTCTCGGTGCAAATGTGTGAATTCTTTGAGAAACTCTGTGAAATAACTATTACGCAAAGTTACACAGTGTAAAAAAGAGTTTCACAGAGGAATCTTTTTATAAATCGTACTTTTTTTCTATTTAAATTTTTTTATTTTTCTTCACCTAGCACCTAAAATACCTTGTAATACATAATCAGCAATGCGGTTAAAAGCGTTGCAATTAAAACCCCTTTGGCCCGCAAATCCCTCTTAATTTTTAAAAACCCAAAAAAAGCAATCAAATTAAGTATTGCTCCAAGGGCAAGCAAACTGCCAACATGTCCTTCAGAAACTGCGGCTTTGTAAGTTTCTGTAATGCTTAAATCAGAAAAAATAACGATGTAAAGTAGCGTACCTATCGTATTTGCAATAATGCCAACCACAAATCCTGTAGCTATTTCTTTTTTAGTATTCATCTAATTTAAATTCCAGTTATTTAAGGTTTGTATGGCGTGGTGCGCGGTTAAATCGAACTGGGTGGGGACCACGGAAATATAGCCTTGTGACAAGGCCCATTCATCGGTATCTTCGCCTTTGTCTAGTAGTTCAAATTCGCCTGTAAGCCAGTAATAATCCTTGCCAGTCGGACTCTTTCTTTTGTCAAATTTTTCTTTCCAATTAGCTCTAGCCTGACGGCAAATTTTAATACCCTTAATTTCTTTTTTATCCAATTTAGGAATATTTACATTTAAGACAACACCAGAGGGGATCCCATTTTCTAGGGCTTCTTGAACTATTTTTTGAATTTCATTTTTGGCATGACTAAAATTTGCTTCCCAAGAATAATCACATAATGAAAAACCAATGGCAGGAATACCCTCAATGCCTGCTTCTATTGCAGCGCTCATCGTACCAGAATAAATAACGTTGATAGACGAATTTGATCCGTGATTAATACCACTAACACATAAATCAGGTTTTCTATCTAATAACTCTTGTAAAGCCAATTTAACGCAATCTGCTGGAGTGCCACTGCAGCTATATTCTTCGGTATTTTTATCCTCTAAATCAATGATTACTTTTTTTGAATATAATGTGCTATCTATGGTAATTGCATGCCCCATTCCCGATTGAGGGCTATCTGGAGCTACCACAACAACATCGCCAATTTCTTTCATGTAGCTGATTAAAGCTCTTAGTCCTGGTGCCGTTATTCCATCATCATTGGTAACTAAAATCAAAGGTTTTTTCATTATAGATAATTTAGAGGGTAAAAATACGTTTTTCATTCATATTGGGTAAATAATCTCTTTAACAAAAAATTTGCTAAAACAGTAATAGACTGGCACGGTTTTTTCATTATCTTAGAAAACTCAATAAATAGGACATTAATTCTTGTAATTATTTTCACATTATAATTGATTAAAAAAAAAGCAAATGAAAAACAAATTAGCCTACGCACTTTTAATGATGCTATTTTCAGTAGCCGCATGTAGTTTTACCAATAAAACTTTTGAAAACGATGATAAAGACAAGCTTTTGCTTGATCTAATCACTTACGTTTTAGAAAAAGGACATTATCAAGCAAAAAATATTGATGATGATTTTTCAGTTCATGTGTTCGAAGATTTTATTAATGGCCTAGACCCCACAAAACGCTATTTTTTAGCTAGTGATATTAAGGAGTTTGAGCAATATAAATTTTCGATAGACGATCAAATCAAGAATACAGACATAACTTTTTTTAATGCGGTTTATGCTAAATTGATGAAGCGTATGGAGGATGCTAAAGCTATTTACAAGGAAGTTTTAGCTGAGCCATTCGATTATGATATTAAAGAAAGTATTAATATTGATTATGAGAACCAATCCTTTGTAAATTCTAGAAAAGAATTGAAAGAGCGTTGGAGAACACAACTAAAATATGCAACTTTAGGGAATTATGACTCAAAAATAACTGTTACTAATCCTGATATTGTTGAAATCAAATCAATTAAAAACGATTTGCTGGAAACCAGAATTGAGGGAGTTGAGAAGACCAATGATAAAAATAAAAAGCCCTTAACTAAAAAAGAAGCAGAAAAAGAAGCCCGTGAAGACACCTCTAAAACCTTGAACGAATTTTTTGAATTTGTTGCTGAATTAGAGCGTAAAGATTGGTTTGTACAATATTTAAATACTATTGTTGAAGAGTTTGATCCTCACACTTTGTACTTAGCGGCTGACGAAAAAGAAAAATTTGATGCTAGAATGTCAGGTAAGTTTGAGGGTATTGGAGCAAGATTGCAAAAGCGTACAGAAGGTATTAAAATTGTTGAAATTATTTCTGGCGGTCCAGTTTGGAGAGATAAACAAATTGAAGTGGGCGACGAAATAATGAAAGTTGGTCAAGACGGGGAGCCCGCAATAAGTATTGTTGGGATGCGTTTAGATGATGCCATAAAACTGATAAAAGGCCCAAAAGGTACTATAGTGGACTTAACAATACGAAAAGTGGATGGTAGCATTCAAGTTATATCGCTGTCCAGAGATGTGGTAGAATTAGAAGAAACTTTTGCGAAATCAGCGAATATTATTAAAGATGACCAAAAATTTGGGATTATTAATTTACCCCAGTTTTATGTAAGTTTTGATGATTATGAAGGTGAACGCAATGCAGCGTCAGACGTTGCAAAAGAAGTAGAGCGCTTAAAAGAAGAAGGTGTTCAAGGTTTGATATTGGATTTAAGAGATAACGGCGGTGGATCTTTAAAAACAGTTGTAGAAATGGCTGGGTTGTTTATTAAAGACGGCCCAATTGTTCAGGTGCGTTCTAAAGATGACCAAAGAGAAGTTCACGAAGATATAGATGAGCGCATACAATGGGATGGCCCTTTGGTAATTCTAGTAAACGAGTTATCAGCATCCGCCTCAGAAATATTAGCAGCGGCTATGCAAGATTATAAAAGAGCTGTAGTTATTGGCAGTAAACAAACTTTTGGTAAAGGAACGGTACAGAACGTAATTCCGCTAGATCGTATTGTAAGTAGTAATGAGCACGGAGATTTGGGAGCTATAAAATTAACTACCCAAAAGTTTTATAGAATTAATGGTGGTTCTACCCAGTTAGAAGGCGTAAAGTCCGATGTCATCGTACCAGATCGTTATAGTTATATTGATATCGGAGAACGCGATCAGCAAAATCCTTTAGCTTGGGATAAAATATCGCCAGCGACATTCAAACTTTGGGATGGCAATATTGATTATGAGATTACCATTGCCAATAGTACAAAGCGAATGGCAAACAGTGCTCAAATTAAATTAATTGAAGAGAATGCAAGATGGTTAAAAGCCCAACAAGATGAAAGCATTGTATCTTTAAATTATGCTGATTATAAAGTAGAAGAATCAGAGAATAGAATAAAGTCTAAGTACTTTAAAACATTATCAGATTATGATTCTAAATTGACATTTGAGTCATTGAAATACGAAAAAGACTTATTTGTTCTAGATTCTTTGCTAAAAGATAAGCGTGTTCGTTGGCATAAAGATTTAGCCAAAGACGTATATGTTGAAGAAGCTATAAATGTATTACAAGACTTAAAAAAGAATTCGATCAAAAGCGGAAAGCTAGCAAGCGTAAAGGGTTAATTAAAAATTAAAAATTTTCAGCTGTAAATAAAAAAATCCTGTGATTTAAATCACAGGATTTTTTATTGAAAAGCAAAAATATTTTGAATTGATTTTCTCTTCAAGGTTATAAAGTTCGAACTCCAAACTATTTTACTAATTCACTTTCGATTCGCTTTTTACCCAATCTAAAAATCTAATTATCGAATAATCTAATCATCTAACTAAGAACTACAAGAAAGCATTGAACACCCTACTTTATGTCGCGCCCATTCAGGGCGTTTTGCAAACCATTTTTCAGAAGAGGCTTGTTCGCTGTACGGATTTTTTAAGAGCGTGTAAAGCTCATCAATTAAGGCGTAATCTCCTTCATCTGCTTTATCAATGGCTAGTTGCGCCATATAATTTCTTAAAACATATTTCGGGTTAATGGCATTCATCTTTTCTGCACGGGTGGCATCAGAAAGTGATTCTTTTTGCAATCTTTTTAAATAACTCGTAAACCAATTTTCCCATTTTAATAATATGTCACCTTCTAAGTCTTCTAAGGTGTAAAAAGCAAAATCAATTTTAACAATAGCTCCAGCAACGTCATCATCTTTACTTACCGAATTTAAAAGTCTAAAAAAGATAGTCATATCAGTCTCCGTACTTTGTAGTGTAGTTTCCAATTGTTCCAGCAACTGGGCATCTTGTTTATCTTGAGAAAATAGTCCCACTTTAGATTTCATCATATCGAAATATTGTACTGCAAAATCATTTTTATAATTTTCCAAAACTGCTTCCAGAGGTGCTGTTTCTTCTACCAATGGGTACAAGGCATTGGCCAGTTGGTATAAATTCCATAGGCCAATATTGCCTTGGTTGCCATAACGGTATCTTTTATGTTGGCGGTCGGTGGTGTTGGGTGTCCATCCGGAGTCATAGCCTTCTAACCATCCATAGGGGCCGTAATCTATGGTTAATCCTAAAATAGATAAGTTGTCTGTATTCATAACACCATGTACAAAACCAACGCGCTGCCAGTGAATAATCATATTCAAAGTGCGTCCAGCAACTTCTTTAAAAAATTGAATGTAAGATGCTTTATTGTTTTGTTCTAAATGTGGATAAAAATATTTTAAGGTGTAATTAACAATTGTTTTCAAAGTTTGAACATCTTCTCTAGCACTAAAAATCTCAAAATTCCCAAAACGTAAAAATGAAGGTGCAACTCTTGTTACAATAGCTCCTTTTTCAAAAGCTTGGTTGCCATTATAAAGTACATCACGCAAAACTTGATCTCCAGTAAGGGCTAATGATAGAGCTCTTGTGGTAGGCACTCCTAAATAAAACATGGCTTCACTGCACAAATATTCTCTGATGGAGGAGCGTAATACGGCGAGTCCGTCTGCTGTTCTAGAATACGGGGTTTCTCCAGCCCCTTTTAGTTGTAAAAACCATCTTTTTTCGTTGTGCACAATTTCTCCTAAATTAATAGCCCTGCCATCGCCTAATTGTCCAGCCCAATTCCCAAATTGGTGTCCGCCGTAACACATGGCGTAAGGTTTAGAATTTTCGACTATTTTATTTCCCGTTACAATTTTTAAGAATTCTTCTGAAGCGGTAAAATCTTTACTAAGGTCTAAGGTATCCGCCATATTAACAGCAACATGCAGCAATACCGGATTTGATGTTTTTTTAGGTGAAACAAAAGAATAACAAGCCTTTTCAACTTGTCGTCTCGTATTTCCTAAAATAGGGTCTTGAGGTAATTCTTTGGTAAAAGTATCTTGGAGCATTCTATTTATAAGCTTTAAAATTGAGGATTAGTAAATAGGTAATATACAAAATTAAAGTAACTTGTTCTTTTGTTTGATTTTTATGATGATTTAAATGAATAAAAAAGTACTTACTACCATTTTAACCTTATTATGTATTATTGGATTCTGGTTGTTTGATAATTTCTATACGTCGGACAGTTACTCTGAACCAAACAAAACTACATCAGGCACCTTAACTGACTAATTATATTATTCTTCATCAACCACTGGAGACAATATGCAACATGCCAATTATTCACTTTCTTATGACAAAAAACACAAGCAAGCAGAGTGGGTTTTGTATCGATTAACAAAAAAACAACTCACGTACGATGATAGGAAGTGACCTTATTTTATAAAAGATCCTAAGGTAAAAACAAAATTTGCTGATTGGAAAAACTATCGAGGTTCTGGTTTTGATCGAGGTCATTTATGCCCCTCGGGCAATCGTAGATTTTCAGAGTACACGAATAACGAAATTTTTACAACAGCAATGTAAGCCCTTAAAACGCAGCATCTAATGCTGGGGTTTGGAATAATTTAGAAAAGCAAGTACCTTATTGGTGCAATAAATACAGCAGTATCTATGTATTTCAGGTGGAGTTTTAGAAAATAATTCACCTTCAATAGGAGATCAAGATATAAGTGTTCCGAATTATTTTTATAAAATTATTGTACGTAACAAAGGTGAAAAATTTAATAATGATTGGCTTTTTGATGCCCAATAAACCCACGGACGAGTCCTATAAATCTTTTATAGTATGGTAGATGAAATTGAACGACAAACAGGTATAGATTTTTTTGAAAAACTTGCAGATGCTTTAGAAAATAGTTTAGAAAGCAATAAAAACGAAGCCGATTGGAAATTTTAAAACCCTTCTTTTAAACGATTTGAGTCTATTTTCAAAAATATAAAGAGTAAGGCTGTGAACCCAAGCAATCCTGAACCTCCATAACTAAAAAACGGTAAGGGAATGCCGATAGTCGGCAACACACCTATCACCATGCCAATATTTATAAAATAATGAATAAATAAAATAGAAATTACGCCATAGCCGTACATTCTATTAAACGCATTTTTTTGACGTTCCGCTAAATAAACCAATCGTAAAAGTAATAAGGTAAATAAAACAATTACGGTTGTTGTACCCATAAAACCCCATTCTTCGCCAACGGTTGTAAAAATATAATCGGTATGTTGTTCAGGTACAAAATCGCCTTTTGTTCTGGTACCTTCTAAAAAGCCTTTTCCAAATATACCACCAGACTCTATGGCTTTTTCAGATTGGTAGGTGTTGTAACCAATAGTTTTTCTAATTTCCTCTAACTTATTAGCATCTTTTTCTAAACCTAACCATAGGCTAAACCTATCTCTATGGCGTTGCTCGAAAACATTTTCAAATAGAAAATTTACCGATAAAGAAAAAAGAATAGTGCTTATAAAAACCATGGCTACAAGTACCACAGAGATTTTCATAGACTGCTTTCTTAGCAATAAAAACAAGCCGAGCAGAAGTCCTAAAAAAAAAGTAATCCATATAGTGCCAAACATTAGGGAGCAAACAAAAATAAGAATAGCAGAGATGCCTAGACCTAAATAAAAAACAGACGTTCCTTCTCTGAATAGTACAAAAATTAAAGAGAAAAAAACAAGGGCACTGCCTGGATCCGGTTGAGGGATTACTAAAACAGCAGGGATTAAAATAATCAAAAAGGCAAATAATTGGTCTTTATTTCTTTTTATATCTGTTTGTATATCACTTAGGTATTTTGCTAAGGCCAGGGCGGTGGCCACTTTAGCCAATTCTGAGGGTTGTAAATTAAAAAATCCTAAATTATACCATGAAGTTGCTCCTGAAATGGTGGATCCAAAAAGAAAAAGACCCACAAGTAACAACAAGGATATCACATAAATAATACTAGAAAATCGTTCGAAAAAATTACTTTCTAGGGCGAGAATAACGATGATGAGAACAATATTTATAAAAATAAACATTAACTGTTTGCCATAAATGGTAGAAAAATCGAATACATTTTCTTGCCCTTCGGAATAGGTACTAGAATAAATATTTACCCAACCAATGGCGACTAATAAAATGAAAATTAAAATAGATAACCAATCTAATCTTTTTAATAAATCTTTACCAGCCACGCTCGTTTATTCTAAATGGTTCTCCGCTGACTACTTTGGCATATTCTTTCTCTAGGGTTGTAGTGAGCATTTTTTTCTCTAAATCGGTTCTTGTGATTTCTCCTTTTAAATATTTTTCAATTAAGAGTGATGCTATATGTCCTGCATACCTAGCTCCGAAATAGCCATTTTCTATATAGACTGCTATGGCAATTTTGGGATTATCAACTGGGGCAAAAGCAATAAAGACGGAATGGTCAGTAAGCTGAGTTCTAACACCATTTATTCTTGTGAAATTCTCCACGGTTCCTGTTTTGCCCGCAATATCTATATCTTTTATTTTTAGTCTTGCCGCTGTTCCATGCAGATATACTTCGGCCATGCCTTGAACCACTGGTTCAAAATGTTTCTTGTCTATAGTGGTGTATTGTGGTTCTGTAAATTTTGGGTCTTTTGTTTTTACGCCCTCGATTTCTTTGATTATGTGGGGTACAATATAGTAACCGCGATTGGCAATTGTCGCTGTCATATTGGCAAGTTGAATGGGTGTTACCAAAACTTCACCTTGCCCGATTGCATTTGAAACAAAATAAGAGGAAGTCCAACGACCATCACCATACATTCGATCGTACGTTGCAGGTGAGGGTATAAGTCCTCTTCTGCCCGTGGGAATATCAGATCCTAAGAAGCCACCTAATCCAAAACTTTTTACATGTTTATCCCAAACTTCTAGTCCTTCATCTGAATTCGGATATTTTTCGAATATTTTTCTAAAAGTACCCACAAAATAGGCATTACAAGAATTAAAAATACCATCATTTAAAGCTCTGAAACCTCCACCACAATGGCAGCCACGTTTCTTTTTGCCTACATAAAATCCGTTAAAGCATTGTATTCGAGTTTCAGTCGTAATCACCTCTTCCTGTAATCCAATTAAAGCATTTATTGCTTTGAAAGGCGAGCCAGGCGAGGTTTGAGCCAACACTGATCTATCATAAGTAGGTTGTGCAATAGAGTCATTATATAATTTTGTATAATTTCTAGATCTTTCTCTACCTACCAACAAAGCCGGGTCGTAAGATGGTCCAGAAATCATGGCTAAAATCTCGCCAGTTGCTGGTTCTATGGCAACAATACCACCACGTTTTCCATTCATTAAAAGCTCTCCATATTCTTGTAAAACCTTATCGATAGTGATTTTAATTTCTTTGCCCTGTTCTGGTAAGGTATCTAAAATACCATTTTTGTAAGCACCAATATCTCTATTAAATCTATCTTTTTGAATATATTTCACTCCTTTTCTGCCACGTAGAAGGTCTTCATATTGTTTTTCAATACCTGTCCTACCTTTAAGTTCTCCTTGTTTATAATAGGAGTTTTCGTTTAATTCATAATCATTAACTTCAGAGATAAACCCAAAAACGTTCGCGCCACTTTTAGTATCGTAATATCTTAGGGAGCGTTTTTGAATATAAAAACCTTGATATTTACGCATTTTTTCTTGCAGACGGGCGTAATCTGTTTTTGATAATTGCGGTACTACAACAGAAGGTAATCTGGGAGAATAAATTTTTGCTTTTGCCAGTTGTTTTATCAGCACTTCTTTTTCAATTCCTAAAAGGCTACAAAATTCTAAAGTATCTAATTTTTTTACCTCACGCGGAATAACCATTACATCGTAAGCAGGTTGGTTTGCGACTAATAGTTCTCCATTTCTATCATAAATATACCCTCTTTCAGGATAGTCGTATATGGCTTTTATGGCAGTATCGTCTAAGGCCTCTGTGGGAGAATAGTTAAACACCTGCAAATAAGACAGTCTCCCGATAAAGGTGAGTCCAATAAGGACGATTATAGAGGATAAAAGTAGTTTTTTCATCAACAAAAAAATCAAATAATTAAACAAAAAAGTAATTAAATAAAAAAATAGGTAATAAGGTCAATTTTATTCTTTTTTAACACTAAATAAGGAACTGAATAGAATACACAATAATAGGGAAGCAGCACTTACTCCTGCTATTTTCTTTAAAATTAGAAGAAAATTATCAAAATTAAAAACTTCTAAGCTGAAAAATATTACATGATGTATTATAATTAATAACGCTAAAAAAGTAATTTTTTGTATCCAAGGGGCCTTAGAAATTTTAAAACTTTGAAATTCATAATTTACTCCAAAACAAAAGCGCATAATAATGGGTCTCAAATAGGCAATAGTTAGCGTAGCTGCAGTGTGAAAAGCTAGCGTATCTGAAAAGACATCAATCATAAAGCCCAATAAAAATGAAATAAAAATGAAAACAGCCCTATTTTGTTTTATAGGATACCAGTATATAAATAAAATATAAATCATAGGATTTATAAAACCTAGAAAGGCAATTTTATTACATAATAAAATTTGCGCTAAAACTAAGAACATAAACCTTAAAATAGTTATGAAATAATAATTACTGGACATTGTTAGTATTAGTTTCTAATTGTTCTATTTCAGGGCGATTTTTATTGTTAATGATGTATACATTTTTAATATTTGTCATATCATTAAACAATGTAATATCAATTTTATAAGAACTTTTTGAAGGATCTAAGTCGAACTTTTTAATACTGCCAATTAAAATATTTTCTGGAAAAATACTCGATGCGGCTCCCGTTAAAATAGTATCACCCAATTTTATAGGCACTCGTCTTGGAATATCAATAAGTTGTACGGTATTGTAATCTTTACCATCCCAAACTAAAGTGCCAAAATTGTCGCTGTTTTTTAATTTGGCATTTAAATTAGAACGTCTGTTTAAAATACTTTGAATGCGCGAGAATTTATTACTCGTATTTTCTACAATTCCTAAAATTCCATTGGGCGTTATAACGCCCATATCTTGTTTAATTCCGGCTATCGCTCCTTTGTTAAGGATGATATAATTGTCGAGATTAGAATAACTATTTTTAATAATTTTTGCCGAAACTATGGTGTATGCTATTTTTGAAGTATCTAATACTACCGTGTCAATTTGTGTTTCGCGATTATATTCTTGGTTAAAAAGTAATTTCCTTAACCGGATATTCTCTTGAACTAATTTTTCATTTTCAGTCTCTAAATTAAAATAACCGGTAATATTATTGGAAGTTTTATAAATACCGCCCGAAACCCAATTCGCCGAATTAAAAATTTTGGATTGGTGATAGGAATGCGATTGTATAGTAAACCCAAGCGATATAAGCAATAGGAATAAATAAAGTAGCAGATTTTTGTTCCGGAAAATAAAATTTATAATCTGTTGCATCCACTATACCTATTTTCTGATGTATGTTTTTCTAATGTATGTTTTTCTAATAAAGCATATTATTTAAACTGACAAAGTATATGCGGATAGAAATCGTTTCTTCTATTTTATCAAAATACTTTTATACCGTTCTAAGTTTTTTAAGGCAATACCAGTACCGCGTACTACAGCTCTTAAGGGATCTTCAGCAATATAAACGGGTAAATCTGTTTTTTGTGATAATCGCCTATCTAAGCCACGCAACATAGAACCTCCGCCAGCCAAGTAAATACCTGTATTATAAATATCTGCTGCTAATTCTGGTGGTGTTTGTGCTAGGGTTTCCATCACGGCATCTTCTACTCTTAAAATAGATTTATCTAAAGCTTTGGCTATTTCTCTAAAGGTAATTTGCACCTGTTTTGGTTTTCCTGTTAGCAAATCGCGACCTTGAACGGACATTTCATCGGGTGGCGATTGTAAATCCTCGGTGGCAGAGCCAATCGTAATTTTTATATTTTCTGCGGTACTTTCACCCACATACAAGTTGTGTTGTGTTCGCATGTAATAAATAATATCATTTGTAAAAACATCCCCTGCAATTTTTATCGATTTATCGCATACAATTCCGCCTAAAGCAATTACTGCAATTTCGGTAGTACCACCGCCTATATCAACAATCATGTTTCCTATGGGTTGCATAATATCTAACCCAATACCAATAGCGGCTGCCATGGGCTCATGAATTAAATATACTTCTTTGCCGTTTACACGTTCCGCCGATTCTCTTACGGCACGCATTTCGACCTCCGTAATTCCTGAGGGAATACAAATGACCATTCTAAGTGCGGGTGGAAACCATTTTTTCTTCAATGCAGGAATGTTCTTAATAAACATACTTATCATTTTTTCAGAGGCATCAAAGTCGGCAATAACACCGTCCTTTAGTGGACGAATGGTTTTAATATTTTCATGGGTTTTACCTTGCATCATACTGGCTTCTTTGCCTACAGCAATTATTTTCCCACTTATTCTATCTCTGGCTACTATAGACGGACTGTCAACAACGACTTTGTCATTATGAATTATAAGAGTGTTAGCTGTACCTAAGTCTATAGCTATCTCTTCTGTTAAGAAATCAAAAAATCCCATTATTTATTATTTGGTTGCGGATTAAATGTAAGTTTTATCGACGAAAGTAACAAAATTAATGTTTAAAATGACGTGTGCCAGTCATTACCATAGAAATTCTATGATTGTTACAATATTCAATACTTAAGTCGTCTTTTATTGACCCTCCTGGTTGTATGACACTTGAAATTCCACTTTGGTGGGCAATTTCAACACAATCTGGGAATGGAAAAAACGCATCACTAGCCATTACCGCTCCGTTTAAATCAAAATTAAACGATTTTGCTTTGTGGATTGCCTGGTTTAAAGCATCAACACGAGAGGTTTGCCCTGTACCACTAGCCAATAATTGTTTGTTTTTTGCCAAAACAATAGTATTCGATTTGGTGTGTTTGCACAATTTTGAGGCGAATAGTAAATCTTCAATCTCTTGAGATGTTGGGGTAGTTTTTGTAGCTGTTTGTAAATCAGTTGCCGCATCCGTAATAAAATCTTTATCTTGCACTAAAACGCCATTCAAACAACTTCGTACTATGGTTTCGGGCAAAGCAACTTCATTTTTAATTAAAATAATTCTGTTTTTCTTGCCTTGTAAAATGTCTAATGCATCTTTTTGATAGCTAGGTGCTATCACTACCTCGCAAAATAAGTCGTTGATTTCTTGGGCTGTAGCAACATCAATTTCTTTATTGCTAATTAATACGCCGCCAAAAGCAGATACTGGATCACCAGCCAAAGCATCAACATAAGCTTGGTGCAAGTTGCTGCGCGAGGCTAATCCGCAAGCATTATTATGTTTTAAAATAGCAAAGGTAGGTTCGTCATTTTTAAATTCGTTCATTAAATTAACAGCTGCGTCAACATCTAAAAGGTTGTTGTAAGACAATTCTTTTCCATGCAATTTATGGAACATAGTCTCAAAATCCCCAAAGAAAATTCCATTTTGATGTGGATTTTCTCCATATCTTAAAACTTGCCCTTTGGTTTCGCTGATTTTTAAAACGGTTTCTTGTTTGCTTTGGTTGAAATAATTAAAAATAGCTGAATCATAATGAGATGATACATTAAATGATTTTGTGGCAAAACGCTTGCGATCTTCTAAAGTGGTTGCTCCGTTATTTTTAGAAATTAAATCTAAAATCTCTACGTAATCTTCCATGGACGACACACAAAGTACATCTTTAAAGTTTTTGGCTGCCGCTCGGATTAGGGATATGCCACCAATATCAATTTTCTCGATTATATCTTCTTCTGAAGCTCCGCTTGTTACTGTTTTTTCAAAAGGATATAAATCCACAATGACAATATCAATTTGAGGAATTTGGTAGGCTTCTAATTGTTTTTGATCTTCTTCATTGTCTTGGCGGTTTAAAATACCACCAAAAACCTTAGGATGCAAGGTTTTTACGCGTCCTCCTAAAATTGATGGATAGCTTGTTACATCTTCAACAGGAATTACATCAATTCCTAAATCTTTTACAAATTTTTCAGTACCTCCAGTAGAATAGATAATTATCCCAAGTTCTTGGAATTTTTTTAAAATGGGTTCTAAACCCTCTTTATGAAATACAGAAATTAATGCTGATGTAGCTTTTTTTATAGAACTCATTTTTACGTGCTTGAAATTAGTGATTTAAGCACGTAAAAGTAATTTTTTTGAATTTAAAAAGAGCCCGATGTTATCAACAAAATACTAAGAATCTGTTCAAAAAATTCGTCGATTATTTTTTTATGTCCCTTTCGGCACATTATTTCCCTAAAAATTAAGATCACAAATTCTTAAATAGAATCTAAACTTTTAAAGAATTTTTGCAATTTCTGCATTTACAAATTCCAAAAAGCGTTCATCCTCTGCTGTAAAAGGGTCTATGGTGTTCGAATCGATATCAATCTGACCAATATTT
>Ga0105052_10000758_pt1 | contig 44586 bp, 30 predicted proteins | sample FRY03_FD_78094 | JGI IMG/M metagenome (GOLD analysis project Ga0105052, IMG submission 78094) | Freshwater microbial communities from Lake Fryxell liftoff mats and glacier meltwater in Antarctica - FRY-03 | ecosystem: Environmental > Aquatic > Freshwater > Ice > Glacier meltwater ... | reverse complement strand
GTCGACATCACGCGCGCACTGCGACTCATTGGAATCGACCGCATCATCGGTTGGATCTCGACGGCGCAGTACGCCCAGATTGATCGCGAAGTGATGCCACTGAGTGAAGTCGACGAAATCTCACAGCATGCGGCGCACGCGATGTATCAACGGGCAGAGTGCCTGATGATCGATGTGCGCACGACGGCCGAGTGGATGCGCGGTCGAGTGTTACTGGCACGACTGATGACCATGTCGCAGATCGCCGACCAGATCGATGAGATTCCACGAGATCGATTCGTGATCGCGTATTGTCGATCGGGCGGACGCAGCGCTCGAGCGTGCGCGTTCCTTCGTCGCAAGGGCATTCGATGCGCGACTCTTCAGGGCGGATTCTGGCCGTGGTTCGGTCGAGGATTTCCCGTAGAAGGTGTCAGCTTGTGATCGAGAGAGTTGGCTGAAGCAATCCACCCGCGATGGTGGCGATTGAAATCTGACTGGCCACCCGCTGGCAGACGCCGTCGAGATCGCTACCGAGCGTGGGATTTCCCGTCCAATTCTTCAGCGGCGTTCCTTCGTCGCTGTTGCGGCGCAAATCCATGTGGATTGGAATTGCGCCGAGAAAAGGCAGATTCATCGTGCGCGCCATGATCTCTGCGCCGCCGCGTCCAAAGATGTCGTAGGTCTTGCCATCGTCGGCGATGAAGTAGGACATATTTTCGACAACGCCGAGCACCGCGACGCCGAGTTGTTGGAACATGCGAACGGCTCGTCGTGCGTCATCTTGAGCGACGCGCTGGGGAGTGCAGACCACCACCGCGCCGCTGAGCGGAAGAAGTTGCGCAAGGGTCAGCGGCACATCGCCGGTTCCTGGCGGAAGGTCAACGATGAGATAGTCGAGCTCGCCCCATGCGGTTTGCAATGCGAGTTGTTTGAATGCGCCATGTGCCATCGGTCCGCGCCAGATGAGCGCTTTTTCGGGATCCACCATTTTTCCAATGGTGATCGCACGGATGCCGTGCACTTCAAATGGGATCAGCATCTCGTCGCGGATCGTTCCAGCGAGTTCGTGGAGTCCAAGCATGGTGGGGGCGCTGGGACCATAAATATCTCCGTCGAGCAGACCGACGCTTGCGCCAAGTCGCGCAAGTCCAACCGCAAGATTCACACTCACAGTGCTCTTGCCAACACCACCTTTGCCCGCACCGACTGCGATGATATGTTTCACATTGGGCAGGGGATTGCTGGCAGATTTGTTGACCGCCGCACGAACTTGTGCGGTGAAATCAATTGTCACGGTCGGCGATGCCGCGCCGATCTGCGCGGCCTTCACGCGCACTGCGTCTTCGATATCGCGGCGAATGACCTCCTTCATCGGACACGCAGGGGTCGTCAGTTCGATGCCGATCGTCACGGCCGAGCCATCCAGACGCACATCCTTGACCATATTGAGGGTGACGAGGTCCTTCTTGAGGTCTGGGTCTAGAACTGTGCGCAGGGCGTCGCGAATATCTGCTGAAGAGAGTTGCATAGAGAATAATAGTAGGCTAGTCGTGTCCCGTGCATTCACAGCGGGGCAATACCCATTGAAAGGAATTTATTATGAAACAATTCTCACATTTTGGATCGATGTTCGCGCTCGTGACCGCAGTTTCACTCGCAGGGTTCACGCCAGGGTTCACCCCACCTGTTTACGGCATCGATGATGATGATCCGATGACCGCTCCAGATGGTTCCGCAACGGCGCCGCCAGCTGATGCGCCAAAGGGCAAGCGTCCTCCGCGTGGCGACGGCAATGGCGGCGTGCTCTCGGGGCCGAAAGTTCCAGCCAATGCGGGCGACGGCAATTCATCCTTCGGTGCTGCAGACGGCAAGAAGGGTGATCGCCAACAAATGCAAGGCGGCATGATGGAAATGAGACTCTTCAGCGAGGCGATCAAGTCGATCGAGCAGATGCTCACCGAAGATCAGCACACCAAGATCATCGCGCTGCGCGAATCGTTCCAAAAGGAAGTGACGACATGGCGCGAGGTCAACGGCGAAAAGTTGAAGGCGTTGGAAGGGAAAATGCGCAGCGCCCGCGGCGCGGATGGTAAAGGTCCGCCACCAGCGGATGGCAAGGGTGGCAAGGGCGGCAAAGGTGGCAAGGGTGGCAAACCAGCCGGTGGACCTGATGGCGGCGCTGGTAGTCCGCCAAATGGCGGTCAAGGTGGCGAACCAAATGGCGGTGCGGGTGGCAAGCCAGAAGGCGGCGCTGGCGGATCCCAAGGTGGACGGCCCGACAAAGCAACCATGCAGGAGATGCAGACGATTCGTGCGACCATGCCCAAGTTTGATGCGGTCCGCGATCAGATCATGGCGGTGTTGACTAGCGAGCAGCAGGCGGAGGTCAAGGCGAACATGGCCGTTGAGCGCAAGCGAATGGAAGGACAGCGCGGCGGCAAGGGCGGCAAGGGTGGCAAGGGTGGTCCAGGTGGTCCGGGCGGTCCGGGTGGTAATGCTGGCGAGAAGGCTGCGCCACCGATGGATCCGCCGAAGGAAGATTACAAGTTTCCAAATTGAGCTTGATTGGAATTGGTATGCAAGCTTGGCGCTTGCATGCACTGAAATGAAAATCCAACGACGGCGCGCTCGTGATGGGCGCGCTGTTTTTTAGCCGCCGCCTGAAACAATGATGTCGTTGTATGTCGTGTAGACATCTGGTCTGCGAACTTCGGCAGCGTTGTAGGAAAATGCGGTGGTCGGTGTTGGTCCATCACCAAGTTTGGAGAAGAAAATTCCATCTTGTCCAGGCGAAAAGAGGAAGTACTTGCCGCGTGCGGTTCCAGCTTGGGCATCCGAGAGTGCAGCGAATTGCCCCATCGCCGGATGACGGATCAACTGAGCGAGGTATTGGTTTCGATTGGCTGTGGTTCCAGTGGAGAAGACGGAATTGGCAGCTTGATCCATCCCAAGATCGCCCAGTCCTGTGAAAGGGGACAGTAGGGTGGAATTATTGAAGTATGGCAAGAGCGGTTCAAGATAGAACTGCGGACTATCAGTCGCGGCGGTGCGTGTCAAAAGTCCGGTCGGTCGCGCAGAGCGGATGTAGCCGATCGGTTGACCCCACGCATCGAGCAGGTCTGGGATTTGCAGTGGCAGTTGTTCGCCGATTTGCCCACTTGCGATCTTGAGCTGCGCATCCTTTGGCGTGAAGAAGGAATCGTACTGTTTGCCTTCGATACGCGGTCCGCGACCGATGTTGATTGGGTTGATCTTGATCCTGACTTGGCCAGTTCCAGTGGTTCCGGTGGTTCCAAAGGTGAACTCAGTTCCCACTGCTGTGGCATAGGTTGGATCATCGTCGCGAATCGCTCCACCCATCAAATGCAAGAGCGCATTTTCAGTTCCGCTGATCGGTGGGATTGGTGTCGCAGCGAGAATCGCCTCTGGCACGATGCCAGGGTAGTAACCAAACTGTGTGTAAAAAACATCGCAGGCCTTGGCAAACTCATTCATCGTCGACATGGTCGAAGTCGCTTTGGCTTTCGTCGAAACCTTGCCCAGCGCTGGCAGAAGGATTGCAACGAGCACCATGATGATTCCAATCGCCACCAGAATTTCAACGAGCGTAAAACCGCCGCGTGTGCGGCGTGCGTGATTGTGAGGAGTCTGCTTCATGCTTTGGGTATCCGTGTTGTTATTGATTTCAGCCCAAATCGAGCCGAAATCACTGCCGAACCACTCTCAAACGACCTCTCCATGATACGCAGGGGGCATGCTTCCAGTTGCTTGGGTGATTTGGCGAAGGCCTTCGTACACCCCGCACGCGACGGCCGTAGCGAGATTCAAACTGCGCGCACTTTGCACCGCAACCATGGGAAATGTGATTCGGTGGTCGATTCCAAAGGTCGCTGCGACCCACTCGTGGATCTGCGGCGAAACTCCGCCTTGTTCTTGGCCAAAAAGCAGGTGGTCACCTTGTTGAAAGTCAGCATCCCAGTGCGGTCGACTCGCCTTGGTGGTGAAGAGCCAGAGTCGCCGCGGCTGTTCGCTGGCAAGATAAGACTCCCACGAAGCATGCTCGCGGCAGTCGATATGTTGCCAGTAATCCAGCCCCGCGCGCCGCCGCGCCTGCTCGGACATGTCGAAGGCGATGGGATAAATCACATGCAATCGGCAGTCGGTTGCGACCGCGGTTCGGCCAATATTTCCAGTGTTCTGGGGAATTTGCGGACACCACAGCACGATGTTGAAGAGCGGATCTTGCATTGCTGTCGACATCAGACTAGACGCAACCGCGCCCATTCACGAAGTGGCGGATCTGCAAAATCGCTATCATTCCGCCATGCAATTTGTCTTGCTCTCAAATGCTCTTTGGATCGTCTTCCTCTCGGGATGGTGTGTCCTCTATTTCATGCAGGCCAAGGCCGATCGCAAAGCAGGCGGCCGATATCCTGATTATCAAGAGCCTCGCCAATCGCCGTGATGCGGGGGCGTCGCTCGCATTCGCGGCCCGATTAGCTCAGTTGGATAGAGCACTGGTTTCCTAAACTGGAGGTCGCGCGTTCAAGTCGCGCATCGGGCGCTTTTTCTGGGTGCTTTTCTCAATGTTTTGTGTTGTATTTTTGGGCGCGGCATTTTCTCAACGAATCTTCGTGCGCCTCGTTGCACAAAAGCTCGTTTGTCACAATGCGGCAACAACTGCGTCGATCGCCACCGCGAGTCGAGCTCGAGCGACGGCGAGGTTGCGCACGAACGCAGTCGCAACTGGCTCTGGGTGATCAACAAGGTCTGTGACCACTTTGACGGCGACAAATGGTGTGTCAAGATCATGCGCCACGCGCACGATTGCAGCCGCTTCCATGTCCTTGCATGTCACCGATTCGCGCGCAAACAAAGCCAACTCACTGGCCGTGACATCGAGACTCGATCCAGTCGAGCATGTTCCGATCTTCGCTTGCGCAGCGTGTCGTGCGCTTGGTCGATCTGCAATGGATCGATCGCCGATGCCAAACGCACGGAATAGATCAAGGTCGACGCGCTGGTCGTGAAAGAAAAATCGCGTTGGCATATACGCATCGCCAATGTGCGCGCCTTGCGATTGAAATCCGCCGCAGGTGCCGGCATTGAGCAGAAGTTTGGCCCGTGTGCATCGCAGAGCAAGAAATGCCACAATTGTCGCGGTTTCAGTGCCGATCTGGTCGCAGTGATATGTCGCATCGCACCCGTGGATGACGAGGGCGATCTGTCGACCATGCGCGCGCCCGCGCCAGAGTTCCGCCGGCAAAGCTGGATCGATTTTTCCGTGAGCCGTCAGCGACCACTGCTCGATGATCGGCATCGCTTCAACGCGCATGGCGATTTGCAGGAGAATGTCGGGTTGTTCAGGTTGGTTCATGATCGTGCATGATCCAGGATGTTCGCTCATGATCGCAACAATTTTCGTGCCCCGCACGCGGCGCGGGGGAGAAATGGAAGTGGCGATGGGCGGACTCGAACCGCCGACCTAAGAATTATGAATTCTCCGCTCTAACCAACTGAGCTACATCGCCGAGGACCGCCGAGTATATCGCCGAGGACCGCCGAGATGATTGCCGAGGAACGCCGAGACAATTGCCGAGGAACGCCGAGATGATTGCCGAGGAACGCCGAGACAATTGCCGAGGATCGCCGAGATGATTGCCGAGGAACGCCGAGACAATTGCCGAGGATCGCCGAGATTCATGCAGGCGTGGCGATGGCTGTGAAGGATCGGCTTTTGTGGCGGCACTCAAGCGGAATGGGAATTCACGGGCGCGACCGATGCAGATCGAACCCATCTTCGGCCGGCTGCGGTCTGGGCGAAAGCTGGTTCCTTCTGGGCAATCGCAGCGGCAATCAGTCCCATGAAGAGTGGTTGGGGGGTGAGCGGCCGACTGGTCAATTCGGGATGGAACTGTGCCCCGATGAAATATGGATGGCTGGAAAGCGGCAATTCGAGCACTTGCATGATCGGATGCTTGGGATGCCGTCCGCTGAAGATAAGTCCGGCGGTTTCGAGGGGAGCGATGAACGCTGGATCGACCTCGTATCGATGTCGAAAACGCTCGCGAATCATCTTGGAACCGCCCCACAGAAAAGAAGCGAGAGAGTTGGTCGTGATCTCGACATCTTGTGCGCCCAGTCGCATCGTTCCACCCATGATTCCTTCGAGCCGCTTCTGGTCTGGCAATTCGCTGATCACTGGATGGGTAGTTTTCGTGTCAAACTCGGTTGAATTGGCATCGCGCCAGCCCAGCACATTGCGCGCGTATTCGATCACGGCCATTTGGAATCCCAGGCAGATTCCAAGGAACGGAATGCGCTGCGTTCGAGCGAGTTGAACGCAGTGGATTTTGCCTTCGACTCCGCGCATTCCAAATCCGCCGGGCACGATAATCGCATCGACTCCAGCGAGCGCCGTGGCGGCGTGCGCAGCGGTATCGACATCGGATGTGTCGAGCCACCGAATGGAGACATTCGCTCCAAGCTCGATGGCGCAATGTTCGACCGCCTTGTCGATGGATGCGTATGCGTCGCGCAGGGCGGCGTATTTGCCTGATATTCCCAGCACGATGTTGTGGTCGCGTGCCGCGCCGAGCCGCGCGGAAAAACTGGACCACGCCTTGCGCGCGCGATCCTCTGCGACGGTATCGACTCGGTCATGCAAGTTCAGGATCGAAAGAATTTCACGGTCGAGTCCTTCGGCACGCATCGCGTCTGGAATGACATAAATCGAATCTCGGTCGTGCATGGAAAAGACGCGTTTCATAGGCACATTTGAGAACATCGATATCTTCTGCGCAACCTTGGGTGTGACGGGATTCTTGGCGCGGCAGGCGATGATGTGAGGCTGAATGCCCGCTTCCATCAGTCGCTTCATGCCCAGTTGCGCGGCTTTTGATTTCTGCTCGCCGAGAATGGCGGGTTCGATGATGTATGTCAGAGCAACGAAGCAAGTGCTGCCTTCACCTTCCTCGAAGGCCAGTTCGCGCAGCGCTTCAATATAGAAGCCGTTTTCATAATCGCCAGCTGTTCCACCGACTTCGACAAAGACAACATCGAATTGCGTTTTGTTTGGTCCAGTCATTGCCAACTCGCGCAGTTTCATTTTCACCGCGCCAGTGACATGGGGAATCATCTGCACATCGCGGCCGAGATATCCACCGCGTCGTTCGCATTCCAGAATTTCCGTGTAAATCTGACCCGCAGTCATGAAATTCTTGCTTGAGAGGTTTTGCCCCAGCACGCGTTCGTATGTGCCCAGATCCATGTCGGTCTCGAGTCCGTCATCGAGCACGAAGACTTCGCCGTGGCGATATGGATTGAGAGTTCCCGAATCGATATTGAGATAGCCCTCCAACTTCATCGGAGCGATCGAAAGTTTTTTGTCTTGCAAAAGTTTCGCCAGCGAACTGGCAAATATTCCTTTGCCCAATCCGCTCATGACGGTGCCGATGACGACGACGAATCGCGTTCGACCTCGCACATAACCCGCCGGCGCTGGCGAGAAATGTTCCCCAGTCTCTTCGCTGCTGGAAAACTGCGAGAGGAAGCCTGCATTTTCATCTGAATCCGAAGGGGGCATACCTGATACTACTCACAAGACCGTTGCGGGTACAAGATGCGCATGCGAAGACTTTGCAATTTCCTCGTGGTTCTTGCGGTGCTGGCGTGGATCGCACCAGCAAACTTCGCTGCGGGTGACCCTCCAACCGAGCACTTTCCACCCAACCCTCAGGTCGAGTGGCAAAGCCTTCGACTTGACTTGCGCGTGGCGGACATGAACGACGCAGCATTTGATGGCAAGGCGACATACGCCATCGCAGCTGCGGGGCAGAGGGTGGATTCCCTACGACTCGATGCGGGTCAAATGGAGATTCTCTCGGTTGTGACAGTCGGCGCAACACCGCGGAAGCTCGAATGGTCGCACGATGGGGGGGTGTTGCAGATTCGCCTCGCAGAGCCGATCGGTCCGCGGTTGCCGGGTCAGGAAGCTGCGACGCTGGAATTTGCCATCGAGTATCGCGTTCGAGATCCGCATGATGGGATGAAGTTTTCCTGTGCGATTCCAGGGGTCGATGGCCGACCGGGAGTCGCGGCGGAAATTCATACGCAGGGTGAACCACAGAGCAATCACCACTGGTTTCCAGTGCATGACTTTCCAAATATTCGCCTTGCGACGCAGATGGTGGTGGATGTTCCAGCTGGAGTCTCGGTGAGTTCCAACGGTCGATTGGTGGAACGCCGCTCGGTGGGCAATCGTGAAATTTGGCACTGGATGCAGGAAAAACCGCATGTTCCATACCTCGTTTCAATGGTTGCAGGAAATTTTCAGCGCACGGAATTGCCCGCACCGATCAGCGGAGTTCCCATGTCGGTGTGGACGCGACCAGACCAAGCTGACATGGTTCGCGCGACATACGCCAACACCGATCGCATGATGGGCTGCTTTGAGCGCGTCTTTGGCCAGAGATATCCGTGGGATCGATATGACCAACTCGTGGTTCGGAACTTTTCAGCAGGTGGTATGGAAAACACATCCGCCACGACGATGAATTCCGGTGCACTGCTCGATGCGACGGCGCTCTTGGAAGGAGATCTCGACGGACTCATCTCGCACGAACTCTGCCATCAGTGGATGGGTGATCTGATCACATGCAATTCATGGGAACATCTCTGGCTCAACGAAGGTTGGGCGACCTATGGCACTGCACTGTGGATGGAAGAGCGCGACGGTGCGGATAGTTACTACGACCAAATGTTGGGTAGCGCCGCGGTGGCCGATCGTGATACGGGTCTGCCGTACGGCGAACCTGCACGAGCACCGCAGGCGATGTGCTCTCGGGTGTATGGAACTCCAGGAGAAACATTTCGCAGAGCCGCCAATCCATATCCAAAGGGCGCGTCCATTCTGCACATGTTGCGCCGATTGCTCACGGACGAGATTTTCTTTCGGGGCGTGCGGCTGTACACCGAGCGATTTGCGGGAAAGACCGTTCAAACGCACGATTTTCGTGGGTGCTTGGAAGAGGTGAGCGGGCGCAGTCTTGAGCAGTTCTTCACGCAGTGGTGCGATCGAGCAGGCTGTCCAGTTGTCAAAGTTGCATCGCAGTATGACGCTGCATCGCGTCTGCTGACCATGACGGTCGAGCAGAAAAACCGTGGCGGTGGTCAGCCCATGTCGTTTGATTTGCCGGTGGTCATTCGCACATCGTCGAGCGAGCGGACCATTCGTATCGCAGTCTCGAGCGAGTCCACGCAGCGTCAAGTGGAACTCGATGGTCCGCCGACAATGATTGCGGTCGATCCGATGCTCGATGTGCTCAAGGTGCTTGAAGTCACCCACGCGCAACCGTTGTTGATTGAACAGATGAAACACGGACCGACATCTGCTTCGCGGCGGCAGGCGATTCGTGCGTTGCGTGCGAATGAGTCGCCCGAGGTGCGTGATGCGCTCGCGGCAGTTGTGCGCGATCCCAAGGCAAGGTGGACATTGCGTGTGGAAGCGGTCGAGGCGCTCGCCGCGTGGGGATCGCCCCAATCGCGCGCATTGACGCGCGAACTTTTCGATGAATTGGTTGCTGTGACATTGGGCAAGTCCGCCGTCGAGGCCGCTGCGGTATGCCATCCTCAGTTGCGTGCAACTCTCACGGATGCCGTGGGTGTTGCGCCATTTGAGCAGGCATTGCCGCGATTGCAATCGGTTCTTGCACACGACGCGGGTTACGCGCCGCGCATTTCCGCACTGGCCGCAGTGGCGCGCATGGGCGGAGTTGATTTTCCTCAGCAGCGCGAGGCGATCTTGCAGAGTGCGGAGATTCGAGCGGGTATCGACAAGATGCTTGCGATCACGACACCGAACGAGCGTGTGCGCAGTGGCGCGCTCGATGCGATTGGATCCTTGAATCATGTCGAGTTTCGAGATCGTGTGTCCGAGCTCGCCGCGCTTGGTCATCACGATCGGTTGCGGCCCTCGGCGATTGCATCGCTGGCGTCGCTCGCGCCGCCGCCGTCCGATGCGGTGGGTCGAGCGCGAACGGTTCGTTCGCTCATTGAGTTGCTCGACGATCCAGAGCCCAGAGCGCGAGATGCAGCCGGCGATGCGCTGGTGTCGATGCAAGCACGCGAGGCGCTGAGGCGAATGGATGCGATTGCCCAGGCCGACCGCAATCCTCGGGTGCGCGAGAGTGCGGCGGAGTGGGCGAAGAAGATTCGCGCGGCGACTGCGGTGCCTGCGACTGCGGTGCCTGCGACTGCGGTGCCTGCGACTGCGATTCCTGCTACCGCGGTGCCTGCGACTGCGATTCCTGCGACTGCGGTTCCTGCGACTGCGGTTCCAGCGACTGCGATTCCCGCGACTGCGATTCCCGCGACTGCGATTCCTGCGACTGCGATTCCTGCGACTGCGATTCCTGCGACTGCGATTCCTGCGACTGCGATTCCTGCGACTGCGATTCCTGCGACTGCGGTTCCAGCGACTGCGGTGCCTGCGACTGCGATGCCAACGACTGCGGTTCCAGCGACTGCGGTGCCTGCGACTGCGGTTCCAGCGACTGCGGTTCCCGCGACGGCGGTTGCACCAAAGAGTTAGCCCTGTGCTTGGCGGCGGACGAAGGCGGCGTACTGCTCTGGCGTGTCGATTCCGTGTGACTTCGCCACACAGCGCGCCACGGCGATTGCGAAGCCGTTTTCCAGTGCGCGCAGCTGCTCGAGTTGTTCGGTTTGTTCGAGCGGCGTTGGTGCGAGGCCCACGAACGATTGGAGAAATGCTCGTCGATAGACATAGAGCCCGACATGCTTGAGTGGTTCAGCTCGCGCTCGTCCAGCATCTCGAACAAATGGAATGAGCGCGCGCGAAAAATACAGCGCGCGATTGTTGATCGCGACGGCGCACTTCACAATGTTGGGATTGGCGGGATCTTCATGACTCCCAAACGGCGAGACGATGGTTGCAATCGACGCGCCGCTGTCAGATTCGAGCGCGTCAATCGCCACAGAGATCAATTCTGGTTCCACTTCAGGTTCGTCGCCCTGGACATTCACGATGATGTCGGCATCAATGTTGGCGATGGCCTCGCAGATGCGGCTCGTGCCGTTGGGATGATCGGAGCGTGTCATGACACAGCGCGCGCCAAACTTAGTCGCCGCATCACGGATGAGCTCGCTATCGGTGGCGATGATTGCCTCGTGAATTCTCGCGCACGCACGGGCTCGTTCCCATGCGTATTGCACGAGCGGCTTGCCAGTCTCGCTTGCCAACATTTTGCCAGGGAAACGAGTCGAATTCATGCGCGCGGGAATGATGGCGACAATGCGAGGCGACCCCGCACTCGCTGCGTGGGGGATCACCGATGAATTCAAGAGAGTTCCTTCACAAGCGCATCGAGATCCTTGCGGCGCTGGCGAATATCTCGGTAACTGATGTCCTTGCGCAGGATGGCCGAGCAGATATCCGCTGCATCTCGGGCGTGTTGCCCGCTGCGCTCGCTCTTGGCAAGTGCAATCAGCGAGAGCATCAGGTCATACTTGATGTCGGGCATTTGCTCGGATTGTGTGGCATCCATCGCGCTCAACGCGTCCTTGAATTCGCCGATGGCTTCGCTATACCAGCCTGAGACTGCGAAACAACGACCGAGCATGTGTGCGGCGCTCACGCGCATCTTCGGCTCTTCCTTGGCGATTTGCAGGCAGCCCATCGCTTCCTCGTACAGTCCCATCTCAAAGAGGATTCGTCCCAGTTCTGCCTTGATCGAGCGGTCGGTTGGATAGTTGGCTGCGCGTTCTTTGAATTCGCTTGCGCGCAGTTCGAGCACCGCCTTGCGCACGCGAGCGACCGTGGTCTGTGCGGTCGCATCCGTTGGGGCCACTTTGGCGGCTTCTTCTGCTGTCTTCAGTTGGCGGTTGGCGCGCAGCAACTTGATGTCGCCAGCGGCCATGCGAAAGCGGTATTCCTTGAGTGCCTCGAAGGCAGAGAGATAGACCCGAAACGCGATCGCCTCATGTTCTGGCGTACCCATTCGCTTGAGGGAAGTGCAATACTTTTGAATGTTGTCAGGAATGGTTGGATTGGCGTCGTATTCAGCTTTCGTTCGCTCGAGATTTCGCGCTTCGGATCCGGCGCTGCCCGTCAGTGCGTCGGCCTCTTCCATTGCGCGTTGCTTATCGAGATCGAGAACATTGCCGCGAAAATTGCCCTTGCCGCCGTCGTCGCGGTCGAATCCGCTGGCCACAATCGCACGATTGGCGAGAATCTGCTTGAATTCGCGATCGAGTTTGAGGTCGGATGGATCGAGTACGAGCGCTTCCTCAATACACAACTTTGCCTCTTCCCATGAATTGACTTGGACAAAGAGATCTTTGGCGCGCAGGAGCATTTTCTTGCTTGGTTTATCGCGAAGGGACACGGTGAGAAGATTGAACACTTTCGGTCCTGCCCAAGCCCCAAAAACAAATTGCTCTGCCTTCACCGCCGCAGCCAACATGTCCAGCGCGCGATCCACATTGTTGAGATCTCGCATCCAGTAGAGCTCTGTGACGGCAAAGCGATCCAGCGGAACTGGTCCATCAAGTGGCTTGACTTCGGTTGCCGTGGCGGGTCGTTCGCCAGACTTGAAAAAATCCTTCGCGCATTGGTACATCGCGTCGTGGATCGCCATGTCCTGTGGATCGAGCTTGACGGCGCTGGCGTAATAGAAGAGCGCGACATCGAATGTCGATTGCGACTGGGCTTTCTCGGCGCGATCGAGCCACATCCGCGCCTTCTCAGGGGATGCAACAAATGCGGGCTTCTTTTCAGGGTCGTTCTTTTTCCAAGGCAAAATCACGGAAGGTCACCTCTTTACAAATGCGATGCAAAACAAGAATACAGCAACGCATGCCATCGGCGTTTCGTCGGCAAACAACGGGCGGGTTTGGCTAGACTTCGCAAGCATATGCGCTCGATTCAACTGCATCCTCAAGCAATATTGCGCCGACGCGCCGAACCGGTCGACAAGATTGACGCAGGGATTGTCGAGATTGTCGCAGACATGATTCGAGTTATGCGCCAGGAGGGTGGGTTGGGGCTCGCGGGACCACAAGTGGGCGAATCCAAGCGAATCTTTGTGACTGAGGCGAGCGATGAGGATAAAAAGGCGCAACCTCGAGTCTTCATCAACCCGAGGATGGTGCTCGTCGACGGCCTGCTCGAAGGCCACGAGGAGGGTTGTCTGAGTCTGCCTGAGATTCGTGGCACCGTTCGCCGGCAACCTCATGTCATCATCGAAGCGCTTGATTTGCAAGGTAATTTATTCACTTTGGAGGCAAGCGACATCATGGCTCGCTGTTGGCAACATGAGATGGATCACCTTGATGGAGTATTGATCATCGATCGGATGTCCATGATCGACCGCATGGTCAACCGCAAGCGACTGCGTGCGCTCGAGTCGGCGGGAGAAGCGGATTGAAGGGCGCAGAATGTGGCGCGGGGGACTCGAGCGCAATTCCCATCGCACTGCTGGGCAGTGGAGCATTCGCCGTCAATTCCTTCGAATTATTGCGCCAGCGCAGCGATGAACTGGGAGTGAGAATTGTCTGTGTCGTATCGCAACCAGATCGCAAGGCAGGTCGGGGGCAGGAATCACAGCCGACGCCAGTCAGCAGTTGGGCGATCGCTCATGGTCTGGAGTTGGTGCGAAGAGCGGATGTCAATGATGCTGAGGCTGTCGAAGTGATTCGGCGATCGGGTGCGGCACTCTTTGTTGTGATCGCATTTGGGCAGAAAATTTCTAGCGAACTCTTGCGCGATATCGCAGCGATCAATCTGCACGGTTCGCTTCTGCCTGCGTGGCGTGGAGCCGCGCCGATTCAGCGATCGGTGATGGCGGGCGATCCGGTCGTGGGTGTGAGTGTGATTGGTGTTGGCGAGCGAATGGATGCTGGACTGGTTTTCGCCACGGGCCAAACTGCCTCAATTCCCGCGGAAACTGCGGGTGAATTACATGATCGCCTCGCGCATCTTGGCGCGACGGCTCTGTTGGAAACCATCGCCAAGTGGGTCAAGGCGTTTCGTGGCGAGTCGCCATCCATCCAGCGTGCGCAGCGTGCGCTTGATGCAATCGGCGGTACGGCGCAGGATGAATCTCTCGTCACGCGCGCCAAGAAACTTTCGCGCATGGATGCTTGGGTTGATTTCACTCGCGGTGCTGACGAGGTCAGTGCGCGCATCAATGGGTTGAGTCCGTGGCCAGGTGTTGATGCTGTGATCGGCGGCGTTCCTATTCGGCTGCTTCGCGCTCGGGTGGCAGCGCGGGATGCGACTGTGCCGACGGGTGCGCAGACGGCGAAGCCTGGCGACATCCAACTCGACGGATTCGTCGCGTGCGGATCGGGCGCAATCGAACTGCTGGAAGTGCAAGCGCCAGGCAGTCGCGTGATTGCGCTTGCGGCATTCCTCAATGGTCGGCGACTCGGCGCTGGAGCGCGGATTGAATCGACGATTCCCAACTCGATCGTCCAGGGGAAATCATGACCTCTCTGTCAACGGACATTGCGGCAGCGGACTTGGATTATGCGCTCGATCCTGCCTTGATCGCTCGATCGCCAGCGCATCCGCGGGATCGCGCCAGAATGCTGGTTTTACACACGAAAGAAGGCAAAATTGAACACCGGATTGTCGCGGATCTGCCTGATTATCTCGATGCGCGGGGCAAGCTGATCGTGAATGAAACACGCGTTGCTCCGCTGCGCTTTGTGGCCCGCCGTGTGCGCGATGGTCGCCAGACCGAGGGTCTCTTTCTTGGGCGAGCCGCCGAGGGACGATGGATGGCATTGATCAAGAGTGCCAAGCGATTTGCCGCAGGTGATGTCTTGGAATTGTGCCCGCCCGATGGGAGCAGCGGCCACGAGTGCGACCGAATTCGATTGCACAGCAGGCGCGAGATGGGCTGGGAGGTTTGCTTCGAAGGCTCAGCAACGCCTTCGACTGTCTGGGAGCGATCGGGATGGACGCCTCTGCCGCCGTACATCGTGCAAGCACGCAAGCTCGTTGCCGACGAGCAGTTCAGTGACGCTCGTGACCGGCAGGCGTATCAAACCGTCTTCGCTCGTGCGACGGAATTGGCAAGTTGCGCTGCACCAACTGCTGGATTGCATTTCACTGCGGAACTGCTGGCCACCATAGCCCAGCGGGGAATCGAGCGTCTGTCGATTGAATTGCAAGTGGGCACTGGAACTTTTCGCCCCGTCGAGAGCGATCTGCTGAGCGCCCATCCCATGCACCATGAACGGTGCCGGGTGAGTGCTGGAACCGTCGCCGCACTCGCCGAGGCGGACATGGATGCAAGTCTCTTGGTAGGCACGACTTCCGTTCGTCTTCTGGAGACCATCCCGCGCCCGATCCCGATGGAATTTCGTCAGATCGCCCACGAGCGCATTGCCGCGAATTGTCCCCAAGACATCGCGATGGATTTTGTGACCAACATTCTGATCTCGCCCGGATTCAAGTTTCAGTGGACACGGCGGCTGTTGACCAACTTCCATTTGCCTCGCTCAACACTGCTTGCGCTAGTGGGCGCACTGGTCGGTTTGGAGCAGTTGAAGGAAGTCTATGCGCTGGCACAGCGGGAGCGATATCGCTTCTACTCATTTGGTGATGCGATGCTGATTCTGCCTTGAAGCAGAAGGCGCCGATCTGCCGATAATTAGCAGTGGAGCGCTGCATGAATTTGTCTCACCTTATCGCCAATGTGGACGGCGTTTCGGTCTTGAGTGAACTCGATCCCACGGTGCTTGCCGTGGAGGACGATTCGCGAAAAGTCGGCGCGGGAACGCTGTTCATCGCACGCGCTGGCAAGAGTGGTGATGGTCGAGCATTCATCGCCGATGCCATCGCGCGAGGTGCGGTGGCGATTTGCGTCGATGCGACTGCGCCGACGAATGAATTGACACAGGCGGGAATTGCCGTTGTTCAAGCGATCGATGCGAACAAGGCCGCCGTGGCAATCGCGCACGCATTTCACGGCTTTCCAGCGCGCGCGCTGCGGATGATTGGCGTGACTGGAACCAACGGTAAGACCACGACGGCGTTTCTGATTCAGCACATCATTGGTCACAGCAATTGTCGCTGCGGTTTGCTTGGAACGGTCGTCACCGACGACGGCGCAACGCGCATGTCCACTGAATTGACCACGCCTGGTGGTGTGGAATTGGCTGCAATTCTGGCGAGAATGGTGCGCAACGGCTGTCAGCTTGCTGCGATGGAAGTTTCAAGCCATGCGCTCGATCAAGGTCGCGTCGATGGAATCGATTTTGCCGTCGCGGTCTTCACCAACTTGACGGGCGATCACTTGGATTATCACCAGACGATGGATGCGTATGCGCAGGCGAAGGCCAAACTCTTTCAAGGTCTTTCATCTGGATCATGTGCGGTTGTGAATATGGATGATCCTGCGCATGAGCAGATGGTGAGTGGTTGTGATGCGCGCTTCGTGCGTGTCGTGCGTTGCAGCACGGTCGACGAGAGCGCAGACTGCTTCGCGCAGACGGTGCGCGTATCGCTCGGCTCGACGCGATTGAAATTGCGTGGACCGTGGGGAGATATCGAAGTCGATTTCCCCTGCGTTGGTCGGCACAATGCGATGAACGCGCTCGAAGCCGCAGCTGCGGCGTGGGCGGTCGGCATCGACGCAACTGTGATTGCGAGCGCTCTGAGCAGTGCTTGCGCACCTCCAGGAAGACTCGAGCCCGTGACAACACCCAGCGATCCGTTTGCGGTCTTGGTTGATTACGCGCACACCGACGATGCGCTATCCAATGTCTTGACGGCGCTGCGCCCTGTTGTGGGAAGCGGACGAATCATTCTGGTCTTTGGATGCGGTGGTGATCGAGATCGCACCAAGCGTCCGCGAATGGCCAAGACCGCCGCGGCCCACGCAGAACATGTGATTGTCACAAGCGATAATCCGCGAACCGAAGTCGCCGAGGCGATCATCGATGAGATTTTCACTGGATTTCCAGTGAATTGCGCAGCGGTTATCGAGCGCCGCAGTGACCGCCGCGAAGCAATCGAGTGCGCAATCGCCGCTGCTCGTGCGGGAGACATCGTCTTGATCGCAGGGAAGGGTCACGAGGACTATCAGATCATCGGTCGAGAGAAGCGACCATTCGATGATCGCTGTGAAGCGCGTGCCGCACTGGCGCGTCGCACGACGGCAGAGCAAGCCAATCAACACACAGCGTCGGTCGATGTCTCTGCCGCCGCACGGGCGAGAAAACTTTCAACATCCATTGGAGCACGATCATGACTCTTATCAGTTCAATCACAAACGGTGGCGCGAGCGCGTCCACGCATTTCATGACACCCGATGAATTGCGAAGCGCAGTCAATGGGTCATGGGCCGTGCGACCTTCATCAGCCACGCCAACGCGGGGAGTAGGCACCGATACACGGTGTGATCTCTCGGGCCGTGTCTTCTTCGCATTGCATGGAGATCGACATGATGCGCACGATCACTTGCTCGACGCGGTCCGTGCTGGCGCGCGCATTTTGGTGGTCGAAGAATCGCGGTGGGGACGCATTCGATTAAGCGGACAACCATCGGCCGCCGTGCTGGTTGTTAGCGACACACGCAAGGCATTGCAGGAAGCAGCGCGCGCATGGCGACAATCCCTCGGTGCAACCCGGGTCGTCGGCATCACTGGGAGCGCAGGCAAGACCACCACGCGCCGATTAATCGAAGGAGTGCTTGCGAGCAAGTTTCGTGGTTCGGCAAGTCCCAAGAGTTTCAACAACGACATCGGTGTGCCCATCACTTTGTGCGGTGCGTGCAAAGGCGACGATTATTTGCTGGTGGAAATCGGCATGAATGCGCCGGGTGAGATTGGATCACTCGCAGCGCTCGCGCGCCCGGATATCGCAGTCATCACGATGGTTGGTAGCGCCCATCTTGGCGGACTCGGTTCGCTCGACGCGATCATGCGCGAGAAATTCTCACTCGTATCGAGTTTGTCTGCCGGTGGACTCGCGGTGGTCCGCGGCGACAGCGCACTGCTCGATGCGGCGCTCGCAGGAGTGCTTGGTGCGGGTGTGCGAGTTATGCGCTTTGGAGAGGGACCGATGAATCATGTGCGCTTGAAGCGACGAGTGGTTCGTTCGCAAGGCGGGCAGGATTTGGATGTGGAAGTTTGCGGTCGAAAGTTCTCCGTGCGTCTAGCGCTCGATGGAGCGCACAACGCGATGAACGCGCTGGCTGCGATCGCCATTGGCATCGATCGAGGATTGAGTGACGATGAGATCGCCAGTGGTCTGCTGGCGGTTCGTCCAAGTGAGATGCGATTTGTCCGTCAGCAGATCGGTGGATTGACCATTTTCAACGATGCATACAACGCCAATCCAGACGCGGTGCTCGCCGCACTTGCGACATTCGCGGAATTGGCCACGACCGGACGGCGGATCATCGTGCTTGGCGACATGCTCGAATTGGGCGAGGCTGGGCCATCGTTGCACGCGGAAATCGGACGGGCGGTCGCACGCGGCGTTGGTGGATCGCCGCCGGATGTCGCCATTTTCATCGGCCCGCTTTCTGTTCATGCCGCTCATGCCGCTCATGCCGCTCATGCCGCGCAAGCTGCTCATGCCGCGCAAGCGTGCAGCAGTGTCGGATCGTGCAAAGTGATTCATGTCCCAGATCTCTCGCCTGATTCAATCACGCGCGTCGTCAGCGAGTTTGCAGCAGGGGATTGCATTCTCTTGAAGGGTTCGCGCGGCTGCGCTCTCGAGCGTCTGCTTGCATCACTCCAAGAACGACTGGCCGCCTGATGTTGTACAACCTGACGGAAGCGACGCAGAGTTGGCTCGACGATCGAGGTCTTTCGTGGGTCGTGATGGTCATGTATCAGTTAGAGTTTCGCGCACTTTTCGCCGCACTGCTGTCGTTCGCACTCGTGCTGACATGTGGTCCGCGGGTCATTCGCTGGCTTGCGCAGCGGAAAATTGGCGACACTGCAGAATTCGGCCATGACACGCTGAACCAACTTATGCAGAGTCGCGCGGGTACGCCCACGATGGGTGGCATCATCATCTGTGGTGCGCTGATCATCAGCACGCTCCTCGTGGCCGATATTGTGCACAATCGATACATCCATCTTGGATTGATGGTGGTCGTCACCTTTGGAATTTTAGGCGGGGTTGATGACTGGCTGAAATTGACGCAAAGTCAGCGAACGCCGGGCGTGCGAGATGGCCTCTTTGCATGGGAAAAGTTACTCTTTCAGCTTGGTCTCGCGGCGATATTTGGATTCTTCCTCTATCGCTGGGGAGCATCGCCCGATGCGCATGTCTTCAACTTTCCATTTCAGCGCACCTATCTGCCGACGCCATCGATCGAGTCGATCATTCAGCCGCCGCCGTTGGCCGAGGGTGTGTGGATACTTGGAGTTGGATTCTTCATCATCGTCGCGGTCCTTGCAATCGCCGGCACATCCAACGCCGTCAACATCACTGACGGTATGGATGGATTGGCCACGGGCACGCTCATTATCGCAAGTCTTGCGTTGATGGTTCTCATCTGGATCGCGGGCAGTCCACGCGCCGCATATTTCTTGATGGTGCCAAGCGTTGCCGGCAGCGGTGAGTTAATGGTGATGGCTGGAGCGATGGCTGGGGGCTGTCTTGGATTCTTGTGGTTCAACTGCAGCCCCGCGCGGGTGTTCATGGGAGATACTGGAAGCTTAGCACTCGGCGCGCTGCTTGGATTCTTTGCCGTCGTCGTGCGACAAGAACTTCTTCTGCTGCTCATCGGTGGAATTTTCTTCATGGAACTCGGCAGCGTCGTCGCCCAGAAGCGATGGTTTCGCTGGACGCGCAAGAGATATGGTCAGGGTCGCAGACTCTTCCGGTGTGCGCCGATTCATCATCATTTCCATCTTGGCGGATGGAAGGAGCAACAAGTCGTCGTGCGATTCTGGCTGATCTCGGTGGTGTTGACGATGATCGCGCTGGTGAGTCTGAAACTTCGCTGAGTTGGATTGCGCGGTGAGGCGGCGCGTTGCGCTCAATCTCCATGCAATTGCCGCAAATGCGGCGAGAGGCGCAAGATCCATTGCACGCGCTCGAACTCATTGAGCCATTCGCCAACCATGATCGCCACTTCGTCGGCAGGCTGCACAAAAGATGGAAGCGGACACGCCGCGCCGAGTTGCGTGGCGGCGAGCTGTCGATAGCGCGAGAGCGTTCGGTCGCCGAGCAGGTGCACGAATTCATATTCCTCGCTCATCCAGAGCACGGTTGGCACGCGATTCCCGCCGGCGATACGCACTTCATTGGCAAGGTCTGAGTGCTCTGCGTTATCCAGAAAAACCAAGTCGACGATTGGGCAGGCGCTCGCAATCGCATCGAGCATCGGGCATTGCACGGCGCAGTCACCGCACCAGATGCCGCTGAGACAGATCACCGGCATCGGTCGCACGAAACGCGCAAGCAATGTCCGCTGATCCGTTGAGAGTTTGATGCCGTCGGATTTTTTCCGCCACGCCGCGCCACGCATCGGGTCGGTCGCCAGATACGCACCATAGCTCAGCCCCGTCTCATGTTTGTTCTTGAGAAATGCGGCGTTCATATTCAACTGCCGAGCGCGTAAATGAAGGTCGCGCTGGCAGTCAGCAATTCCGCGCGGGACTTGATGAGTTCGAAGCGTGCGTCGAAGAGGAATGATTCAGCAACGAGCAGGTTGTTAATCGTTGCAAGACCGTTGAGATAATTCTGATACACGCTGTCGTACGAATCCTGAGACGCGGTCAAGAGCGCGAGGCCCGCTTCAAATTTTTTCTGCGATGAGAAAAAGTCGAAGTAACTCGCCCAGACTTCGCCGCTGGTGACGAGCCGCAGCTGTTCCAACTTTGCCTCGGCCGCACGCACTTCGCTGCGCGCCGCACGCAATCGATTCGCTCGCTCATAGCCGTCAAAGATCAGCCAGTCGGCCGTCAACGCTGCGGAATATGTGGCAACGGTTCCTTGCGCGCTGTCTGTTTGGCCTGCCAAGGAATAGGAATAGTTTGCCCCTGCAACGCCACCGGAACCTTCGAATGCGATGATGGGAAGGAAGTCTGCCTCGGCTTTCTTGGCGGATTGTTCGAGCGCACGGACATTGGCGAGCGCGGCCGCGATGTCGGGTCGCTGGGAAATCGCCGATGCAATAGCAATATCTACGCCTTGAGTCAGCATGGTGGGCAGCGGCAGATCAGCCAGACGAACAATGTCGGGAGCCGATTCTGCTGAAACACCCATCACAACCGAGAGCTTTGCTTGCACGGCATAGACATCAGACTTGGCATTTTCTAAATCATAAATCGTCTGAAGGTATTGCTGACGCGCCTGCAAGACTTCGGGTCGCGTCGCTAATCCAACGGCCATGCGGTCATCGGTCGCATCCAGTTGCTTGCGCGCGGTCTCGACATTTTCACGCGCTGCTTCGCGCAGTGAGATTTTTGCATCGAGGCTGAAGTATGCGCTTTGGACGTCATACACCAACTTCTGCATCGCACGATTGAATGTGTAATTCGAAGCGAGCAGTTGGGCTCGTGCGCGCGCCGCGTCTGCATCGCGTCGTCCGAAATCCATCAGCACCCAACTCATTGTGATGGCGGCAGTGCCCGAGGTTGCTGTCACTATATATGGAAGGGGCGCATCCTGATTCGGTCCAGTTTGGCCGCTGAATGCGACATCTGGCATGTACGCGGCATCTGCGATCCCAACTTCCGCCGCCCGCGCACGCGCTGATTCCCAAACACCTCGAGTGACTGGACTATTGGTGAGAGCCATGTCGATACAGCGGCTGAGTGGCAGTCGCTTAGATTCATCTTGCAGCACCACGCCAGTCGAACTCTCGGGAGCGTTGTTGATCGCACTCTGCGGGATACTCGCCAGCGGAATTGCCAGCGGCGTGACAGGAATCGGCGCCCCCTTGGCTGACCATCCAACGGTTGAATCTTTCGAGACCAATTTATCGATGTCTTGATCCACAAATGGACCGTCCATCACGCAACTCGACAAGACGAGCGATGCGAACGCCACCGCAATGAGTGCGCGAAATTTCGGTGGTTCAGGCTTCGGATGGCGATCATTCACGAGCGTACTTTAGCCGTTGCGGCATGCTTCATGGCACTGCGCTCGGTTGGGAATTCGTCGGCTGCCCAGTCCTACTGCAGCTTGTCAAGACCGTATTGCGTAGGATTGCTGCAGGATTGCGGTTGCCACGCCCGCTCAATGGATGCAGGGTGCCCAAGTTTGGCACTTTTCTTGACTTGTGTGGCGGATGGAGTATTCATATAGGAGAATCATTCGACAAGTCGGGCGACGATCGAGCGAGAACTATGCGTACAAAGAATGGCGTTATTGCACTCATGAGAGCGTCTTGCTCTTGCCTAGCAGCATGCGCGCTCGCGCTGATGCTTGTGCCACGAGCGGGTGCGCAGGGTGCGTTTGGCAGCGGCGGCATGTCGGTGCAAGACCCACAAGCCGTCGCCGAGCCGCCACTTCAACAAGCCCTCAAGCTGGCGCTTGGCAAACTGAATGAGCGTGATGACTCGCAGGGTGGTATCGCCGACGCATGCTTTGGAGATGGCGCAAATCTTTTCTATCCATTTGTCGACGACGGATCTTGGATATTGACCTTGGACGCAAATGATGATGGATCGTCGGGCGCGATCGGGCTCGGATTTACTTTCGACTTTTTCACCGAGCTCTTCACCACCGCATTCGTGAACAACAATGGCAATATCACATTGAGCGAGAGCCATGGGGGTTTTTCATCGAGTGGATTTCCGTTCCAAGGAAGCAAAATGATCGCGCCATTCTGGGCTGATGTCGACACACGGCCACAGGAAAGCGGCAAGGTCTGGCGCAAGCACATTGACTCCAATGGCGACGGCAGCATCGACACAATGGTGGTGACTTGGGACAATGTTGGTTACTTCAACTCGCACACCGACAAGCGAAATTCGTTTCAGGTCATTCTCACATCCGGCGTCAACCCCAGACTCGCGCCCGGTGCGACCGTTGCGTTCAGTTATGACAATATGTGTTGGACAACAGGTGATGCCTCTAAGGGGAGCGGCGGCTTTGGAGGAGTGCCTGCGACGGTTGGTGTGAACCGTGGCAACGGGGTGAATTTCTTTCAGGTCGGTCGATTCGGCGAGCCTGGTGGGAATTATGACGGACCCACTGGCAACCCTGATGGAATCGACTTTCTGGACGGGAAATTCCTGCAGTTCGCCCTGGTGGAAAATGTCCCGCCGATCTGCACAAATCTGCCGCCCAGTGGCACTATCACGGCCGTCGTGGGAGTGCCGCTGGACTTCACGCTGAATTTCATTGGTCCGGAGAGCGATCAAACCGTAAGCACGATTGTGGAGAATGCACAGGCGCTGTTGGTGCGTGGATTTGCCTTCACGGCAGTGAGTGGCAGCCCAGCATCCCTGCGCATTCAGTGGACCCCTCAACCGATTGACATCGGTCAAACCAGCATTGCGATTGTTGCTCAGGACAACGCACTGCAGCCTGCGCAAACAAATCTTTCGCTCACTGTGCTTGTTGGCGTTGGTGTGCCAACCAATGTCGCAGCGAGTGATGGCACGAGCACGGCTGGTGTGATTGTGACTTGGTCGGCAGTGGCCGGCGCGACGGGATATGACATCTTTCGTAGCGAATCTGAAATACCGCTCGGCACGGTTGAAGCGGTGTTGTCGTTCACGGACACGACCGCAGTGCCGGGTACTCTGTACAGCTATTCGGTGGCGGCGCGCACGGCGGCAGGTTCAGGCGTGCAGAGCAGCAGTGACAGCGGCTACCGAAATCTCACGGCGCCAACGAATGTTGCCTGCAGCAGCGGATTGCCGGACGGAGTTACGATTTCTTGGACGGCATCAGTTGGTGCAGTCAGCTATCACATCCGGCGAAATGGAAGTGTGATTGCAACGACTGATGCATCGCCGTACAACGATCTGACGGCGGTGATTGGTGTCAATGCGCTGTACTCGCTCAAAGCCGTGGGTGTTGTTGGCGTGAGTGCCGCCAGCCCAAGCGTGGTGGGTTGGCGTGCACCGATTGCGCCAACCAATGTCGCCGCAAGTGATGGCACGAGCACGGCTGGTGTGATTGTGTCGTGGTCGGCAGTGGCCGGCGCGACGAGTTACAAGGTGTATCGCGATGGGGCCGCGACCGCCATCGCAACTGTGATTGCCCCGACATTTACCGACACAATGACTGTTGCTGGCACGCCATATTCGTATGTTGTTCGAGCGAGCGCGGCGGCTGGACTTTCCGCCCCAAGTAGTGCGGATGTTGGATATCGCAACATTCAAGCGCCAAGTGGGATCATTGCATCGGACGGAACATCGACCGCTCATGTCGCCTTGACATGGCTTGCATCGACGGGCGCAGTGGGTTACCAAGTCTTGCGAAGCGGCTCGGCTGATCCGATCGCGACGGTGGGTGCCGTCACATCTTTCAATGACACGACGGCGGTTGCTGGCACTTCGTACGGCTATTCGGTGAGGGCAGTATCGCCAGCAGGTCCTTCAGCTGCGAGTGCGAGCGATGCGGGATATCGCAATCTCGTTGCACCGACGAGCGTTGCGGCGAGTGATGGAACATTCACTGACCGAGTTGTGATTTCTTGGATCGCGCCGATTGGCGCGGTGGCGTATCAAGTCTTCCGCGGTGGCACGACTGCTGCGATTGCCAGTGGAATCACAGCGACGACATATGCGGACATGACGGCTGTTGTTGGCACTTCATATATGTACACGGTCAAGGCGACTGGAACAGCCATCGGAAGTTTGAGCGCTGCGAGTGTGGGCGATGCGGGATATCGCAATCTCATTGCACCAACGAGCGTTGCCGCGAGTGATGGCATAAGCACCGCTCGTGTCGCTGTGACATGGGTGGCTTCGGCGAGCGCGATGGGGTATAAGATTTTCCGAGATGGTGCAGTGACTGCGATTGGCACGGTTGGCGCTGTGCTTGTTTATAACGACGCGACGGCGGTTGCAGGCACTTCATATGTCTATACGGTGAAGGCGATTGGAGCAGCGATCGGAAGTTTGAGCGCTGCGAGTGCAGGCGATGCGGGATATCGCAATCTCATCGCACCGACGAGGGTTGCGGCGAGTGATGGCACAAGCACGGCTCATGTCGCAGTGATATGGGCGGCTTCGGCGAGCGCGACGGGGTATAAGATTTTGCGCGCGAACGGCACGGCGGCGCCGGCGGAAGTTGGCACGGTTGGCGCGGTATTTATCTATAACGACACGACGGCTGTCGCTGGCACTTCGTACATCTATACCGTGAAAGCGAGCGGCGCTGCCATCGGAAGTTTGAGTGCTGCGAGTGTGGGGAACGCGGGCTATAAACAACTCAGCGCACCAACGAATGTTGCCGCAAGCGATGGCACAAGTACCGCTCATGTTGCTGTGACATGGTCGGCTTCAAGTGGCGCGACGGGATATAAAGTTTTCCGAAATGGCGCCGTCACTGCAATCGGGACCGTTGGTGCGGTGCTCCTTTACAACGACATGACGGCGGCTGCAGGCACTTCATACAGCTACACCGTGAAAGCAAGCGGCGCAGAGACTGGCAGTTTGAGTCTCGCCAGTGCCGGCAATGCGGGATATCGCAATCGCGCCGCGCCGACGAATGTCGTTGCGACAGACAATGATCCAGCGAAGGTGCGTGTGACTTGGATCGCTGCGGCGTCAGGTGCACCAGCTGTGACGGGCTATGAAGTATGGCGCCAAATCGGTGAGGCATCGGCAACATTGCTGGGATCGACCGTGCCGACCGTCTTGATCTTCGACGACACATCGATCGGTTCTGGAATCATTGCGCTCTATTCGGTCAAGGCGAAATATGTGCTCATTGGATCGTCGCCCGCAACGACGGTGACGACACTTGCGGCGAGCGATACGGGAATTCGGCCAAGTGGATTCGCAGGTGGTGGTGACGGTGGAGTCTCTGGCGGCGGCGAAGAATCTGCAAATGGCGGCGGTGAGGGCGGTGGTGAATCGGATGGATCGGATGGATCGGATGGATCGGGCGGATCACGCGTCAATCCAAGCGATTCGCCAGGAGAATCATCACAACCCGCCAGCGGTGCCACGGAAGAATCACCTGCGCAACTCGACGATCCGATCGACCTGTGCACCGAGTCCACACGCAAACTCTCGCATGAGATCGAGTCACTCGAGCATCAACTTGCCCGCGGCAATCTCGATGAGAACCAACGCGCAGTGACCAAGATTCTCGCTGCTCGCATGCATGCATTGCTCGAGCGCGTTGCAGTTGTTGCTGGTCAATCGGCTGAGCAACCCGCGCAAGAATTGGCGGTCTGCGCGATGGCACGCGGCGATGTGAATCTCGACGGCGCGATCAACGACGACGATCTTGTGGCGTTCTTGCAATCGTGGGCTGCGCACGATCAGGTCGGTGCGGATCTCGACCGCGATGGATTGATCACCGCGCGCGACATGACGATGGTGCTGAGTGCGATTGAGGCGGAGCAGGGGAACAAGCCGACGACGAAGCGGTGAGTTAGCCATGAGGATCGCAGCGCAGGTCAGCGCAGGTCATCCCGGATCATTCCGGATCATTCTGGATCATTCTGGGTCATCGCCCGCTCGTCAGGCCCCGTCAGTTTTCCACTTGCGCACAAGATCAAACGCAGCCATCGGAGTCAGTGTCTCGAGCGAGAGCGCATCGAGCTCGACGATGACAGGATGAGTGGCAGCGACCGCGGGAACTTCCGCGTCGACTGGCGCAAAGAGCGAAGGCTCATCAGAGGCTTTGCGGCGGGGCGGTTTAGCGGTCTGCACGGTGAGTGTTTCCAATATGCGCCGTGCGCGATCGACGACTTTGGCTGGCACACCCGCCAGCTTTGCAACATGAATTCCGTACGAACGATCGGCTCGCCCAGGCTCGATGCGGTGGAGGAAGACGACCTCGTCTTTCCATTCACGCACCGCAACTTGCAGATTGCGGATGGCCGGCTCGTCGTCGGCGAGTGCCGTCAGCTCGTGATAGTGCGTGGCGAAAAGTGTGCGCACGCGTCGTTGTGCAAGCCATTCAGTGATGGCCCACGCGAGGCTGAGTCCGTCGAGTGTGCTCGTGCCGCGGCCAATCTCATCGAGGACCACCAAGCTCTGCTCGGTTGCGTGGTGGAGAATATTCGCAGTCTCGGTCATCTCGACCATAAATGTTGAGCGTCCGCTGTGCAGCTCGTCGCCCGCACCGATGCGCGCGAAGATGCGGTCACAGATGCCCACGATGGCGCGTCGAGCTGGCACGAAACTTCCAGCGAGTGCCATCAATGCGATCAACGCATTCTGGCGAATGAATGTCGACTTGCCCGCCATGTTCGGACCCGTCACGAGCGCCAGTGTTGCGTGAGTTGGTGCTTCGCCAGCCGCGCTTCCCAGCTCGCAATCATTGGGCACAAACTTTCCGCCGAGCGAGCGATCCAGAACAGGATGTCGGCCTCGTTCGATGCGCAAGACTGGCTGCTCGACGATCTCGGGTCGGATGTACCCATGTCGCACGGCGCAGTCCGCAAATGAACAGAGGCAGTCGAGCTCGGCGATGATGCCGCCGTAGAGCGCGATCGATTGCGCATGAGCACTCACCTGATCGAGCAATTGCTCAAAGAGCTGTTTTTCCCGCTCAAATGCGCGACTTTCCGCCGTGAGCACGCGGTCTTCAAAGGCCTTCAATTCAGGCGTGATATATCGCTCGGCATTGCGCAGCGTCTGCTTGCGTGTGAACGCGATCGGCACGCGCGCTGTATGCGCGTGGGTGATCTCGATGTAGTAACCAAAGACGCGATTGAATCCTGTGCGCAGTTGTTCGATGCCGCTCTCGCGGATCAACTGCGCCTGATAGTTGGCGATCCACTCGCCCGCATCGCGCTGAAGCGCCTTTGCCTCGTCGAGTTCTGCGTCAACGCCTTCGCGCATCAGACCACCTTCGCGCAGATGTGAAGGCGGATCGTCAACACATGATCGAACGATGCAGATTCCAAGTTCCGTCAGTCCACTGCCAAGCGCCGCAAGTCGTGCATGCACATCGGCGAAGGCCTCAACACCTTCCAGAAGTTCAAGCGTCGTTGGCAACGCCGCAAGTGAGCGACCAAGTGCAACGAGATCGCGCCCAGTCGCGCGTCGCATCGCCACGCGTCCATGGATGCGCGCAACATCTTGAATGCGACCGAGGACCGACGCTATGGATTCGCGCAGCGCTTGATCTTGCACGAGTGCCGCGACCGCGCTGAGACGGCTTTCGATTGCATGCACATCGCGCAGTGGAAAGCACAGCCAATCACGCAGCAGTCGCCGACCCATCGGTGTGCGCGCGCCGGAGAGCGTTGCGACCAGCGATGATTCCGTTGTTCCAGCGAGCGCGGTCCGCTCGATTTCCAGTGCGCGCAGAGTCCACGCGTCCAAGATGACCGTCGTGGAGCGGTCGACGATGCGCGGCGGCTCGAGGTGCGAAAGTGTTCGCACGCCCGCCGCAGTTCCAGCCGCGCCATCCACGGCGATTCCGCTTTGCGTTTCGATGAGATATCCAAGCAGTCCACCCGCTGCGCAGATTGACGCACCGTCGAGTTGCCATGCACTGACCGATGCGACGCCATAGTGACGGCGCAGAACATTCGCGGACTCTTCAGCGCCCATCGACCATGGTGCGCGAGTAGTGACCGCGACGCGCATCAAGCGCACGAGTTCGCTCAACGAAAGCGTTGGTGAGATGATCGCCCCCTCGGCGAACACGATCTCAGCCACATCCGCACGCGCCAATTCATCAGCGATCGCGCTTGCTTCGCACGGCACAATGCGAAATGAACCAGTGGAGAGTTCCACCAGCGCGATGGCGGCATGCGCGCCAATCACCGCCACGCCAGCGATGACATTGTGGCTTCCAGACTCCAGCAGCGCATCATCAACACGCGTGCCTGGCGTGACGACACGCACCACGGCGCGTTCGACAACGCCCTTCGCATCCTTGGGGTCTTGCATCTGCTCGCACACCGCGACGCGCTCGCCATGCTCGACGAGCCTGCGCAGATATCCCTCTGCGGAGTGATATGGAACGCCAGCCATCGGGATGCCGGAACTGCGCTCGGTCAGGGTGATGCCAAGGATGCGATGTGCGCGCACCGCGTCGTCGTTGAACATCTCATAGAAATCGCCCATGCGAAAAAAGAGCATGCAACCTGGATGCTCACTTCGCAAGCGCTCATATTGCCGCATCGCAGGTGTGTCGCGATTGGGCACGGGCACATCTTTCTGCTTGTTCGCCGTCTCAGAAGCCACACTCAAAGGTTACTACGCAGTTGCGTGCATGCTCAACCCCAGTGGCTATACTTTTTTCGCTTGGGGTGGTAGCTCAATTGGGAGAGCGCTTGAATCGCATTTAAGAGGTTGTGAGTTCGATCCTCATCCACTCCACTGAAATGCCCCGCCGAACTCGGCGGGGTTTTTCGTTGCGCGACCGAATGATTCGCGCAACTCTCTATCCTTCGCTGCACAACACCATGCTGCTCTTGATCGACAACTATGACTCGTTCACCTGGAACTTGGTGCAGGCGCTGGGCGTGCTTGATCGTTCGATGCCCATCCGCGTGGTGCGCAATGATGTGATCACGGCCGAAGAGGCGCGGGCTCTTGATCCGCGCTGGCTGGTGATATCGCCAGGTCCATGCACGCCCAAGGAGAGCGGAGTGTGCGCGCAACTCATCCAACTCTTTCGCGGGCGCATTCCAATTCTTGGTGTATGCCTCGGTCATCAGACCATCGGCGATGCGCACGGTATGACCGTACGGCGCAACGATCGTCCAGTGCATGGCAAGACATCGCCGATTTATCACGATGGACGCGGATTGTTCGTCGGCCTGAAAAATCCAACCGTGGCCACGCGCTATCACTCGCTGATTGTTGATCGCGCGACGGTCACGGATGCGTTTGAGATATCTGCATGGACCGACCGCGATGAAGTGATGGGACTTCGTTGGAAAGCGCCCGCTGGATCCGCCGGGCTCGAAGGTGTGCAATTTCATCCGGAGAGTTTTCTCACCACCGAAGGACCGCGTTTGCTGGAGAATTTTCTTGCGATGCCCGCGGGGCTTACTCGCCAGGAATATGTGTGATCACGCCTTCCCACGGGCTTGATGCGGTGGCGTATCGACGCATCGCGATGCGTCCAGCTCGTGCGCCAAGCCATCCAGAGTCGCATGCCATGCGCATCGCATTGGCCATCATCACCGGTTCTTTGGCGTGCGCGATGGCGGTGTTCAGCAGCACTCCATCGGCGCCCAATTCCATCGCAGCGGTGACATCGCTTGGTGTGCCAACGCCAGCATCGACGATAACGGGATAGGACGCATCACCGCCAGCGGATGGATCCTTGAGCAATTCCAAGATGAGCGAGATCGCGTTTGGGTTGGAAATTCCCCGACCCGAACCGATGGGACTTCCCGCGGGCATGACACTTGTCGCGCCAGCATCGCGCAGGCGAATCGCCATGATGGGATCATCGCTTGAATAGCAGAGCACCTCAAATCCGTCGGCGACCAATTCGCGGCAAGCTTCCAGCGTGGCGACGGGATCTGGCAAGAGCGTCTTCTTATCGCCGAGCACTTCGAGTTTCACCCACCGTGCGCCTGGATTCTTGAGTTGCTGAAGTATGTCGCGGCCGAGTCGCGCAACGCGCACCGCATCGGCCGCTGAAAAACACCCCGCAGTGTTGGGCAAGATGGTCAGCCGTGAGAGATCCAGTGCGTCGAGCAACGATGTTCCATGTGCGTCGATCAAACGTTCGCGGCGAACTGCAACGGTGACGACATCCGCACCCGATGCTGCGATCGCCGCGCTCATCGTTGCGTTGTCGGGATACTTGCCCGTCCCAACGATCAATCGACTACGAAGTGTGAACGATCCAACTTGAAGCGGCGATGGAGCGCTGCACGATGTGGGCGTGGTCGTCATATTTAGCCGCCACCAACCAGCGTTACGATTTCGATGCGATCGCCTGCTTGCAGCGAGACGGTGGCGCGACGGTCATGGGCAACGAGCCGCTCGTTGACCTCGACCGCGCAGGGGATGTTGCCAGCGCCAAAGCGCTCGACGAACTCGGCGACCGTGCACGGGGCCGGAAGAATCTCGTTTTTTCCATTGACGACGATCTGCATCACTAGAGTAAGATTAGCGCAGTGATCACCACATGGCGCAAACTTTTTCGCATCGGGCATTCGCCAGCGGTTTTTTCGTCGGCAGTGCTGACGGTGGTCGCACTCTTTGGATGTTCCAAGCCCCAGTACGACACTAGCACGCCGCAGAAGGCGCTCGAATCGATCCAGCGCATGATCGAAGAGGGGCATCCTGAAATGCTGCCGCAGATGGTGGAAATCAAAGCGCGCGATGTCACCTTTGAAGATGGAGTCACCGAGGCGAGTGCGATTGGCAATGTGAAGGACAAGATGGGCGAGATGCTCGCGGGACTCTGGAGAGTTTCCACCAAGGTCAAGCAGCGCTTTCCAACCGAGTTGATCGATGAAGTCAACGGCGGCACCAAAGTTGCGGCAAAGAGTGGATTGGATTATCGAGCGCTTGCCAAGCGTGTTCTTGGAGATCCGTTTGCATTCATCACCGAGCAGCGCCAGCGAATGGAAGTGGAAGACCTCGGTGATGGGACCGCTGCGATTCTCATTGACAAGGAACCTGCGTTTGGCGGACTCTTGACGATGGTCGAGACTTCAAGCGGATGGCGGCTCAATGTTCCCGTCGATGCTTTGCGAAGCAACAAGTATTGGCCCGACACACGGCATGAATGGGCCGTGATCGCATCGATGATGTTGGGCATCGAGAATTCACTCAACGAGTTCGAGGAGGAATTCGACCAAGGTAAGATTCACTCGGTGCGTGAGGCCGGCGAGCGAGTGGGGCGACTTGTTGGTGAATCGGTGGTGGTGCAGAGCGTGATCTATTCGATGATGAAGCGCGACGACGGCGATGCGACGAAGGCTGGGACGACGGTGAACGATCCACCGAAATCTGCGCCGAAAACCCCGCCAAAAACCTAAATCGCACCGCTGCGCGGTCAGTGCTCAAAGAGGATCGTCGCCAGAATGAATACGGGGATGAGCACCACCGTCGACCAGACCATATAGCCGAAGAAACTCGGCATGCGCACGCCGCTCTGCTCTGCGATTGCCTTGACCATGAAGTTGGGACCGTTGCCGATATATGTGTTGGCGCCCATGAAGACAGCACCGAGTGAGATCGCGGCGAGCAGCGTAGATCCGACCTGAGAGCCGTCGTTCAACATGATCATCACCGCATTGGGGTCGACGGGCAAAGTCGATGCGATTGTGAGGAAGACTAAATAAGTCGGAGCGTTATCTAACAAACTCGACAGTATGCCGGTGACCCAGAAGAATTGCGCTGGGGTATTCACGCCAAGTTCCCCACCGCGCTCGGTGAGCACCGCCAGCGGCACTTGCATCGCCACAAAGATGCCGATGAACAGCGCTGCGACTTCCAGAATCGGGCTCCATGAAAACTTGTTGATCGTGCGCAGCGCTTGCGGCGTGGTCACGAGGCTCAATATCGCAAAGCTGCACATCGCACCCTCGCGTGCGAAGGCTGGAATCTGCCATTGTGTGCCAGGAAAAATTCGCCCCGGAACAAGCAAGATGACGGATGCGAGAATCCCTCCAAGCCACAGCAGATTGATAAGTCCCTTGACATGAATGCGCCGGCGTGTCGTGCACTCTTTGCGAATGGATTCTGGAGTTTCATGGCGCATCATCCAAGTATCGATGGCGAAATAGATCGCCAGCAGCAGGCCAGTGGTGAAGAGCCACTGCGGCCACATCTGCAGAGTCCAGAAAAACGGAACGCCGCGCAAGTATCCCAAGAAGAGCGGTGGATCTCCGATGGGAAGCAGCAATCCTCCAATGTTGGCGACGAGAAAAATGAAGAAGACCACGGTGTGCGCGACACGGGTTCGGTCGCGATTGGTGTCCAGCAGCAGGCGAATCAACAGCACACTCGCACCGGTCGTGCCGAGCACACTGGCAAGCAACGCTCCGCTGGCCAAGATCAGTGTGTTGTTGCGCGGACTTGCGGCAAGGTCGCCGCGCAAGGCGATTGCGCCGGCCACCACATAGAGCGATCCGAGCAAGACCATGAATGGGATGTACTCGCCCAGCATGGTGTGCGTAAAAACATGCCACGAAGCAGCGGCGTTTTCGGTGATGGCGATGAACGCCAGGGTCAATATGCCGCACGCGGCTGCGACGATGGTCTTATTGCGATTGGCATGCCACCAATGCGCCGTCGCGGGAATCAGCGGCAGAATTGCAATCGCCAATAGCAGCGCAATGAATGGAACCGTTCCAAGTGGCCAGAGTTCGTGAACAGCAAGCATTCAAACAAGAGTAACGCACTAGACTTCACTTTGTGTTCGCTGTCATCTTCAATCCAGTCGTCGTGGTTGCTGCGCTCATCGCGCAGCAAGTTCCATCGTCGAGTGAATTAGCTGGATCGTTTCTCTGGCAGACTGGCGGTCTGGAATCACCCGTCGCATGCGCGATCTCGTCATCAGGAACGATCGCCGTCGCCGATGCATCGGGAGAGATCGTGGGCCTCGCCGCGACGGATGGCTCGGTGCTGTGGAGAACACGCACCGCAGGCGATGAAAAACTCTCATCGCCCAGCGGTATTGCCGCACTGGCCGATGGTTCATTCTTGGTGAGTGATTCACGCCGCAGACGCATCGAGCATTTCTCCGCCGCAGGCGCATGGATTGGACCCTTTGCCACCGCTGTTGCACTGCGCTCGCCCGCCCACATCGCCGTCAGCGCCGGGGCCGAGAAGGCGCGGATTGCGATCGTCGATGAGGGGACAAACGAAATCGTTCTCTGCTCGCACGCTGGCGAAGAAATTCGCCGAATCACTTCTGCGCAACTCGTGTTGCCAGATGGATCGCTCGCTGCGCCCTCTGGAATCGCGTTTGTGGGCGCCGATCGATTGGCCGTCAGCGCCAGCGAGCAGAATCGAATTTTCTTGCTCGATATTTCCAGCGATACCGCTGCGCCGACGGTGCTCCATTCGTGGGGAGCGCGCGGTCCATTCCCTGGTCTCTTCAATCATCCCCGTGGAATGGCCAGCGACGGTCACTGGATCTTTGTCGCCGATCAATTCAATCATCGAGTGACACGGCAGGACAAAACTGGCAAAGGTCAGTTGGCATATGGTCAGCACGCGGTCCGCCCGCGCGATGGTGCTGGAGCGGTTCACTATCCAGTGGCCATTGCGATTGGCGCTGCGATCAAACGCGGCGATGTGACTGGTCCGCTCGCAATCGTGTGCGAGCCATTTGAACGCAGAGTGCAAGCGTTTGTGCCGGGGCTTGACGCCGAGCCAGCCGACATCCGGCTGGTGTTGCCGAAACTTGAAAGTGTGCAGAGTCACTTCGGTTCATCTGTCGCCCGCGATGGGATGCGACTTTTTCTGCACGATCCAGAATCGTGCACCGTTGTGGTCTTTGATCTTTCCAAAGGGCAGCCGCTGCATGTGTCAAATCTCGGTTCGACTGGATCGAAGCCGCACGAGATCGGGCGCGTCGACGCACTCTTGGCGATCAACGACGGCACGAGATTGTTGATCGCCGATGGCATCAATCGTCGTCTGGCACTTTGGGAATTGACCGCACCGCCCAAGGAGATCATCTTCGAGCCGTTCATGGCGAAGCTGGTCAAGACGCGCTCGTATGACCGGCTGGACTTGCCAGCGGGTGCGATCATTACTGGATTGACCCGTGCGATTGATGGGAAAATCCTCGCACTTTCGTCGAGCGGTCCGTGCATCGTCACGCTCGATGTCTCGCTTCGCAGCGCACAAACATTGCCAATCGCAGCGCCGGATACGACGGCTCTTGCCACCGCTATCGCAAGCGCAGTCGACGGCACCGTCGGTGTGACCTTTGATCGACCAGCGATGCTTTGTCAATATCGATTTGAAGGTAATGCATGGCGCACGGCTGGTTGCCGTGGGCTGAAAGATGTGATCTTCGCGAGTGCGTTGATCGCAGCGAAAGACGAATGGATGATTCTCGACACATGGAGCGACTCGCTCGTGCGATACGGGACTGATGGATCGGTGCGCCGTATCGGTGGCCGCGGAGTTGCCGACGGGCAGATGTGGTTGCCGGGTGCGGCGACAGTCGGCGCCGATGGAGAAATCTATCTCGTCGATAGCGGCAATCATCGAGCGCAGCGATTCAGTGCGGCGGGTGAGTGGCAGATGACTTTCAGCCTCGGGCGCGCATACACCCGCGCACGGACGGCCGATGAGGTGCTGCGAATTCGAAAGAAGCCTGATGCGCCCAGTGCGACCAAGCCATGAAGAGAATGACAAACATTTCAAACCTCCTGCGAGCATGCACGCTCCATTGCATGCTCACACTGCCGCTCTTAGGTGTGGGCATGGGTGTGGGCATGGGTGTGGGCGCGGGCGCGGGCATGGGCGCGGTCATGCAAAGCACGCCCCAACCCGTCTGGCAAGAAGTCATCAGCAACGATGGCTCGTGGAACTTGAAGTGGCGCGTGCTCATCGGTGCACGGATCGCCGAATTACCAGTGGTTCGTCGGCGTTTTTCGCTCGAACTGCACATTGAATCGACGCGCGATCCAAAGCAAATCGTCATGGCAGTTCTCGTCGATGCGCAAATGCCCGAGCATGCTCATGGAATGAATGTCGCACCGACGATATCGCTCGAGCCTGGCGGTGCGGTCGCCGATGGCATGCTCTTCCATATGTCAGGGCGATGGGAAGTCGATGTCGATATTGATGACGGGGTCACCGTGGAGAGAGCGCAGTGGAATATCCTGATGTATTAAAAATTCTAGTCGCGGGTTGCGTGGTTCTCGCGTCCTGTGCACAACCAACTCCCTCGAGCGCCGATGTGGCGACCGATGCGCCGTCCGGCTCCGGCGTGATCTTCGGCCGCGCACAAATCGAGCGCGTGAATGAGATGGGTTTTCCTGGTCCGCCGCCCGTGGATGAGACGAATCATCTCTGCGACGATCTGCGCGCTGCAACGCTGGGACATCTACTGTTTTTCGATCCGAAGCTTTCCGCCAATGGTGCGATTTCATGCGCAACCTGTCACCAGCCCGAGCGGGCGTTCACCGACGGATTGAAACTGAACATGGGACTCACGCAAGGTGTTCGCAACACGCTGTCCATCCTTGATGCGGCGCATCAGACTTGGTTCAACTGGGATGGCCGCTTCGATTCGCTATGGAGTCAAGCGCATGGACCGCTGACGCATCCGCGTGAAATGGGCTCGAATTTCCAGCAGATCGCGCAGCGTGTGCACGACGATGCTCGACTGCGCATTCCATATGAAGCGATCTTCGGTCGAATGCCGCCCCAATCGTTTGCGCCAGCGGATGTCGAGTTGATCATTGCCAACATTGGCAAAGCACTCGCCGCATACGAGCGCCGATTAGTGACGGGACACAGTCCATTTGATCGATGGGTCGATCGCTGGCGCGCCGTGAGTATGCCACGGGAACTCGATCGTGTTCCCGCTGAAGATTTCTCGCCGCAAGCTCAGCGCGGCCTCGATCTCTTCACCAGTCGCGGACTCTGCTGGCAATGTCATGTGGGACCGCTGCTGAGCGACGGAGAATTTCACGCACTCGGCGCGGCGCCGCACAACAACTTGATCTCGGACGCGGGTCGATACGACGCCGTCGCGAAGTTGAAACAGAGTCCATTTCGGTCCAGCGGTGCATACTCCGATAATCCCAAAGGTGAGCAAGGCGCGGTCGTCGATTCACTCGTTGGACAACCCGATCAGTGGGGGGCCTTTCGCACGCCGACACTGCGCAATGTCGCGCTGACAGCGCCTTATTTTCATCAGGGACAGTTTGCAACGCTCGAAGATGTGCTGGCGTTTTATTCAACTCTCGAAGGCTCGGTCACGATCGATCACCACCGTGAATCAGTTCTGCGCAGAAGGGACTTTTCCAAGCAGGAAATGGCAGAAATTATGGCCTTTTTGCAGACGCTCAACGGCACACCTCCACCGCACGAGTGGACAGTCGACCCATGGCAAACCATCCCGCATTCCCCCGAGAGTGCGCCCTAAGGCCATACGGTATGGCAAAAATCGTCGATTCTTGTGGACGAACGCTCTGCGTGGAGTAAAGTGCATTGATGAAGAAAGATGCCATACGACTCTGGACATGTTCCATTCTCACTGGACTGGTCTGCGGCTTCGGTGCTTGGGCACATGAGGATGATCCCAAGGAGCAGGACATGGAGCCGCCGTTTGTTGGTCCCATCTGGCGTGCGAGTGAGGGCGGGATCGCTGGATCAACTTTTGAGTCATCGGGTGTTCAGTTGCAAGCGTGGTTCCCATTCACTGCGATCAGTCCGGCTGCGACGAGTGCGAGCGATTGCTGGGGATATACCACAGCAAGCGGCAAGGAGTATGCGATTCTTGGGATGAGCAATGGAACGGCCTTTGTCGACATCACCATTCCATCGCAATCACAGCTTGTGAAGTTCATGCCTCGACCCGCAAGTGCGTCGGACAGTCTCTGGCGCAATACGAAAACCTATCAGCACTATTGCTATTCGGTGAGCGAGGGCGGCGGCGGCATTCAGATTTTCGATCTTGCGCAGATTGAGCAGGGGAATGTGATCGATCTTGGCACGGTCACGGATGGTGGTGTGGCATCGACTCATACGATGATCATCAACGAGACGACGGGATATCTCTATCGAATGGGCGGCGGTTCAAGTGGAATCCGTGTCTACAGCCTTGCAAATCCTGCGCTGCCTGCATATGTCTCGGCGTGGAATCCAAAGTACACGCACGATGGTGCGGTCTTCAATTGGCCGAGCGGTCCGTATGCTGGGCGCGAAATTTTCTTGGCATGCGGCGGTCTCAATGGAGGTCAAACTGAAACGGGAATGGACATTCTTGATATCACCGATAAGGCCAATATCGTGACGCTCGGACGCGCGACATATCCCAACGCGGCCTACTGCCATCAGGCGTGGATTTCGCCCGACTTCAAATACGCCTATATCAACGACGAACTCGATGAGCAGAACTTCGGTGTCCCGTGCATGACCATAATCATTGACATCCAGAATCTTGCCGCGCCGTTCTATGCGGGGAGTTACTCCAACGGTTTGCCATCGGTCGATCACAACCTCTACATCAAGGGCAACAATCTCTTCGCAAGTAATTACAAGACTGGGCTGCGCATCTTTGATATCACCAATCGCACATCGCTCACCGAGACCGCATTTTTCGACACCTACCCAGCCGCGAATGCCACTGGTTTTGCGGGCCTTTGGAGCAATTACCCATACTTCGCCAGTGGAACCGTCATCGGCAGCGACATTCAGCGTGGGCTCTTTGTGTGGACGCTTGGTGCCGAGCCACTCACCATCGCATATCCCAATGGAATTCCAACGCAGATCGCTCCGACGAACGGCAACTTTGCGGTGTCAACTCAGCTTGCATCGGGTCAATCGATTGCGGCTAACGGTGCCAAGCTGATTTACAACACGGGCGGTGCGGTCGACACGACCGTACCTTTGGTTTCGACTGGCGCAGATCAATGGAGTGCGGCATTTCCCGTCCTCAATTGTCCGTCAACTGTTTCATTCGCCATCCAATTCACGCTTGCGAGTGGAACAGTCGTTCGAGATCCAATCGCGGGCTTGCGCTCTGCGTCCGTCGCCTATGGCGAGACAGTTGGATTCACAGATGACATGGAAGTGGGAACCAATGGATGGACCGTTGGTGCAACTGGCGACAATGCAACCACTGGCATTTGGGAGCGTGTCGATCCAGTTGGCACAACGGCACAACCGGAAGATGATCACACCATCAATGGAACCTTTGCGTGGATCACTGGACAAGGCACCGTCGGCGGGGGTGCTGGTGAGGCCGATGTCGATGGTGGGACAACATCTCTGACCACGCCGTCGATCAATGCGACGAGCCTCGCAGATCCAGTGATTGGATGCTTCATCTGGTATTCAAACAGTCTCGGCGGCGCACCCAATCTCGATTCGATGCCAGTCTCGATGTCCAACAACGGCGGATCGACTTGGACTCAAGTCGAACTCGTCACCGCGAGCCCTGGCGTGTGGACCGAAAAGCAATACCGCATCGCGAGTTTTATGACACCGACGAATGCGATGCGCCTTCGATTCCAAGCGCGTGATCTCGACACGGGCAGCCTCGTCGAGGCTGGAGTGGATGATCTTCGAATCTTTGGATTCAACTGCACTGCACTTCGGCCCGCGGATATCAACGGTGATGGTGCGGTCAATGGAACCGATCTGACATATTTGCTCTCGCAGTGGGGCATGACGGGCTCGGCCGATTTGAATTTCGATGGAGTGATCGACGGTGCGGACCTGACGCTTCTGCTTTCTGATTGGGGTTGAATTGATTTCGGTTGCGGTTTCGCTCACTTCAGTTCGGACTCGTCTGCAGACTGGAGGACAACGGTGCAAGGTCAAGGCTCAGCAGGAAATGTCATCGCAGCGTTGTGCAGTTTTTTTATCCCAGGACTTGGCCAACTCTTGCAGGGGCGACTCCTGCTGGCGATCATTCTGGATCATCCAATTTGTGCTTGCAGCGATTCTGTGGTGGATCCTTCTCGGTTGGATCAAGCTTGATCATCCACATCTGGTCGATTCTTGATGCCGCACTCTGGGTTCGCCGCGGTTGATTTCTAGTGGGTCCAGGCCGAAAGAATCGCAGCGAGGTCTGCTCCACTGACAATCCCATCATGGTTGACATCTGCGCTGGAATTGGTTGATCCCCACGCTGACAGCAGGGTCGTCAAATCAATTCCGTTGACTTGACCGTCACCATTGATATCCGCTGCAAGCATGCCCTCGCAGGTATCGATCTCGAAATTCATGTTGCCATCGAGCGGGGAAGGACCAATTTGTGCGAATGCATCCGAGCCAACAGCGTCGACTCGGTAGATGCGGTATGTCCGCAGGTAATAGCCGTCCGACAAGCGAAATCCGTGGACCGCGGCGGTGGCGCCAGATGCGAGCGCGAAGATGACACCAGGATTCTGCCGTGAGGTGATGATGGACTGCGGATCGACCAGCGCGACACTGGATGTTGGTCCTGGTCCCAAATCAAAGCGACCCGTTGGCGTGCCCGTCGAAGTGAATCCCTCAATCGAATCACTCGCGCGATCCGCGACCAGAACGCGACCATCCGATGCGATAAGAATGTCACTCGGATCTGAACCTGCGGCGAGCTGTGCGAATGGAACCGTCGCAGTCGCGTCGACACTTCGGACAATCGTTCCATCTGCACTGACGACGAGATATTGCACGCCCTGACGCGCGAAGGAACGCTGGCTCGATGCGCTTGAGAGTTGAACGATGGTGCCCAGCGATACCCCATCAGCAAGTCGCCAACGGCTGATGCGATGATTGATTTCGTCGAGCACATCGCATGCGGCCAGCGGTCCGCTTGTGCCAGGAACCATGCGAATCATTCGTGCACGCGGGAAATTGGCGCCAGTTGCGGTGATGCGCGTCAGTTGCGCGCTCGAGCGATTGAAGCGATAGAGCGCCCCCTCGGTGCCAGTGACCGCACCGAGCAGGAGACTTCCATCATCGGCCGTTTCAATCGCGGAAATGGCTTGAATACCAGCGGAAATTGGATCGATGGTTCGGCGCTGCACACCGCTGCGCCCGTCGAGTTCGATCAGCAATGGCGGCGTGGACTGCACGGTCCACAACCCCAGCGCGCCGGCGAGATCGTCCAGATCGCTCACACCGTTGCCATTGCAATCCTCGCAGGAGTCGATTCGACCATCGCGATCGCGATCACGACTGACATCGATAATCAGATCGACGCCATCGGCGATGCCGTTGCCATCACAATCGATTTGGCATGAATCGGGTATGAAATTTCCGTCGTCGTCGGCGATCGCACCACTGGCGATGTCTGCGAGATCGGGAATGCCATTGTGGTTGCAGTCGATGTCGCACACATCGGGTCGTCCGTTTCCGTCGAGATCGGCGGCGCCGGCGGCAATCTGCGCGGGGTCAAGGATGCCGTCGCCGTCACAATCTTGGCAGAGATCTGGAATGCCATCTTGATTGCTGTCGACGACCGCGCCGCTGGTGATTTCGTCTGCATCGCTGACACCGTTGCGGTTGCAATCGCTCGCCAAGCAAGGGGCGCTTCGGACTTCCCATCCCACGACTGCTGCGGCAGTACCTCGATGAAAGCGCAAATCGATATTCGCCGTCGCGCCCGAGACAATATGGCAATAACTCATGATGGTCCCGCGCTGAACACTGCCCGATGCGCACGAATCGATGCCGTAATTGTGAGTATGCAGTGTGCCAATATTGTGGCCGATTTCATGGGTGGAAACGATCACATCCCAGTTTCCAGGATTGGTCGCGGTGGAATCCGCGAACGAACCGATCATGTATCCAGAGACGGAATATCCATAATCGGTGCACGCCGCGTTCAACCATGCAACTCCGCCGTATGGAAGATTGCGTCGACCAGTTAAGAGTTGCGCAAGGTCGCGCGTCACTGAAGTTTGATTGGCATTCCATTCGTCACGGAAAGGTCCCAGCGGATCTGGTTGGTTGTACAGATCGTCGGCACTGTCGAATGTGCGGATGTAATTCAACTTCAAGCGTGTATCGCAGTCTCGTTCGAGGATGAAACTATTGGCGCCATAGAGCGCAATGATGTAATCGATCGCCGCCGCTGGGGAAGTGAACATCGATGTGAACTCATAGTCGGCGTCGATCGCCAATTCGACGAGTCGTGGCAGTGTGGCGATGTTCACGCCTGGAATTGCCGCACCTGCAATGGTTCCTTCATCGCCAGGGCGCGTGAGCATTCTGCAGACTTCCTGCACTGGCGGCGCGGTGGGGCGACCTTCTGCTTCCCATCGCCAAGGTCCCGTGCGAAGTCCTGGCGACGGATTCGCATCCGATCCCATCAGCACCAATCGCTTGCCGTTTGACTCAAGCCAACCCAAGCCGCCAGAGGGAGCAAATGCGAGGAACCCGCTCCACTGTCCGTCGACTGATGTTGCCTTCCAGAGTTTGACGCGAGAGCCATCGAGTTGCGCGTTGATCTCTCGGCCGTGATGAACATGCGCCTCGATGCAGTGCGCACCAACGATGGTCATCGCGTCGAGTTGCACGCTCAGCGTGCCAGCAGTCGCCGTGGGCAGAGAGAGAATGCGTTGTTGTCCTTGCGAAAACTTTTCGGCGATAGGATTTTCGAGCGACGCAATCACCACGATGAAGTTCAGAATGCTCAGCATTGCGTATCGATCTTACTCACGAGATGCACCAGATTGCTAGACTTTCAAGTCAAGCCGATGAGCATCACAACTTTGATTGATCGTGTGTGGTCGTTGGCAATGGTCGTCGGCGCAGGCGCATTCATCATGCTCGTCATGCTCGTCATGCTCGTCATGCTCGTCATGGCCTTTGCCCAAGATCCAACGGCTAAATCATTCAAGCAATCCATCACGGGCACAGCCTGCGCGATCGAAATGATTCCCGTGGCGCCCCTGAGTTCAGGCAAGCAAATTTGGATGAGTCAGACCGAAATTCCCTGGGAAGTGCTTGATATTTGTGTGTATGGATTTGACAAGACCGACGGCAAGAGCGATAGCCCAGCCGCCGATGCTGTGACGCGTCCGACCAAACCATACATCTCAATGGACCGCGGATTCGGCCACAAAGGATGGCCAGCGAATTCGGTGAGTTTTCACAATGCCAAGGGATTCTGTCAGTGGCTCAGCGCAAAAACTGGCCGAAGCTATCGACTGCCAACAGTGGACGAATGGAAGCATGCGTGCGAGCTCAGCAAGATTGCTCCGGATATGTTGAAGGACCATGCGTGGTTCGAAGACAATAGCGACAACGCATCGCACAAGATTGCAACGAAGAAAGCAGATGCGCAGGGGCTTTACGATCTCAATGGGAATCTCGCTGAGTGGTGTGTGCAAGCCGATGGGACTGGCGCGGTCCTGGGCGGTTCATACCGCGACGCGGTCGATGAGATCGGCTGTCAAGCGATTCATTCCAATTCTCCAAAGTGGAATCAAACCGATCCGCAAATTCCCCGCAGCGTCTGGTGGCTCGCCGATGCGGGATGGATTGGTTTTCGTATTGTGTGTGATGGTCCAGAACGAATGCCGGATTCGCCTGCGATTCCCGCGGTGCCGCCTGCGATTCCCGCCGTGCCACCTGCGATTCCCGCGGTGCCGCCTGCGAAGTGATGTATGCTAGAAAATGCGCAAGCACCAGTGCTTTGCATGCTTGGTTTGAAACGACACCATGGAGAAAGACCATCATGTCACATGTCGAAGACTCCCGTCGAAACTTCATGAAAACAGCGGCAATAGTGGGCTTCGGCGCAGCCCTTGCGCCCTTGCCAGCCTGGGCGAGTGGTTCAGCCCCCGATCGAATCAAGGTGGGACTCGTCGGATGCGGAGGTCGAGGATCGGGCGCCGCGATGCAGGCGCTCGCCGCAGATCCGGGGGTGGTGCTCTGGGCGATGGCCGACGCATTTCGCGATCGCCTCGATTCGAGCCTCGGCAATTTGATGAATGGCGAAGCCAAAGATCGGGTGATGGTTCCAGCCGACCGACAATTCGTTGGGTTTGATGCCATCGATGAACTTCTGCCGCTGGTGGATGTGGTGTTGCTCTGCTCGACTCCAGCATTTCGACCAGAACATCTGGCCAAAGCTGTCGCGGCTGGCAAGAATATTTTCTGCGAGAAACCAGTGTGCGTCGATTCGGTTGGATATCGCTCGGTGGTCGAGAGCGTGCGCGTCGCGCGCGAGAAGGGATTGTCTCTCGTCAGCGGGTTCTGTTGGCGCAGTGCCGGTCCCGAGCGCGCGATGTATGGAGAGATTCTTGGCGGTCGTCTCGGTGAGGTCGTCAGCATCAGTGCGACTTATCTCACAGGTCCACTGGGAACGAAACCCCGTCAACTAGGATGGTCCGATCTGGAATTTCAGATGCGCAACTGGCAACACTTTGCGTGGCTCTCTGGCGACCATCTTGTCGAGCAAGCGGTGCATTCCATTGACAAGATCAATTGGGCGATGGGCGGAAGACTCCCCACAAAATGCACCGGTATCGGCAGTCGATATTGCCGTGAGGATGTGCCCGAGCGCGGCGATATTTACGACAATTTCTCAATCATTTATGAATATGAAAATGGACCGCGCTGCGTGCTCACCACGCGTCAGCAAGCCAATTGCCACAATGTCAACGACGATTGGATCAATGGAACCAAGGGCTATGCATGGGTCAATGGCTTCGGACCCACGCACTGGATCAAGGACTATTCTGGCAAGACGATCTGGTCCTATCCAAAGGACGGGCCGACTCCTGACATGTATCAAGTAGAGCACAACACACTCTTCAAATCGATTCGAGATCATCGTCCGATCAATGAAGGAGAGTTCATGGCGAATTCTTGCCTGATGGCGATCATGGGTCGGATGTCGGC
>Ga0105052_10000738_pt1 | contig 45075 bp, 50 predicted proteins | sample FRY03_FD_78094 | JGI IMG/M metagenome (GOLD analysis project Ga0105052, IMG submission 78094) | Freshwater microbial communities from Lake Fryxell liftoff mats and glacier meltwater in Antarctica - FRY-03 | ecosystem: Environmental > Aquatic > Freshwater > Ice > Glacier meltwater ... | reverse complement strand
CCGAAGACGCCACCTTCACCGTGCAATCATCACGAGGGTGGAGTAGATCCACCGTGCCCGAACGAGCCGAAGAACTCATCTTCCCCATGCCAGTGCGTTGAAATGCACACCGCCACCACACACTCACTGAACAATGAAATGAGCCCCAACCAAAAGGTCGGGGCTCATTGGGTGTTTTGTATGTGGTCGGGCTGGCGGGATTCGAACCCACGACCTCTTCGTCCCGAACGAAGCGCGCTACCAAGCTGCGCTACAGCCCGCTAAGGAAATGCGACTCTAACCGACCACCTTCCCACCAACGAAAGGCGGACTGGGGTTGGGTTCAAATAGTGAGATCGGTGGGCTGCCCGGCCGCTTCACCGTTGGGGTCGGCGTAGGCCTCGCCGGCAAGGGTTGCTCTGGCCGCGGCGCTCAGGCGCAATGAATCCAGCGGCTTTACAAGCCAGCCATCGGCATCGCAGCGGCGAGCCTGGAACACATCGTGAACTCGATCGAGAAGCAACAGCACCGCAGTGATGGGGATTTCGTCGACGCTTTCGGCGTTACGAATGGCCATGCATGTGGCCACCCCACCCATGTTGCCAATTTGCCCATCGAGGATCACGAGGTCGGGGTGGGCCTCTTTGATGGCCTGCAATACGTCGATACCGGCGCGAACCCGGTAAACGGTGGTGGATTCGTCGGCGAGGGCCGCGTCGACTTCTTCAAAAATCCAGTCGGCATCGGTAGCGAGAAGGATGATTGGCACGGTTGGCAGGTTAGTGGTCGCCTGCTGAATCGCCCAACCACGCCGTGATACGGCGAAGGCCAGCGAGATCATGAACATCGGTGTCGAAGTACGGCACAGTGACCACCGCTGTCTGGCCGAGAGATCCGGTGAGGCTGGCAAGGTCATGGTGTTGGGCGTCGGCGATAGCAACCGATTCGCTAAGGGCGGTGGCCGCCCCCTCGAATGCGGTGGCGGCGAGGCGGCCGAGTTCTTGGTGGAGTACATCGGGAGGACGTTGGGTAAATCGGGGATGCACGCGATTTACCACAAGGAGGTCGATGGCGATGTTGGCCTCAGCAAGGTGATCGACAAAGTCGATAGCGCCATCGAGGGTGTCGCGGCGAGGGACGGTGACGAGAGCAAACGCGGTGTCTTCGGCGGTGAGCAGTTCTCTCACCGCTACAGCTCGGGCTCGGAATCCATCTTCCATTCCGTCGAAGCTGGCGAAAAACTCGATGACGTCGTCGACCACCGATGCGCCAACAATTTTTGACACTGTGCGCACTACGCCTTGGGCCGCGAAATTCACCGCGCGGGCTAATCCGCCAGTGGGGGTGACAAGAATTTTGTACAGACGATGATCAAAGAACGTTGTGATGCGATCGGGTGCTTCAAGAAATTCCACCGCGTTTGTTGTGGGTGGCGTATCAACAATGACGAGGTCGAAGCGGTCGTCGTTGTGAAGTTCGTACAACTTTTCCATCGCCATGTACTCGTGGGCGCCACCCATGGAATGAGTGATGTTTTGATAGAAGCGATTGGTGAGAATATTAGTTGCTTGTTCTTCGCTACGCGCGTAGGTGCGAATGAGTGCATCGAAAGTTTTGCTGGCGTCGAGCATTGCCGCCCACATTTCGCCTGGCGCATCAACGGCAATGCGTCGGGGTTCATCGCTCACTGCGCTGTCACCTTCGAGACCAAGGGCATCGGAAAGTCGGCGGGCGGGATCGATAGTGACAACAATTGCGCGTCGGCCACGTTGTGCCGCTTCAAGTGCAAGTGCGGCAGCGGTAGTGGTTTTTCCAACCCCGCCGGCACCAACACACACAATGACAGATCGCTTTTCAATGAGTTCGGTTGCGCTGACAATCGGGGTCATGGCGTGTCGTCCGGAAGTTCAGTAATGCCGTCGGTGATTGCTTGAGCGAGCAATTCGAGTTCTTGGGGACCGAGATCTGTGGTTGGGAGTTGAGGCACGCCAATGAGTGCAAGAGGTAACTGTTGAATGAGCCGGTTGAGTTGTTCGTGCTGGCTATTTGCCCACGCAGATCGAAACGCGTTTGCGGCGCGAAGTTCACTCAGCAACTCGGGCGAAATATCGAACTCCGCAGCAGCATGGTCGGCAGGAAACGCTGACGGCTGAGTGATGAGCCCGTTCACAATGGTCGGCGCCAAGCGCACACCAATTTCGTCTTCAATGGCGAATGCCGTTTCGATGACTTCGTTGACGGGAGTTTCTTCGGCCAGCGTCACCAGTAAGACTCGGCACCGGGCGGGATCGGCGAGCATCTCGAGTACTCCGGTGGCCTGAGTCGCTATGGGGCCATTGCCCACCGCATCGCGCAGTCCCGTGGGCGATTGCAGGAACGGCACTGCGTGGCCCGCAGCAGGTGCGTCGACCACGATGAGGTCGGCAGCCCGGGAAGACTCAAGCGCTTTCACTCGACCCAGCACTAACAGGTCCCGGATTCCTGGAGCGGCGGCGGTGACGACCTCAATGGTTCCGGTGGAGGTCAGACGGCGGGTGATTCGTCCCAGGCCATGGTCCTTGAGGTAGTCGTCGAGGGCCTCGTTGGGAGTAATGAGGCAGGTCCGCACATCGGCATCGCCAGAAGGGCCCCCGCCGGCATGGAGAGTGGTTTCCGCGGTTCCGGGGGCGGGTTGACCAAAGAGGGTTCCGAATGCACCGCCGGCGGTGAGACGCACGAGCAAGGTGGACAAACCGGCCTTGGCGGCAGCTCGAGCGAGGGCCGCCGACATGGTGCTTTTGCCCACGCCACCCTTCCCGGCCACGATGATGACCCGTGATGCTGCGAAGAATGATGCAGAATCCATAGTCCCCTCGGAGGTTGGCCGTGCGCAGGTTATCTATCACCGCAGCGATTACCGCAATTCTGGCCATGACACTTGGTGTTGTTGGCTTAGTCGCTGCGCCGGCAACGGTGTCGGCCCAAACCTCCACCACCATCATCAATGAAGGTGGCCCCGATGGATTTGTTGCGGTCATCAAGGTTGATGGTCTTCTCGATCCGGTGATGGTCGACTTCATTTCGAATTCCATCACCGAAGCCGAAAATGAAGGCGCCGTAGCGATGGTCATGCAAACCGATTCGACCGGCGTGGTTGTTTCCGATGCCGAGTTCGGTGCGTTGCTTTCACAGATGCTCGATGCGTCAGTCCCGATTGGTGTGTGGGTTGGCCCGTCAGGTTCGACACTCATCGGCAAGTCCGCTCAACTTGTTGGTGCCGCCGATCAAGTTGGTGTTGCCCCCGGAAGTCGTCTTGGCAACGCCGGCGCGCCGGTCATTGCTGGTCTGAACACGGCCCGCCTTGCCCCCATTACTGACATGACACTGAATGTTCAAGAAGCTGCTGACCTCGGTGTTACCACCCTTGTTGCGCCAACCATTGGCGACATGCTCGTTAACTTTCCCGGTGTCGCCTCTCGCGAAGTCATTGCCGAGAACGGTGAAACGCGTCGTGAACCGCTGACCCAGGTGCGATTTGGCCAACTTTCATTGGTCTCAAACCTCATGCACACCGTTGCCAGCCCTGCAGTTGCCTACCTGCTTGTCACTATTGGTCTCGCTCTCATCATTTTTGAATTGTTCACTGCTGGGGTAGGTGTCGCGGGCGTTGTGGGTGCTGTTTCATTTGTGCTTGCCGGTTATGGCCTTTGGGTGTTGCCTACGAATTGGTGGGCGTTGGTGTTACTTGGTCTTTCGATGTTCGCGTTTTCGATTGATGTGCAAACTGGTGTTCCGCGAGTGTGGACTGGTATCGGCGTTGTGTTGTTTGCAATTGTTTCGCTCACGCTCTACGACGGCATGTCAATTTCGTGGATCACGCTTGTCGTTGGCATTCTTGGTGTGCTGCTCGCGTTTTTGGGTGGTATGCCGTCAATGGTGCGAACGCGTTTTTCGACTCCCACCATTGGCCGCGAATGGATGATCGGCGAAATGGGTCGTGCTGTCACTTCGGTGAATCCTGATGGCGTGGTTCAGATACGTGAAGCACTGTGGCGGGCATCAACGAATCGGTCCACGCCAATCGAAGAACTCGATCGTGTTCGGGTGACGGGTATCGACGGATTGGTGCTTGAGGTCGAACCTGAGACCGGGGCGGCCCGTGACTATCGGGATCGCTCTGGGTCCTCATCGGGCCCCGAATCTGGCCCCAAGTCTGATGCCGTCTCAGAACCGGTTTCCGAACCCGATTTAGATGGATCTTCGGCGGAATCCTGAACTTTTCTGCGTCCCACATTCTGAGACAGACACGGAATTTTTATTCCCTCTTGCGACGGACGTCACACCGGCGGTACGTTCAGGTCCGGAGTAAGGGGGGCACCATGAGTGTTCAGCGGATCGATGACAACTGGCAACTAAAGGCGGCGTGCCGAGGACCTCAATCGGTGGTGTTCTTCCCGCCCGCACAGTTTGAGCGCAAGGAAGACAAGCTTCATCGCGAAGCCAGGGCGAAAGAGATCTGCTTCGACTGCGATGTGCGTCCAGATTGTCTCGACTACGCCATTGAAATTCTTGAGCCGCACGGTATTTGGGGCGGACTCAACGAGGTTGAGCGCAAGGCGTTCCTTTCGCAACACGCCAGTTAGGCCTGCGACGTCCGTTCGGGGGGACGGGCTGTCGCTATGTACCCGACGTCGAGGACGGCTTGCCGACTCGGCGTCGGGCCCATTTTTGCCACCACTTCGCCACCGAGGTGAATGAAGCTGCGCCATAACTCGCCGGTACGCTTCGAGATGTGTTCACCGCACTGATTGTCATCTTCATCATCCTGCCGATCCTTGAGGTCGCCATGTTTCTCGCCATGGCAAATCTCATTGGTGGATGGCTCTCTTTATTTGTGTTGTTGGCAATGTCGCTGTTCGGTGTGTGGTTAGTGAAGCGTCAAGGTTTAGCGGTGATGCGAAGAACCCGTCAGTCGATCAATAGTGGCGAAGTCCCCACACGCGAGGTGCTTGACGGAACACTCATCGCATTTGCAGGAGTGCTCTGTGTCATCCCCGGGTTTCTCACCGCAATTGTCGGTTTGTTGATTCTCACGCCACCGGTGCGGGCGTTCTCCCGTTCTCTTGCCGGCCGTCGCTTTGCCTTTCTCACCGCCGCGACGAGAACAATCCGTTGGCGCCGTCGTTCGGTAATCAATGTCGAGTGGATTGGTGACGTCACGCCTCAGCCGAAGCCGCCGGCATCGGTCATTGAACTTGGACCGGTAAATGAGTAACAACATTGCCGCCGATCAGGTTCCGCTCGAACACGATCTCGCTCATTGGGTGTCGCCCTTAGTCCGGCGACTAGTGGCCAACAATCCCGGTTACATGACAGGTCCGGGTACCAACACCTACCTCCTCGGGACTGGTGATGTCGCGGTGATCGATCCTGGTCCCGAAGACGCTGCCCATTTGGCGGCCATTGTTAAAGCTGGCGCTAATCGCATCCGTTGGATCTTTTGCACTCATACACATCTCGACCATTCGCCAGGAACGGCAGCTCTCAAAGAAGCCACTGGTGCAACGGTGATGGCCTGGAGCAACCGGGGTGGTTTACGAACCGATAAACGAATCGCCGATGGATTTGTGCTTGATGGCGACTCGTTTCATCTTCGTGCCGTGCACACGCCGGGCCATGCTGGAAATCACCTCTGCTATTTACTTGAAGAAGAACTTCTTTTGTTTTCGGGCGACCACATTATGCAGGGCTCAACCGTGGTGATCTCACCGCCCGATGGCGATATGGGTGCGTATCTCAACTCGCTGGCCAAAGTTCGTGCGCTTGGCTTACACGCAATCGCTCCCGGACACGGCCACATCATCACTGATCCCAATGTGCTCATCGACTGGTATATGGATCATCGTTTAGAACGCGAAGCTCAGTTACATGAATTGCTCGTTGGGTTTGGTTCGGCCCGAGTTTCTGAACTTGTTGAGGCTGCTTATGTCGACCTCAACCCTTTACTCATTCCTATGGCGAAACGTACCGTGCATGCCCATTTACGCAAACTGGCCGACGACGGGGTAGTTGTCGGTAACGGTGCGCGTGGAGTGTGGAGAGTTGTGTAGTTCAGTCTGGCGGTCGCTGAGGGAAACGGTCGAAACGCCGCAGCACAGGGAACATCAGAATCCATGCGATCACTACGCCAATGGTGGCAATACCGCCAAATGCTACCGCTCTGCCGGTTCCCAGTAGTTGTCCCGCCACGCCCGATTCAAAGGCGCCAAGTTCGTTTGATGCGCCGATGAAGACGCCCTCCACGGCCATGACTCGACCCCGGGCCGCGCTGGGGGTCACCAACGGAACGAGTGAACTTCGAATAAACACACTGATCGAATCGGCGGCACTTAAAAAGAACATGCACCCGAACGCAATAACAAAACTTCGAGTGATGCCAAGAACCACAGTGAACAGGCCAAACACAGCAACTGCCGCAAACATGATCGGGCCTACTCGTCGCTGAATCGGACGAGCACTCAAAATGATGGTGACAAGTGCGGCGCCAATACCGCCGGCCGCTCGCAACCAACCAAGACCAATAGCCCCAACGCCGAGACGAGTTTCGGCAATAGCGGGGAGTAAGGCAACCGCACCTCCGAAGAGGACAGCGAACAGGTCAAGCGAAATTACGCCCAGCAACGCCGGACTTTTGCGGATGACTCGAAAACCTTCGAACGTCTGGTGCCAGCGACTTTCGGTGCTGGTTTCAACAGTGGGGTCGGCATGAATAATGGTGTCGGCGTTTTCTTCACCAAGAACATCGAGTGTTTCTGCTGGTCGGTACTCATCGCTCGGTGCACTGAGGGCTGATTTTTGTGAAAGCGCAGGATCGTGAGTAACTCGGTCGGGACGGGCGCGGGCGAAACCAATGAGAGCGGCGGCCACTGCGGTGAGAACAGTGGCCGCCATGAACGGTGCGGCCGGAGAAACGACATAGAGAAACCCGGCAAGGACTGGGCCAATGATCATGGCGGCCTGCCAACACGTGACGTTGAGCGCAATCATTCGAGGGAGTCCGCCATCAGGTGCGATGTCAGCGGGCATTGAACGTAGTGACGGATTAACGAACGCTCGGCCTGTGCCGAACACGATGACAAGGGAAAAGATGGGCCACACCTCTGAATTTCCCGAAACCGCGTACCAGGCCAACGCAGCCGAACACAGAAGTTCAACGAGAAGTCCACCAGCAACAACGCGACGACGGTCGAATCGATCAGCAAAACTTCCTGACACGGTCATCAGAAGAAATGCCGGAGCGAATTGTGCGAGACCGAGCAAGCCAAGGTCGAGATCGCGTTGCGAGAGGTCGTAGAGGTATTTTCCCAATGCGGTGATCTGCATCATGGTGACCATGACCGTGAAAAACGAGGTCAGAAGTAAGGGCACCACTGAGGGAGTGCGAAGAAGTTCTTTCGCCGAGACCGAGACAACCCCATCGGAATTTTCGGTAGGCGAGGTTGTGCTCACGTCAGGACGTGGTACTCATACGCCTCGGCAGGGCCACGTCGCTCGGCGCGACCGTCAAGGCGAAGATGTTCAAGGTGAGCAAAAGTTTCGCTATCGGCCATCGGCCCCCAGCTGCGGGGCGAGAATAAATGTTCCGACCACTTTGGGATCAGCGCCCAACCCACATCGGGGCTCACCTTTACCAATTGCTGAAGGCGGTCGGCGTGATGATCTTTGATGGCCTCACAACGACCCACAAGGTCGTGGAATGGATGGCCGTGCGCAGGAAGCACGGTGGTGATTCCTTCAAGCGCGGCAACTTTGTCGAGATTGGCGAGAAATGCTGAGAGTGGATCGCCACCCAAAAATCCACCGATATGGGGCGTGATGGTGGGCAGAACATGATCGCCAGAAAGCAACACGCCATCTTCGGGTGACCACATGCAGAGGTGGTCGTGAGTGTGGCCGGGGGTGAAGACTGCGACCCAGTCGCGATCGCCCATACGAACTGTTTCTGCGTCGTCAACAACAATGGTGGGCTGCGGAGCTTTCATCCACGACACGTCTTCCATGCGTCCGTCGGCGATAGCGGCGTGCAAGCGTGCGCGGAAGGCCAGAAATCCGGGGACGGTAGCTTCGAGTTCCGCCTCGTCGGCGGTGGCAATCGAATCCAAAAGAGTGTTTACTTCGGAAGCGTCGGCCGGGTTCAGCGGTTCGAGTGGCGTTTCATCAAGATCGAGAAGCTGGGTCCACTTTCGAAACATGATGGACGTAAGTACATCGGCACCAGAGGCTTCGACAAGGCGAGGGGCACCGCCGAAATGATCGACATGTGAATGAGTAATAAATGTTGTGTGCACGCGGGCCAGCGGAATGTTGGCGGCACGAAGTCTGTCTTGAAGCGCCGCCCATGATTCATCGGTGGGTAGACCGGGATCGACAAGCGTGAATCCACGCGAGTCTTCGATGGCGTAGGTGTTGACATGGCCAAGGCCGGTGAAGTTAGTGGGCAACTGAAGACGAAGAATGCCGGGAGCAACTTCAATGATTTCGGTTGATGCCTCTTCTTGTTCCTGTCTCGGAATGCGCACAGGCGGTTCGGCCTCAGTGTGGCTATGACCGGCGTGACTTTCAGTTTCCCCCATAGGAAAACGATGGTACCGCTCTATGGGGACGCGGGAATCAGGCTTTGGGGGCTTTGGGTTCGGCAAGCACGCAGAAGACCTCGCGGTAGTAGCGAAGCTCGGCCACGCTTTCGCGGATGTCATCGAGCGCCCGGTGTCCCTCAGCCTTCTTGGGGGCATCGCCGAGGAGGTGTGGATTCCACCGCTTCATAAGTTCTTTGAGGGTGGAGACATCGACCGAGCGGTAGTGCAGGAAATTCTCGATTGATGGCATATAGGCGGCGAGGAAACGGCGATCGGTGCCAATGGAATTGCCGCAAAGCGGAACCGTGCCGGCTTTGGGGATGTGTTGCTGCAGGAATGCCAAGGTGGCCTGAGTGGCCTCTTCGAGGGTGATTGTGGATGTCTCGATCTCGGTTAAAAGTCCGCTACGGGTATGCATGGCAATGACTACCTCGTCCATGAGGGCCAGCGCTTCGGGGGGCTGATGAATCACCAGTTCGGGGCCCTCGGCGATGATCTCGAGGTTGTCGTCGGTGAGGAGAGTAGCGATCTCGACAATGACGTTTCGGGTCTGGTCGAGGCCAGTCATTTCAAGATCAATCCATGCGAGCACGGTGTGATCCTATTCGTGATCCTTTGTGTGGTCCTACGATCAGGCGGTGCTTGAAGTTCCTGTTGTGCGAATCGACCCTGATCTTCCGTTGCCGGCCTATGCGCGAATGGGCGATGCCGGGCTTGATCTGACCGCCAGAGAAGATGTGGTGTTACTTCCCGGAGGTGGTCGGGCCCTTATTGCGACCGGGCTCGCGGTTGCGCTACCTGAAGGGTATGCGGGGTTCATTCAGCCCCGAAGCGGTCTTGCCCTGAAGCACGGTGTCACGTGTCTCAACACCCCGGGTTTGATCGATAGCGGTTACCGCGGTGAACTCAAAGTGTTGTTGATCAACACAGATCCGGTGGAACCATTCGAGATTCGCCGCGGTGAACGTATTGCTCAGTTCGTGGTGCAACGGGTTGAACATGTGGTGCTTCAACCAGTTGAAGATTTTGGCCATCTCGGCGAGTCGGCACGCGGCGATGGCGGGTTTGGTCACACCGGAGGTTGAGATCGGTTGGCGTTCAACATCTGCCAACGTAATTCGATGAGTGCCGCACCGATCGCACCGATGCCAACGGCCATGGCGAGATCGCGGGTCTCGGGGAGCGGTAAATCGAAGTAGTCCTGAAGCTGAGGAATGGCAAATACACCGATGAACGCGACTGTCATGGAAATCACCAGTAGGTACTTCCACCAAAGCATCGGGCGACACAGGATGGCAAGAACCCAAATTGCAACGGTGAACAACGTGACGACGGCGACAGTTCTGGCCTGGTCGAGTGGAACGTCGACACTTTTCACGATGAGATACGAGGTAAGTGTCGCTATCGCAGAGATAAAACCTGCAGGAACCGCGAATCGAAGAACGCGCCCCAGAAAGCCTGCTGTTGCTCGACGATTATTTTGCGATAACGCAAGAAAGAACCCGGGTATGCCGATTGTGAGTGACGAAATGATCGTGAAGTGGCGAGGGAGAAACGGGAACTCGAAACGACCGAGACCAACCGCGAGCGCTAGCGCAACGGCGTAGAAGGTTTTGGTGAGGAACAAGTTGGCGACGCGTTCAACGTTGGCAATGACGCGCCGGCCCTCGTTTACCACGGACGGAAAGACCGAAAAGTCGTTAGCAAGCAAAACAAATCTTGCGACAGAGCGTGCTGCCGCGGAGCCGGAACCCATAGCAACGCCGACATCAGCGTCCTTCAGGGCAAGCGTGTCGTTTACTCCGTCCCCAGTCATAGCCACGGTATGACCTCGTGACTGAAGTGCGTGAATCATTGCTCGCTTCTGCTGCGGAGAAACACGACCAAAGACCGAATGAGATTCCAGGATGTCGGCAAGTTGTTCTTGGTCTTCAGGAAGTGTGCGCGCATCAATCGGATTATCGGCTCCGGGGACTCCGCAACGAGTGGCAACCGCACCAACAGTGATGGGGTTGTCGCCGGAAAGAACCTTTACCGTCATGCCTTGTTGGCCGAAGTACTCGATTGTTGATGGAGCAGCATCTCGTAACTGTTCATCGAGAACAACAAGTGCGGTGGGTTCAAGTCGGTCGGGTAGCGCATCGCCGTGCAGACCAGTTGTGGATGCGGCGAGTAGCAAAACTCTTTGTCCCTGACCGGCGTAATACTGCAGTCGTTCACGTGCGTGATTGAGAACAGTTCCGGCCACGGCGTTGTCGAGAAGGATGTCGGGAGCGCCGAGGTACCAAGCGCCGTGGTCGGCGAACGCGGCTGCGCTCCACTTGCGGGCCGAGGAGAACGAAACCGAATCCGACATTGTCCAGCCCGGGCTCTTGGGGTATTGCGCGGCAATGGCGGCAAGGCTGGGGTTGGGGTGATCGTCAGAGGCACCCATTGCGCCAAGCACTGTTGCTGCATCGATTGGCTCCGCTCCATCGGCAGTGAGGTGTTCAACGGTGGAAAGTGAAAGCGAACCTTCCGTGAGGGTCCCGGTCTTGTCGATGCAAATCACGTCAACGCGTGCGAGACCTTCAATCGCAGCAAGCTCTTGGGTGAGGACTTTCTTGCGAGCAAGTCGTGTTGCACCAAGAGCGAACGCGATGTTCGTGAGGAGAACGAGGCCTTCGGGAACCATGGCCACCAAACCGGCCACAGAACTTTGGACTGTTTCGACGAAACTGTCGTGAGCGGCGAGCTGTGAGGTGATGAGAAGGACCGATACCGGAATCATCGTCCAGCCGATAACTGTGATTATTCGGTTAACGCCGTTTCGAAGTTCGCTCTTCACTAAGGAAAATCTTCGAGCCTCGCTGGAAAGTCGAAACGCGTAGGAGTCGGCACCAACTGCAGTAGCGCGCATGGTGGCTGAACCGGCGACGATGAAGCTTCCCGACATCACGCTTTCGCCGGAACTCTTATCAACTGGATCGGCCTCGCCGGTGAGTAGCGATTCATCGACTTCAAGATTGATGCTCGACAAGATCTCACCATCAACAACGATTTGATCGCCAAGGATGAGAACGATCACGTCGTCAAGAACAACCTCTTTTGAAGCAATTGTTGTGTCGATGCCATCTCGACGAACAGTGGAATATGGAGCGTTCAATACCGCAAGAGCGTCAAGCGTTCGTTTCGACCGAACCTCTTGAATTATTCCGATGGAGGAATTGGCGACGAGGACGATGCCAAACAGGGCATCGCGGTAATCGCCGATAGCGAGAATGGCAACGAGCAGAGTTCCAAGCAAATAGTTGAACGGGGTGAAAACGTTGGCCTTGATGATTTGGCCAAATGTTCGGCTGGTGGGATCGGGTGCGTCGTTGGTGCGGCCGTCAGCGCGTCGTTGCGCAACCTCGGACGCGGAAAGTCCCTGTTCGATCGGGGTCATCTTCTCTCCCGAATCTTGTTAACGCTTAACCACAGGGACGAGAACGACGGGCACCTGGCTTCGTCGAACAACTTCCTCTGCGACGCTTCCGAAAAGCAGATGATGCATTCCGCCATGACCATGGGTGCCCAGAACAATGTGCGTTGCGTGAAGTTCTTCGATGGCTTCAAGGAGAGTCTCTGCAGTTGGCCCCATGAGAACAAGCGGGTGTACGTCAACTCCAGTGGTTGTCGTCAACTTCGCGGCTAACTCGCGCACACGTGCGTGTTCCTTGGTGAGTTCGCCAGCCCGGGCATTTCGGGTGAAGTTGCTGAGGTCCTCTTTGTCGTATCCGGCCAGGATCGGTTCGCCACCCGCCACGTGGATGATGTGCAACGAACGATCTGCCGCTCTGGCGATGAGGAGCGCTTCTCGAAGGATTCGCTCACCGTGATCGGAAAAGTCAACCGATGCGATAACTGTGCCACTTGCTGATTCGGACATAGAGCGAGCCTATGGCGTGAGGTTGCCGTGATCCCGGCGCAATTCGTCTTAGCGGGCCAGTTCCCGAGTTGTCTGAGCCCCATTTTGGGGGGCCAACACCTCCCGCGATGGAGAAGAGCCCAGATTCTGCCAAGATCACCGGGTCATGACGGTCGACACTTTCTCTTTGTTCTTCGGTTTGCTCGCCATTGGGTGTTGGCTTGGAACCACGGTCATCGTTAGCGGCGCGCTTATTCGGCGCTTCGGTAACCCGAACGCCTTCGAGACCATCCGCTTTGATGTCGGTCGTGTAGCGCTCGCCCTTGCGTGGCTGGTTGCGGCGGTCACCATGTCGGGTTCGCTCTATTACTCAAAGGTGCAGGGTTACGTCCCTTGCGAGTTGTGCTGGTACCAGCGCATTTGCATTTACCCAATGGCTGTCATCCTCGGAATTGCGGCATGGCGTCGCGATACATCAATCCGCATCTACGCAATTCCTGTTCTCGCTATCAGTATTCTGATCTCGGCGTACCACTCCTATATCCAGTGGTGGCCGCCGTCGAGTGGCACATCATTTTGTTCAGCAACCGCCCCGTGTACGGAAAAGTTCGTCAACGAATTTAGTTTTGTTACCCTTCCTTTCATGGCACTTTCGGCCGCGATGTTCATGGTCGTTTTGTTGGTTGCGGCAAAATCACAATCTGAGTACGAACTTCCAATCGAAGAAATTGAGGTCTCCTCGTGAGTAACCGTCCGTCAAAATCCAATTCTGCATCGCAAAGAGTGCGAGCCGCTTCGAATGCCGGCAAGGGCCGATCCAGCAACATGTTGTGGGTCGGTATCATCGCGGTGGTGATGGTTGTTGGTGTTATCGCCGTTGTTGCCACTCGCGGTGGTGGATCGCCAGGCGGTGGCGCAGCGTCACCATCCGGAGGCACCGTTGTACCCAACGGCAATCTTGATAACGGACCAGTGCAGGTCAAAGGTGCCGGTTTGCCGCAGATGCCCACTGCCGGTCCCGATACCGCGGTTGGTCAGACCGTCCCCATTGTTGCCGGTGCACAGTTCGACGGAACGCAGCTCAATATCACCGGCGATGGCCAACCAATGGTCATCATCGTGCTTGCCCATTGGTGTCCGCATTGCCAAAAGGAAGTGCCGTTAGTGCAGAAGTGGTTGGATGAAGACGGTATGCCTACCGATGTGAAGTTGTTTGCCGTGGCCACATCAAACAGTTCGGCGAAGCCCAACTTTCCTCCTGCCGATTGGTTACGCCGCGAAAAGTGGAGCGTTCCAACGATTGTTGACGACAAAGACAACACGGCAGGCAACGCGTTCGGGGTTTCTGGCTTCCCGTACTTCCTTGTCGTGGACAAGGAAGGCAAAGTCGTTTATCGCACCAGTGGTGAAAAGACGAAGGCCGAATTTGACGCAATTTTGCAGGCCGCTCGTACTGGCCAGGCTCTCGGCGCCTAACCAGTTCGACGGCGATTCTTGCTGAATCGATTGAGTGCCTCCGGTGGGGGTCGAACCCACGCTCGTCGGATTAAAAGTCCGCTGCCTTACCACTTGGCCACAGAGGCGTGCCGGGTTACGTTACCCGTCTCCACCGATGCCTTCGGCCTCAGGGCTACCGTCTCGTTGTGACCGGGACCCTGCCGACCGAACCTGAGGCCGATCAGGCCGAGGTCTCCGCTCGTTCGCCATGGCGTGTGGCCCTGCCTCTTTTCGCCGCGACCTTCCTGGTGGTGTTTGTTTTTGTCTGGTGGGGGGCTCGGGGGCCGTTTGCCAATTACGGCGGGGTTGACCCCGCTTCCTATCCGGGCTCGGGCCTGTTTGGCGGATGGTTCCGCTTCGATGGCAACTGGTATTTCCTTATCGCCACCAAGGGCTATTGGTTCAACGGGCCGGCTGTGCAATCGCCGGTCGCGTACTTCCCGGTGTACCCGGGGGTGTTGTGGTTCTTGCACATGGTCACCGGGATATCGGTGAAATTAGCGGCGAGTTTGGTCACGGTTGTTTGTGGAGCGGCGGCGTCTGTGGGGATCTTCCGATGGTTCCGTGATCGGCTCGATGACAACGTGTCGCGAATCGCGCTCATCACAATGTTGCTTTACCCCTATGCCTTTTATCTGATGGGTGCCTCCTACGGCGATGCGCTGTTCTTGCTCGCCTCCGTATGCGCGTTTTTGTTACTCGAACGTGGTCATCCAGTGCTGGCCGGTTTGGTTGGTGCTGTAGCAACAGCAACCCGACCGGTTGGCATAGCGCTCATTATCGGTTTGATTGCTGTGACGTTGTGGCGCCGCCATGTGATCGCTGGCGAGGAAGGAAAAGTTCGAATCGAATGGCGCCGACTTCGTTGGCCCGATGCTGGGGTTTTGCTCTCCTTCGGTGGACTTCTCGGTTACATGACATATTTGGGTCTGCGCTTTGGCCACCCACTTGCTTTCGACGAAGTTCAGCAGTCGGCGGGTTGGGACCAAGGCAGTGGCCCGCGAACCTGGTTCAAGATCACGTGGTTCCAGCAGATCAAGAATCTTCCGCAGTGGGTTGTGGATTGGGTCCGACACGGAGATGCGGCCACCTTCGAGAAAATTCAATATGCCCTAACGGTCATTGTTCAAGGGCTTTTCGTTATCGGCTTCCTGGTTCTTGCCGTGCTTGTGTGGAAGCGATTTGGATGGGGCTACGGGGTCTATTGCTTGGCCATGTTGGGTATTGCTCTCGTTGGCACGAAGGATTTTCAAGGTACCGGGCGATATTTATTGTCGACGTTCCCCTGCTTTGGGGTACTCGCAGGCATCTTGGCCACCCGTCCTCGACTGCGTTTTGCGTGGTGGGGAGCGAGTGGGGCCTTACTCTTGCTCTGGGCCTTCGCATTCGGTCGCGGATATTACGTAGCCTAAGGAAATGGCCCACTTCAAGAGCCTCACAATTTTCTATCCAATGTGGAACGAGGAAGAGACCATCGAGCGCGCCGTGAACGCGGCGTTCGAAGTATGCGATCTCCTTGTTGAAACTGGTGAGATTGCCGAATACGACGTCCTCATCATCAATGATGCATCCACCGATGCAACTCCGCAGATCGCCGATCGGTTGGCTGCGGAGGACTCCCGAATTTCGGTGATCCATCATCCGGTGAATCGCAAACTTGGTGGAAGCCTGAAGACCGGTTTCACCAATGCCACGGGCGAACTTGTTCTCTATACCGACGCCGATTTGCCGTTCGACATGGTTGAGGTTGCGAAGGCCATCCGTTTGTTGCGTTTGTACGAAGCCGACATCGTGAGCGCATATCGATTGGATCGAACAGGCGAAGGTCCGCGACGTTTTATTTATTCGTACATTTACAACCATCTTGTACAAGCAATGTTTGGACTTCGCTTTCGCGATATGAATTTCGCGTTCAAGTTGATGCGTCGCTCAATGCTTGATTGTGTGGCGATGAAGAGCGAAGGATCGTTCATTGATGTCGAACTTCTTGCTCGCGCCCAAAAACTGGGCTTCAGCATTGTTCAATTTGGTGTCGACTACTTCCCCCGAACTCGCGGTATTTCCACGCTCTCCTCCAACTCGGTAATTTTGAAGATCATGAACGAAATGTGGGAATTGCGTTCCGAACTCAAGTCGCTGGAACCGCTGCCTCAGTCAGTACGTCAGCCGTGGGCCGCGGAGCCAAAAGGCAATTGATGGGCCAGCACGACAAGCTCGCATTACTTGTAGTGAACGCCGACGATTACGGACTTACCGAGAAAGTATCCAAAGGCATTATCGACGCCCACCTGAACGGAGTGGTGACTTCTACGTCGGTATTGGCGCTCACCCCGGCTTTTTCCGTTTCGGCGAAGTTGCTGGTGGAGACACCCACGCTTGGTGCGGGTGTTCATTTTGCTGCTGTGGGTGAGGACCCACCGTTGTTATCGGCCAAAGAAATCCCGACCCTTGTGGATAAAAAGGGACAGTTGCGGTCCTCATGGAAGGTATTCCTTCCCCTTGCCGCCGCCGGCCGTATCGATCCCGAAGACGTCCGACGCGAATTCAACGCACAGTTCGATGCTGTGGTTGGTGCGGGCATAAAAGTTGATCATCTTGACACCCACCAGAACCTGCACCTTTGGCCCATGGTGAGCGAGGTTGTCCTTGCCATAGGGGAGGAGCGCGGAGTTCGCTCTGTGCGCGTTACCCGATCGAAAGAACGCGGTCCTGTCGGTATCACCGTTCGTCGTCTCGCCAAGCGATTTGAAAAACAACTCGATGAACGAAATTGGGTTTGTCCTGAAGCATCAGCCGGGTTCGACGAGGCTGGCCACCTTGATTTGCCGGCGGCGGTGGCGGCGATCGTTGATTTTGCTGCGTCGAATGCCCATTCGGCGGAACTCGCGTTTCACCCCGGGCTCGTTGATGACCCAGATCGCAATCGTTATAAGTGGGAGTATTCGTGGGAAGCGGAATACAACGTGCTTCTCTCCGACGCTTTGCGCACGGCCATAGACGAGCACAATTTTCGGCTCGGAACATTTGCTGATTTGGTGTCATCGACACCATGAAGCGGCCTCATTCGGCGGTGGCGCACCAAACCCTTGACCTCTGGGCCGGCTTACCAAGGTCAGCAAAAGTTCACACTCGCATCCGTTGGTGGACGGCACCGTTTGAGCAACTTGAGACGAGGATTCCGGTGAGCGGTCGCATCCTCGAGGTGGGCTGTGGTCACGGACTTTTTTCCACCTACCTTGCGCTCTCATCGCCGGATCGGGCGGTTACGGGTATCGACATTGACCCGGCAAAGATCGAACTTGCGAAGAAAGCTGTGAAAACGATCTCAGAGACGTCTTTGCATTTCGAACATCGCGAGGCCGGTGATATTCCGAAACCTGAAGCGGGTTGGGATGCGATTGTGTTTGTTGATGTTCTTTATCTCATGACTCCAGAAAATCGTCGCTCGGTGCTTGAGCAATGTGCGGGGGCACTAACTCCAGGCGGAGTTTTAGTGGTGAAGGAAGTCGATAACCGTCCGCGGCTCAAAGCATTTCTTGCGCAAACACAGGAGTTTGTCGCCACCAAGATCATTCGGATCACTCGCGGTGAGCACATGGTGTTTCCATCGGCCGAGGAACTTGAAGTTGAATTGGCGGCACTCGGGCTCCAAACCTCCGCGCACCGCCTTGACCGCGGATATCTCCATCCGCATTGTGTCGTGACCGGAACCAAACCGATCTAAATACGCCAGCTAAAACAGCGTGGGAGGAGTGACGTCTGACTCTTCATTTGTTGCTTCGTCATTTCCGAACGACATCGCCATAAGGAAACCTCGTGCTCGTTCCGCACGTGGATACCGAGCAACAAGAGCGTTGAACGCAGGGGAGTGATTTGCTTCAACAAGGTGAGCGAGTTCGTGCACAAGCACGTAGTCGAGAACCCATGGTGGCCATTTAGCGAGCCGGGTAGAAAGGCGAATCTCCGCGGTGCCATGAGTACATGAACCCCATTGGCTTCGTTGTTCGGCCCATGTCACCGAGGAAGGACGGGGTAGCTCGTACCGCTTTGCCAACACGCGTGCGCGTTCGTTGAGGTCGATTGCATCTGCCCGATAACGACGTTCAAGTCGTTCAACAAGTTCAACCACGTAGTCGTCAACTTGTTTTTTCGACATCGATGCCGGCGCTTGAACGCGAATTGTTCCGTTCACGATCGTGGCCTGAACAGTCTTACGACGACGTCGGCTGTAAACAATTTCGACGGGCAGGGGGGCGGGTAGCGGATTAGTCATGTCAGATCTGATCGGGAACAGTGATCTCGTGGTCTTCCACGAGCACGAGACGCTCGCCGCTCGTGACCCGATCGCCATGATGAGTGAACACTCGGCCCCCAAGGTTGGGCATTCGTTGCCATTCATGACCGCATGAAAGTTCGAGAGTTCCTATGACACCACCGTGGGTGAGCACAAGAACTTCGGCACCTTCGAACTCGGTATGAATGCGATGCAGAGCGGCGTGGGTCCGTTCAAGAAGTTCGTCGTGGAGTTCGTAACCGGGAGGCCACTTATCGTGACCGAGATAGCCGGGCCACTGGTCTTCGATTTCCGCGCGCGTGAGTCCTTGCCAGACCCCTGCGTCGCGTTCCATGAGGTCGGCTTCGAGCAGGATGGGGCCGACTCCAATGTGAGAACTAATGATCTGAGCGGTTTCGTAGGCCCGTATGAGTGGCGAGGAAACAATGACGTCAACGGATCCCACTCGCTGTGCGGCATGAAACGCTTGCTGGCGTCCGAAGTCGGTAAGGGCGGGGTCGGCTTTGCCCTGCCAGCGGCCGGTTGCGTTCCATTCGGATTGACCGTGGCGGGTCAGAAGTAGACGGGTCACGGCGTGACGGTACCGGACAGACGGGTCAGTGGCATGGTGAGGACCGCCTACCCTTGCTCTGTGGCTCGGCTTCGACTCTTTGCCGCCGCGCGTGAAGCGGCTGGGACATCTCGTGATGTCATCTCTGGCGCGACTGTGCGCGAGGTGATTGAGGGAGCTGTTCGTCGCTATGGGGCTGGTTTTGGCGAGATTGTGGAGAACAGTCGAATCTGGCTCAACGGTGATCCTGCGAGTTTTGATGATCCGGTGGGAGACGAGGACGAAGTTGCGGTGCTTCCGCCGGTATCGGGCGGCCTGTGATGTCTTCGAATTCTGAACGTTCGCTCGTTGCGCGTTTTGCCTATGTACCAAAGCCCGATGGGCCACATGCCCGACTTGGCGTGGTGTGGTTTCTTGCCGCATGTTTGGCTGCTGCACTGGGCACCGTAGCGGTAGCCGTTCTGTTTGCCGCAGTTGTTGCTGTTGGCTCCATCCAAAATATGCGGGCGTGGAAAGCGCCGGATTCCGCTGCGAATCGACTTGTTGCCGGTTCAGCCTCCGCGGTTATCCCAATTGCTGCACTTATTGGACCGATCGGTTTGGTTCTGGGTGTTGTGGTGGCAGTGGGTCTTTCGCTGCTCGCGCCCCTCGTGACCGGCATGAAACCGGTGTTGCTATTGCGGTCGGCGATTGTCCCCGGTCTTGCTGCTGGCGCGGTGGTGCTCACGGCGCGAATCGATATGAGCGCGTTTGTGGTTTTGTTGGTTTTAGTGAGCGCATATGAAGTTGGCGACTACCTCATGGGCGCCGATGCGGGAAGCGTTTTCGAAGGGCCGCTCTCTGGTATGGCCGCAGTGGTGATGGTGACGTTCGTCGAAACTGTCTTCCAACTGGGTCCGTTAGAGACTCGGGCTGGTTGGGTGTTCGGTGCCATGGTTGCTGTTCTCGCTCCACTGGGTGCGCCGCTGGCATCAGCGCTTGCCCCAAGTGCTGAATCAACCGGAGCGGCGCTTCGTCGTATCGACGCCTGGATTCTTGTTGCCCCCCTGTGGTGCTGGGCGCTGTCGAATTACATGGGACAAGTTGGATAATCGCTCATAATCGGGTTCCGACCCGGTGAACGTGGCGAAATGGGCATTAGCCCCCTAGCGTTAGGGGTCCATGCGATCACTCGCGGTGCTCTCTTTGCACACTTCCCCCCTTTCACAGCCTGGTAGCGGCGATTCAGGCGGGATGAATGTGTACGTGCGCGAACTTGTTAGCGCGCTTGCGCAGGCGGGGGTTTGCACCGAGGTCTTTGTTCGCCGAGCGACCGATGAAGTGCCCGATATTGTCGATGTCGAACCGGGCTTCCGCGTCATCCATGTGGATGCTGGCGCCATTGATATGGCAAAAGAGGATCTCCCCGAGATCGTCGACGAGTTCGCCGACGGCGTGGCCCGTCACCTTCGCCAAAACGGTGTGACCGATGCGATTCACGCCAACTATTGGTTGTCGGGGGTTGCTGGTCATCGGTTGAAACATGAATTCTCGCTGCCGTTGGTTTCTACTTTTCACACCCTTGCCCGCGTCAAAGCCGAAACTGGCGAGGCTGAACCCGACCGCCGCATTCGTGCTGAGGCTGAAGTCATTGCTTGTTCCGACTCGATCCTTGCCAATTGTGCCGCCGAGGTCACGCAACTTGTTGAGCTTTACGGAGCTGACCCAACCCGCGTCGAGGTCGTTCCACCTGGCGTTGATCATGCGTTCTTCTCTCCCGGCGATCGTAGCGGCGCACGATTAGCGCTCGGTTTAGGCGAGCACCCGGTCATCTTGTTTGCCGGTCGCATCCAACCCCTTAAGGGGCTCGCTATTGCTATCGCAGCACTTGGCGAACTTTCCGACACTCATCCCGATGCGGTTCTGGTTGTGGTCGGCGGGGCCAGTGGAATCGATGGGGCAGAAGAGTTGTTGGCCGCTCGTTCATTGGTGGGGTCGCTCGGGCTCACTGATCGAGTTCGTTTCGTTCCCCCTCAACCGCATCATCTGTTATCCACCTATTACCGCGCTGCCGATGTGTGCGTGGTGCCAAGTCGTTCAGAGTCGTTTGGTCTTGTAGCGCTCGAATCGGCAGCTTGCGGAACGCCGGTTGTTGCTGCCGCCGTTGGCGGACTTCTTACATTGGTCGACCACGGTGAAACTGGTTTCCTCATCGAGAACCGCGATCCTTCCCAGTACGCGTCGGCAATCGCCGAGATTCTTGATACTCCTCATTTAGCTGAATCGATGTCGCAGGTTGCTGCCGAACGTGCCCGTCAGTACACCTGGTCCACAACAGCAGCCCGGTTACGTCGTTTGTATGCCGATCTCACTACCCGTGCTCTCGTGAACTGCGGTTGAAAGTTGTGGCTGACGAGATTGCGAGCAGCAAGGAACTTGATCGTCTTGAGGCTCGTATTGATGCGTGGTTGCAAGGTGAACTTGCCGAGAATCCAATAGTTGCTTCGATTGAGCGCGGAACTCCCGATGAACGTCGTTGGTATGTGCGGGTGAATGGCGAAGCGAAAGACGTTTACGCCATTTGGTTTACGTTGCGTCAACGCACGCTTCATTACGAAACCTATGTACTGCCATCACCCGAGGAAAATCAGGACGCGTTCTACGAGCATCTTTTGCGTCGTAATAGAAAACTCAATGGCATTGCGTTTGAAATCGGCGAAGAGGACGCGGTGTTTTTGGCGGGGCAACTTCCGGTGAACGCGATTGATGAAGGCGAGCTCGATCGCATCATCGGATCTATCTATGCATGCATCGAATTGTGCTTTCAGTCGGCATTGCATATTGGATTCGCGTCGCGCTTCGGCGCCAACTAATCCCAACGCATCAACATTTGAAGTTCGCCCGAATGGCCCATGTGCGGGCGCCTGTTCGTTCGTAGGTTCTCCCCTGCTCGGGTGCCGGGCCGACGCCATCGGGGAAGTGACGTTCGGTCCGGTAACTCGGGCACCGACCGACGGTTTGTGGCGGTCGGGTGTGGCTCTCGCAATTTGTTGTTCTCGGTTGGGCGCTGACAGGTAGCGTCTCGGCATGATTCGACTGCAAATCATCGGTGGCGGACGCATGGGCGAAGCCCTTCTTGGCGGACTTCTCGACGCCAGATGGGCGGAACCGGCCGAGATAGCGGTGGTCGAGCGCGTTGCCGATCGACGCAATGACCTCACTGCACTCTTTCCCGGAGTAGTGGTTACTGAATGGCTTGTCGAAGCCGAGGGCGCGGTCATCGCGGTGAAACCCAATGATGTGGTGGACACATGTCGCTCGCTGGCCGCCACGGGAACGAAGCGTGTTCTTTCCATCGCTGCTGGTATCACTACCGAAACCTTGCAGGCCGCTCTTGGTTCGGGCATAGCGGTGGTTCGGGCCATGCCCAATACGCCCGCAGTTGTGCGAGCAGGAGCTTCGGCCATCGCTCCTGGATCATTGGCATCGGCCGCTGATATGGATTGGGCCTCGTCATTGCTCGAGGCTGTTGGTGTCGTTGTCCGTGTAAACGAAGACAAACTCGATGCCGTCACTGGATTATCCGGTTCAGGACCGGCCTACGTCTTTTTGATGGCCGAAACCCTTATCGAAGCCGGAGTGCTCGTGGGGCTTTCTCGAGAAGTTGCTGAGGTGCTTGCCGTCCAGACCTTGCTTGGCTCTGCGAAGCTCCTCGAATCCAGCGATGAGCACGCGGCGGCCTTGCGGGCCCAGGTGACCTCACCGGGTGGCACCACAGCTGCGGGGGTTCGAGCCCTGGAGTCGGGTGGTTTCCGTTCGGCGGTGCTTGATGCGGTGTCAGCGGCCACGGAACGAGCTCATGAACTTGGTCAGTCGTAGTTCGGCGGCCTCTCACCGGTAGCGTGAGCGGCCCATGACTGGTTCAACGCCTCTGCGCTTCGACACTGTTTCATTCCTTTCCGATTACGGGCGCGTCGACGAGTTCGTTGGGGTCGTGCATTCGGTCATTCGCTCCATTGCCCCCGAGGTGAGGGTTATCGACATCACTCATGACATCGAGCCCTACGACGTGCGCGCTGGTGGGCTGGCGTTGGTTCGAGCGGCGAACTATCTGGCGCCGGGTGTTGTGGTGGCAGTTGTTGATCCCACGGTTGGTACGTCTCGCCGGCCAATTGCTGTTGAGATTGGTGGGGGCTCATCGATACTTGTTGGCCCCGATAATGGTGTTTTGGCGCCGGTGGTTCGGTTGTGTGGCGGCGCCGATCGAGCGTTCGAGATTGTCAACCCTGAGTATCGATTCACCACTGAAGGTGGCACCTTCGACGGTCGTGACGTGTTCGCACCGGCCGCCGCGCATTTGTGCTTGGGCGTAGATATCTCCGAACTTGGCCCAGAGATCGATCCAATTTCGTTATTCCCTGCGATGGTCCCGTTGCCGCGTGAAGAAGAAGGGCTTCTCCACGCTGAAGTCCTGTGGGTCGATCGCTACGGAAATGCGCAACTCAATGTTGATCCCGATCAGCTTGAAGAGTTCGACGATGTTGTCCGACTTGTCCTCGATAGCGGGGCTCGTTCCGCCCGCCGTGTTCCTACGTTTGCCTCGCTTAATCCCAACGAAATTGGAATGATTGTCGACGCGTACGGTCTGGTGTCGGTTGTCCTCGATCGGAAATCTGCGGCCGAAGAACTTGGACTTCGCACCGCTTCTGCTGTTTCTATTGAAGATATTGATGAAACTCGCCCATCGGGGACCGTCACCCCCGTCGATCTCGGCCCTCGCCGAATTTAAGGAGCAACGATGCGTCCGGGAACAGTTATTTCTGTTGGACTTCTGTTGGCCGTCATTCTTGGTGCAGCAGTGATGCAACTTTTCGTTCTTGCCAAGTAAGTGGCTACGGCGCAACGAGGAAGTTGTTTAGGCGAGGTCTTCGACTGGAGCATGCCATTCGATTGGTTCGGGAACGGACTGGAGTTTCAAACGTTGCTTCGATTCGGTAAGTAAGAAACCAACGAAGATCACCGAAATTCCAGCCACCAGCGAGATGGCGAAACCGTCCATTTCATTTACGACGGAATTCAAAATGCCACCGGCGCTCAAGATGAGTGTGCCGATGGCAATGAAAACATTGGCAAGAGCGAGTCGTCGTGGCGATGGCGCGGCAGTTGAATGGAGTGAGGTGTTGACCCCTGAGCGCTGCAAACGCCAAAGCCGCCACGCACTCCAAAGTGCACCACCAATGATCACCAGCGCAGCAACCCCTGATCCGACTGCGGCGGCGATTCGAGGGCCGGGCCCGAACACTTCTTTACCTTGGGGCAATACATCGGCCACGATCGGCCCCACCAAGGGTGTGGCCATAACGATGCCCACACAGAATGCCGCTAGCAGCGAAACAATTGCAGTCCATCGTCGGCCGTGTTTGGGGCCCGCCAACAACTCCACAGTTCCCAAAGCCAAGTAGGGGACGTTGAGGATTGCCCCGAACAAATAAAACGCTTTGAACGGCCATTCGCTCCACCCGATTGATGCACCGAGCCACAGAGCGGCCGAACCCAGGGCGAACATTGCCAGCGAGATGGTCCAGGCTGCTTCATGGCCTTTGCGGTTACGCAGCCATCGTTCACCGGTGGAAAACGCGAAGGCGATGGCCACGAGCGTGGCTGCGGCAGCGAGGGCGGCGTGCATAGGTCCAGCGTAGAGGGGTTGTGGCCGGCTCTGTCCCGAACATTGTGAACAAGTGAACAAGGTCGGTAATGTGGCGATTCGTGGACCGTTCCCGTCGTCGCATCCCTGAGGCCACCGTTGCCCGACTTCCGGTCTATTTGCGTACCCTGCTCGAGGTCCAAGCCGAGCAAACCTCCACTGTGTCCTCAGAGCGCCTGGCCGAGTTATCGGGGGTGAATGCCGCCAAAGTCCGTAAAGACCTTTCCTACCTCGGCACCTTCGGTACTCGCGGTGTCGGTTACGAGGTCGATTCTTTGCTGGTTGAAGTCAGCCGCGAACTGGGGCTTACTCGCGACTGGCCCGTGGTCATTGTCGGAGTGGGCAATCTGGGTTCGGCTCTTTCGAACTATGGAGGATTCGGCGATCGGGGGTTCCCCGTTGGGGCCGTTGTCGATACCGATCCATTGAAGGTAGGAACCCGCCACGGTGACTTGATCGTTCGTCATATCGACGACCTTCCCGAGATTGTTTCGCAGTTCGGCATTGCCATTGGCATCATCGCCACGCCGGCCGAAGGCGCACAAGATGTTGCCGACCGCCTTATCGCTGCCGGGGTTACCTCAATTCTCAATTTCGCTCCTGCTGTGGTCACCGTTCCCGATGAAGCGTCCTTGCGAAAAGTCGATCTTGCCCTTGAATTGCAGATCCTTTCGTTCTACCGACAGCGCGAAGAACTTGGTGCATCGCTCGATCGTGATCTGGTTATCGCCGATAAAACAACTGGGTTGGTGGTCTGATGCCAGTCGCTCAGGGTTCTGTTTCTGTGATCTTCAACGATCCTTCAGTTCTTCCTCGTGTCATTGGTCACATGCGTTTGAGCCGCAGAGGTGAAATCATCGGGCAGCCTCTGACCATTCGGAGCAAAGGACCGGCCGAATATTTGTCCCGCGATATCGTCTCCAAGGTTCTCAACTGGCAGGATGGTCACAATTCGGGAATGCTTGTTCTTCTCCGCGAGGGTTGCCTCGCCGAAGCTAAGGAGCGCCTCCAGGCGTGTCTGTCGTAGTCGTCGGTTTGAACCATCGGACAGTTCCCCTCTCGTTACTCGAGCGGGTCACCATTGACGATGCGCGCCTGCCCAAGGCGCTGCACGAGGTTCTTTCGCAGGACCACGTGAGCGAAGTAGTGGTGTTGTCCACCTGTAACCGCACTGAGGTCTACGTCGTCGCCGAAAAATTCCATCCGGCCTACGGCGATCTTCGTTCGTTTTTTTCCGAGATGGCGTTTGTTGCTCCCGAAGAACTCGCCGGTCATCTCTATGTCCACGATGCCGATCAGGCTGCGGCCAACCTGTTTCGCGTTGCGTCGGGCATCGATTCCGCCGTTATTGGCGAAGCCGAAATTCTGGGCCAAGTTCGTCGTGCGTGGGAAGTTGCGCAAGCCGAAGGCGCATCGGGATCACAACTCAACTTGTTGTTCCGACACGCTCTTGAGGTTGGAAAGCGTGCTCGTACCGAAACTGCAATTGGTCGTCACGTAGCGTCGGTCTCTACTGCAGCAGTGGCCATGGCGGGGCAGCGACTCGGTGCGTTAGACGGTCGCAGCATTCTGGTGATGGGTGCCGGCGAAATGGGTGAGGGCATGGTTCGTGCTCTGGCCACAAACGGTGTCACCGATATTCGCATCGCTAATCGGACTTGGGAAAACGCGGCCGATCTCGCCGAGCGTGTTGGTGGCCGTGCAATTCGTCTTGCCGATCTCGACCAATCGCTGCAAGAAGTCGACCTGCTTCTTACCGGTACCGGGGCTTCGTCGATGATCCTCGAACACGCCGATATCACTCGAGTGATGACTGGCCGAGCTAACCGCCCCATCCTTGTTGTCGATGTTGCTGTTCCCCGCGACGTCGACCCGGCGGCCGCAAACATTCCTGGAGTCACCATTCTCGACATGGATGACCTTCGGGCATTTGCCGAAGCGGGAATGGCCGAACGTCGACTCGAAGTTGAAAGCGTCGAAACAATGTGCATCGAAGAACTTGATCGGTATCTGTCGATCAGTTTGGCTCGCGAAGTTGCACCACTTGTTTCTCGCCTTCACGAACGGGGAGAAGAAACTCGTCGTGCTGAAATCGATCGCCTTCAGTCCCGCTTGGGCAATCTTGATGATCGTCAGATCGAAGCGATCGAAGCGCTTACCAAGGGCATCGTTGCGAAAATGTTGCATCAGCCCACCGTTCGCCTGAAAGACGCGGCCGGCTCTTCTCGTGGCGAGCGGTTGGCCGAGGCTCTGCGCGACCTCTTCGAGCTCTGAGGTCACTGATGGTTGGGTCGGTTACCGACTCCAACGTGTTGCGGATCGCGACACGGGGAAGTGCATTGGCACTTTGGCAAGCCGAACATGTTTCTTCGTTACTGCAAGAGGCAGCTGCCCAAAGCGGCGTTCAACTTTCGATTGAGAAAGTAATTGTCGAAACATTCGCCGATCAGCACCTCGATATTCCTATTGATGCAATGGGGGGCAAGGGTGTTTTCGTAAAAGAAGTGCAGGCCGCAGTTCTTGATGGTCGCGCCGATATCGCTGTTCATTCCGGTAAGGATCTGCCCGCCGTTACCCCCGATGAACTCGTGATCGCTGCTGTTCCCGAGCGGGGCGATGTTCGCGATGTGTTGGTGGGTTCCACCCTTGCCGGTCTTCCGCATGGCGGGCATGTGGCCAGCGGTTCAATTCGCCGCAAAGCGCAATTGGCGGCATTGCGTCCCGATCTTGTTTTTTCTGGACTTCGCGGCAATATCGCTACTCGTTTAGAAAAGGCCGAAGGATTCGATGCCATTGTGATGGCGGCGGCAGCAATTGAACGATTGGGTTTGTCACTCAACGATCGTGTCGTGGAAATTCTTGAACCATTAGTGATGCTTCCGCAGGTAGCGCAAGGTGCGCTCATTGTTGAATGTCGTGGCGATGACGAACAAACGCGGTCTTTGGTCGGATTGATTAACCACGGACCAAGCCGTGTTGTTGTCGATGCCGAACGAGCATTCCTTGCCGAACTAGGAGGCGATTGTGATCTGCCGGTCGCTGCGCATGGTGTGCTCGTGGGCGATCAACTTACGCTTACCGCCCTTGTTGCTTCGGTAGATGGAAGCGTCATGTTGTACGAGACGCGCCGGTGCGTGGCATCCGCCGGCCAAACCACTGGACGCGCCATTGCTCGGTATTTGCTCGACGATGCGGGTGGCAACGCGTTGCTCGGGCGCTGACAATGGCCGACTCACCTGATGTGGGCCCCGAAGAGGAGGAACGCGAGGTTGGTGTCGGTCCTCATCGGCAACCTTGGCCCAATGACCCGCGCCTCGACCCTGAGTTGTTAGCCAATGGCGATCGCCGCAACGTGATCGATGGCTATCGGTATTGGTCCAATGAAGCGATTGTCGCCGACCTCGATACTCGTCGACACTCATTTCACGTTGCTATCGAAAACTGGCAGCACGATCTGAACATCGGCACTGTGGTTCGTACCGCTAATGCGTTCAACACTGCCGGAGTGCACATTGTTGGAAAGAAGCGTTGGAATCGTCGCGGCGCCATGGTGACCGACCGCTATCTCCACGTCGACTATCACTCGGACATCGCCGCACTTATTGCTTGGGCAGAAGCGGAAGGCCTTACGGTTGTCGGCATCGACATTGTTCCGGGGTCGGTTCCCATAGAACGGGTGGAATTGCCGGAACGCACGTTGTTTTTGTTTGGCCAAGAAGGCCCGGGGCTTAGCGAAGAAGCATGTGCAGCCGCGTCCATGGTGTGTTCAATTTCGCAGTTCGGTTCCACGCGTTCGATCAACGTTGGAGTTGCTGCCGGCATCGCAATGCATTCATGGATTCGTCAGCATGCGGCTACGTCTTCAAGTGCACCCACCGCCGTTTAAGTTTAAAGAACGGAGGCAACCTCGTAGCCCGCTTCATCAACTGCGGAGCGCACTGCGGCTTCGGTGGCATCTCCTACGACAGTGACGGTCTTGGCGTCAATGTCAACAACGGCACTCTCAACTCCGTTGAGCGGGGTCAGCTCGCCTTCGATTGCACTCTTGCAATGTCCGCAGGAAATGCCCGGTACGGAATAGATGCGTGTAGTCATTGGTGGGCTCTTTCCTTTTCGGTTGACCGATTCATTCCTTTGAAGCGGCGCAGTCGCAGTGAGTTTGAAACAACAAAGACCGATGAGAAACTCATAGCGCCTGCCGCGATCATCGGGTTGAGCGCTCCGAACGCGGCCAACGGAATGGCGGCGACGTTGTAGGCGAAGGCCCAGAAGAGGTTTCCCTTGATGGTGGCGAGAGTGCGGCGGGAAAGAGAGATGGCATCGGCGGCAGCGCGAAGATCGCCGCTCACAATGGTGAGGTCGCTGGCCTCAATGGCAATATCGGTTCCGGTGCCAATGGCAATGCCGAGATCGGCCTGTGCCAGTGCGGGGGCGTCGTTGATCCCGTCGCCAATCATTGCAACGGTGCGGCCTTCAGATTGCAAACGCTGGATCTCTGCGACCTTTTCGGCGGGGAGTACTTCGGCAACCACCCGATCGACGCCAACCTCGGCACCAATCGCTTCTGCCGCCCGGCGGTTATCGCCGGTAAGTAACACCACTTGAAGGCCCAGCCGATGGAAATCGGCCACGGCCTCGACACTTGTTGGCTTGAGCCGGTCGGCCACAACAAGCACCCCGTGAGCAGTGAGCGAGCCTTCATTGTCGGCCCATCCCACGATGACTGCGGTGCGGCCTGCCGATTCCGCGTTCTCCTTTTCTTCGTGCAACTGGGTTGGCATCGAAGTGAAAAGCGAAGCGCGACCAACGCCAACGCTCCATTCAACCCCCGAATCGGCCGTGACTATGGCAGTGACGCCTCGACCAGGCAGGTTTTCGAAATTGCGAATGGCGGTAGTGGCGGCACTTCCGGGCCGACTTGCATCGGCACCTTTTACGATGGCCGATGCAATTGGGTGTTCGGACCGTGCCTCAACCGCAGCGGCAAGGCGAAGAGCGGTATCAACGTTGGTGGAGTCATCGACGAAAACCTCGACAAGTTCCATTCGACCTTCGGTAAGAGTTCCGGTCTTATCAAGAACAGCGACATCTACGCGTCGGGTTTGTTCCAGAACTTCGCCGCCCTTAATGATGATGCCCAACTGTGCCCCGCGACCAGTTCCCACCATGATGGCAGTGGGTGTGGCAAGACCTAAAGCGCAAGGACAGGCAATGATCAGTACCGCAACCGCCGCGCTAAAAATATCTTGAGCACTATTTCCGGTGAGCCACCAACCCGCGATAGTTGCCAGCGCAATTCCAAAAACAATTGGAACAAACACACCGGCGACGCGATCGGCTAAACGCTGAATGGGGGCGCGTGAACCTTGGGCTTCTTCAACGAGTTTGATGATCTGTGAAAGTGCAGTGTCGGCGCCCACTCGTGTTGTTTCGACAACAAGGTGACCATTGGCGTTGAGCGTGGCCCCGATGACCTCGTCGCCGGGCCCAACTTCTACCGGTACTGGTTCACCCGTGATCATCGAGATGTCGACGGCGGAATGCCCATCAACTACAACACCGTCGGTGGCTATTTTTTCCCCGGGCCGAACAACAAAGCGCATGCCAACAGTGAGATCTTCAATGGCGACTTCGGTGCCGTCTTCGAGGCGCGCAGTTTTGGTACCTAACTGCGCAAGTTTGCGGATGGCATCGCCGGAACGGCGACGGGCGCGAGCCTCAAACCATTTACCTAACAAAATGAGCGAAATGATGACGCCTGCAGTTTCGAAATACACATGAGGTGCAGTTTCGGTTGTCATCCCCGGCATCGACATGGAATTGGCATTATCGGCGGCACCGAGAAAGACCAGTGCAACAGTGGACCAAGTCCACGCCGCCAATGTGCCCATCGAAACCAGCGTGTCCATTGTTGCGGTGCCGTGGCGAAGGTTGATTGCTGCGGCGCGATGGAATCCCCATCCGCTATAGAACACCACCGGTGTGGTCAGTGCGAAAGCAACCCATTGCCAATTCTGAAACATGAGTTGGTGGACCATCGAGATGAGTAGTACTGGTGCAGTAAGTGTTGCGGCGACAACGAGGCGGACGCCCAACACTCGCGTATACGCGGTTTCTGCTTCATCGTGACGATCAATTTCGGGAACGTGATAGCCAAGGCTTTCAATTTTTGCGGCCAAAGCAGAACGATCCAGTTTGGAAGAATCGAAGCGAACAGTGGCCCGAGCGGCGGCCAGGTTCACATCGGCTTGGGCAACCCCGTCGAGTTTGCTGAGACCTTTGCTAATGCGAGTGACACACGCCGCGCAGGTCATCCCTTCGATGGGCAGGTCAATGCGTTCAAGACCACTCAGTTGCGTCGAAGCGCTCATAAACCCCACCCTACGGCTCATGTTGGGGAATCGGTCAGGGGTTTGGCCGCACCATACAAACGGTCACGCCATTGGTTGCTATCTGGGTGAGAGATTTGTCATATCGGTAACCCTCGGGGTGACGGAATTTCACCAACGCCGCCGGTTCGTCGGCCCCGGTGGCGATGATGTAGCGAACAAGTGCACCCTTCAAAAGTTTGTTCCAGTGGTTCACCGTGGTGAACGTTCGCTCGCCCTTGGCCGGTGTTCTTTCGTCAAGGAACTTGACCGACACGATCGCTGCTGGACCGTTCTTGGAAGTAGCCGGTGCCGGAGCCCACGCGGCCGCATGTTCGTTGGGAAGCAAGTTCCAAACAGTTGTGTTCTTCGTACGAGTTGCGAGAGCAGCCGTGATTGGTTCGCGCCAGAACGTTGCCAGTTTTCCAACGGGCTCAATTGCTGCACCCATTTTCAATTTGTAATCAGGCAGCCCATCCTCGGGAGAGACGAGACCCCAAAGTCCACTGAAGATCATGACTTGTGCATTCAATCGACCTCGTTCGATAGCGGATAACGAACTCACGTCAAGAGCGTCATACAACACGCCGGTGTAGCGATCGATGGCGGTCATGGTGGGAGATGTGAGCACTGATTTGTTCGCTGCTGTTGCTGCCGCCAGAGCTTTGCCTTTGACTCCCAACAGTTTCGATCTTGCCGCCTCATTGCCTCGCATCGCTTTGGCCAAAGCGATGAGGGCGGCTTCTCGATGGTGAGTGAGTTCGGGGAAGGAAAGTGATGCCAGGTCAAGCGCCGGGCCATTTCCATTGGCGGCCTTTCCCTCCGATGGTGGCAAGAGGATGAGCGGCGCTTTGGGCATGCACTCATCTTGGCTGATGGTGAACATTGCGTGGGCAAACGGTGAAATGGGAAGGGGTTGGCCAAACCGATGAGGAGCGCAAAGGGGCGCCGTGGTAGAAAAGACGCCTAGTCAGACAATGAATGCGTCTGATTTCACCAATGAACCTCGCAAGGAGGTGACACCCATGCCTGCAAGTGAACCCCCAAGTACCAACGCAGCAGCGTGTGTCGCCTTCTCCGTTCAGCATTGATTCCTTGTAGCGCAAGGAACTGATCGGGATAGGCGCGTCCTATCCGTTTCCGATCAGTGGAGGGTGTGATGACCCATACCTCGAATGCGCCGAACGCAATTACGCACCGGCGAAATCAACGAACGAAACGACTTCTTGCCCTTGAGGCAGTAGCGGAATCACTTCTGTCCGTCTCTGGGCTTATCGGCGCGCCGGTTGTGCACTCCTCGGGAACTGAAGTCGGGCGACTTGTGGATCTTGTTGTTCGGTGGGAAGGCGAGCCCTATCCGCCGCTCACCGGCATGGTGGTTCGCGTGGGACGCAGTCTTTCGTGGATTTCTGCCGACAAGATTGGCGAACTTGAAGCGCGTCGAGTTGTGTTGCGATCCGCCAAAGTCGATATGCGCCCCTTTGAACGCCGCGACAACGAAGTGAAGTTGGTCGACGACGTGATCGACCATCAGATGGTTGACGTCGACGGTGTGCGCGTGTTTCGTGCCGCCGATCTCTTTCTTGCTCGCGTTGGAGGCGGATATCGGTTGGTGGGTGCCGATGTTGGATTCACCACGCTTCTTCGTCGTCTTGGTCCTGCGCGATGGCGAGTTCGTCCTCACCCCGATCGGGTTATTGACTGGGCGGCTATTCAGCCTTTTTCCGATCCCGGCGAACCGGTACGCCTTACTCGTGCAAACAATGAGTTGCGCCGCCTCCGCCCTGGCGAGTTAGCCGACCTCCTCGAGGAATTGGGCCGGTCGCAACGTCAGGAACTTCTTGCAGCCCTCGATGCGGAAACTGCTGCGGACGCGCTGGAAGAAATGGAAAGCGACGAACTGGCAACCCTTCTTCGTGAAGTCGAGCCGGACCGAGCCGCTTTGTTGCTTTCGGAGATGGAACCCGACGAGGCGGCCGAAGCACTTCGTGACCTTGATGAAGGGACACGCGACGAACTTCTCGCGGCCATGGCGCCAGAGGATGCCAACGATCTCCGAAAACTTCTTGGATACGACGAGGAGACCGCGGGCGGTGTCATGACGACATCAATTGCCGTGTTCGACGCCGATATTTCGGTAGCGGAAACCCGCCGACGTCTTATCGGCTACGAGGACATTCTTCGATTGGAATCGATTGTGGTGCTTGATTCAAATGGGACATTGCTCGACGACATTTTGATGGTCGATCTTTTCATGGCCGAACCCGATGAAAGCTTGCGCTCTCTCACGGGAACTCCTTGGCCTGTCACTGTCAACGTTCATGACGTACTCGCCAATGTGGTCAATGCGTTCATTGAGAACCGTGGTTCATCGGTTGTTGTCGTTGACGAAGATGAAAAACCGGTGGGCCGCATTCTTGCTGACGATGTTGTTGATTCCCTCTTGCCTGAACGCGAAACCGATCGCCGATTCACGGGTCTGCTCTCCTGAGCGGTGAAACCATGACGGACTCTTTGATTTCCCCAGAAAACGGTGACGGGATTCGTCCTGCCCCACCACGTAAGCGCAAGCGTTGGATGGTGTGGTTGGCCATCCTTGGACCCGGGCTCATCGCTGCCAACGCGGGAAATGATGCTGGTGGCATTGCTACCTATGCCTCGGCCGGTGCACAGTTCGGGTATCGAATGCTCTTTGTCATGCTGCTCGTGACAGTCGCGTTGGTGATTGTTCAAGAGATGTGCGCACGACTTGGCGCATACACAGGCGAAGGCCTTATGTCGCTTATTCGCGAGCAGTTTCCATTGCGCGCATCTGCGTTCGCCATTGTTTGTTTGCTCATTGCCAATCTTGGACTTGTTGTTTCTGAATTTGCGGGTATCGGCGCGGCGTTCGAACTGTTTGGCGTCTCGCGATACATCTCGATCCCGTTGGCCGCACTTGTCGTCTGGGCGGTGGTGGTATTGGGCAACTACCGCTTTGCCGAGCGGATCTTCCTCATCCTTGGGCTGGCGTTTATTGCCTATCCAATTGCGGCGATTCTTGGGAGGCCGAATTGGGGCGAGGTGGCAAGCAACACGTTCATTCCGCATATGTTGGGAACCAAAGAGTTTCTCTTCCTCGTTGTTGCGCTTATTGGTACAACGATCACTCCGTATATGCAGCTGTATCAAGCCGCGGCCGTTGCCGAAAGTGGAAACGGCCCCGCTGAATATCGAATGGTAAAGATCGACACCATCACCGGAGCCGTCTTCGCCAACTTCATCTCGATGGCCATCATCGTTGCCACCGCTGCTGTCATCGGCGGAAGCGGGCCGTTGTCGTCTGCGAAAGAAGCGGCACAAGCACTGGAACCGGTTGCTGGAGCAGGTGCGGAAGTGTTGTTTGGCATCGGTCTTCTCGGTGCATCGGCGCTGGCTGCGGCAGTTGTTCCGTTGGCCACTTCGTACGCGGTGGCCGAAGCTCTTGGTGTTGAGCGATCGGTGTCGCGATCATTCCGCGAAGCGCCATTATTTATGGGTCTGTTCACTGCGCTTGTGGTGATCGGTTCCAGCGTTGCCCTTCTTCCTGGCAATCTCATTTCGCTGCTCATCAATATGCAGGTGGTCAACGGTCTTATTACGCCGGTCATCTTGGTGTTCATTCTCATCTTGGCGAATAGGCGCGCAGTGCTGGGCGCGGCGGCAAATGGTCCGCGCTTTCGCGTTGCGGCAACTGTCATCGTGGTTGTCATCGGGGTATTGGCCGCGGTAGTGCTGGCGCAGACTGTCGCCGGCTGGTTCGGTCTCGGCTAACGGCTAAGAAAGCCGGATGGCCTTTCTGGCCATCACAGTGGGAGGAGTGAGTGGCCAGAGCCTAAAAAGGCCTGATAAGCGCTTTTTTTTGCGAGAATCTTGCTCATTTCTCGCCGCGGTACGTGACGAAGGCCACGAAATAGGTAATACTGAGCGGTCCTCGGAGAGGAGATACCGATTTGGTATCAGCGCCGGGGGTCCATCAATCACAAAGGGGAAATCAGTGGCTCTTCGCCATGAATCCGGCTCGGCCATTGGCCGACCAAAGCGAGGCTCCCGTAGCATTGTTCTTGCTGCTGCGGCAGTTGTTGCATTTAGCCTTCTCGCCGCTGCGTGCGGTGGCGGGCGTTCAAGTTCTCCTGATGACACGTCAGGCGGGGGCTCCAAGAAGCCAACCTCGACGATGTTCGGCGAACTCGATTCCCCTTGCGGCCCGGGAACTGCTTCGGGTGCAACCGATCAAGGTGTTACTGACACCGCCATCACTATCGGTTACGGCGATGATGCTGGTTACTCAGGGGCCCCTGGTCTCAATAAGGAAATGTCCGCTGCCATGAAGGCCATGATCAAGTGGTGTAACGATCAAGGTGGCATTAACGGTCGCCAGATCACCGGCAACTACGGCGACGCCGCAATCATGAACGTCAACAACGTCATGACCGAAGCTTGTGCGCGCGACTTCATGCTCGTTGGCCAAGGCTGGTCATTGGATTCCTTGCAAGAGCAGACCCGTCTTGGTTGCAAGTTGCCATCGGTTCCCACCTATACGGTGAGCCCGGCATTCGCAAATGGTCCGCTCATGTATCAGGGCGTTCCGAACCCCGTAGATATGACTCCTCTTTCAGGTGCGTATCAATTAGCTGCACTTTTCCCCGAAGCGGTGAAGAAGGCGGCAATTTTCACGGCGAATTACCCCGCAACCAAGGATTCCACCGATAAAGCCCTGCTTTCCTTTCCGGCTGCTGGCTGGACTTTCTTGAACTGCGAGCAGACGTACAACATTGGCGGTGAGTCCAACTGGACCCCGTTCGTTCAGCGTTTGAAGGATTGCGGTGCGGAGGTTGTCTTCTTCTCTGGTTCACCAGCGCCGAACTTCCAGAACGTCCTTGATGCTGCCCAACAGATCGGCTTCTCGCCGAAGTGGTACACGGATTCAAACTTCTACGACGCAGCTTTGGGAAAGTGGAACACCTCAGGCATTGCCGACAACGTTTATGTTCGCTCGGTGTTCACTCCGTTTGAACAAGCAAATCTGAATCCTGCGACCAAGCAGTACATTGACATTGTTACCGCCAACGGTGGTGGCACCAGCCTTCTTGGAATGCAGGCCACGTCTTCTTTCCTCTTATGGGCGTCTGCGGCACAAGAGTGTGGTTCGACACTCACGCGTGATTGCGTCATGCAAAAACTTGCTGCCGTGCACGAGTGGAATGGCGGCGGTCTTCATGCCGATACCGATCCCGGTGCGAACACTCCTCCAAACTGCGGATCGCTCCTCAAGCTGTCGGGAACAAAGTATGAGCAGGCTGCCCCCGCGAAAGCTGGCGAGTTTGAATGCTCACCCAAGTTCATGGTCACGGTTACTGGTCCGCTTGTCGATAAAGCCAAGCTCGACAGCAACCGTATTTCCCAGGCTGGGCAGTAAATCTCAGCGCTTCGGCGCTTGGAACTGATATGAACCAAAGGCGGTCATCGGATTTCGGTCCGGTGGCCGCCTTTGGCCGTTTTTCAGGCCTCTGCACGCCGTAACCGCGAACGTCACCACTATGTCGAACACCCCTTCCCGCCGTACTGCCATCGAATTCGGAGATGCGTTCGAGCCGTTGCTGCTGTCCGCTCGTGCGGGAGAGGCCTGGGCTTGGGAACGGATCTACCAGTGGCTCTCGCCAGTCGTTGCCGGCTACATACAGATGCAGGGAGTGCGCGAGGTCGATGATGTGTCCAGTGAGGTCTGGATCAGCATCTTCCGGGGCATCGAGTCGTTCTCGGGGACCGAGTCGAAGTTCCGATCATAGGTCTTCGTAATCGCCCACCGACGGATCCAGGACACCCGCCGCGAGGCTGTTCGCCGACCGGCCCCAGAGTCTCTCGATGATTCCCCAGAGATCGATTCGGGGATCAACACCGAACAGGTCTCACTCGACCGATTCGCCGCGGAGCGGGTGCACGAGATCTGCTCGATGCTGGTGCCCGACCAACGAGATGTCATCCTCCTGAGACTGATAGCGGAACTCAAAATCGAACAGATCGCAGATCTCCTCGGGAAGTCGGTCGGAGCGACCAAAGCGCTGCAACGCCGAGGGTTCCTCGCCATTGGGAAGATCTTGGCCGAGCAGGGTGTACCCCGATGAGCGATTTCGACGATTACTCCGATGAGATGGCATTGAACTCCCGCACCGACGCCGCAATCGAAGCGGTCATCGCCGATCCGAGCAACGACCCGTTGTTCGGAGCCTTCATCGATGATGCTCGCCTCGTTGCTTCTGCCACGGTGCCGGCAGTTTCACCAGCACTTGCTTTACTTCTGGCGAACGGTGCCTCTCGACCCGCCCCCGTATCGGCATCCGCCGAAGCAATCGGGGGAATCGCCTCAGCAACTGCCACGGCGACTACTTCGTCAAGGAGACGCAAGATGCCAATACCCGCATTCCTCATAGCACTTCCATTCGCAGCCAAGATCGCCCTCGGCGTCGGGGTCGCAGCAGCAGCGACAACTGGTGCCGGAGTCGCCGGGGTTCTTCCCGGACCGATCCAGAACGTCGTGGCAACCACGGTTTCCGCGATCACGCCCTTCGAGATCACGGACGGCACCACATCGCACACCTCCGTCCCGCCATCGGACCCGAACAACTTCGGCGTCACCGTGAGCAACGACGCGCAGGACGGTGGAGTGGACGGCGCCGACGTCAGTAGCAACGCTAAGGACAACGGCGCCAACCCTGATGCCAGGTCCAACGTTCCTTCCACGCTGCCCGCGATGGGCGGGAACGGTGTCGATCGTTCCAGTGCCAACAACCCTGTCGATCCGCCGGTTGGTCCTCCCGCCAGTACTCCGTCCGGTCCTCCCGCCAGTACTCCGTCCGGTCCTCCCGCCAGCACTCCGGGTCAAAGCGGACAAGCCCAAAACTGATCGCAGTCTCCACCGACAACGACGAACCGCGTTCGCCATCCTCTGAGTTCAGATGTGACGGACGCGGTTCATCAGCGTCCCGAGATCAGCGTGGAATTGCCCCTGTCGGGCCTGTTGCTGTGCCTGCAGCCGTTCTCGTCCCGGCACGAGAAGGTCGGTCGCAGCCAATGCCCCTGCCCGCTGAAGCCTGAGTTTGGCGAAGCCCAGTACCTAGTGTCCGGACAAACATTGATCTAGATGTTTGTGCCATTATTGGGCCATGGGAATTTCAAATTCTCGCCGATCAATAAAGTTCCTACTCGGTGGTGTCGCTGCGGCCTTAGGTGTTGGTGCGCTTGCCCCCGAACTTGTTGCCAATGCCGCAAGCACTGCGCCGAGCCGTGATGGTGGGAATGAGCCGGGGCTTATCAACTCGGCCGCATTACCGGCGCCGGGTGAGTACCAGTCGTGTATGGCGATGTTCGGGTTGACCAAATACAACTCAGACCTCGCAACCTTCGATGTTGTCGATACCGACAACGTTGTGTCGCCTTCGCCAGTTATTGGAACTGACATTATTCCCATTGTCACAATTACTGACGCGTCAGATAACTCGCTTCAATGCGAAGCGACCCCCGGGTGGACCGATGAAGCAACATGGGAGTCTGACTACTTTCAAGACGATTGGTGGTACAACGGCGAGGTCGCCTAGCCAGGTACCGGCTATTACCCGCTTCCCGCTATTGCTGGCTTGACTCTCTACCCGCCCAGTCCCCTAGATCCCTTCACTCCCGTTACGCGGACGATTGAATTTCTTCACGATTTCAATCCTGATGTTGTTGTTACCTGGTCGCCGCAAGAGCCCGTGGCCCTGCAATCGCCCTGGTTTCCGGAGTTGAATTACCCGACTTCATCAGCCGCTCTCTCTGACCCATTCTTTGTTGCCATATTTTCTGCTGTTGAGAACACAGGTGATGCCGAGCAGGCCGCGTATCTGCGCCTGGTGCTGACTGAGCGATTCGATAGTTTGGACTCAACATGCTCAGAATCCGATCCCACATACGTTGCGCTGGACTCAACACTTTTTGAACTTAGGGGTTTGGCCGAACCAGGTTGGTCTTCGTGCAACTCTGTGTCCCCTGCGGCGCTTACGGTCGGACGCATGCTTCTGATGGAAGCTGAAACTTCACAGACCGGGATCACGATCACGCTGGCGGCGACCACTACAACAACAACGACGACCGCACCTCCAACAACAACGACGACCGCACCTCCAACAACAACGACGACCGCACCTCCAACAACAACGACGACCGCACCTCCAACAACAACGACGACCGTCGCTGCTGAAGCGCTTGTAGTTCCAACGTTTACCGGCTAGGCGCCTAATGGACGAAGCGTTTCCGGATGTTGCGATCCCGCCGCCAGGTACGCACGCTTTTTATGTTCGAGAAGAAGCATTGTCGTTCGATCGGTTCCGCGGTCGAACAATCATCGACAATCGTTATCCCGATACAACAGTGCTTGAGGATCCGATTGATACCAGTGGTCTTTTTGTGCAGTGTCGTTTCGGTGTTGATGCCTCGGGACACGATCTCATTTGTTTGAATCCCGTTTGGTTGGCAGGTGCACCCACACTCTGGTTCGTTGCATTGCCCGAGCATGATCAACCTCGTCCCGCAATTTCGCTGGTCGGTTTCGCCACTGAACATTTCCCGGTTGGCACTGTGATTACCGATCCAGAGTTCTTCACGCTGCCGCTCAGGAGCGAAGAGCAGGTCGGGGCAATTCGATGGTGGTACGAAGACGGAATTGTTGATCAGGTATTCATTGCTGAAGCTTGGCGTCGACGTCACCTCGGCACGGCGTTCACCTACGCCGCGAGTGCCTGGCAGGCATTGCACGGCAAATGTTCAAACCTGCGTAGCGATGGTCGTCGTACTGAACTCGGCAAGCACCTTGATGCCGGTACACAATTCCCGAATCGCTTTGCCCTGATCACCGAAATCTCGCCACCAATGGACCTGCCGGAGAACGAGTAACTAACTCTCCGGCCGGAACAGCATTGAAAGAATTTGGCCACGGGCGAATTCATCCCATGCGGCGGCATCTTCTTTGTTGTCAGAAATTTCCAAAGACCCGCGTCCGAACGTGAGTGCGAGATAGAGCGGCGCGAAAGCAGCAAGGTTCACATCGCGGCGAATCCAACCATGTTCTTGGGCGGGGGTAAGGCCCTGAACAATTTCCGAACGAAACTCATTATCGATTGCCACAACGGCCTCTCGCAGTTCTGCTCGCCCATGCATCTGACCCTATTGGGCTGATCCCGGGCCCGATGTCGAGCCGTACGCCTTCAGTGCGACATCAAAAGGAAGGGGAAGGACAACAGTGAATTCGTTTCCTTCGGGGTCGGCCATTCGGTAATGAGATTCCCCCGGGCGAGCATGGATAACTTCGACGAGACGGCCACCGAGTTCCTCGATGCGAGCGCGAGCGATCTCCATATCTTCAACCTCGATGTCGGGCCGGGAGCGGAATCCTTTGGGGGCCTGGCCTTCGGGGGCCGGTTCGAAGGCGATAAACGCACCCCCTCGGTCGGGACCGAGTTGTATCCAGTCGGGAGCATGTTCGACGATTCCAACCCCGAGAACTGCCTGCCAAAAGGTGGCCAGGCGGTCTGGATCATTGGCATCGATGACGATGGCTCGAAGCCAACCAACTGGTGCAGCGTTCTCGGACACAGAATCCTCCTCGATGGTGATGCCGCTGATGGTGCGGCATGCGCCGGTTCAAGTGTTGGTGGACACTTACCGGATTTGATGCTGGCTAGTCTGCCGTATCGTATCGACTCCATTATCCGCTCGAAATAAAGCAATCGACGCCGCGTTGTGTCAGCCACCTCAAGTGCCGCGCAAGGTTTCGTTGTTCTCGTCAAACACACTCTTTGGCGAACCTGGGATCTACCCCGAGGGCTCGAAAATGGTGCCGGCATCGAATGCATTGTGGAGTGCGTCGAGTTGTCGGGATTTACTTGGGTCGATCGTGGATTCGCCAACGGCGGCCCGATTCGATGATCTTGTTGTCGTTTCCATGTGCCCCGAACCCGCTGCGAGGGCCGCGCTGTTACTGCTTGAGGCCACGGTGGCGGCACCGCTTGTCGATGGATTTCTTGATCACCGGACTTCAGTGACATCAATCTCGGTGGGGCGAACTTTTTCGCCGGGACGTGTTGTTGGGCCCATAAGTGCCGACGGCGATGGCGCTCGCGTGGTGAATGACCGTTACCGGTCCGAGCACCCGGCACTGATGGCCTCATCGATAGCGCACGACCTGTTATGGAACGTTTCGGGGGCAGGCCAGTTCGAAGAAGCGACGTTGCATATGCTGGTAGCCCTTGTTCATTTGCAACTTGTTTCGATCCTCCCTGGTGTTGCTCATACCGGGACTGAACTGGCACGCCGACAAAATTCACTGGCCATCAGTCTTCTCAATTCTCGAGAGCCCGGTGAGTCGACACTTCGAGTGATTGCCAGGAACGGTCGGGGAACAATTCCCGGTGGTGCCCCCAATATGCAGTCGGCAGACTTCTGGTCGATCCCGTTTGTCGGCGGCGAACCATGTACAAGTCCAGCACCGGAACTTCTGTGGCCCGTTCTTCAGCGAGTGGTTGGTGAAGAACTCGATTTCGAACCAAAAAAAAACTACGACCAGAGGCTGGGTGAGCAGCTGAGTGCGTGTGGTGTAGGTGGTGCCCTTGACCCGGCACAGCAACTGCGAGTCATGGTGGCCTTAGGACTTCTTGATGAACGGGCCATTGCCTCCGCTACCGGGATTGGCCTCGGTGAGGTTCCCTCATTTTTTGGTCTCGATGATGTTTTCGGATTTTTCAACTGATGACTGAGCCCGCTGCTCTGACTGTGAATCCCCTGCGAATGTGGATCACTCTTGTTGCCTTAAGTGCCCCGATCCTTGCTCTGTCGGTTGACATGAATGGTGTCGTGGTTCTACTCGGCGATATTGGCAGTGACCTCAATGTCACCACGAACACGGCGGGGGCAATGGTGACGGTGGCCAGCATTGCCTTCGCCGCTCCGCTACTTCTTATTGGACGGGCTGCCGATCGATTCGGATCACGTCCGCTGTTGTTGTGGGGAGTGGCCCTTTTCTGGGTGTCCTCGGCAGTGTGCGCATTCACCGGATCGTTCGAGTTGATGATGGCCGGGCGCATACTGCAGGGAATTGCTTCGGCCTGTTGTTTCACAACCTCACTTGCTGCGATCAACGCCATCTTTGATCGAAAACGCCAGCCTGTTGCTATCGGCATCTGGGGGGCGATAGGTGGAGTAGGCGGTGCAATTGGACCGCTGGTTGCTGCAGTGATCGCATCAGTGTGGTCCTGGCGTGCTTTTTTCGGAGTGAACCTGGTGATTCTTGCGGTGGCGTTTGTTGCCCTTTTGTTTTTGGTGCCCAAACTTCCGCGGGATGCCACCCGGTCGCTGCCAATCTTTTTGTTGGTTGTGCTCATGGTGGGCATAGCCGGAACGATTGGTGGCATTCAGCATGTTTCCACTGGCGGGTGGCTGAGTTTTAAATCTCTGGTTCCGATCATTGTTGGTAGTGCCGCATTTGTTCTGGTTTGGTTCCTGCGCAATCCCGATGATCCGCTTGTCATCAAATCAGTTTCCACCAACCTTCCGTTCCGCGTAGGAACGGCAGTGGCGACGATGTCGAACTGGGGTTCCGGTGTGGTCATGGTTCTTGTCCCCATTGCATTGCAGACAATTCGCGGTTCATCGGTTTCGGAAATGGGTTGGATCTTCCTCGGATTTTCCGCGCCCTTCGCCGTGGGCGGTGCACTCTCTGGTCCGTGGGTCAACAAGTTGGGTAGGAGATCGGCGCTGGCGGTGGGTTCGTTACTCCTCACCACCGGAACCATGGTGCTCGTGGTCTCCGGGGTGAAGGGGTCGGTGGCGGTGGTGATCCTCGGACTGGCCATAGCGGGCTTCGGTAATGGCGTGGTGTATGCCGCCGCCACCTCGGTAGCGCTTGTAGATATCGATTCGAAGAATGCCGGAGAAGCGTCAGCGGTTCTAAGCATGGTGAGAGTGGCCGCACTGGCCCTTGCCGTAGCCGTCTCAACCTCGGTGATGTCCGATTTTGATGGTCCCTCCGGTCAGGCCGGACTGCGTGTGGTGCTTTTTGTCTCTGCGGTAATTACTGCTGTGGGTATCCCCCTCGCGGGACGTTTGCGCGCTTCGTCGAAGTAGCGTCAGATCATGATCTTTCCTGATACATCAGATGCACCGGTGTGTCTGCAGATGGTGCGCGCCGCGTTTGCGCCAACCGGCGGCTTGGACGATCTTCAACATGAATTGATCCAAGATCTCGCTCGGATTGTTTGGGGGATCGAGTATGGCTCGGTTGAGTTGGTGGCAACCACTGAGTTTCACTCTGTTGATCAGGAGATCAAGGATCACGCAGTGCACCTCATTGCGCTACTTGAACTTATTGAGCATCCGCTGCGCCCCGAAGTGGCCGATTCTGTGCTTGAGTTCGCCACCCTTCAACAAATGGATGTACAGATGTTGGGTGCTGCCCGTTCGATGGCCAACGAACATATCGCTGCCATGTACTTCGACTTGCAGCGTCACAGTTGGTACGCACATGAGACGATTCATGAAGTTCGCCAAGGTCACTTCTACGAACTTTTGCGTTCGAAACTCGCGTACTTGAACATCGTGGAAGACAAACAGATTGCTCGAAAATGGGAGTCACTCCTCGATTGCCCCGAGGGCTCTTGGGGTAAAGCGATAGGCGAGTTCTACGTGCAACATGGTTTCCCATTCCCGGGGGAGAAACTTGGCATCTACGAACTCGGTGCGCGTCACGACTGGGTGCATGTTCTCACCGGTTACGAAACCGATCCTGAAGGCGAGCTTGATGTCTTCGCATTCATAGCGGGGTCAATGGGAGATGCCCGAGGTTTGGTGCTTCTCGGATTAGCGCTGGCCTTGTTTCAGAATGGTTCCATCCACCATGTGCAGATGAAACTCATTAAGAACGCGCGAACCGACACGCTCGGTGATCCAGGTGCGATCGAAAAATTTGCGAATGCGGTTCGTCGTGGTTCGTTGTGCACTGTTGACGTAATGGGGACAGTCGATTTTTTTGCCCACAAAGACATGGATCTTGAAACCGCCCGCGAGTCTTTCGGGGTTGTGCCGCTGACGTAGGTTGGTGGCCCCAAGGGCACTTGAACTGCCGGCCAAAACCTTCATGGCCGGTTACTTCCGCCGGTGGCCTTATTGAGATTGAAGAATAAGGAGGTACTGCCCGCCGCCTGAATCGATCTGACTACTAAATGACAGATCAGGGGCGAGTCGGCTGAGGCGATCGATCAGCCAGGTGGCGGCTTCGGTTGCATCCTGTTCCGATGGGCAACGAGCGACAACCTCGCGCCCCCCTTTTCGGGCCAGGCGTTCCACGCTTCCGATGATGGGGGCGGGGTCAACGACGAACAGGGTGTCGGGCCAGGCAACAACAGGAGCAACGGCGCCTTTTTTGGTATTGCAGTTGCGATGGGCGAGGCGTTCTGCGCCAAACACTTCGGTTGTTCCTTTGCCCTTGCCCTTTGATTTCGTTGTCATGGAATCGATGCTCGGACCACGAGAGTCGTTCACGGACATCTCCGGATCAACAGGTTCATCGCAGAGCCAACAACGCCAATGGTCGTGTTCGCCGACTTCATTCAGATTGGCCATCGGGAAACACAACTTTCGTTTTGTGGTGCCCCCGAGTGGACTCGAACCACCGCACATGGTTTAGGAAACCAATGCTCTATCCCCTGAGCTACGAGGGCGGGGATGGCGCGGTAAGTGGCGCGAAAGTGTTGCGCTACTGACCGGGGGCCATTTGTTGAGGCTAGTTCGGCCTCTGTTCAGGGTCGAAGTTGCTGGTTGGGCGTGATGGTGCCACCCGGTTTGGGTGGCACCTCATTCTGCGATGATCGGGGTCAGCCCGTGAAGACTGGCACGACTGGATCATTTGGCGAAGTGGTCGTCGTGGGTGCCGGCGGGTTCGGGTCTATCGACTGCAACACCAACGTCGCATCGCGGGTGCCGTCGTAGTAGGAGCCGACAGCGGTGCAGTCGGTGGCATTCACACACGACACCGACCTCAGGATGTTGTATGAGACGCCGGGGTTGGGGCTGGTGACAACAGTCCAGGTGGTGCCGTTCCAATGTTGAATCAACGTCGCATTACGGGTGCCGTCGTAGTAGGAGCCGACGGCGGTGCAGT
>Ga0105052_10000731_pt1 | contig 45300 bp, 31 predicted proteins | sample FRY03_FD_78094 | JGI IMG/M metagenome (GOLD analysis project Ga0105052, IMG submission 78094) | Freshwater microbial communities from Lake Fryxell liftoff mats and glacier meltwater in Antarctica - FRY-03 | ecosystem: Environmental > Aquatic > Freshwater > Ice > Glacier meltwater ... | reverse complement strand
GGCGTATCCAGACCCAAAAGCAAACTGTAGTGACGATGAAGTTGATATTGCACCCGCTCCTTATACCCGCTCCGACATCACTCCCCAGCCTCAAAATCGCGCACTAAATTCCCCGAAGAACCCTATTTTTTGGAATGGGTCTTCTGGGAGCGCAAATATACGCGTTGGGATCGGCTTTGTATTCTGTCCAACCCACAAAAATGGGGAAAGCACTTGGGGTCACGAAGTTCCTTCATCAGATGCAGCCCACGGGCACCCTCCTGCTTTTAGTGGCACTTGCCATTCTATTTGCGGCGGGAGCAACAGCAGTGGTTGGTGTATGGGCGGTTTCGGGATTTCATGAACTTTCGGTTTCCAACCAGCTCCTATTCTTCATCCATTTGACAATTCTTCCACTCACCCTTGCTGTCGCGGTGCTTGGGTCCCAGTTGGTAAAAATGTCGCTAAGGACTGAGGTGAAAATCAATTAGGCTAGAGATCTCCATGCAAAATTAAAATATTTCACGATGAGGAAGATTATTTTCTTGTCAGATGTTTGGGTCTTAGTTTAGAAATATCTTCAATATGAATGGAATAAAGGTAATCACCTCTGGGGCTGCGATGCTTTTGATGCTCTCTTTACATGCAGTTTCTGAGAATCCTCAGACAGGAAAGGGGACTACGGTCGAGGAACGAATGTTGGATCTACAGATTTCCCGAGAACGGGAGCGTTTGGCCTTGTTAGAGAAAGGGGCAGGTCCTGAGGAGATGCGGAGACAGATGGCGCGTTGGGAAGATGAGAACAAAGATAGCTTTCTTGAGGTGGAGAAGCTCAGAGCTGAAGAAGTTAAAATTTCAAACGAGACTGTTCCTTCGACGGGGCTGCCCGAGCAGATGCCTGTATTTGCCGGGGACAATCCAGAAGAGTTTCTGGCTGCTGCTGAATCGTATTTGACTCAAATGAGAGAATACTTTCGAGCATCTAGTTCTGGTGCCTCCGATAGACCGAGGTCTTTGATTGCTGACTTCATGGCTGAGCCATGGCATCAAGAGCTTGAGAAGAGTCGAGAGGAAGCCTACGGCATCCTTGTTGAGCAAGAAGAGGCCAGAATCTCAGCAGATCCTGAAATACCGTTAACAGCTGACGAGATGGCGACTCTTCCTGAAGAGGAGCAAATCGCAGAGCGAATTTTCAGTATCCAGCATGAAGCGATGAAGGAACCACTCAAGAGGGAGGAGACCGTTCGAGATCGCATGGCTTCAATCGAGCCATTAATCGAAGATGAACAAAAGAAACTCGAAAAAATCCCTAATGAAACAAAGATTGAGCGAGCTAGAAATTGGGTAAGTCAATTAGAGGCCCATAAAAACCAAAACTTCAAAAAATAGATTGAGATGAAAATATTGAGAAACGAATTTTTCCGGAAAGCTGCCCTAGCAGCTGCGTTGCTGTCGATACCTGCCACGGTGTATGCGACCTTTGATTCCTACGGCTACTTTACCACTTGGGCTGGTGTGGGCTGGTGTGGGCAGTGCTGGAGCGTCTGGAGGAAGTGGAACCCTTTCAGTGGGTTCAAATACATGGAATGCAGCTAATAACTCTCTCAGCGCAGGGAAAAATCTGTGGGTGTATGATGAGGCATCTACCGTAATTGGACAATGGAACAAGAATACTGGCACAGGAACTGACGAAGTTTTTGTAATCGGGATTGGAAGTGCGAGCCCAGGAGCCAATGCCATGGAAGTCTACCGAGATGGAACGGTAATCATTAATGTGCCTCAGGGGGATATTTCTATGGGTATTTTCGCCCCTACTCCCTGAACCATTGTAGCTCAAGCACAACCTAAACAATGTTTCGTTTCCTTAATAAGCACTTATTTTTCGCTCTTGTCACGATACTGGGTGCCAGTGCCCAGGGTCCCTATTGGTGGTATTCTACTGGTGCTACAAGTTCACTTCCGAATAATAATCTAGCGATCGCCAATAGTGGTCAAGGAAAGTGGATGGCGATGAAGGGATTGGAGTCTCTAGCTCTACTTGATCCAACTACAGCCGCAGCCATTCAAGCTCAACTCTATAAAGCGACACCTAACAGCACGTCGGGTGTTTTCTATCCGGGTATACCCGATCCTCTGCCATCTGATTGGAATGCAGATCAACTCGCTCCCCTGCAGATTGGTGCCCTGAAGGCTCTTGCTTATCCGTTCTATCATCAACTGAATCAGTTGGACTCCACATGGGTTCAAAACCAATTGTCAGGGATTGGTTTGTATACACTGGGTGTAGACTACTTCCAAGATTCTTCAGGACATTTCTATCCGTGGGACCCAACAAATAACACCTCCTCAAGCGTAAATTCGGCTCCCGCCACTATAGGGCAACTGAAGGCAGTTTTTTCGTTAGATTTTTTAGATCCGAATCTAATGGAAAATCCATTTGGTGATGATGACGGAGATAAATTAAGTAACTACCAAGAGGCGCTCTTGTTCACCGATCCCCAAAGGACTGATACAGATAGCGATGGTATTGACGACTTTAGAGAGACGGAGTTTGGTCTTGATCCGACAGCATTTCATTATCCAAACGATATTGAAGTTGAATTTGCTAGACCAGTTATCCGGACAAGTATTCGTGGGTTTCAGTATGATTTCTCCGATGAAACTAATTCTCAAGGAGTTGACGATGATGGAGGATGGCTTCTAGATAAAGATGCAGATAGCGCTTATTGGCAGTGGAATTATCTCGATATTGTGGAACTCCAAACACCTCGAGTGCTTTGGGACCTAGAGACAGCACTTTTCGTGGATTCATTTCCAAATCAAGCGACTTTGTCGGACTCCAAGTTCGGCAACAGGAGGTGGCCTGATTTCGTTTTTTCCGCGCAGAGCACTAGACGGCACATTCTTATCAATGATTCTCCCCCCGCATCTCTTGAAATAGACGAATGGGATTCAGTGCACTGTGCCTATATGCTTGAAGTTCCTATGTTGCTTCCTGAAGCAAGATCCTTTAAGGCGTTAAAGATTCCGATTAGAACTGTGCGAGAGCATTCTTTCGCGCAGTTCGATTACCATGGGGATGGAGTTGCAACACCGGGGCCAGGACAGAGTCAAGAGGAGGCTGATCTCGAAGCGTTTATTGCATGGAGGGTCGCTGCACTGGGTATTTCCGAGGATCGAGTTATCGAATCAAACGGCGTCGAGATTTTGGATTTTATTGTCCCTGCCAATGAGACCAAATCGCAGATTGAGCCGATTTTCACTCTGATGGGCGCACCCGTGACCGGGTCCTATGTCGTCGAGCAAGAGTTAGTCCTGGCACCAGAGGTGGTTAAATTGTTTCCGAAAGAAAAAGATGAAGAAGGAAGCGATATCGAAGGATCGGATGTTGTAGAATTAGGTCCGAGACTAACCCCATTTGTCGAAGTCAATCCTGATGGAAGCAGAATTGCGTATAGGGAAATTGAGGTTAAATTTCACTCCGCATTAATGGGGAAGAAGGTGCAGTGGGAACTAGTGCCCCTATATATTCCTAACTACAGCCCTGAAGGTCCTAATCTTCCTCCTAAATTCAAGGGGAATTATCTATCGGCTATTAACCCAGATGATAGAAATAGTTTTTCGGAGTCTCTGGAATTTGGGAAAAACAATTACAAAACGTTAACAAATAGAACAAGTGAAACAAAAATTGGTCAAGATGGGTATTCGTCGATAAGGGTAAATATCCCTCCAATTGGATTTGATCGTGCTCGAATTAAGGTGATGATCGAAGGAACAAATACCCAGTTCGATCTAATTGATATGGAAGTTCCTGGGATTGTCGTCATTGATCCAGGACATGGGGGAACTGACCCAGGTGCAGAAGGGAAGCCCGATAACTCCGTAAAAGAGGCGCATTTAGCACTTCCCTACGGCTTGGCCCTTAAGCAAGAACTAGAAATGAAATTTCAAGCTGAAAAACGAAATTTCAGGATTTTCATGACAAGGACAACCGATGGGTTTGTGGCTCTCCCAAGTCGACCAACCAAAGCAAAGACTGAAGGGGCAGATCTTTTCGTTAGTATTCATTTCAATGCAGTTTCAAGCACGACTGTACGCGGCACAGAATATCTGACGCGTTCGCCTTCAGTAAATTTCGCAGTAAATGATCCTTTTGGTGAAAGTGTTATGAATGCAACGTTAGCCGCAATACAGGCGACGGATCCAGCGGGTAAAGCCCGCTCTCCGAAGCCGGGTGGTTGGGCTGTTCTTAGTGATGCGCATTTTAATATTTCAAATTCATATCGCCCCATTCGAAGCACCTTAATTGAAGTGGAATTTATATCGCATGCTACAGCTTTGGATGCAGTAAGGCTTACCAAAAACGGTGCCGCACATCCTAGCGGTGTTGCTATAAAAGATAAATTTGCTGAAGATGTTTCCGAAGTCATATTTGATCAGATTTTTACCTATCCGTAATGTTTAATTTATTTGTCATTGTATTCGGATTTTTTGCAATCCTAAGTCTGGCCTCAGGAGGGCACGAGGGGCATTCAGAATCATATAAAGAGTATTTGAACCAACCAACGCCTGTATGGCTTAAAATTGGGGAGCCAACAGAGGCTGAGATTGTCGAAGGTGCAGAAAGTAATTTACCACCCTTGAGCGGGACAGTGATAGCGTATCCGGTATCAGTTTCTATTCCTGCAAATAATATAACCATTACTTTCCAAGGCCAAGTGGCTGGAGGCGCATCATGGGGAGCTAAAAAGGACAATTGGCTGAGTCCAGATGGAAGGCGACTAATCGTTCAAGCAGAGGGGGCACCCCGCGTCTTCGAAGTTTTGGGTGAAGAATCATATAGAGAAATCGATGTTGATATTCCAGATGTAACTTACGGCTCCAGTCTTCGGGGACAACTTTTTGGTTGGTGCTGGGTAAGCGATGATGTGTTAGTTGGTAATGCGGTTCTGGAGAATCAAGATTCGGGAGAATATGAGGGAATCCAAATTTATGTCTATCATGTAGAAGAAAAGGTCCTGTCTCGATTAAATCTGGAGAGCCTCAATTTAAGTGACTTAGAAGGGCTGGAGATTGTTCAGATTGAATCTGAAACAAGCCGAATCCAGTTTAGGATTGGTGACGAATCATTCACAGTTAAAGCGGGTTTAAAAATGCCTTCAAAATTACTACCTGAGCAACGCCAAGAGGAGCGTCCAAGTTTAAATTCGTCTTCAGCAGATAGCTCATCTTCCACTCTTCCTGAGATTTCGAAACATCAGCCAGTTTCGGAAAAGCCCAAGGGAAACCGTTGGCTGGGGATCATTACTTCGGTTCTTTTGTTAGTAATCCTTGCGCTCTCGATTAAACTGTGGAAGGGGAAATCTGTAGGATAAAAAGATGGGTGGTGTAAAGATTTGTCTGTAAAAGCAAGTTGTGCTGCAGAGGTCCGCCATATTGGCCGCCGATGAAGCTTGGGGAGAGCGTTTTTGAATCGATCTCAAAGGCTCTCCTGATCTTGCGGGGTACTTGGTACCCCAGGCGGCGCTGCGCTCTGCTTGGGGCTGGGTTTGGACGCGCCTTTGGGGCTGGGGTGAGGGACCACTTTCTGTTTCGGAAGGAGCTAAGCGCAAATTGCCACGGTAGTCCGACCAAGCAGGGAACTGCCCGTCCCGGGTTTCTAGTGCACGGGGCACTGGCTGATTTGTTTGAAGAAGTCGTTCCCTTTGTCATCGATGAGGATGAAGGCGGGGAAGTTTTCTACTTTGATTTTCCAGACGGCTTCCATCCCGAGTTCGGGGAAGTCGACGACTTCCTGGCTCTTGATGTGTTCCTTGGCGAGGAGGGCGGCGGGACCACCGGCGGAGCCGAGGTAGAAGCCGCCGTGTTTTTTGCAGGCATCGGTGACCATCTGTGAGCGGTTGCCTTTGGCCAGCATGACCATCGAAGCCCCATTTTCCTGGAAGAGATCGACGTAGGGATCCATGCGCCCGGCGGTGGTGGGGCCGAAGGATCCGGAGGCCATGCCTTCGGGCGTCTTGGCGGGGCCGGCGTAGTAGACGGGGTATTTTTTGAAGTAGTCGGGGAAGTCGCCGTTCTTTTCGAGGATTTCCTTGAGCTTCGCGTGGGCGATATCGCGGGCCACGATGATCGTTCCGGTGAGGGAGAGAGCGGTGGTGACAGGATATTTGCTCAGGGTGGCGAGGGTTTTCTCCATGCCTTCCTCGAGATTGATGGCGACGCCTTTAAATTTCCAGTCGCGGAATTTTTCGGGGATAAATTGACCGGGGTTGTCTTCCAATTTTTCGAGAAAAATTCCTTCCTTGGTGATTTTGGCATTGGCCTGGCGGTCGGCGGAGCAGGAGACACCGAGCCCGACGGGGCAGGACGCTCCGTGGCGTGGGAGGCGGATGACGCGGACGTCGTGGGCAAAATATTTGCCACCGAACTGCGCCCCGATTCCGATCTTACGAGCGGCGACGAGAAGTTTTTCTTCCCACTCGAGATCGCGGAAGGCGCGACCGTGTTCATTGCCAGTGGTTGGGAGTTCATCGAGGTAGCGGGCGGAGGCGAGCTTAACGGTCTTGAGGCAGTTCTCAGCCGAGGTGCCGCCGATGACGAAGGCAAGGTGGTAGGGTGGGCAGGCCGAGGTGCCGATATTGCGCATTTTCTCAATGCAGAATTCCATCATGCGCTCGGGGTTGAGGAGGGCCTTGGTTTCTTGGAAGAGGAAGGACTTGTTGGCGGAGCCGCCGCCCTTGGTCATGAAGAGGAATTTGTAGGTATCCCCTTCGGTGGCGTAGAGATCGATCTGTGCCGGGAGGTTCGTCTTGGTGTTGGTCTCGGCGAACATCGTGGTCGGGGAGACCTGGGAGTAGCGGAGGTTTTCTTCCTGGAAGGTTTTATGAATGCCTTTGGAGAGTGCTTCCTCATCGTTCGCGCCAGTCCAGACGGCTTGACCCTTTTTCCCCATGACGATGGCGGTGCCGGTGTCCTGGCAGCCGGGGAGGATTCCGTGGGAGGCGATCTCGGCATTCCTGAGAAGCATGAGCGCGACCATGCGGTCATTCTCGGAGGCTTCCGGGTCGTCGAGGATGGCGGCGACTTGCTTGAGGTGGGAGGTCCGAAGTTTGAAGGAGATGGCCTTGATCGCTTCGTTCGAAAGGAGGGTGAGGGCCCGTGGATCAATCTTGAGAATCTCCTGACCTTCGAATTCGGAGGTGGAGACAAAGTCTGATGAGATCTTCTCGTATTCCGTGGTGTCGGGACCGAGCGGGAAGGGATCCTGGTAGTGGAATGGGGTCACGGTAGGAATCTCTTAGAGGGTTCGTCCTTCATCGACTTCGAGGTAGTCCATGAAGGTTTGGATGTCGTCGCGATCTGTTTCGGGGGTTTCCTTTTTACGGAGGGCAAGTTTCGCGCTCATGTTGTCGCGGAACCCACGCGTTGTGAGGTAGGCGGTGAACCAGGCGAGTTCGAAGTCGGGGCGGGTGAGGCCGTTTTTGAGGGCCCAGGCGAGGGCGTCTTCGTTGGTGGCACCTGCGAGAACCTGTGCCTTGAGGTCGTGGTAATCGACACCGAGGAACTGGCAGGTCCAGAGATCCATGCCGAGGCCGAGATTGTCTTGGAAGTCGGGATGGAGAGTTCCGGCGTGCATCAGGCGGATTTTGTCGAGCAGGCGTGGCAGGTAGATAATGCCGCCAAGTTCGAGGCGGGCGGAGCAGGGTGGCTTGGTATCCTCAGGCATGGTAAAGTATGCCTTGAAATGCCCGAAAATCCAATGATAAATCTCGTGATTAGGGGTTAAGCGGTAGGATTCTGACGCGGTAGAATGTCCTAGGGCCGGTGAGGGGAATGGTGGCGGATTCGAGGATGCGGCCATCGCTTTGAATACTTACCGGGGCCATCGTTACATCGGTGGGATCCCAGTTTTCAAGATCGTCTGAATTCTGGATTTCCCAAGTGAGTCCTTCGGTGAAGGGATTGCGCGGGAAAGAGAGGTGGAAGGCTGGAGAACCCGGGGTGAGAATGGTGGGGCTGAAATTGAGGATGCCATCGCTGGTGCCGAAGAAGTATTCGGCGAGAGCATTGAGTCCGTCTCCGTCGAGATCTTCGAGTGGGTTGGCGGGTGGGAGGTCGTCGGGCAGGCCGGGGCTTCCGCCGGATGCCTTGGAAGCTTTCCAGTTGATGGGGAGAGCGTGATCCGGGTTGGTGAGTGGGGCGACGAGAACGAGCGAGGAACCGAAGCCATCGGGTGAGGTTGGCCAGCCGAGGCCGCCATCATCGCGGTAGTTGAAACTTTGAATGAGGGAGTCATCGTTGGCGGTGAGAATGAGGGTCTCGCCACTGTTCGAGAGGTTGCTGGTGAAGGCACCGGGCGCAAGGGTGATCCCTGTTTCACCATAAGTGGCGATGAAGGCGTTGCGATCTTTGGCGATGACGACCCTGCCGAGCGGGGGAAGAACCAGGCCGGTGGGGAAGTCGTAAAGGATGCCATCGGTGAAGGAGGCACCGGTGAGATCGATCGCGAGGGTTTGGTTGATATTGAGGACCTCAATGAACTCCAGGTTTTCATCCGGTCCCTGCGGGTTATACATAATTTCCGAGATGACAATATGGCCGGCGGCGGCCGGAGTTCCGACGATGAAGTCGGCGGTGCGGAGAGCGGACCATTCGCTCCCATCCCAGACGCGGGCCTTGATGGTGCCGGTCTGGGTGAGGGTGAGGGCGTCTCCGGGATTGATGCGACGGCCTGCGAGGGAAAGTTGGAATCCGGCATCCGAGCTTCCTGAGTTGATGTTGTGGATCTCGAGGGCAAGGGTGTTGCTACCTTCGACGAGATCACCGAGGCTGAGCTGAAAGCTATTGATGATCGTCTCGGTTTCGGTAGCGCTTGCAGCCGCGAAATCAGAGTAGGATACGACGGCTTTGTTAAAGTCGTCCCGATAGATTTCACGTCCGTTGAGATAGACGATCATGGCATCGTCCCGGTTGGAGGTGAGCGTGACATCGTAGAAGTCGCTCGCGTTGGTGACATTGAAGTCTTTGCGGAAATAGAGGGTGGGGTAGCGTGCTTCGGTGGGGCCGATATCAAGAGTGGTGTTCGGAGTGATTCCAGTGATGGCGTTGGCCTGAAAACCGACCAAGGGGCCTTGTGCTCCATTGGGCGAGGTTGCGGGGTTCGGTTCCCACGTTGAGTCATCGAAGGAGGGATGCTTCCAATCGGAGGGGCCATAGGAGGCCTTGCCGAAGACGATATTGCTCTCAGATTGGGCGGTGGTGCCGGTGAGGTAGGTCCAGCCGAAGGCGTTGATGTCGAAGAAGTCAACTTCATCGAATCCCAAGGAGGTGCCAGCGGTGGGATTGATGGCACCACCGGGGAGGCGTGGGTCGGATCCGTCGCTGGTGTAGTAGACGGCGCCTTCGGTCGAGGTCAGCTTGAGCGGCAAGTTTTCCGGGACGACTCCGCCGAGTTGGGAGAACTGAGGAGGGTCGATATCGGGATAGAGGTTTTGTCCCCGGAGTTCGCGAATGAAAGAGCGGCTGTCCGATTGATCGTGAAGGGTGGGGATGTAGTGAGCGATGACGTTGTCGCGTTCGACGACCCAATGCTGCTCGCGGGTGAAGTAGATGGGGTTGTTGATGAGCGGTGGATAATGATCGCTATCGATATCTGAGGATGACTGGGCGGTGTTGCCGTAAGGCGTGCTGGCTTGGACATCTCCCCAGCGTGCGGACTCAGCGACGATGGCCTTGTCGATCTCTCCGGTGATGTCGATCAAGCGGGTGTTGGCCTCCGCGACAGTGAGGGCGCCGCCATCGAACATGTGCTTGAAGACACGGTCAGCGAAGAGCATTTTGAAGTCTTCATTTTGGCGCAGACGTTGGAAGGGAACAAGGCCCATTCCGTTTTCGTTGTAGCGATTCCAGGAATACTTATCGAGGGCGATCTCCTGATCCCAGACATTGAAGCGGTAGCGGCCATCGCCACTGATTGCGTTGGCGGCCGCGTAGGAGTTTTTGACGGGCCAGTCTTCGGCATCACCGAAGAAGTGGAGGAGAACCCAGTCGGCATAGTTTGCGACATCGATCTTTGCTTTGGCGGCTTCATAGCCGGCCGGGGTGGTGATGGGGCCATTGAGGGTGGCGATCATGGAGTTCCAAAGCGGGCCGGGAGTGGCAAGGTCGGAATTGACTTCCCAGTCCTCTTTTTCACCACCGACATGATCAGCGTAGAAGTCATCCTCGATCCGCTCGGTGAGGTTGTGGAGGCCGAAGTAGATTCCGTTCACGTAGAGGTGGACGAAGTTACCAAAGGATGATTGTTGGCCCATGGCACCGAAGGTTTCCTTCATCCAGACGTCGCGCATGTAGAGGGAATCGTTGGGGCGGTAGCGGGCGGATGACCACGAGGCGAGAGCCCAGGAGTCGGTGAAGCAGGCGCGGAGGACGAGCTTGTTGAACTCGTCAACCGGTGACTCCGGGAAGAGATTGTAGCGGAGTTTGCCGATGCCAATTTCGTTACTGAAAGTGAGGCGGAGGGAATGTTTCTGCATACGGTTGGGAGTCCGGGAGGAATTCCCGTGGGTTTCAATTTTGCAGTCTTCCTGGAAGCCGGGAGTGCCATCGGGGAGGAGATACTCGACCGAACAGAATTTTTCGAAGCGTTCACGCGGAGTGCCGTAGATGCTTTGGGTGTCCCCGCCGGTCTTTTCGTTCTGCGATTTCACGAAATCACCTTGTTTCATCGTGATCGAGACCGAGGGGATATCGAGGAGAGCCTCGCGCATCGAATAGCCGGCGGTGCGCAGACCGAGGGTGTCGTTGACGACGCGTGGATCCATGGCGTAGTCGGAGGGAATGATTTGGCCGACCTGGCTGTCGAAACCCCAGTCGCTGGCCCAGCCGGCGGGAGAGGCCGGTTGTTGGGAGACCTCGTCGACAAAGAGGTAGGTGTGGGTGTCGACGTTGGTGGGAATATAATTTTGGACCTTGAGATAGGCGATGGCACGGACGTTGGTGGTCGTGCTAATCGCGATGGGAGAGGCGTAGGTTTGTCCGTTGGAAAGGGAGGGGAGTGAGCCGTCGACCGTGTAACGGATGGTCGCGCCTAGAGTATCGGAAGTAATCGCGAGGGAAATGGGCATGTCATAAAATCCGCGGTTCAGACTATAATTGGTGTCTTTCACGACGCCGGGAGATCCGGTGCCGTTTGCTTGTCCCGGGGTGGGAGTGGCGAAGAAGGCGAAGGCTCCTCCTCCAATCGGCCGACCGTAGGAAATGTCGGAAAACTGCTCGGGGTAAATGGGAGCGAGCGCGTCCGAAACCGTGATGCCGTCTGGATAGACAATGGCGAGGTATTCGCCTTGGTTCGCGAGGCGGAAATTGGTGTGCGGGTTTCCGCCGGGATCGGTCATGTCGTTGCCGGAGGCGAAGACGACGAGGTATCCATTTGCGGGAATGACGACCGAGGGGAAATTCCACTTGGTGGGAAGAGCGGGGTCGTCCGTGAGGTAGAAGGCGTCGAGATTGACGACAGAAGAGTTGGGGTTGAAGAGTTCGATCCAGTCGTCCTTGTTGCCATTACCATTCTCGAAGCCGGTTTCGTTGGAGACGATGATTTCATTAATTCGGATGGGAAGGAGTCCGTCGGGAAACTCAGCGTTGTTATTGGGGTCCTTGGCGTTCTCAATTTCGACCCAGTCGTTGAATCCGTCGGCATCGCTATCGGCGAGGTTGGGGTTGGTGATCCAACCGTTGGCGGGACTCACTTCGATGCCATCGAGGAGGCCATCGGCATCGGTGTCAGCGACGAGAGGGTTGGAGCCGGTGTCCGATGCTGAAATGAAGATTCCGGTGTTTGTTTCGACGTCGTCGTTCAGTCCATCGGCATCGGTGTCGGCGAGCTTGGGATGGGTGCCGGCGGCTTGTTCCTGGCGGTTGGTGAGTGCGTCGGCATCGTTATGGCCGGTGCCGGTGGCATCGGTGAGGTTGTTGAAATAGGTGAGCTCCCAGCTGTCATCGAGCCCGTCGTTGTCCGAATCGTTGAGGAGTTGGAGGGGGAAGGATTTTTCAAAGAAAGCGCCGAGAGTATCGGTGGAGCGCAGGCGGACAAAGAGAGTCGTTCCCGGGGGGATTTCGGAAAGGCTGCGCTGGGTGATGAGATCGCTTCCTGCGATTTCAAAGTCGCCGTTATTGGTGTCACCTGGGCCTGAAACGAGGGAGTAGGTGAAGGTATCGGCGGGAGTGGGATCAGTGGTGGTGAGCGATCCGAGCAAGCTTCCGATGCTGGCGGTGCGTGCGACGGCGGATTCTGAGAGGTCGATATCGGTGGGGCCGGTTACGGGGGCTCGCGATTCGATTTCAAATCCATTTATGACGAAGAAGTCTTGGTGAACCAATCCGGTGGAATGTGCCGCGAAGCGAATGTGCACTTCCTGTCCGGAAGCGGCGGTGAAGTTGAAATTGACGGTCGAAGGAAGGGTATCCTTGGTGAAGGCATTGTCGCGGTAGCGTTGACTGCTTTCCGGAGTTCCTCCGTCCGTGCTGTCGGTGATGGTGAGGGGTCCGGGAATAGGGTTGTAAGAGCTTCCGCCATTCACGGAAATCTCGACCTGAAAGTCGGAGTTCATGTTTTCCGTGTCGTGGTGGAATGAGCGCCATGAGTAGTCGCCGGTAGGGAGGCTTTCGAGCTCGATAACGAGGGAGGTGGGGATTCCGGTGACACCATTGAAGACCCCGTTTCCACCATTGCCAGTCCGACAGTCGCAACCGATCCAATCGGTGAGAAGGTTGAGGGTCGAGGTCCCCCAATTCCCATCGTTGCCGGCCCCCCGATCGATAAATTGCCGAACCCGGTTGTCCGAAGTGTTGGGCCAAGCTGGGGTGACCGTTACCGAGGTGCCAAAGGCGGAGTATGTTTGGCCGGCGGGCGGCGTTGCGCCTTCATGCGGGGCGCTGAAAGCCTGGTAACCTCCTTCGTTGTTCGGTCCGCCGTCCTGGGTCGTGGAGTTAAAGTCCACGAAAAGTTGGGCTCCGGCGATTGCGGTCAGCGACGCAAAGATGGAAATGTGGCAGATTTGTAGCACCGCTTGAAGGTGGTAAGGTTGATTTTTGATTGCAAACGAAGAATCTACATGGGTTCGAATCCTCATGTGCTTCCCTGTCTGAGTGAGGATGACTTACGGAGTTTGAACGGCCCGCAGCCTCCAGTAGAGTTTCTGGTTCGCGGCTTGGCTAAACTCAAATTCCCTAGTTTGGATCTCTCCATTGACACCTGCTGAATTCGGGGTGACCGGAGCCCAGTCTTCGAGGTTGGATGAGGTTTCGAAGAAGAGTTGGACACCTTGGCGTCCGGTATGGACGGGGAAGGAAATGGTGCCGGTTCCGTTGGCCTCGCGATAGGTGGGTTGTTCGGTCGTGGAATTTGGATCGGTTCCCAAGGCGAATTCCAGGATGTTGGCGAGAAGGTCGCCATCGGGGTCTTCACTTCCGCTTCCGACGGTATTTGCAGTGGCCCAGTCGGTGTATGTTTCACCACCCGAAGTTCCCGGAGTTGGAGAGGCGGCAGTCCATGAGGTCGCAAAGTTGCCAAAGCCCAGGGCAGGGATCCGTTGAAGCGAACTACCATTTCCAGCAGCTGCAACTGGCCATGGCGAGGTCGCAAAGTAACGAGCTTCATCAACCGTGATCTGGCTAAAGTCCGGCGAGGGCCCGGCTTTTTGGAGGCGAATTGTGCCCTCGGCATCGTTGAGCGGGCCATCGGTAAAGGGCCCGGCAAGGACAATGGCATTGTCGATCTGGAAGGTCGCCCGGAAGTTAGTCGCGAGGGCTGTCGAGATCGCTGGATCGAAGCTCACGATGACAATGGAAGCACCTGGAGCGAGGCTGTCGCTGGCAGTGAAGTCGAAGTCGACGCCTCCCCGGAGTTTCCAATTGGCGAGTGAAATGGTGTCACCTCCCTGGTTGGTGATTTCGACGAACTCGTGGCTATCCGGGTTGGTAGGGTCGTAGTGCACTTCCGAGAGGAAGACCGGCCCGAGGAGAGGTCCCGAATTCGTGGCAGCCTTGGTTTCAGAAACCATGGGGAAGAGGGTGTGATCTCCTTCGCCATCAAGCCAGCGGCCCAGGGTGCGATCTGGGTCTGCGGCGGCAAACTCGATGTGGTCGACGAAGGCGAGCGGGTTGCCGTCATCGTCTGTTTCGAGAAGCCAAAGGTCGTCGCCATTTCCGGCGCTGAGTCCGAAGGGGCGACCACGACGCCAGGATCCCTTGCTGGCATTGTTGTCTAGGAAGGGGGTGTCGAGGGTGAAGGTGTCGTTGCTGATCACCGTGATTTCGAAGGAGTTGTTGTAGGCTGAGAAACCACCGTATCCGCGGATTGAGATCAGGTCTCCGGTGGTGAGTCCATGGGCGGTGCTGGTGACCGTCGTGGGAGCGGCACTGGAAATACCACTGTAGTTGGTGATGACATTGGTGGCCGGGGCGTCGAAGGACGTCGCATCGATCGCGAGGTATGTCATGGCGGGGATGATCGTCGCGGGGAACTGGAAGGAGCGATAGACGTCTTTCGAGTCCGAGAGCAACCACCCGGAGAGATCGATGGGAGAGGCGGTAGTATTGTAGATCTCGATAAAATCATTCACCGAATTGGAGGAGATTTCGTTGATGACAATGCGCTGATCAGTGAACTCTCCCGAGATGCCGGGGGAGCCGTGGAAGGCGACGCTGGACGTCCAACTGGAGGATAAGTTCGGGTCGGTAGTGGTTTCGATTCTTTCGAGTGATGATCCAGCACCATCCGGGCGTGATGGCCAGGAGCCCGCGTCGTTGTAGGTGACGGATTCAATGATCGTGCCAGCGGGGGTGATCAGGGTGAGGATTTCGCCATCGTTATCCAGACCTCCACCGTAGGTTCCCGCGATAGACGTGGAAAGGCTTCTGCCGTAACGGTGCAGGAAGGCATCGGGATTTCGAACGACGAGAACCCGTGCGCCCGGAGCCACGACGCGGAATCCTAATTCGAGACTGACGCCATTGGTAAAGGCGCTTCCCGCCAGATTCAATGAGGTGCCGCTGGTATTCAGAAGTTCGATGAATTCGAAGTCATCGCGGTTGTTGAGGTCGAGCGGGAGGGCGTTCTTTTTCTCTAACAGAGTGGCCTCACGTGGGTGGTAATTGATTTCGCTGATGGCGAGGTTTCCTGAACTTGCGGCGGGCTCAAGGAGGAAGGTTCCGGTGACCGGGGAGGACCATGAGGTGCCAACGCGGCTGCGTGCGGTGAGCGTTGACGAGGCGGGAAGAGGGATGGAGGAGGCTCCGATGGTGCGATTGAGATCGAGAGTGACATCAACACCAAGGTCACTGCTGCCGGAATTCGCGTTGTGAACTTCGATGGCAATGACGTTGGCGCCTTCTCTCAGATCCCCCGGAGCCAGAGTGTAGGTCGTGGTCGGAATTGACGATTCATCGGCCTGATCCACGGTATAGAAGTCGTAGGCCACGATGCCGGTTCCGACATTGTCGCGGAAGATTTCCTTGCCATTGAGGTAGAGGATGAAGCCATCGTCGCGGATGACCGAGAGATTGAGGGAGGCAATCTCGGACGCGTTGGCGACATTGAAGGATTTGCGGAAGTAGACGGTCGGATAGCGTGCATCGGTGGGGCCAATATCAATGACGGTATTGGCTGGAGCGGCGTTGATTGAGTTGGAATTGACTCCGGCCAAGAGACCCGTTCCGGGTGTCCAAGATCCATCATTGAAGGATTCGTGTTTCCAATCGCCGGAGTTGTAGGAGGCGTAGCCGACAACGCTATTACTGCTGGAAAGAGCAGTGGTGCCAGCGAGGTATCGCCAATCGCTGGATTCGAAGGGGAAGGCTGTCTCGATGGCTGTTCCCGATGCGATACTGAGGGCTGCAGGATTGATTGATCCGTCCGGATTGGCGGGGTCGGAGCGATCGAGAGTGTAGTAAATGAGTCCCTCGGGTCCGGTGACGGAGAGGGCGGATCCTGGCGCGAGATATCCGCCGCCGGAGACGATGCCATCGATTCGGAATTCGGGCTGCTCGATATTCTCGTAGAGGTTGTCGGCCACCATTTTGTTGATGACGTTTGTGGTGCGAACGGGGAAGTAGGTATTGTAGAGACGGGTTTGTTCGGTGAGCCAATCGGTGCGCACGTATGAAGGGTTTCTGCGATGATCCCCCCAGCGAGCGGACTCGGCGATCATAGCTTTGTCGAGGGTGGCCGCGTATTTGGCCCAGCGGGCCTGAGTGCGGGCGGGGGTGAGGGCTCCGTCGCCGGTGAGATGTAATTGGGCCCGGTCGGAAAAGTGCCGCCGGTATTCGGGCATCGTTTCGAGAATTCCCCGGATTCCCATGGGATCGAGCGGCACGTTGGTAGCGGTTGGGCTTTCAAGGACACGTTCTCCGTCCCACGAATAAAGTTTCCACGGGCGCATGTCAGTGGCGGTGGCAAATGGGCCGCCTCCGGCAGCCCGCCAGTTCCCTTCGGTTTTGAGGTCCTGGTTGGCTCCGTATCGTTGGAGGATTTGGAAGTCGATGTAGGCGTCCACGTCGAGAACCTGTTGGATGTTCGCCCAGTTTTTGGTGCTGACGACGGATTTCATGGCATTCCACGCGGTGGGATTTCCTTCGACAAACTTGGTGCCATTGAGGGCATCGATTAGATCGGAATTCCCACCGTTGTAGGCGGCGTAATGAACATTATCCTGACGCTCGGCGACGTTGTGGAGTCCCCAATAGAGACCATTGATGAAGAGGTGGGCCAGGAAACCACGTCCTGCATCCGAGCTTCCCATCTCGAGCATCGATTCGCGCATCCATTGATCTCGAATCATCGAGCCTCTGGATCGTTGGCCAGCATCGGAGTGGATCCAAGAGTTATTGTAGCCAGCCCGTAAGGCAATGGAGTTGAAATTTGCGACGTCTGAGTCAGGGAAGAGTTCTTGTTTGAGTCGTCCGGGGCCATACTCCTCGCGGAAGCGGAAGGAGAGGGAGTGCTTGGGAGATTTATTAGGCTCGCGACTCGCACCACCTTGAACGCGGAGCCCGCAGTTCTCGTGGAAGTCACTCCGGGTGTCATTTTTGGCCGGGATGAATTCGGCAGAACAGGCCCGTTCCCAGGCTAGGCCTTGCTGTGTTGAGTTGCTATAAATACCATTGCCTCCGGCAAAGTCCTCCTTGGGCAAGGCGATCGAAATGGTGGGGACGTCCCGCATGCCTTGAAGCATGGCCTGTGAGACTGAAATGCCACCGTGTCCCGTGGATTGGGTGGTGGAGGTCGAGACGGCGGTGCCCATGTTGTAATCACCGGAACTCAGAGCACCATATCCTGCTGGTTGTGTTTGCTGGAGAAAGGGCGCGTTCAATCCGCCGGGGTCGGTTCCGTTGGCGGCGGCCCCATCGATGTCGAGAAGGACGTAAGTGTGGCTGACGGCCTCGGTGGCGGCAAAGTCGGTCAAGGCCGCGGCAGCTCGCAGGACGGTTGTTTGATTGATGGCGACCGGGCCACTGTAAGTTTGGGCGGTTGCGGTCGGGTTTCCGGAGGCATCGAGGGGGGCGTTGCCATCGGTCGTATAGTGAATGGTGGCGGTGGCCGAGGTCGTCGACAGAGTGATACTTTGGGCGGATTGATAGAAGCCACGTTTGGGAGTGACCACGAGGGGATTCACTTGAGCGACCCCGCTGACATCGTTTTCAGCACCTGGGGTGGGCGTGGAGAAAAACACTGAATTGGCTGAGACCGGATGGCGTCCGTAGGAATTGTCGTCGCTTTGAGCGGGGGCGTCGGAACCTCCGGGGCCGTAGCTGGATGCGACGGTGCCATTGGGGCGAACGAGGGCGAGATATTCTCCGGTTTTGGAGAGTCTGAAGTTGGTGTGAAGGTTGCCGTTGGTGTCCGGTTGATTCTGACCGGAGGCAAAAACGACGAGGAAGCCTCCGGGGGCGATCGTGGTGTTGGCTGGAAAGGTCCAGAGGTTAAGAGTGGTAATCGTGTCCGTGAGTTTCCATCCGCCGAGGTCGAGTGGGCTTGCCCCGACGTTCTTGAGTTCGATCCAATCTTCAAAAGTTCCCGGAAGGGTATTCGGCACCGCGGTCAGGGTGTTGGATGCCATGAATTCGTTGACGATGATGTCCGAGCTAACGCCGGTGTTGAAGGTGCGGGTGGGAGATGACCAGGCGACTCCGGTAGCGTTGGTGGCTCGAACCCGGAAGAAATGAGTCGTGCTGCCGGTGAGATTTGTAATGGAAGCGGAGAATGCTTCAGACTTCGGACCAAGGTCGGACTGGGACTGCCAGGAGCCCGGATTTGTTCCTCCGTCGGTCGTGCCATAGAAGAGGGTGATCTCCGGTGCGTCATTCCCCGTATCGGTGACGGCACCAGAAATGAGGGCGGAGTTGCCAGTGATCAATTGAGCCTCGGCACTGGTGACGGAGGGGGGCGTGAATGCCTGGGTGGTGAAACTTTGGGAAGCGGGCGACCAAGTGGTGCCGGCTAGGTTGCTTGCCTGGAAGCGGAAGAAGTAGGTGGTATTGTCGCTGAGATTGATCAGGGTATCCGAGAAGGGGCCCGACTGGGTGCCTATCGGGGTCGACTCGTTCCAGTTGGCGGCGGTGCTGCCACCGTCGGTCAATCCATAGAAGAGGGTGACCAAGGGGGGGTCGCCTCCGGTGTTGGTGACGTCACCATTCACATCGGCCTGGGTAAAGCTGACGTCGGTGGCAGTCAAGGTGGTGATCGAGGCCGGGGATCCGCCCGCCGAGGTTGTGAAAGAGGCACTGCTGCCTGCCCAACTGGAACCGGTGCTGTTTGTTGCCAAAGCGCGGTAAAAGTAGGTCGTGGACGGGTTCAGAGAGGAGAGAGGAAGAGTGTAGGCTCCAGTCGTTGGTCCCAATGAAATATTGTTGGCCCAGGTCCCGCCATTGGTGCCGCCATTGCTGGTGCCCCAATAGACAGTGATGGTCGGGCCATTGGCTCCGTTGTTCGTGACCTCTCCTCCGATGGTGGCAGAGGTCGGCATGATCTCGCTCGCCGCAGTATTGATGACGGATGGAAGACCGAGGGCGGTGAGTTCTAAGCCGTTCAGGGCCCAAATTTGTTGGTGAACGCCCGACTGGGAGAGTGGGCGAAATCGAAGAACGAGGTCTTTACCGGCTTGGGCGGTGACGTTGAAGATTGCCGTTGAAGGGAGGGCAGCAGGATCGGGATCAGGGCTTCCAGTGTAAGTTTGAGGGCTGGTGGGGGTGCCGCCGTCGGTGGAATCAGTTCCGGGGAAAGGTCCTGGAAGCGAGGTGTAAATGAGACCTCCATCCGATGAATAATCAATGAGACAGGAGGTGAAAACGTTCTCGGTATCGTGGTGGTAGGAGAGCCACTCGTAGGTTCCGGCAGGAAGACCTGAGAGGGAGAGGGTCATTGTGGTGGGCGACCCCGTGGTGCCATCGTAATTTCCATTGCCGCCGCTGCCGGTGCGGGTATCGATGCCGATGAAGTCCTTCAAGAGGTCGATCTTGTCGCCGATCCAGTTGGCGTTGTTCCCGGGCCCGCGCTCGATCATCTGCCGGACCCGGTTGTCTCCGCTGTCTGGCCAGTTCGGCGTGATCGTGACGGACGTTCCGAAGGCGCTAAAGCTCTGGGCGGTGAAGGAGTTACTCACTTCATGAGTGGCCAGATACCCGTTGTAACCGCTTTCGACCGATAGACTACTGAAGTCGACAAGGAGCTGTCCGTGAAGAGACAGAGGCAAAAGTGCTAGGAGAAAATTTCTGAATTTCATGCGCTGTGTGTGTTAAGTTCCAGACTAAGTAAATCAGGTCTCATTCAAATAAAAAAGGAACCCAAACACGTCCCTTTTCAACAGAGATTCTGAAGGGGCGAAGTCGGCACTATTTCTTCGTTCCGTTGGGGTTTTTACCGAGAGTTGCGCCTCGGTAGGCGTAGATGGCCTTGGCGATGGCGTGTGCAAGGGTTGTCTGGTAGTCCCGACTGTTGATGAGGCGGGATTCACTGGAATGGCTCAGAAAGCCGCCCTCCAGAAGAATCGCGGGGTGCTTGATGTCGGTGAGAACGCTGAAGCGGGCGCGGCGGATCCCCCGATCAGGGACCGGCATCTCGGCATTTTCGAGGTCCTTGATGGAGCGCCAGTGGATGGCCGTCGCGAGGGCAATGTTGGCAGAGTCCTGCTCGTTCCCTCTCATTTTGAGGTCATCCGAAGAGCGAAAAGATCGCCCATAGTGTGGGACACCCTTCGGGGAAAGGGTGAAAGTTTCGATACCCCGGGCACTGGAACTTCCGGACGAACCGGCTGAATTGAAGTGAATGCTGATGAAAACAGCGTTTTTGTATTTGTTGGCGATGGCGACCCGCTGGCTGAGGCTCAAAAACACATCAGAATCCCGCGTCATGACGACTTTGAAGCCATACTTTCGCAGGCGGTCGCGAAGGAGCCTTCCGACGTTGAGATTGTAGGTTGCTTCTCGACCGTAGCGGCTGACTCCGCCGGAGTCGCGCCCTCCGTGTCCGGGGTCAATGACCACGGTATCAAAAGGTTTTACGTCCTTAATTTTGTTGGGCCGCATGATGGGGTCGATGACCTTAGTGAGGTCCCGAGTGGAGATGTGGTATTTTCCGCCGATGGAAATGATCGCGTTGCTGAAGATGAATTTCACTTGGTTCATGAAAACTTCCTGCCCTCCTGCCTGAAACTTGATGACAACATCCGAGTTCTCGAGGGTGATGGAGCTTCCGGACTGGGTGAGGTTGGTGAAGTAATAGAATTCCTTGAGCTGGCTGAGGGGGACGTAAATTTCCCCTCGGTATTCCGTTACGTCGAATTTGTATTTTTCTGCAGCCGCCGCCGAAAATACGGTGAGCATGAGAAGCATGAAAATTTTCAGGATCGGATGTTGCGTTCTCATATCGAGATCTGGCCAAGAAGTTCGTTCTTGGAGGTGTTCTGGCGAAGCTATGAAGACTCCCGCATGCTGCCAAGGTGAAAAGTCGGTCAGTAATTCGGATTTCCGAAGCTTGTCACTCTGGAGTTGGCAAGAGTGAATGGGTCACGTATGAATGTTCTCCATGGAGCCCATTTACGAGGGGAAGGCTAAGAAGCTCTTCACCACCGACGATCCCGAAGTTCTCCGCATGGAGTATAAAGACGATGCGACAGCCTTTAATGCCGAGAAAAAGGCCAAGTTTGAGAACAAGGGCAGACTCAACAAGGCCATTACGCTCTTAATGTATCAGATGCTCGAGGAAAAGGGGGTTCCGACCCACCTCGTCGCTGATCTGGACGAGGTCAACCTTCTGGTGAAGAAGGTCGAGATTCTCATGGTAGAGGTCATCGTGCGGAATCTGGCTGCCGGAAGTTTTTGTAAACGAACAGGGATTGAAGAGGGCACTGCTTTCGGAGCCCCGATCGTGGAATTTTCCTACAAATCTGATGCCTTGGGCGATCCCCTCATCAATGACGACTACGTCCGTGAGATGGGGCTCGCGACTCCCGAGGAGTGCGCCTTTCTTAAGGCTCAGGCTCTCGTCATTAACGGGGTTATGACGGCCTTTTTCCTCGAATGTGGAATGAAGCTGGTGGACTTTAAGATCGAGTTTGGTCGCGGGAGCGATGGTAAGATCGTGCTCGCCGACGAAGTGAGTCCGGATACTTGTCGCCTCTGGGATGCCATTACCGGCAAGAAGATGGACAAGGATCGCTTCCGCCAGGACCTCGGCGGAGTGATGGAGGGGTACGAGGAAGTCCTCACCCGCCTCACCAAAGCGCGCTCATAGTAATCCGCAGTTTATCCTTTGGAATTTGCCTGGATTTTCCGGGCGATTTCCAGATATTTGAAGTCTTCTTTCGAGGGGGGGAGAACGCCCCCAAATCCGGGGGTCGTAAAGTTGACGCCATGATTGCTTCGGTAATAAGCCTTGCTGGCATACAAATCTTCTTTGAAAGAGAGTGATCGGTTGTCGAAGGTCGAAGGTCCGACCAAGAACAACGGACCACCGACAACGGCCTCGGGTGGGCCCCGCTCCCAACTCCGACTTTCAGACCTTCGACAACAGATCACCTCCAACTCAAGAAATGAAAATCCCGCAACAATCCCTATCGAAGCCCCTCCTTGGGGGTTTACTGATCGCCTTCATCTTTTTACTGGTGCTGGGGGCTGCCGGGCCCTCGCTTCTCAGGACGGGCACCCTCGCTTTGGTGCTAGGAATCCTGATGGCCTTTGCCCCTCCTGTCATCCGATTCGGGAAGCCGGTGATCATTCTGTCCGCCGGGTTTCTCATTTTTGGGCTCGCCTCGTTTTTACCGGCCGAGACCTTTGGGATCCCTGAGTGGCGCGCAAACTTGCGAGACCAGGGTGTTGAGACGGGCGAATTCGTGGCAATCCAATGGAAATCAGCCCTAGAGTATCACCTTACCTTAATCCTTTTATTTTTAGCGAGTCTCTGGATTCTTAGTCAGCGTTTTTCGGCATCGGCAACGCGAAACCTCGCCCTCATTTTCGTTCTGGCCGTCGCCGCCTACGCTCTCGTTTCAAAGATCCTTGAAGCGCAAATCCCGGTGAATCAAGGGACGCAGAATTTTGGCTTTTTCCCGAATCGAAACCATACCAGCAATCTTCTCTCGGTGGGCTTTCTTTGCGGACTGGGGGTTTTCTTTCAAGCGGTCAGGAAAAAGAATTTCACCCGGCTTGCCGTGAGCTTGGGGGCTGCGGGCGTCATTCTCTGGGCCATCTTGAGCTGGAATACGAGCCGCTCTGGCATTGTGCTCTGTCTCGTCGGCCCTTTCCTGTGGCTGATCCTGCTGGGGAGACGTTACTTCGGGAAACAAGAATTCAAAGTTCTCGGCTTGGTCGCGCTCCTCGGGGGAGGGGTTTATGGCTTGTCCGAGTTTCGGGTCAAGGATCGCATTGACTCGACGATCGAAAAAATCTCGGGCCTTGATTTCTTGGGGGACGAAGAGGCCTCGCATGTTGTCGCCTTGACCGATCTGGACCTACGGGTTCCGATCGCCAAAGATACCGCCCGCATGATCGCCGAGGCGCCCCTGAGCGGGGTTGGGGCGGGCCAGTTCCGTTGGGTCTTTCCCCAGTATCGTGAAGAGACCATCGTGGTCAATCGCTCGGTCGCCTTTCATCCCGAAAGTAGTTGGCTGTGGTTGACGGCGGAACTGGGGATCCCGGCAGCGGCATGTATCCTCATCTTGGTCTCCTTCTTTTTTGTGAGAGGAGTCGCGAATATTAAGGGCACTCATCATCGCGACTGGGCCCTCCGACTGGGCTGTCTCGTGGCGGCCGCGCTCGTTCCTCTCCATAGCATTTTTGATGTCCCGGCTCACCGTCCCGCCCTTTTATTGGCGGCCCTTTTTCTCTACACCCTTTCGCAAAACCCCCTCGATCGGGACGCGGCAGCGACCCGGTTTTCCCGGTGGTCGTCGCTGACCCTAGCTCTTCTCCTCATCGCGGGTGGCGTGCGTTTGCTGGGCACGTCTTGGTTCGGGTGGCCCGCCTCCCACCTTGTGAAATCCCAGGAACGACTAGTCGAGGGCGTGGCCCTCTATGATCGCGTCCGCGACTTGAAGAACCCGCTTCCACCCTTTGAATCCCTGGCCCTGCGAAAGGAAATCAACGATTTGGCAGAGGCTGCCGTTCCCGAGGCTCCTCTGGATGGCAGATTCTATCGTCTTTCGGCCCTCGCCTCGCTCCCGCTCGATTTCGAACGAGAAAAGACCGCCCGAAATTTCAGGATTGATCGCGACCTTGCTCCTTCCTCAATCAATCTTCCTCTTCTGCACGCTGCCGCGTCGTTGTTCTATGATCCGAGTGAGGTCAAAAAGGGGTGGGAGGCCGCCTTGGAAAGAGCCCAGGCAGTCGACGAGGTCAACGACGAGGGTCCTCCGGTGGCGACCCAAAGAGTCTTGCACGAGATTGCCAAGTCGGTCGTGCGAAATCCTGAGCTGAAAGGATGGGCCGAGGAGGTCGAAGGGAAGGCACCCTGAACACGACCGTGACCGCCTCCGGGGTCGATACGCACAACACTCCGGTCCTTTTCCGGGTGGCGGTGCAGAGGTAAGAGCGGAATGAGGTTCCCGGAGGTGCCCTCAAGAGCGACATCTTTTTTTCTTTGCATTCAGGGTGATTGTCCTATTATGCCCAGCAAGATGAACAAAAACCTCTCTTTCCATGATTTATCAACAAATTCGCTGAAATTGCGGTGGGCTTTTGTGCTTTTCGGAGTGGCCAGCAGTTCGGCCCGTGCCGCCAATTATCAGGATACCGTCATCGGGCTCGCGCCGAACTTCTACTATCAACTCAATGAAACTGATCCCGCCGCGGGCGCGCTCGACACGATGGGAAACGCGCCGGCACCCGGGCTCTTCAACGGGGAATACGGCGGGGGCGGTCCCATCGCTGGTGGACCTGGGGCTCTCGAAGTGTTTCAGGGCATTCCCGTGCCGGGGCTCGGTGGAGCCGATAATCTTGCCCACTACAGCAATGACCAAGGGCACCTTACCCTCGGCGACGGAAACTTGTTTGCCGCCAGCTCGATCACGGTGGCTCTTTTTCTAAAAGCCGGTCCAGCACAGGGGGGTGACCGGATCTTCACCAACAACCTCACGGATGCCACCAAGAGTTTCCAAGTGGTCACCGCCAACAACGGGCTCGTCCTTTCGGTCGATCCCAATAATGCCGGCTTCGAGGCCGAACGGACCCTCTACCTGGAGGACAACAGCGGACCCGACCGACGGTTCATCGATCCCGAATCCGGCTGGTTCCACGTCATCGCCTCGACAGAAGGAGCGACGGGGGCGGAGCGCGCCGAAAATCTGAGAGTGTGGATCAACGGAGTTGATCGGACCGAAAACCTCCAGCCGGATACCACCGGGTGGGGCACCGATACCGGGATGGCGAAGATCGGGGGCCGAAGGAGTGATCCCACCGACTCCACGACCCACTCCGGAGCGCAGGATGAAGTGGCGATCTGGCTCGACCGGGTTCTCACCGACGAAGAAGCGATGGCCTTGTGGCAAGCGGCCACGAACGAGGTCATCGTGCCGCTAGAAATCACCGGGATTGAGCTCACTGAAAGCGAAGGTGAATCTTCGGTTTCCCTCACCTGGCGCTCCAAGCCGAATCGCAACTACCTCATCTTCTCGTCAACTGATCTCATCAATTGGCAGGAAATCACGGACAGCTATCCCAGCGAAGGCGATACCACCTCCTTCACCAATACGCCGATTCCTCCCAATCCTCCGGTCCTTTTCTACAAGGTCGAAGAAGGAGCTCCGTAGAGGGGTCAATTTTGACCCTGGATTCGCTTGATCGCCTTGGGACGACTGGAGTTTGCAAACGATTGACCGCCGCGGGTCTTTCGATTAGGAAACCGCTGCGATTATGTCCCAGCCGACCATTCTTTACACCAAGACCGACGAAGCGCCTTACCTCGCCACGCAATCACTTCTTCCCATCATCAAGGCGTTCACGAAGTCTTCCGGGATTGCGGTAGAAACTCGCGATATCTCGCTTGCCGGGCGCATTCTCGCGGTCTTTGCCGACAAGCTTCCTGCCGATCAGCGGGTTCCCGATGCTCTCGTGGAGCTCGGTGCGTTGGCCAAGACTCCCGAAGCCAACATCATCAAGCTTCCCAACATCAGCGCTTCCGAACCGCAGTTGGTGGCCGCCATTTCCGAGCTTCAGGCCAAGGGCTTTGCTCTCCCTGACTATCCCCGCAATCCTTCTTCGGCCGATGAAAAGGAGCACAAGGCCCGTTACGACAAGATCAAGGGAAGTGCCGTGAATCCGGTCCTGCGCGAAGGAAACTCTGATCGTCGTGCCCCCAAGGCGGTGAAGGAATTCGCGAAGGCCAATCCCCATTCCATGGGAGCTTGGTCCGCCGCCTCCAAGACCCGCGTGGCCACGATGGCTGCCGGAGATTTCTTCTCGAACGAGAAGTCCGTGACGATCGAAGAGGCGACCTCGGTGAGAATTGAACACACCGCAGCTGATGGCGCCGTCACGGTTCTTAAGGACGGTATCGCTCTCCAGGCTGGTGAGATTTTCGATGCCACCACGATGAGTCAGTCCGCTCTCGTCCAGTTCCTCGAGGAGCAGACTGCGGCGGCCAAGTCCGAAGGGATTCTCTACTCCTTGCATCTGAAGGCCACGATGATGAAGATTTCGGATCCCATCATCTTCGGATACGCCGTTGAGGTCTATTTTAAAGATCTCCTCGAAAAGCATGGCGAGGTTCTCGCTGGACTGGGGATTGATTTTAAAAACGGCTTTGGTGACCTCGTCGCTAAAATTGCCACTCTTCCGGCTGACCAGAAAGCCGCGATCCAAGCGGATATCACTGCCACCATCGCCGCTGGTCCAGATCTCGCGATGGTCGATTCCGACAAGGGCATCACCAACCTGCACCTTCCCAGCGACATCATTATCGACGCCTCCATTCCCGCCATGATCCGCAACTCGGGTCAAATGTGGGACAAGGAGGGCAAGCCCCGTGACACCCTCGCGATCATTCCCGATAGCTCCTACGCCGGAGTTTACCAAGCCACGATTGATTTCTGTAAAGAGAACGGAGCCTTCGATCCCACCACGATGGGCACCGTGCCGAACGTCGGGCTGATGGCTCAGAAAGCGGAAGAATACGGTTCGCACGATAAGACCTTCGAAATTCCCGCGGCCGGCACGGTCCGCGTCATCGAGGCCTCCGGCGAGACGCTCATCGAGCACGCCGTGGAAGCCGGGGACATCTGGCGGGCCTGCCAAACGAAGGACGCCGCGATTCAAGATTGGGTCAAGCTGGCCGTGAATCGCGCGCGCGCGACCGGATCGCCTACCATTTTCTGGCTCGATGAAGATCGTGCCCACGACGCCCAATTGATTGGAAAAGTAGGCACTTACCTCGGCGATCACGACACCGATGGGCTTGATCTCCGCATCCTCAGCCCGGTGGAAGCCGCTGAGGAATCCCTCATTCGCCTCAAGGAAGGCCTGGAGACGATTTCGGTCACGGGAAACGTCCTGCGCGATTACCTCACCGACCTTTTTCCAATTCTCGAAGTGGGAACGAGCGCCAAGATGCTTTCGATCGTTCCTCTCATGAACGGCGGGGGACTCTTCGAAACCGGTGCCGGTGGCTCTGCTCCCAAGCACGTCCAGCAGTTGCTTTCTGACAACTACCTTCGTTGGGATTCGCTCGGCGAATTCCTCGCGCTCGCCGTTTCGCTCGATCACGTGGGCACTCCCAAAGCGAAGATTCTGGGGGCCACCCTCGATGAGGCCACCACCGAGGTTCTCCTCAACGGCAAGAGCCCGCAGCGTAAGATCGGTGAGCTCGACAACCGCGGAAGTCACTTCTACCTCGCCCTTTTCTGGGCCCAGGCTCTCGCCGCGCAAAGTGACGACGCCCAACTCGCGGCCCAGTTCGCGCCCATCGCCAATGACCTCTCGGCCTGTGAAGATGCCATCGTGAGCGAACTCAATGCGGTGCAAGGTTCGCCCGTCGATTTGGAGGGCTACTATTTTCCCAATGAAGCGAAGCTTCAGAAGGTGATGCGTCCCAGCGCGACCTTAAACGCAATCATCGACGCCATTTAGTCCCTTCCGATGCCCTCCTCGATGAAAGACGATCTCGCCACCTTCCTCAAAGGCTTTGCCATGGGGGCTGCCAATGTCGTCCCCGGAGTTTCCGGTGGCACCATCGCTTTGATCACCGGGATCTATGAACGGCTCATTGACTCCCTCAAATCCTTTGACCTTGAAGCGGTCAAGCTCGCTGCAAGATTCAAGTTCGGAGACCTTTGGAAGACGATCGATGGTCGCTTCCTCTTGGCTTTGGGACTGGGGGTCGTGACGAGCATTCTGACGGTCGCGAAGGTTCTCAAGTGGGGTTTTAGCGAGCATCCCGTGCTCATTTGGGCGCTCTTTTTCGGCCTGATCGCGGCCTCCATTCCATCGGTCGGCAAGATGGTTCGCCAATGGACTCTCAGCGTGATCTCGCTGTTCCTCATGGGATTGCTGATTGCGGTCTCGATGGCTTTTCTCACGCCCGCTTCCGAGTGTGAAAATGTCCTCTACCTTCTCCTGTGCGGAGTCGCGGCGATGTGCAGTATGATTATTCCCGGGCTGAGCGGATCCTTCGTGCTCCTTCTGATGGGCAACTACGAGCTAGTGGCGCTGGATGCGGTCAACAATTTGCGCCAAGGGGATTTGGGCGAAGCCCTGCCCATTATCATCCCAGTCGGAATAGGAGCGGTCGTGGGCTTACTCGTCCTCTCGCGATTCCTGAGTTGGCTTTTTAAGACTCATCACGACAAAGCGGTCGGTGCCATCACCGGTTTCGTGGCCGGTTCCTTGGCGATCATTTGGCCCTGGAAGGATACCGTCAAAGAGCAGTTCGAGAAGAATGGCGAGATGAAGGAAAAGATCGTGAGCTTTGAAAATTGGCACCTCCCTGATTTCTCGGCGGGGTCGACCTGGATGGAACTCGGGGCCGTGGCGGTCGGCGTGATGCTCATCGTCATCGTGGAAATGTTCGCCCGGAAGAATCAAAAATCATGAGTGCCGCGATTGGAATTATTGGAGGAAGTGGCGTCTCGGCCTTCGAGGGGCTCGAAAATGTCGAAGAACGCAAGGTTGAAACGCCTTTTGGAGATCCTTCCGATCTCCTCATCGGAGGGCAATATCACGGTCGCGAGGTCTGGTTCCTGTCCCGTCATGGTCAGGGTCACACCATTCTTCCGACCGAAGTCAATCATCGCGCTAACCTCTGGGCGCTGCGCTCGCTGGGCGTTCGCTGGGTCATCTGTGCCACCGCCGTGGGGAGTCTCAAGGAAGAGTATCCCCCGCGCTCCATCGTGGTTCCCGATCAATACTTTGACCGCACTAGCCAGCGAGCCCACAATACCTTCTTTGGTGAAGGGATCGTGGCGCATGTCGGCTTTGGCGATCCCACCAGTCCAGGACTTCGGGAAATTGTGGCGCGTGCGGGAGCAGAAGAGGGGGCACAAATCCAAAATGGCGGAACCTATGTCTGCATGGACGGCCCGGCATTCTCAACGCGGGCCGAGTCGCATTATTACCGTCACTTTGGCTACGACATCATTGGCATGACCAATCTCCCCGAAGCCAAACTGGCGCGGGAAGCCGAGATCGCGATCGCGACCCTCGGGATGGTGACAGATTACGATTGTTGGCGGGAGGAAGAGGCGGCCGTCGATGCCAGCTCGGTGGGGGAGCATCTCGCCGCGAACGCCGAGATGAGCGCCCGTATCATCAAGCGAGCGCTTGCCATGATTCCTGAAGAGCCCACCTGGCCGGAACACTCGGCACTCGATGCCGCCATCTTCACCCCTCGGTCCGCGTGGCCCGAGAAGACCGTCGCGAAGCTCGCGCCCCTTCTAAACGGGCGTTAAGCCTTCATTTCAGTTCATCGATTTCGGCGGGCCGAGGATTTCGGACAAAAGGAGAGCTTCCCGGGCCGCAGTCGGGCTGGAAAGGTGTGCCTTCAGTCGCGATTTGGTCGTGATGCCAGAATGTTGACGTCGCTTCGACGGGATATTGAGATTCTGCAGCGCTTGTTTTTCCTCCGCGGTTAGAATGGCTTTGATGACCTTGGGCCTGGTTGGCGGGGCGAAGACTTCTACTTTGACGGGAAGGCGTGGCGGGACGATCGTCTGGCGAATGACCGCCGGAAGCCCGAGTTCTTCGCGTTGCCGCCGGAGGACCTCTTCATATTCGGGGTAGGGATCGTAGTCGTCTTCTTCCTCTTCGATGGGAGGCGGCTCTTTGGCGGCCTTCATCTTTTCGAAAAGAGCCTTCAGGGCCGCAAAGATCATCGCCGCGAAGACGATGATGACTTGCGGGTTGATCTCTGACTCGGCGAGGAACATGAATTAGAGCTTGGGAGTTTCGTCGCCAATGGAGTCGCGCATTTTGGTGTCAGCCATGATATTCTCATACTTGGCGTAGTCCATTACTCCGAGTCGGCCATTGCGGAAAGCTTCCGCGATCGCGGCGGGAATCATCGCTTCGGCTTCAACCACCTTGGCTTGCATCTCCTGGGTGCGGGCTGACATTTCCTGCTCCTGGGCGACGGCGGCGGCCCGTCGCATTTCGGCTTTGGCCTGGGCGACCTGCTTGTCAGCTTCGGCCTGCTCGATCTGGAGGCGGGCTCCCACGTTATCGCCGATGTCGACATCGGCGATATCGATCGAAAGGATTTCGAAGGCGGTCGCGGCATCGACCCCTTTTGCGAGAACGAGTCGGGAGATAGAGTCGGGATTTTCAAGGACACTCTTATAAGACGCGGCGGAACCGACCGCGGTCACGATGCCTTCGCCCACGCGGGCGATGATGGTCTCTTCGGTGGCACCGCCGACGAAGCGGTCGAGGTTGGTGCGGACGGTCACGCGGGCGCGGACATTCACGCCGATTCCGTCTTTCGCAACCGCCGTGATTTTAGTGACGCCTTGCGAGGGGTACGGGCAGTCAATGACCTTGGGGTTGATGGAGGTGCGGACCGCTTCGAGGACCGTTTTTCCGGTGTCCTTGGTGGCGAGGTCAATGGCACAGGCACGGTTGAAGGGCAGAGCGATTCCGGCTTTATCGGCGGCCACGAGGGCGAGGACGACATTGACGATGTCGCCACCCGCGAGGTAGTGGGCTTCGAGTTGGTCGGTGGTGTATTCGAGTCCGGCCTTGGCGGCGGTGATGCGGCTGTTGATGATAATTCCTGGATGGACCTTCCGGAAGCGCATGAGAACGAGATTGGCGAGGCTGACGGGAGTTCCGGCGGCGCGGGCCTGGATCCAGAGACCGAAGAAATTGATCAGGATCAGTCCGAAAATCAGAAGGACGATGATTCCCGCGACGGGGATCGCGAGTGATAAAGTGGAACCGGCTAACATGAGGGCACCTTAGCTGTTTGTGGCCCTGATGCAAATTGAAGTTTGAAATTCGTAGCGACAGTCATGATGCTCACCTTTGTGAGTCAGGAGCAGCGTGTCATTGGCGTAATTGCCGGGAGTGGAATCTACCCGGAAACCTTTGTGGCGGCAGCCCGGAAGCGGGGGGTGACCTTGGTGATGGCGGCTTTCAAAGGTGAAACCAAGGAGTCCCTGGCGGAACAGGTGGATGCCATCAAGTGGTTTCGGGTCGGCCAGCTGGGCGGGGTTATTCAGTTTTTCAGGAAGGAGAAGGCGACCGAAGCGATCATGGTGGGGCAGATTGCGCCTCGGAATCTTTTCGACCTCTGGCCGGATTTACGGACGCTCAAAGTTTTGCATTCGGTGAAGGAGAGGAACGCCGAGTCCCTTTTTGGGGCGATTGCGGATGAGCTGGCGAAGGATGAGATCGAACTTCTTCCGGCTACGACCTTTCTGGAGGATGATCTCGCCAAAGAGGGCTTGCTCTTTGGGCCGGAGTTGGGAGCGCGCGATTGGGAGGATGTCGTGTTCGGGAAGACGATTGTGAAGCAAACGAGCGCGCTCGATATTGGGCAGAGCATCGTGGTGCGGCGCGGAACCGTTCTGGCCTTGGAAGCGTTCGAAGGAACCGACGCTTGTATTCGGCGTGGCGGCAAATTGGGGAAGGGGAAGAATGTCACCTTGGTGAAGGTTTCGAAGCCCAATCAAGACATGCGATTTGATGTCCCGGTGATCGGACCGAATACGATTGAGACCTGCCGGGAAGCGGGCGTGCGCGTGATCGCGGTGGAGGCGGGACGGACCCTTTTTCTGGGGCTCGAGGAGATCGCCAAAAAATGTGCCGAGGGGAAGATCTCGGTCGTCGGGTTTGCCGAGGGCGCGTGAGTTTAGGGTATCTCCGGCAACTTGTTTTCGCTTGAGTGGTCAATCGCTTCGACGGCCCCGTTGGGAACCCAGCCGGTGAGTCCGCCGGGGAGTTCTACGTGGGTCCATTCGCCACGGGTTGCGGTGACGAAAGAAAGGCTTCCGATCACTTCGTCCCGGAGTTTGCTTCCGCCTTCGTAAGGTTGGCTCTGGATGGGGGTTTTTGAGGTGACGACGGAGAGTTCGTGGAGTGGTTTGAAACCCACGTCGTCGGGGTAGAGGAGCCAGCCGGGGAGGCCGGCTAGGAGGCCGAGGCTTCCAATGAGACTCAGGATGACGAGGGGCCATTTCAGATTTTTATTTCGGAGGATCAAGATGAAGACGAGGGCCCAGGCGGCGGCCGCGAGTGCTTGTTGGTAAACGAATTTGGGAACGAGGGAGACCCAGTTGGTGCCCTCACGATTGAAGGCTCGGGAGCCCGGGAGGCGCTTGAGGAGTTCGTCGGCTTGACCGCCTTGGAGCTCGAATCGATAGGCCGCGAGTGCCGCTTGTCCGCTGTTTCCGAGCGCTTCTTCGCAGAGCGCGAGGTTGTAGAAATGCTCGGGAGCGGGGCTCGAGGCCATCGCGGCGAGAATCTCGTCGCGGGCTTTCGCGGGATCTTGAGCGAGGGCCTCGCTGGTGCCTGTTTGGAGGGCCAGGAAGAGGGTGATGAGAACGAGAGGTGAAAGTTGTTTGAGGAGATTGAGAATGCGGTTTTTCTCGGTGACCGGGACGGGAGGGGCTTCGGACTCAGGGGTGAAGCAGATTTCGTCGCGGGTTTGCTGGATTTCTTCAAATCCTGCCGTGCCCTTCCAACGGGTCACGAAATTGGTGGCGGCGCGGAAGAACTGGATTCGGTCGCTTGCCAGTTTACTAAGCTCATGGAGTTCGTCTTGGAATTCACGGGCCGGAAGTGAAATCAGGTGCTTCCTTTTTAGGTGCTTCAGGAAGGTTACCACCAAGCAAGCCAGCACGATGAGGCCGGGAATGACCTGCCAGGTCCACACCGGAGTGGCTCTGCGAGTGCTGAAGGATTTGAGGGGGCGGCTCCCCGGTGTGAGGAAGGCGAGTGGGCCGGCCTCCGCTTCGCCAGCCGCAGGGAGTTCCTCTCCGGTGATCATGAGTGCCTGGGGATCACTTTTGACGGTGTGGTATTGTTCGAGAACGGGGTCGAAGAAGACGAACTGGTAGGCCGGAAGGTCGGGGACATTTTTGGTGGGGCGAACGACCTGGGTGAATTTGATCGTGCCGGAGCTGGAGCGGCGCTCTCCGCCTTGAGGGGTCGCGGTCATTTCAAATTGCTTCCAGAAGCCTTCGGGATCCTGAAGTTTGGGGCCGGGGAATTGCTCGATATTCCCGTTGCCCGTCACTTGGACCTCGACGGTCACGGTGTCGCCGAGTTCCAGTTTCCGGGTGAGAGGAGTCGCCCTCACGGTGAAGTTGCCCACGGCACCCTCGAAGTCGGCGGGCGCGGGTTTTGGAAGGGGGCGGGCCGTGAAGGTCTTGGGCGGAAATTTGAATTCGAGAACCTCTTCGGAAATACCAAAGCGGCCACGGCTTTGAGTCCGTCGTTGCACGATGGGGGTCGCTTTGCCGGGGCCGATGGAGAGGGCTCCTTCTTGCAGGGGGGTGATGGAACTGGAGTAGGTGTAGACCTCGAACTTGATGCCCTCGCGTTCGAGTTGGCCGGTCGACTGGGTGAGGCCATCGAAGCGCCAGGCGGCGATGCCCGCTTTTTCGAGATCGGCAAACTGGGCGAGCTTCATCCGCAAGACGTTGGGCTGGCCGCTGGGGAGATAGAGTTTGGCTTCGACATGCTGTGGCTCGCCAAGAAAGGGGGTTTCTTTTTCGAGAAAGATTCCCGAAAGGTAGGGAACGGTGGTGGCGTCGAGGCGGAGACCGTTGACGCTGAGATCATCGACCGGGAAGACGCGCAGCGTGAGGGGTTCCGACCTTGCAAGGCCCTGGCTCGTGGTCACTTCAAAGGGCGGGATGGTGAAGAGGCCAGGGCGGATACTGGAGAGCTTGTATTGGAAGACTTCGGTGATGCGACCGTTCCGCTGCATGTTGCCCTGCTGAGATTGGCGAAGGGTCAGGGGGCTGACGCGTGGGGCGGTGGGCCAAGCGATGGTTTGAAGTCCGTTGAGCTCGATCGTGAGGAGGGTGACTTCGCCTGCAACGAGGAATGAACTTCCGAGGGTGGCTGTGAGTTTTGGGGCGTTTTGGGCCGCAACTGGCCGAGTGACGGACAGCAGGATCGCAAAAACTAGGAAGAAGGAATTCCGGAACATCGCGAATAATTACCAATCGTGTGCGGAGCGCCGGAAGGGGCGTTTGATCTGGCGGGGCGGCTTGCCTCCAAAATCAGCGAATTGTTTGAGAAGGCGACGGGCACGTTCCTCGGGTGATTCGTTCGAAGGCTCGGGAAGTGGCTGATCTTCGTTGGAAGGGTTGATGTCCTGTTCTTTTCCTTCCTCGCCGGGTTGAGCTTGGTCTTTGGGATCTTGAGGGTCTCCTTCGCCGGGCTTGGGTTGCTCCAGTTCCTTGTTCTCTTCGCCCTCCTTACCTTGCTCCTTCTCTTTATCGGACTCGCCCTGTTGCTCCTCCTTTTGGTCTCCGGGCTTTTGCTCGCCCTCGCCCTCTTTCTCGCCCTCTTTCTCCTCCTCTTTCTCCTCCTCTTTCTCCTCCTCTTTCTCCTCCTCTTTCTCCTCCTCTTTCTGATCCTGCTTTTCGGAATCTTCGTTTCCTTCCTGATCCTTCTGCTCGTCGCTCTTTTCCTGATCGTCTTTCTTCTCCTCGTCAGATTTTTCCTGCTGTTCTTCCTTTTTCTTTTCTTCCTGCTGTTCCTCTTTTTGTTTTAAGAACGCTTGGACTGCTTTGAGGTTGTCACGAGCGTTGCCGTCATCGGGGTCCAATTCGAGGGCATGCTGGAAGTGTTTGAGGGATCCCTGCCAGGTTTTGATTTGTTCTTCGCCCTTGAGCGGGGCGCCGAGATAAAAGAGGCTGGTGGCCAGTCCGTAGTGGGCTTCGTGCTGGCGATCCGGAGTCTCGGAGGCCAGCGCTTCGCTGAAGGAGTTGGCGGCATCGGTCCAATCCTTGCCTTGGAAGGCCGCTGATCCCGCGGCGAGATGGAGGCGGGCCGAGCGCTCGCCCGTGGCATCTTCCGCTGCCGACTTAAAAGCACGATGGGCTTGGGAATATTCTCCCTTTTTGAGGGCCTCACGTCCGTCTCCGAGGAGGGCCGCCTCACTTTCGGGAGTGAGAAAAAAGAGGGCCAGCACGACCGCGAGGGCGCGGGTGGGGAAGCAACGGAGGATGAGTGAGGACATGAGAAAGAAGAGGCCTCCCAAAAGAAACCATTTGTGAGCCGGTTTCGCAACCCGCTGATGTTTGCCCGTTTCTTCGAAGCGGTCCATTTCGTCGAGGGCCCGGTCCAGTTTGTTCAGGAAGTCACGACCCATGCCACGGGAGTAGAAGCCTTCGGTGCGCTCGGCGATGCCCCGGAGAGAGTCTTCATCGAGTTTACTAAAGACCGGGCGGCCATCGCGGTCGCGAAATTTACCATCGCGCTGGCTGGGGTCGGGGATGAAGCCGCCCCCTTTTCCGAATCCCAGGGCGTAGATGAAGATTCCCGCGTCGGCGGCCTTGGCGGCGGCGCTATCGAGACCGGCGGAGGATTTTTCACCATCGCTGAAAACGACCATGATATTGCTACGCTGTCCGGTATTGGCGAGGAGTGAGGTGCCTTGTTCGATGGCCCGGGTGAGGTCGGAGCCGCCGGAGGGGATGTCGTCGGGCTCGAGTTGCGCGAGGGTTTGTGCGACGAAGCCGTGGTCGATGGTGAGAGGGGTTTGCACGAGCACCTCACCGGAGAAGAGAAGAACGCCGACGCGGTCGTTGGGGAATTTTTCGAGGACTTCGAGGGCGGCGGCGCGGGCCGCGAGGAGGCGGTTGGGAGAGACGTCGTCGCTCAACATGCTACGGGAGATGTCGATGCAGAAGAGAATGTTGCGGCCTTCTGATTCGATCTCGATCCATTCTTCGCCTGATTCTGGCTGGGCGAGAGCGATGACCAGTGCGGTGAGACCGGTGAGGGCTAGGCCGAGGCCGACGAAATGAGTCCAGGCCGGTCGGCGGGAACTGAGCCGCTTGCGAAGTCGCTCGGCCACGAGCTTTTCCCAGCGGTTGCCACGTCTGATCCAGGCGAGCCACGATGCGAGCGCAATCGCCGGGATGGCAATGAGGCAGAGGAGCCATTCGGGGTGGGCAAAGGTCATGGCATCGGGGGAGGGTTCAAGGCTGAGAAGGCGAGGAAGCCAATCAGCAGAGCGACCGAGGGGCCGATGAACCAAGGATAGAGTTCTTTTTTAACGAGCCAGGAGTTTCGTTTCACTTCAGTTTTCTCGAGCTTGTCGATGCTGGTGAATGATTCGCGCAGGCCAGTGTAGTCGAGCGCTCGGTAGTAGTCGCCCTTGGTGAGGTCGGCGATTTTTTCGAGTGTTTCGGTGTCGAATTCCTGCTGGGTCGAGAGACCGCTGCCATTGAGGCGTCCTTGCGGGGTGCCGATCGCGACGGGGTAAACTTTGATGCCGAGGTCGGCGACGAGGCCGGCCGCTTCGAGCGGGGAAAGCTGTCCGGAGTTGCTGGCACCATCGGTGACGAGGACGATGATCTTGCTCTTGGGTTTGGTCGCGGTGTCGCTTCCTTGTTCGCTGTTGTCATCGTCATCACGTTTCAGTTTTTCGAGTCGTGATCCGGCGGCGACGAGGGCGCTCCCGATGGCGGTCCCGCCTTCGGTCTGGTTGTTGACCAAGGCGATTGATTTGAGGGTGTGTTCGAGGATGTTATGATCGAGGGTGATGGGCGCCACGGTGTAGGGGCGACCGGCAAAACAAACGATGCCGATGCGGTCATCGGGGCGGCGTCGGATAAATTCGGTGATGACTTTTTTGGCGGCGTTAATGCGGGGTTCTCGGTAGTTGGACCGGCCGGTGGGTTCGGTGAAGTCAGGGATGGACATCGAGTAGGAGACATCGAGCGCGATGAGGATGTCGATGCCGCTGGCGGTTCGTGAAGTGCGCGTCTTTTGTTCCTGCGGCCTGGCCATCCCGATGATAGCGGGGATGAGGAGGAAGGGGAGAACGAGGGGGGCGAAGCGGAAGGTCCTTTCTTTAGGTTTCCATCCTAGCGTCCCGAGCACCCGGAGGGTGGGGTAGATGAGGTAGTTCCGGCTTCCGAGGCGGTATCCCAGAACGATGAGAAGCGGGACGGCGAGGAGTAGAAGGAGCCACCATGGCTCCGCAAGAACGTAGTCGCTGAAGAGTTTCATGAGGTGACGTTGCGGGCGGTGTGGATGCGGGCAGCGTGGGTGGTGTTGAGACAGGTGCGGGATCGTTCAAGGAACGAAACGGCTTGGACCTGATTGGTGATGGACTTGGAATACTTGGCGTCGCTGAGGTCGTTGAGAAGATCGGTGACTTCCCTAGGCAAGGTGATTTGGCGCGCTTTAAATTCCTCGGTGGTCTCGTAGAGAGCGGGTTCAGCACAAGAGGCCGCAAGATAGTTGCGGACGATCAAGGAGGTGGCGGAAGCGATTTCGTTGAGGGGTTGGTTTTCTAAGGCTGCTTCAAGACGATTGAGCGCGGCGATGGCGGTGTGCAAATGGTTGGGTGCAGGCGGTGGAGTGGGTGACACGGGTTTTTTGAAACGACGAACGAGCCAAATGATCAATAATAAGAGAGCGAGGGCTGCGGCGCCCACGGCGATCCAAACCCAAAGCGGAGTGCCGGGAAGGTAGGCCTCGGGTTCGGGGACGCCGTGTTCGAGGGTGGGAAGTTCTTCGGTGACTTCGTCGGCAGGGGTGCCGGAGGGAGTGAGGTTGGGGGACGCGGGATCCATGTCTTCTTAGTTGCGGCGATGGGCGCGGCGTTGAAAAAGTTGGTGGAGACCGGCGAGGTAGTCGTCCCGGGTCGAGATGGGGGTGGAGTCGATGCCGTGCTTCTTGAAAAAGGCCGAGAGACCTTCGCGATATCTTTTGGAGAGCTTGGCAAGGCCCATGCGGGTGTTGTTGTTCGAGGTGTTGACGAGGATTTCCTGCCCTGTTTCAGGATCGCGGAGGTAGACCTTGCCGACATTGGGAATGCTTTTCTCGAGCGGGTCGATGAGCGGGAGGGCGATGACATCGTGACGCTGGGCGAGTGCGCCGAGGGGCTTTTCAAATCCCCAGTCGATGAAGTCGGAGATCATAAAGACGAGGCCCTTGCGCTTGAGCGATTGGAGGAGGAACTTGGAGGCTTCGGCGATCGAGGTGCCGGGATCGGCAGGCTTGGCGGTGAGGATTTCTCGGACGGCGCGGAGGACGGCCTTACCACCCTTGGCAGGTGGCAGGTAGAGGATGGGTTCTTTGGCAAAAAGGAGAAGCCCGACTTTATCGCCATTGTAGCGGGCACTAAATCCAAGAAGGGCGGCGAGTTCGGCGGCGCGTTCCCGCTTGGTGAGGAAGTCGCTGCCGTAGTCGGTCGAGGCCGAAATATCAACGGCGAGAATGACCGCAAGTTCCCGTTCTTCCTTGAATTTGCGAATGTAAGGTTCCTGCATGCGAGCGGTGACCTTCCAGTCGATGAAGCGGATTTCGTCACCAGCTTGGTAGGGGCGAAATTCATCGAAGTCCAATCCCTGACCCCGAAAGGAGGAATGGTAATCGCCTGAGAAAACCTCGCTCGCTAGGCGCCGGGCACGGATTTCCAAACGCCGAACCCGGCGCATGATTTCTTCGATACTTTCGTCTTCGTCCATCTGGCTCCCCCTTTCTTAGTGGGTGGGTTTGAAAAGGGGAGCGCAAATTCTAGGGAGGTGCCTTCGATTTTAAAATGCGAAGCGCATTTCGGCGGTGAGGGATCAATCGGAGCCGAGTTGGGGCCCTCGAGATCCTGCCCGACGGACTTAACAAACTCGAGGCGTTCCTTAGGTCGGTTTTTTGGTTTTCTGCCAATCTTGACAAGTGGGGGCGGGCCTACGAGTTTCTGCGAGTGGAGAAACAACAGATCCCGGGCAAGACGATCTATCGACTTTTAATTTATCATCGATGCCTTCGCCGTCTGGCCGAGAATGAACTGGAGACCGTGAGTTCATCAGCGCTTGCCAAAGCGGCTGGTGTCAATCCGTCCCAGCTTCGTCGTGATTTGGGATATCTGGGCACTTTTGGGACACGTGGACTGGGTTATCCGGTCAGTGAACTGTCGGATGCCATCCGCGAAGTGCTGGGGCGGTCCCATCTTCAGCCAGTCATCCTAGTGGGAGTGGGGAATTTGGGCGCGGCACTGCTTCGCTACCAAGGCTTTCAAAAAGAGGGCTTCGAAGTAATCGGGGCCTTCGACGTCGAACCTGACAAAGTTCGCGAACGTGGGATTTCGGTGCCCGTTTTCGATGTCGCGGAAATGGGAAAATTTATTGCCGAGAATAAGGTGAAGCTCGCGGTCTTGTCCGTTCCGGTCGAGCACGCCCAAGAGGTCACCAACAATATGGTGGAGGCTGGGATCCAGGGGATTTTGAGTTTTTCGCCAACCGTGCTGCAAGTGCCTGACTCGGTGACGGTGAACAGCGTGGACCTTGCGTTGGAGCTCGAGCAGGTCAGTTTCTTCGTGAAACAAGAAGGGATGGCGTCCGAAGCGAGGGATGTCTTATGAATTACTGAGGCACGTAGATCTCGGACCCACGTGCAAGGACCGTCGCGCTGGGCAGGTTCCAACCGTTCAAAGCGTTGAGCTGTTCGGTGTCGGTGCCATGCTTGGTCGCGAAGGCATGGAAAGTAGTTTCATCCATCAGGATGATGGAGGCCACGCTGGCTTTGCTTGCTGCTTTCTCGTCCTTGACCACCGGAGGGGTGGGTGGGAGTGGGGGCGCAGGGGGGGCGGTCGTCACTGAAGCAAGGACTTCCTTGTTCGGAGTAGGGGCCGGAGGATTCGTGTCCGCTGTCGGGGTGGACGGGGCTGAAGATTTTTCAGAAATCTTGGTCGCGATCGTGGCTGGTGTCGCTTTTTTGGTCACTGGAGGAGTGACTTTCGCTGTTTTAACCTCGGTCTTTTGAAGGACGGGTGGCTTGGTCGTTACCGGGACTGACTCCTTGGGAGTGGCTTTGGCAAGCGAGGTCGTCGGGGTGCCGGAGACGCGCAGCTTTTGACCGGCGGCAATAAGATGGCTGCTGATGTCAGGATTCAGATCCCGGAGCAGGGTCACGGTGAGTTTGTGAGCGCGGGCGATCGAGTAGAAGGTGTCCCCGCTGACAATGGTGTAGTCTGTCACGGCTGCAGGATCATTGACGCGGATCGCTTTGGGAGTCTGACTGACATCAGGGCCCGTGCCTTGAATACTCAGGACCGCCCCAATCCCAAGCCGGGTGGGGTCGGTGATCTTGTTCCACGCCATGAGATCGGCAGAAGAAACTCGGTAGCGACGGGCAATCGAGCTGATGGTGTCGCCGGTCTTCACCGTGTAGGTTGTGGAATTGGGGTTGGAGAGGCGGCTCCGAAGCAAAGTCAGTTCTTTTTGAAGATCTCCCAGCTCTTTCTCTTTCAGAGAGATTTGGGAACGCAGGCTGGTATCATTCTGACCAAAGGCCGTGAGCGACAGCGCTGCAATGAGGGCGGATGTTAAGGTTAGGACTTTCATAACAGGAACACAGGTTAGAGATTTCAAGTGTAACGGTCAACTTTATTTTTAAGATTTGTTAACAATTATTTTGGTTTTAGGAAAGGGAGGTCGACCTAATAAAGAGAGCCCCCTTTGGCCCCTTCAGAGTCCCTGAAAATAAAAGGAAAAGAGCCTAAGGGAATTGGCGAACGAATCGTTTCTGGAATACTAAGAATCTAGATGGAAGAAGGGACTGAAGAGATTGTGACAACCCGGGATGAATTCGTGAAGCAGGCGCTCGCTCAATTTGAGTCGCCGCTGATCGGGTATGCCGTGGGGTTTCTGCACGATCTCGAAAAGGCCCGGGATGTGGTGCAAGACACCTTCATGAGACTCTATCAGCAGGATATCGAAAAGGTCCGCGACGGCTTGAAGACCTGGCTTTTCACAGTCTGCCGAAACCGCGCCCTCGATGTCATCCGCAAGGAAAAACGAATCGTGAGCCTCGAAGATGAGGCCATGGCGCGCCTGCCCTCCAATCGCCGAAGCCCTGCCGAAAGGGCGGACCTCGAAGAACGGGTGGGCCAGGTTCACCGCGCTCTCGAGCGTTTATCAGAAAATCAACGGGAGGTCATTCTCCTCAAATTTGAACAAGGCCTGAGTTATCAAGAAATCAGCGAAGTGACCGGCCTGACGCCGGGCAATGTCGGCTTCCTCCTTCACACCGGCCTCAAGCGCCTGCGCTCCTTTTTACCGGACGACCTCGTCCAGAATCTTTCGCCCCACTCGTCCTAGTCCCATGAAGCTGACCCCTGATAATCCTGCCCTCACGGCCTTCGCTCTCGGTGAACTTAATGACGCCGAATCCCGGGCGATCGCGATGTCGTTGGAGGGCGATCCTGTTCTCGCGAAAGAGATTACCGAGATTTCAAATCTGGTGGATCTTCTGGGCTCGACCTTGGGCGCGGAGCGCTTCTCGCTGGGGCGTGACCGCCATGAAGAGATCTTTCAATCAGGTCGCCGTCCTGACGCAAAGGTCCTCATTCTCGATCACCAACGCCGCTCGCGGAGGCAGTCTTTGATCGCGGTGACCGGAGTGGCGGCGGTTGTCGCCGCTGGCTTTATCGGGCTTTCCAAGTGGGGTGTTGAAGCGCCGGGAGCGACTGGCGGAGGCTCGGATGTGGCTGGTAATGCCACCACGGGTGATCGTGAAGTGACTCTTGGTGATGAGAAGGTCTCGCCCGGCGACGGCATCGTCACGCCCTCGGAGAATCCTTCGGTGACCTTGCCGCTGAATGTCGGGAGTGCGCTTCCTGCGATGGTGGAGGAGTCATTGGCGCGTCACCACACCCTTCCTGAGCCTGATCAATTCGTGGTGGCAGCCTGGGTGAATCTTACCAATCCCACCTCTGGTCCCAAGGTCGTGGTCGGAAAAGTGGCGGCTTATACCGAACTGGGATCCTGCCCATGGAATCCCGAAAGGGCTCTCCTCATGGTGAATCTTCGAGCGCTTGATGAAGGCACGATTCCTCTGAAGGCCGAACTCAATCTCGATCCCTCACGGGTGAAATCCGCGATGATGGTGGGGGCGGGAGAGGCGGCCAATCTCGTTGCCGAGGTTGGTGATCATCTTGAAGGTTCCAAGACTTGGCTCTACGAGTTGGAATTGATCCCGGGGCTCGAAAAACTGGGATCGATCAATCTAGAATTCGTGGAAGCCGATGGCTCGACTCAATCCGGCTATCTTCCGTTGGCTGCCAGTCCGCTCTTGAATCGCGCCGTTTCCAACGACTTTGAGACCGCCCGGACGCTCGCGGCGTTTGCGCGATGGGGCGCTGGCAAAGAACGTGATCCCGGACGGTTGATTAAAATCGCGCACTCGGCCCGTGATCTCCTGACGGAGGTGAAGGACGGAAAGGTGCGTGATGCTCTCGATGCCATTTTGATGGCGGAGGAGCATCTCACTTCCCAGTAGATGCCGTTCCTAAACCATCCCAAGCTTCATCTTACCCTCTTCGGAGATCATCTCCTGATTCCAAGGGGGATCCCAAACGAGCTCGACGCGCGCTTCGTTCACTTCGCTGAGTGACATGATGCGCGCCTGGGCGTCGGCGGCGATGACTGGGCCCATTCCACAACCCGGTGCGGTGAGGGTCATCTTGACGTCGACGTCGTGACCTTCAGCGACTTCGGAAAGCTTGCAATCATAGACGAGGCCGAGATTGACGATGTCGACGGGAATCTCGGGGTCGAAGACCTGTTTCATCTGATGCCAGACCTGCTCTTCAAGCGTGGCGTCTTTCAGTCGAGTCTCTTCTTCTTTTTTGGCGACTTCCTCTTCGAGATTCACGCCGAGGGCATCGGCATCGCTCGAGGAGATCCGGGCAAGGCCAGCCGAGGTCGCAACGGTATAAGTTCCGCCGAGAGTCTGGGTGATAACGACTGGAGTTCCGGCGGGCAAGGTGATGGTGTCACCGGAGGGGATTTGGATCGCGTCGATTTCGCGAGTAAGGCTGACTTCTTCGTGCATGATTTCTGGGTAAAGGTGCAGCCATGGCACTGCTTGCGCAAAGGATTATTTGATCTTTTGCTGATCCACCACGCAGGAATCATCGGGCGGGACCGGATCTCCGACCTGATCGACCGGGTGGGTGTAGAGATATCGCCAGACCGGATCGTGAACAAGGGAGCCATCCTCGGCCTTGTGTGACCGCCCGCCCGGGCTGACCGCGCCGTGGGCGCGATCAGCATCTCCGCCGACGTCGATGTCGGTCACGAGGCGGCGGGTGTTCCCATACGGAGGCTTGCTCTGGTCGACATTGATGATGGGGCCGAATTTCGTGAGCCCCAGCATCTCCCAGGAGCGGCAGTAGTGCTTCCCGGTCCAGCCGCTATCAAGAACATGACTGTAACCGAAGGAGCGATTTTCGGGAGTCGCGGAGGGCTGGGACTGCCAGGTTTGGAATTGATCGCGGGGACCGCAAAGCGCGACGACGCGGGCGACCTTGGTGTGCTTGGCAAGGCGGGCGGCGGTGGTGGAGCCGTGCGAAGCGCCCGAAAGGATGACCTTTTCCCAGATCAGATCGGTTCTTGAGGGGTTCAGGAATTGCTCCCACTTGCCCTCGGAGTTTTCCTTGGCGAGGTGTTTTACAAACTGGAAGGCGCGCTCTTTGATCCCGTCGGGCTTGGGAATGCTGACGTCCTTGCTGTGGTCTTCGCCGGTCGCCGCCTCGAGGCGGATGTCACCGCGACAGTGGTCGCTCATCTTGCGTCCTTGGCAGCAAATGGAGAACCAATTGTTGGCGTAGTGGACACGGATGGCGTGGAGGCCATAGGAATTGAGTTTGGTGAAGAGGGTTTCGTTGGGGCCCATGAGCCAGATCACCAGTTGCCCGCGTGAATTGACACGGGTGTCGACGCTGGCTTGCTGGATGTCCTGGGGCTTGCCCTTCGTGTCCTCGATCAGAAATCCAATTTCCGGGTGAGCTTTCGTGCGGGGATCAATTTCGCTCGCGCGGGCCGTCAGTTTGTAGACCTGCCCTTCGGCAAAGAGAAGAGGGGCGGTGAGGAGGAAGAGGAGAATGGGGATCTTCATGAGCTGGATTATTTGGCGCGGGGATGGGCGTTGGTGTAGGCCTCGCGGAGACGTTCCTTGGTGACGTGGGTGTAAATCTGGGTGGTCGAAAGGGAGGCGTGTCCAAGAAGGGCTTGGACAGAACGGAGATCGGCACCGTGGTCTAACAGATGAGTGGCAAAAGAATGCCGCAATTTATGAGGGGTGACGTTGAAGGCGATGGAGGACTGGCCGAGGTATTTCTTGAGAACGGAATTGATGGAGCGGGTCGAGAGGCGCTTGCGGAGCTTGGAGATAAAGAGCGGGCCTTCGAAAACCCGGGCAGCGCTGCGGTAAATCTGCATCGCTTTCATGGCGTAGGAACCGATGGGCACGAGACGTTCCTTGGAGCCCTTTCCCATCACGCGAACACTCTCGTTGACAGAGTCGATGTCGTCGAGGTCAAGCGAGGCCAGTTCGGCGAGGCGGAGTCCGGTCGAGTAAAAGAGCTCGAGGATGGCGGCGTCGCGCTCACGCATCCAACTGGGAGCCTGGCCTTCAAGCGTGGACTTCATGGGAAGGGCGAGGAGTTCTTCGATCTGGGTCAGAGTGAGAACAACGGGGAGGGGCTTATCGGCTTTCGGGAGCTCGACTTCCGCGACTGGGCTCTTGGCGTAACCACGACGGTGGACGAGAAATTTGTAAAAGGAACGATAGGCCGCGAAACGGAGCCGGACCGTGCTACGGGCGAGTTCGGCCTTTTGAAGTTCGAAAAGGTAGGCGCGGAAATGGTCGGCAGTGAGGTCCCGCCATTTCGTGAAGCGGTCGCCGTGCCACTCGCGGAGGAGTCTCAGGGCGAGGGTGTAGTTCTCGAGCGTCTTCGGTGAAGAGTTCTTCTCGGTCGTCATGAACTCGATAAAGTCATCAACCTCGGTGTCCGGTAGGGTGCTCACAGTTGGAGGAGAATACAGGAGTCTCGATGATGAGGGAATGTTTAATGATACCTGGGAAGTTGTCAGACATTTTCCAGAGAATCCCCTTGCCTCGTTGCCTGGGGCTGGTTAAGGTTCCTCTATGAAGGTGATGAATTCGGTGAAACGGCGGCGATTGTTGGTGCCGACGGGGCGAGAATTGGCTGAGGCGGGCCTGGGAACGGGGGAGACTCCGCCAGTGGCGATTTATCACGTGGTGACCCGGGTGGTGGATCGGCGTTTTGCGCTGGAGGCGGAGCAAAAGGAGCATTTGCGAATGCTGCTGCGGATGTATGAACGGTTTTCGGGCTGCCGGATTCTT
>Ga0105052_10000728_pt1 | contig 45377 bp, 45 predicted proteins | sample FRY03_FD_78094 | JGI IMG/M metagenome (GOLD analysis project Ga0105052, IMG submission 78094) | Freshwater microbial communities from Lake Fryxell liftoff mats and glacier meltwater in Antarctica - FRY-03 | ecosystem: Environmental > Aquatic > Freshwater > Ice > Glacier meltwater ... | reverse complement strand
TATATCCTCCGCAATACTGACTATTGGAGCCATAACCTACATATGAATTATTGTAGAATGAATTATTGTAGAATGAATTATTGTAGAATGAATTATTGTAGAATGAATTATACCCATTAAAACCTGAATTGTGATAATAACCATAAGGGTTATAGTTTGTATAAGGATTAAGAGTCATGTAATTTCCAAAACCACCCACATTGTAAATTGAATACATCATTCCAGTGTAAAAATAAGACGGCACATAAGAAATAGATCCATTATTGTTTCTTAGGGACTCATTCATAGGGTTGTAATATCCTGTTGTAGGATTATTGCTATCTTCACGATATTTAAATGTGGCATAGGAAGTTTCATCTAATAAATTTTCACCTATGGGAATGGCTGCTGTTTTCAAAATGTAAACGTCATCATCTAAAATAGGTCTGGAACTTGAACATGAGCTCAAGAACGTTAGCATCACAATAAATCCGAATATATTAAGTTTAGTTTGCATCAGGGAAAATTTTATATACCGAAATTATAGTTTTCTTCCTATTTTTACAAACTTTTTCCGTTAAAATAGTACAAAATCAAAAAATGGCACAAGAATATACAAAAAGAGCAGACGATTATTCAAAATGGTATAATGAAATAGTAGATCGCGCTGATTTAGCCGAACATTCAGACGTAAAAGGATGCATGGTCATAAAGCCGTATGGATACGCCATTTGGGAAAAAATGAAGGACGCTTTAGATGCTAAATTTAAAGAAACAGGCCATTCAAATGCCTATTTTCCGTTATTTATTCCAAAATCTTATTTTAGTAAAGAAGCTTCGCATATTGATGGATTCGCCAAGGAGTGCGCTGTTGTAACACACTATAGATTAAAAAATGCTGAAGACGGATCAGGTGTTATTGTCGATCCCGATGCGAAATTAGAAGAAGAGTTAATCGTAAGGCCTACTTCTGAAACAATTATATGGAATTCTTACAAAAAATGGATTCAATCCTATCGAGATTTACCCATCCTAATTAATCAATGGGCAAATGTAGTGCGATGGGAAATGCGGACTCGCTTATTTTTAAGAACAACTGAATTCCTTTGGCAAGAAGGGCATACAGCTCATGCAACTAAAGAAGAGGCTATTGAAGAAACAGAAAAAATGCTCGAGGTATACGCAGATTTTGCACAAGACTTCATGGCGATGCCTGTAATTAAAGGCAAGAAAACAGAAAGCGAAAGATTCGCAGGAGCATTAGACACTTATTGCATTGAAGCTATGATGCAAGATGGGAAGGCTTTACAAGCAGGTACCTCTCATTTTTTAGGTCAAAATTTTGCAAAAGCTTTCGATGTTAAATTTACGGATAAAACAGGTAAATTAGGGTATGTTTGGGCAACATCTTGGGGTGTAAGTACGAGGTTAATAGGCGCGTTAATTATGACGCATTCTGACGACGCAGGTCTCGTTTTACCTCCTGCATTAGCCCCAATTCAAGTTGTATTTGTTCCGATTTTTAAAACAGAAGAAGAGCAAAAGGCAATTGATGAGAAAGTTCATGAATTAATGAAGGAAATGAAGTCCATTGGCATTTCTGTGAAGTATGATGATGACTCTATTAAACGACCAGGATGGAAATTTGCAGAATATGAAGCAAAAGGTGTGCCTATTCGTGTTGCAATTGGTCCAAGAGATCTAAATAACAATCAAGCTGAAGTTGCTCGACGAGATACAAAGGAAAAAAATACAGTTAGCTTAGACGGTTTCGCTAAAACAATGAAAACACTTCTTGATGACATTCAAATCAATCTACTCGAACGAGCAAGAAGTTTTAGATTAGACAATACACACGTTGTTGACTCCTATGAAGAGTTTAAAACACGTTTAGACAAAGAAAGCGGGTTCTTTTTGGCGCATTGGGATGGAACAACTGAAACAGAAACCAAAATAAAAGAAGAAACCAAAGCAACAATAAGATGTATTCCTCTGGATTCTGAAGAAGAAGTAGGAATTTGCATGTATTCAGGCAAACCTTCAGTAGGCAGAGTTGTTTTTGCAAAATCCTATTAATATTTAACGATATGGAGATAAATCGCCAAACTATATTAAATCTATTAGAATCAAAATCGAAGTTAAAACAGGATGTAAGTCAAGAAACTCAAAAGGTTTTTTTAAAACTCAAAAGCACCATAGAAAATGAGATTTTAGGCATCAAACCTTCTATCGATGATGACAGAATTCGATTGTATTCTGAGGAAAAAAGCGATAATGAATTAAAAGTAATGATAGGAAGTGATGCGCTGGTTTTTCAGATGCATACAAATGTTTTTAAACTTCAAGATGAACATGAAGCTTGGAAAGGAAATTATTTAAAAGACAACCCCAATAATGGTTATTTCGGGATTATCAATATTTACAACTTTCTTGCGGATTCTTTTATATACAATAGGCTAAACGATAGTGGTTTTTTAATTGGTCGAATTTTCATTAATCATGAGTCTCATATTTTAGTTGAGGGTTCTGGTCAACTCGGATTTCTATTCAAAGATCCTGAAACAAATACTTCTGATCCTGAAATTTTAAAACATATCATCCAATGCTCATTTTCAAATGCGCTGGATTTTGATTTAATCAGTCCTCCTTATGAAGTGATCGAAGAAGTTTCCTTAGCTCAAATTTTAGAGATAAGTGCTGACATTCAGATGAAAACGAGTAAAAGGATGGGATTTAAACAATAGTAGAGGAAAATAAATAAATATTTTTCTGAAAAGCGGTTGTAATTAAAGAAATTCAAATTATATTTGCACTCCGAAAACAACAAAGGAACATATTTTGGCCCATTCGTCTAACGGTTAGGACATGCGGTTTTCATCCGTAAAATAGGAGTTCGATTCTCCTATGGGCTACAGAGCAAAAAGACTAAAAAAAAAGATAAAAAATGGCAAATCATAAGTCGTCAAAAAAAAGAATTAGATCAAACGAAACGAAAAGACTTCGTAACAAGTATCAACACAAAACAGCACGTAACGCTGTTCGAACTTTGCGTACTATAACTGATAAAAGTGAAGCTGCTGAAATGTTAGCGTCTGTTACTTCAATGCTGGATCGTTTAGCTAAAAATAACGTTATTCATTATAAGAAAGCGGCTAATTTGAAATCAGGATTACAAGTTAAGATTAATAATCTTTAAGATATTTCACACTAGTGATGTAAAGGGGCTTCTGGCCCCTTTTTTTTTGTAATTTTATCCCAAAACAACTAGTATTGAAAACGATTGTACTTACTGTAATATTTGGAGCACTGACGCTTCTGGATGCAAACGGTCAAAACAATCTATATAATCCCGGTGATGACACCTTAACATTTCTGTCCCGCACAGGAGGAAAGATAGATACATTTGACCTAACATATACCTTCCCATTATCGACCTTGCCTGGAGGAGCTATTGGCCAACAAAATGCCGTGCCTAGTTTCGATTTTTTCAAAAGCGCACCGAGTCTTTTCCTTTACTCACCTAGCGAAAATAAACCGATTTGGAAAATAAGCGGGCTTCCACATATTGGTTTTTTCTATTCTTTCGGGACTAAGGGAATACAATTTTTACATGCAGATTATCAACAAACATTTCGGAATAAATCATTATTAAATTTGGCTGTTGACCGCAGTGGCTCGTCGGCAGGAAATTCGATGATTAGAAATGGTGGATTTTCAAACCAAAGTTTTCAACTAGCATACCGTTTTGGAACAAAAAAACTAACAGGTCATCTTAATGGAAAGTATTATCAAAATACACTTTCGCTTAATAGTGGTATTTCAAATGACAGTACTTGGATTAAACAAGGTATAGGTTTTGCTCCTGTTTTTAAGGCAAACGCTAATAGCCTGCAAAAGAGAGTTAATATCAATGGTGAGTTGAAATATGGTCTTCTCAAAGATTCATCTAGCACACAAATAGGATTAATTTCTAAGCATCATTTCTCAATTTGGAATAGAGAGTACAATGAAAGCGATACTTTGGCTGGAATTTATTCTACAATAAACATTGACAGCTCTATCACCCGCGATCAATTCCAAGATACTAAATTGAAAAACTCAATTGGTATTTTTGGAGAAAGCAAGCAATTCAGTGCATCCATGTTCATTTCACATCGTTATTGGAGGTTTCAGAATTTAGGCAGAAACAAAGATACGAACGAAATATCGACAGAATTTAATTTTGGATTTAGCCAGAAAAAACTTTCCATAGAATCAACAAACTACTTTAATATAATTGGTGCGAAAAATGAATATTCTTCTAAAAATTCAGCCAAGTGGGGCGGGGCTTACAAGTATTTAGCTGTATCTACTTCATTCGAATCCATGCTTCCTTCATTAATCCAACGTTTTTATTTCGCTAATAATTTAAATTATTTAAATCAACTCGAGAAACAGGGTAGAGTGGATGTATGCGCTACTGGTTCCTATTCATTTTGGAAAATTGATGGATCATTGACGCTAGGGTCGCTTGCTTGGAAAAACAATTTAGTTTGGGAAAATGAAAATTGGAAAATTGGAAGTGAATCCAATCGCACAATTAACTATATAAAAGCAAAAATTCATTTTGATTTTGATTGGCTTCATCTTTACCCAGAATTACGCATTACAAATGGTAGTAACTACTTGCCAAAAACATTTTTATCAGGTAGATTACTTGTGAAAAAGAAAGTCTTCACCGCAAAGAAGCTTGAATTAATGTTTGCACTTGACCCACAATTGAGTGATAAATATCAACTTATGAGTTACAATACGCTTTTGGATAATTGGTATTTTGATTCAAATAATCGTTCAGGAGGTCAAGTTTTTACATTACATAGCACCTTCACTTTACATATAGAGGAATTTAAATTCTTTATCCGTGCAGAGAACCTTCAAGCTTTTTGGACGGATAGAAATATTGAGATAGCACAAAATTATTATCGACCAACTTTTCTATTGAGGCTAGGAATTTGTTGGGACTTTTTCAATTAAGAATAAATTATCGTAAACCGATTTTAATCTATCCTTCCTTTTTTACATAAATGTTATCTTTACCCAGATTATTAAACTAAAGTAAATGAAATTATTACAGGACAAAGTAATACTGATAACGGGAGCCTCAAGGGGTATTGGTAAATCAATTGCAGAGGAATGCGCAAAACAAGGTGCGTCAATCGCCTTTACTTATCTATCTTCAGACGAAAAAGCAAAAGCGCTCGAAGCTGAATTATCAGCCAATGGTGTAAAGGCAAAAGGGTTTAAATCCGATGCCGCAAAATTTAATGAAGCACAAACACTCGTTGATCAAGTAGTTGAAGAGTTTGGTACTATTGATGCATTGGTTAATAATGCAGGTATCACAAGAGATACGCTTTTAATGAGAATGTCAGAAGAGCAGTGGGATGAAGTTATTAATACCAATTTGAAATCTGCTTTTAATTTAACGAAAGCTGTCCAACGTCCTATGTTGAAGGCGAGAAAAGGAAGTATTATAAATATGTCTTCTGTAGTTGGAGTAAGTGGAAACGCAGGTCAATCAAATTACGCAGCATCAAAGGCAGGGCTAATCGGATTTACAAAGTCTATTGCACAGGAATTAGGATCAAGAAATATTCGTTGTAATGCTATTGCTCCTGGATTTATTGAAACTGAAATGACAAGCGCATTAGACGAGAAAGTTGTACAAGAATGGAGGAATTCAATTCCCTTAAAAAGGGGAGGGACTCCAGAAGATGTTGCCAATTTAACGATATTTTTAGCCTCAGATATGTCATCCTACATAACAGGACAAACAATCAATGTTTGCGGTGGTATGTTGATGTAACAAAGGATTGATTACTATTTTAAGAGTCGCTTTTTTAAGGCGACTCTTTTATTTTTTCCTGAAACCAATTAGCATAACTGCACAACCTGAAACTTTTAAATCCAAATCCAATTCTGCAGTAATAACAACTGGAATAGATTTAGGCACTTTGAAATCCCAATAAGGGGAGTTTTTATAATCTCTATTCGTGAATAAAATATTTCCGTCCAAATCAATTATTGTAAAAACAACGTAGTCCTCTTTATCTCCAGCACTTGCTGCAATTCTATAGGTGAAACCTCCGTACAAAGTTGTTTTAAATTCAGCTTTTTCTCGATTAAGGAATACCGTATAAACTTGTCCATCAGAAATAAATCTTGTTTTGCCTTTTTTGCCTTCAAGGTAATCTGCGCAGTCTTTTACTATTTGTTCGCAATTCTGCGAAAACACAGTGAAAGACGAGAAAAAAACAATCAGCGTTGCTTTGAGTAGATTCTTCATGATTTTCTTTTAAGCGATAATTGTTTCACGAATTGAGCGTATTTTCATGTTTATCTGATTCAAAATATCCGTATCAATTTTTATCTCCAAATCGTGCTTCAAAGTTGTCGTCTTTGTTGCCACGTTAGTTTTTGGTTCTTTGTAGGTATACTTAAATTCTATTTTTTCAAAATAGAATTGCAAGTCTTTTAAATCTCGAATCAGTATGTCGTTTACTTTATTGCTGTTATATTTTGTCAATGCCTCTATAATACTGGCTAATGTCAATTGTTGCTCTCCAATTCTTTCAACAATTTCCACACTTGGTTTCTGAATATTTAATTCACTCGCCAAATACATTGACTCAATCCAGCCACCAGTTAAAATTAAAGCTGAAGTGACTTTTCTATTGGAGTTCTTTAGGAAATAATCTGATTTTTTAAAGGCATCAGATAGAACTACAAGCATTGAATCTTGGTTAGATAGATTTTTTTTAAATTGAATTATAAATTCTTTATCAAATATAGCATCTAACCTTAATTTATCAGTCATTTTTTGAACTGCGGCTAAGTATCTAATTGAATATGAATTTTGATTGTAAAGAATGGAATAACCTAAATCCGTCTCATAAACTCCTAAATTTAGAGATTGTTTATATTCGGTTGTGTAAGAATCCAAGTAATCAACAGTATTCAACACGCCCGAATTAAAAGGAACTTCTAAACCTTTTAGTAAAATGGACGTTTGTATTGGTGAAGGGATACTAAATATTTCTCCATCAAAAGCAGTATTCAGCACACTATTTTGATCTAATACCTCCTCATCTACCTCTTTCGTGCTTGTGTCACCTGAACAAGAAACTAAAAGTGGCAGTACAAAGACAATTAATAAAAAATAACTATATACTTTATACATGCAGGTTTTATTACTAACACTAAAAATAGATAAAATTGCCATATATCTTAAAATCTGCGAAAAAAAAATCGTTTTTGCGAGTTCAAAAATAAGAATAAAGTAACTTTGAGAAAAAAACAATGTACACTAGACCTCGCAGAAATCGAAAAAATGCAGTAATTAGAGAGCTTATCCAAGAAACTCATTTATCGACCGACCATTTGATTTTCCCGGTTTTCATAGTTGATGGTAAAAATAAAAAAGAGAGTATTAACTCATTACCAAATATTTACAGATGGTCAATTGATTTATTGCTAAAAGAAATAGAAGAGTGTTTAGAGCTTGGAATTAGAATATTTGATATTTTTCCTGCAGTGGATGATAATCTAAAAGATTCCATTGCCAGCTATAGTTACGCTGAGGATAATTTTTATTTGAAAGGTATTCAGAAAATTAAAGAACGATTTCCTGAATGTGTTCTTATGAGCGATGTGGCCATGGATCCCTATAGTTCTGACGGCCATGATGGCTTAATCATCGATGGGAAAATACACAATGACAGAACATTACCCATTTTAGCGAAAATGTCAGTTGCTCAAGCTCAAGCAGGCATTGACATAATCGGGCCATCTGACATGATGGACGGTAGAGTAGGTTATATACGCGAAGAGCTCGATCTAAATGGGTTTAGCGAGACAAGTATTATGTCCTATTGCGCAAAATATGCCAGTGCATTTTATGGACCTTTCAGAGATGCATTGAATTCAGCACCGAAATTCGGAGATAAAAAAACATATCAAATGAATCCAGCGAATAAGAGAGAGGCATTAATTGAAGCTGAATTAGATATTTCTGAAGGCGCTGATATGATAATGGTAAAACCGGCTACACTATATCTTGACGTCATCCATTCACTAAAACAAAATTTTGAAACACCGATCACAGCTTACAACGTTAGTGGTGAATACGCTATGATTCACGCAGCGGCTCAAAAGGGTTGGTTGAATTACGATGACGCAATGTCAGAAATGCTATTATCCATAAAAAGAGCAGGGGCAGATGGTATTTTAACTTATTTTGCCAAGGATTTCGCAAAATTGGCAAGAAATCTGTAGGTAGAATTGAATAAATAGTTTAAATTAATTTCATGGACGAATATAACATGTATCCCGAAAAACCTCAATTAGAGACAAAGAAAAATAAAAAAGGAGATGGTTTTGGAATGACAATTTTCTCGATTATACTCTTTGTATCCTCTATGCTATGGTTATTCTCCGATAGTCTACTTTTTATTTTGTTACTAGTTTTTGTGCTATTAGTTCATGAACTTGGTCATTATTCATTCATGCGACTATATAAGTATGAAAATGTTCGAATGTTGTTCGTCCCTTTAATGGGTGCATTTGTTCAAGGAATGAAGGATAGATATTCGCAATTACAAAGCTTTTTAGTGGTAATGGCTGGGCCAATTCCAGGATTAGCTTTGGGAATACTATTTTTTATATTAGCTCAAAACTACCAATCAGACTGGATGATGACAGTTTCCTTGCTTTTCATCTTTTTGAATGGGATCAATTTATTACCTCTTGATCCACTCGATGGCGGACAGCTATTAAAACTATTAATTAAGCGAAATCAAGACTTATTTCAATTAATTTTAAGCCTGGTTACCTCGCTTGGATTAATAACTGTAGGGCTTTATATTGACAGTCTTGTATTAACACTATTTGGATTTCTAATGGCCTTTAGGGTAAGAAGTTTACAACGAAATTATATAATTCGTAAGGACCTAACGAACGAAAAAATTGAGTTTGAAGCAACTTATGAAGAGTTGAACAATAAGCAATATGCAGATATAAAACAAATCGTTCTTCGAAATACACCTGCACTTCAAAAATACGTTTCCCTAAATATAGACGACGACGTTGAACCTATTATTGCTTCACAAGTTCGAAATATATTAGTCTCACCAATGACTAGGGATGCATCTAGAATACAGCAATTTATAGTCATTTTTATTTGGATACTTTCTTTTGCTTTGCCTATTTACTTGTTCTTTAATTCAACTTTTGATTGGTATATAGATGCAATTCAAAATTGGTGATCAAGTCCGCTTCCTACACGATGTAGGGTCAGGTGTCGTTCTAGAAATTAAATCTTCGACACTTATTCTTGAAGATGAAAATGGATTCGAAATGGAATACCCGATTTCACATTTGGTACCTAGTATGAAAGTATCTGACGATGAATTATTAGGAAAAATTGAAAATCAATCCAAAATAAATATTTCAATCAATAAGCCTCTTATCACTCCGAAACGGAAAGGGGAAAAGGAATGGAAAATTGACCTACACATGGAGAATTTAGTTGATTCTCATCGCAATATGACCAATCATGAAATTGTGACGATTCAACTGAATCACTTCAAAAAATTTTTAATTACAGCCAAAAAAGCTAGAATTGGTCGAATGGTGATTGTTCATGGAGTAGGTACTGGGAAACTAAAAGGTGAAATAATTCAATTCGTTAATGGAATGGATGGAGCTGAAATATTTGATGCGAACTATTCTGAATATGGGCGAGGAGCAAGTATCATTGAAAGAAAATACAATATCCGTTAATCTTTACCGAAGGAATGGACATCGTTGTGATTTTCTTCAATTCCATCCTTAATTTTCTCTATCGCTTTGGTTAAAAGAAATATATCAACAGGGACATTATTCCCTAACCACTCCCAACTTTCCCGTTCGCCGTCAATAGATAAAGCCATATGATACAACTGATCGAATCCATTCGCTTTTAACCAATTTTGAGCTTGAACCTTTCCTTCTGCAGCATTAATCATTGCCATAAGATGCGCATAACCATTATTCATTAGCCAATCTCGTGCTTCATTCTTTAAATGTATCGCTTGATTAGCCATAACTAATTCCTTGTAGCCATTGTCCAGTAACCATTTAGTAATTTCTACATTTCCCTCAAGAGACTTGGTCCAAGCCAAAATGATTTTGACTGGATACGAAATGTCGTTCAAAGGTTTAACCTCAATAGACTTTTTACTTTTATTTTTATTTCGGCCAAACATTGATTAAATCGTATAAAACAAATAAGAAATAAAAATAGCAGCAATGATTCCGGCAAAGTCTGCGATTAAACCAGCACCAGCAGCATATCTAGTATCTTTTACTCCAACTGAACCAAAGTAAACAGCTAATACATAGAATGTTGTCTCCGTACTGCCTTGAAAAGTTGCGGCTACTTTGCCTACAAATGAATCAACTCCATGGGTATCAAATATTTCCAGCATTAGTCCTCGCGCTCCAGAACCACTAAACGGCTTCATCAAAGCTACGGGTAGAGCTTCGACGAATTCAGTTGCTGTAATTCCTGCAAAAATCAATGTGAATTCAATTCCTTTCAAGACTTCATTTAGCGCCCCAGAAGTCCTGAAAATGGCAAGTGCGGCTAGCATTGCTACCAAATAGGGAACTATAGTGATAGCGACTTCGAATCCACCTTTGGCTCCTTCGATAAATTCTTCATAGACATTTACTTTTTTCCGTATTGCCATAATTAAAAAACTAGCAATGATTAAAATGAGGAATAAATTACCGCCAACATTAGAAATTGTCGCCGTGTATTCTGGAGATGTCCAAACAAAAAGCAAAAGTCCGATAACAAAAGCAATTAAACCACCTAAATAGGCTAAAATTACTGGGTGAAATAAATTCACTTTTTGACGAATACTAACATAAAGCATCCCAATAATTGTAGAACAAAATGTTGCTAATAAAATAGGTAAAAACACCTCTGATGGAGCCGTTGAGCCTGCAACACTGCGATAAGCAAGTATCGAAACGGGAACTAATGTCAATCCAGAAGTATTCAAAACCAAAAACATAATTTGGGCATTGGTTGCTTTTTCAGGCTCCGGATTTAATTCTTGCAACTCCTTCATTGCCTTTAATCCCAAAGGAGTCGCTGCATTATCTAAACCTAACATATTCGCACTAAAATTCATCATTATTGATCCAACAGCTGGATGATTCGATGGAACTTCCGGAAATAACTTTTTAAAAAGAGGTGAAACAAGTTTTGAAAGAATATTTACAGCGCCACCTTTTTCTCCAACACGCATAAACCCCATCCAAAGGCAGAGCGCACCCGTGAGAAATAAAGCCAATTCGAATCCTGTTTTAGCAGAATCGAATAAGGAGTCGACCATACTTTTAAAGATATTAACGTCTTGATAAAACAATAACTTTCCAGCAGCCATAGAAAAGCCTATCAAAAACATTGCAATAAAAATTCTGTTTAATAGCATTTAGTAAATATCTGAATAATCAATCAAATAATCTGAAGGGGCTAACTTATCTTTCCACATCTGAATGTCCATTAGCCTTGTGTTCACAAATTTTAATGAAATTTTCAATTAAAACGCGACCCATATTTCCTGAAACTTCTGGATGAAACTGAACGCCATACAGTGCTTTTTGGTTGTGTTTCATCGCTTCATTGATGCACGAATCTGAACTTGCTAAAAGTTTAAAGTTTGGAGGTATCGAAATCGCTTCACAATGATCTTCCATCATTTCGGTCACATTAGGCATGCGATTAAAAAGTGGGTCATCAAAAAGAACTTCTATTTCTTGCCAATCTCTGTCTTCGCGCATCATACTTCCAAAGGCTCCGTAATTTAAACCTATTAATTGGTGCCCAAAACATATTCCCAATATTGGTATATCGATTTCTTTAATCCATTTTGTTTTTTCCAAATATGGCGTCATATCCATTTCTATAATTAAAAGAGGTGCTCCTGAAATTATAATACCAATGAAATCACTTGTTGATTCAGGATTAAAATTGAGAATCGGAAATGTTTTGAAATCCATAAATTCATCTACAGCTCTTTCTATAGAAGGAACCTTGTTGCTTCCACTGTCTAATATGGCTATCATATGTCTATTTGACCTAGTCCTTGTCGAACAATTTCAAACTCATCTTTTGTACAATCGACAATTGTACTCGCTTCCAAACGTCCAAGACCGCCATCAATTATCATTTCAATATGCTGATTATCGTCAAAACGCTCATATATCGCATATGGGTCCGTAAAATAGTCCAGAAGCGTATCTTCTTCATCGTGAAGCGAAGTGCTGGCAATTGGCCTGCCAAGCTCCTCAATTACCGCTAATATGATATTGTTTGCTGGTATACGAATACCTATTTCTTTCTTTTTTGAATCAAATAACTTTGGAACATCATTATTAGCATTTAAAATAAATGTAAACGGACCTGGTGTATTTTGCTTTAATAATTTAAAGGTTGGTCTGTCTATAGGTTTAACATAATCTGACACGTGTTTAAGATTATGACAAAGAATCGAGAAATTTACTTTGTTCAATCTTTCGCCTTTAATTGCTGCGAGTTGAGCAAGTGCTTTCTTATTGTATAAATCGCAACCCATTGCGTAAACGGTATCTGTTGGAAATATGATAATACCACCGCCCTGTAATATTTTAGCAGCTTGATTTATAAAACGTTTATCGATATTAAATTCGTTGATTTCTATTAACATGGAATCAATTTACAAAAAGTTATTCAATTTTCTTAAGACGAATGGAACACCAGATAGCTCTATGATCACTAACATTCGTTTTTTGTATATGGAAGTTCGAGGCCTCCAAATCTTCACTGTGAAAAATATAATCTATTCTGCCTGCGGGTATTTTTCCAGCATAAGTGGAACCAATACCCCATGAAGACTCTCTGAATGCATCTAGATATTTTTTATAAAACTGATTATACGTGTAAGATAAAGGTGTATCATTAAAATCTCCACAGATAATCACTGGATATGGTGAAGTTTCAGTGTGGTTAACAACTAACTTGGCCTGACTAGCTCTTCGGGGATAAGCAGCACTAAGTTTAAACACCGTATTCTCAATCGCATTCTTTTGATTAGAAATTGGATTTCCTTCTTCATCAAAAAGCATGTAATCATCTTTCTTCAGTTTTATTGATTGAAGGTGAATATTGTAAACCCTTATCGTATCTCCATTTTTCACTATATCGGCGAATATGCAATAATTATCACTTTTTTCTCCTTCTTCCAATTGCAACGGCACTTCTCCTTTTGAAATCATAGGATACTTTGACAACATGGCAATGCCAAAATGCTGTCTTCCACGAGACTTATAACTGTAACGCTCATGATAATCAATAATATGCATGCGCTCTATTAAACTATCTCGAGTTGGGAAGTTTGTCGTTTTATCTTGCTGATAAAATTCTTGAAAGCAGACTACATCTGGCGAGACTTTCTCAAGAAAATCGAATATTTTGTGCCGATTTTGATTACTCTCATCTTCGGACCAATTGTACAGATCAAATAAGCGAACATTAAAGCTCATAACTTTTATGTCTTTTTCTCCTTCCTCGGTTAAATTATCTGAACCAAAAACGAATTGACGAAAATGTAGATTCCCGCCAATTACAACTAACGCCAATATCACTAATGCCCATCTCGATCGAGCAAAAGAATATATGATTAAAAGCAAAAGATTTATTAGAAGAAATATAGGATAAAATAGCCCGAAAAAAGGTAAAAAAGGAATCGTTTTAGGATGAACAAAAGGAGCGAAATAGGAAATAAGCAAGCATAATAAAGCAAGAACAGTCAGAAATTTAAATACTGCAGCACCTATATTATAAAACTTTCCGTTTTTCATTTTCCGCTTTGTTTAAATAAAAAGTCTTTTTCATGCTTCGACAAAGAATCATAACCGGAACGACTTATTTTGTCTAGAATCGTATCAATCTTTTCTTGATTTATTTTTTTATCTAGAGCATATTGCTCATCGGATTTAAAATCTGAACGTCTATCTGTTTTGACAACTCTCAATTTTTTCTTCCCGAAAACTCTTTTAAATAAAAAGACAAGTTGGTCAATATACTTTGAGAATTTGGTAATAATATTCTTAGAGGAATTGATGTTTTTTACTGAAAGATAACCTAATAGCGCGCCTCCTAAATGGGCAAAATGCGCGGTGTTATCATTGGTTCCAATCGCAAATAAATCACTTAATAAAAACACAATGGCCAAAATAAAGAGCCTTATTGGTACTACCCCAAACAACATAATCTGAAGTTGCGGTCGATAAAAAGCCAAAGCCATAAAAATAGCCATTATTGAACCAGACGCTCCAACAACTACAGCACCTTGAACTCCAATAGTCGGGAAGATTAAATGCGTCAAAATCTCTAAAGCACCGCCAAACAACCCCCCAAGTATATAGGTTAGCAATAAACGTTTTCCTGAAAAAAATTGGAGAAACATTTGTCCAGCAAAAAACAAAAACAACATGTTCATGGCAAAATGCCAAAAACCAAAATGGGCAAATATGCTTGTAATTATTCCCCAAGGATACATCAAGAATCCAACAATGTCCGTTTTTAAGGTAAATATTATCTCGAGAACAGACTGTGCAAAACCAGCTTCTCCTAAAAGTCGTGCAACAAGTTCTAGCAACCCAATCGCAACGAAAACGATTGCATTAATAATAACCAAGCGAATATGCATACCACCAGAATAATAGCTGTGTCTAATTTCTTCAAGAAAAGAATTTCGTTCCATAAGTTCTCTAGTAGAAATTTCTACTTCTTTTTCTCCAAATTAACACAATTATTGCGCCCACCAAAGCACCACCAATATGCGCTAAATGATTTATGTTGTCATTCGCTGCAAAACTATTGTACAATTCATAAAGAACGTAGACACCAATTAAATATTTTGCTTTTATTGGAATAGGAATGAACATTAAATATAACTCTGTATTTGGAAAAAGTATCGCGAAAGCGGCTAGTAAGCCAAATATGGCACCAGAAGCACCAACACCTGATAACAAACTCAAATTAATATACTCGGAAGCAGCTTCATGCGCACTTGCTCCTTGAATAATTTGAGAATAGGTCTCATTAATTGATTGGTTTGACATGCCTTTTATGTTAATAATCAGATTATTAAGTGATTCTATATTTACATTAGCAGCAGCTAAGGTTTGTTTCATTTCATAGATTTTAATCCCATTAACAATATTGTCAATAGCAAAAGCCCCAAAACCTGCCGCAAAATAAAAGATAAAAAAACGTTTAGGTCCCCAGAGTCTTTCCAAATGAGCGCCAAACATTACTAGAAGCAACATGTTAAAAATGATATGCATAATATCGATAGGACTATGCATGAACATATGAGTGATAACTTGATAGGGCTCAAATAAAGGAGTACCAATATAATGAGCCGCAAGGTATCGACTCAAATCGATGCCACCACTTGTGAGAAATAATTGCATTAGCACGAACAAAAGAACATTTAGCAGTAAAAAATTCTTAGTTACTTGAGGAATATTATTTAAAAAGGAGAACATAAATTAATTGTTTTCTAATTGTTCAAATGTAATAGTCTTTAATATTAATTTTCCGGAAGGAGAGTAAACATGATTGGCACAGGCGAAAAGGTTTTGCACCAAGTCAGAAGCATTTTCATTGTTTTGCACAAGCTTCTTTTGCATAGATGCTGCCTTTGCGAGACTCAAAACAAAATGATGCGCAATTTCACCTTTGTCCATTTGTTCCAGCATCATTTGCTCTATAAGCAACTGTAAAAAAGTTGGAATACCATCTTCAGGTAAGATAGTAGGGATAGAGTTGATAACCAAAATTTCATTCGAAAACTCCCAAACTAACCCTAACTGTTTTAAAAGCAAGCTATTTGATTCCCAAATAATCTTTTCGGATTTTTTCAATTCCCATTCATAAGGAAATAACATTCCTTGAGAAGCGATAGGCTGAGAAATGAACTGTTCCATGAGTTCATCATAAACTATACGTTCATATGCCCGCCGGAAATGGATACTCATCAAGCCGGATTTCGCATTGGTAATTAAAAAATTGCCTGCTATAAGAAAATTGATGTGTTCAACTGACTCAAATTCCAAATCGAGTGCTTGATCATCTGCTTGTTCTTCATCGGAAATTGTATAAAATTTTTCCCAAGTTGAAGCCTCATTTTGTCCAAACCCAGCATTTGAAATCGCATTTGATTTCTCAAATTTAGCGCCTGAGTTGGGCTGAGAAGAACTTGCATGAAATGGATTGTAGTTTTTATTTACCTGAATTTCTGGCTGTCTAATTTCAGATTTTGTGTGGCTATACGGTAAATCAAAACTATGCTCTTGCTCGAAATCAATAGTTGGGGTAATATTAAATTTACCTAATGCTTGCTTTACCGCTGTTCGAATGATAGAATAGATCAACCGTTCTTCTTCGAATTTAATTTCTGTTTTTGTAGGGTGAACATTCACATCAATACGCTCGGGATCCACTATCAGAAACAAATAGTAACTAGGAAAAGTTCCTGGTTGTAAGAGTTGATCGAAAGCTTTCTGAACAGCATTATTCAAATAACTATCCTTAAAATATCGGTTGTTGACGAATAAAAACTGTTCACCTCTTGACTTCCGGGCTGCTTCCGGTTTACCGACAAAACCCTGGATTTGAACAATTTCAGTTGATTCAGCAACAGGCACCAATTTATCGTTGTAGCTTTTACTATTTAAATCTACTATCCGCTTACGTAAATTCGCCGGGTTCAGATGATAAACAACTTCACCATTGTGAACTAAGGAGAATTGAACTTCATGATGGGGAAGTGCTATTCTTTCAAATTCTTGAATGATATGTTTAAACTCGACAGAATCAGATTTTAAAAAATTACGTCTTGCTGGAACATTGAAGAATAAGTTTTTAATTTCGAAAGAAGTTCCAATGGGACAAACCTCAGGTTCATTTTTCTTTATTTCGCTCCCTTCAATTTCAATACGGGTGCCTAATTGCTCTGCCTTCAAACAAGTATTCATTGTTACATGAGCAATCGCCGCTATTGATGCTAAAGCTTCTCCACGAAAACCTTTCGTAGTTAAATGAAATAGATCCTCAGCATTTTTTAGTTTACTCGTTGCATGTCGCTCAAAGCACATTTCAGCATCAAACATACTCATGCCAAAACCATTATCGATTATTTGTATCAACGTTCGGCCAGCATCCTTGACGATAATGTCAATTTTAGTAGCACCTGCGTCAATAGCATTTTCAACCAATTCTTTTACAACAGAACTTGGCCTCTGGATTACTTCACCAGCAGCAATTTGATTCGCGATGTGATCTGGGAGGAGTTTAATTATTCCGCTCATTTACCAGAGTTTTTTAACAACTGTATCAACCTCATTGATGCCATTAAATATAAAATATCCTAAGAAAATTAAAATTGCTATTAGCAAAAGTACTCTGAGATTTGAAGTTTGCTTTTGTTTTTGAGAGTTTTGGGCACGAGACCACGTACTTTGCATATTCGAACGCAAAATTGATTTTCGATCTTCTGCATTTAAGCTGTTATCTTCTAATTTTTCAAACTGCTTTTTTTTGAGCGCCAAACGTTCTTTCCGCTCATCGTAGTATCGAGGAACGTAGTCATATTGCTTATTTTTGAATGTTTTATTGAGAAACTGAAATTTCATAAATTAAAACTTAAGGACAAAGATAAAAATATCAAGGTTTTAGAAGATTTTTCGTCAATAATCATTCCTTTTACTTTTTTTCTGACAAAAGGTCAGTAGCTTTCATGTTTTGGTTAGATTATTGTTAATAATTATTCGGGTTAGATTCAAGTTAAACCAGTTTCAACCTTAATTTTGTAAACAATGAAATTAAGATCCATCATCTGGACCTACGTAGCACTCTCGTTCATGTATTTCACAAATACTGTTTTCGATTTTCAAACGTTACAGACCGAAAAAATAAGTCAGCAAGAGCAGAAAAATCTTGCTCTCGACAGTGCGTACTTAAAAATGACCTTAGCAGAGAGGATTAATTTACTGTCTGTCATCACATTAAGCTCTGATTCTACTGAACTAAAAGATTCTTTATTATTGAATTCCAATGGTTTTTTATTCTCAAAAGGAGTTGATTTTGGTTTATATAATTTCAATAAAGAGGTAAATGCAAATTCATTTGTAAGCTTACAACTTAGAATTACAGAAACAGACACAACAGGTATAAACAACTTGATGATTGGTCAAACTAACCGTAGTAATTTAGCAAAATACGCACAAGCATTAAACATTGAAAATATTAAAAACCAAGGGATTAATATAATACTCGGTAATTATTTTCAAACATACGACATCAAATTAAACAATGAAAATATAGCATTTACACAATCACCTTTGAGTTCTGAAAAATATTGGGACGCTATTTTAGAGGGAGCCGAAGAAAATGGCCTAAAAATGGGTGTTACAGATCCATTTATGCTGAACCTTGAAATTGATTCATCTAGCATTAAAGATTTTTTGGCAATTGGATTATCTGGGAATAGATATTACGCTAGAAAAGGACATGATATTATTCAGATGAATAACAATTTCATCAACTACAAAAACCGTATTTCCTCTGAAAATGATAAAAATGAACAGTCGTTTTTAAGAGAAAACTTTCGATTTAACGGAATTATCATAAGTCCAGACTTTTCGAAAGTCTCCATAGATAGCGCCTATAGCAGAGCATTTGAAAGCATTAAAGCTGGATCTGATTTGGTTTGTATTAATCAATCCTCAAAATTCAAATTGGATTCTTTATTAACCAAATACTTCGAAAAAAGAGAAGCCGAATTGAAGGAAAAATGCGAGCGCGTGTTAAGCCTAAAATATGATTTATCTGCAAGTGCCTCTAAAAAAACAAATTATAAAAAGTTTGAAAATCAATTTGAATACCAAACGAAACAAGCCGCATTAAATTGCGTAAAAAATAAAGATAAAATATTGCCAATAAGTAATTTAAATAGTCCTATCTATTACTTAACTTTAAGTACGGAAAACGGATTTTTCAAAGAACAACTTCTAAATTATACTGAAGTTACATCTATTAAAGACAACTCGACTGGTGCGAAAGGCATTTGCATAGTAGATGGTTTCAATGAAAGTCTAGTTGATGCTATAGCATGGACTAAAAAGAACAAAGGCAATTTGAAGTTCATATTGGTAACTGATCAAATTAGTGTATTAAAAAATAGGGCAGAAAATTTGGATCATTTTGAAGGTGTTATCATTGCAGGTGATGATTCAAAATTGAGTAAAGAAATTTCTATTCAATCTATTTTTGGCGCCTATTCTATAGAAGGAAAATTACCATTTTACCTTTCGCCAACTCACCCAATCGGAGCTGGAATTTCACTAAAGTCAATTGGACGGCTAGCTTATGTTTCACCCAAACATGTTGGGATTTCTCAAACAAAACTGGATGAAATAGATGAAATAATTGATGCAGGTATAGAAGCGAAAGCTTTTCCTGGATGTCAAGTTTTGGTGGGTTTTGATGGTAAGATAATTTACAAAAAATCTTTTGGGCACCAAGATTACACTGGAAATATAAAAATTGACCAACAAACAATTTACGACATTGCTTCCATAACAAAAATAGCAGCATCAACATCATCGTTGATGAAACTACAAAGTGATGGACTTTTCTCTTTAGACAAAACACTTGGTGATTATTTACCTGAATTAGTTGAAAATACCGAATTTGAAAAGATTAAACTAAAGGATATGATGGCTCACCAAGCTGGCCTGCCTGCATGGATACCATTTTATACAAAAACATTATCAGGAGGAAAACCAAGCAGCTATTATTATTCAAAAATAAAAACTCCGGAATTTTCAGTTCCCGTCGCAAAAGATTTGTGGATAAGAAACGATTATACGGATACAATCTATAATCAAATTCTTTCTTCTCAATTGAAAAATAGAACTTATTTGTATTCTGATTTAGGCTATTACTTTGTGAAAAAAATAATAGAAAAATTAGCAAAAGAATCTATGGAGAATTATGTTTGTGATTCCATCTACAAACAATTGGGATTGCAAACCATGTCTTATAATCCTTATTTAAAATTTGATCTTTCAAGAATTGCACCCACGGAAGACGATAAAGGTTTTAGAAAACAAGTTTTACACGGATATGTGCACGACCCAGGAGCAGCAATGATTGGTGGAGTAGGAGGTCATGCAGGGGTTTTCTCAACAGCAAATGACTTAGCAATACTGATGCAAATGATGCTAAATGGAGGCTGTTATGGCGGAAAACAAATTATTAAAAAAGAAGTTTTGGACGAGTTTACATCGGTACAGTTTCCAAATTCCAATAAACGAGGGGCTGGATTTGACAAACCAAATTTAAATGGGACTGAGGGGACCGCTTGCGCTATGGCCTCACCAGTAAGTTATGGCCATTCTGGCTTTACAGGAACATTGACATGGGCCGATCCAAAATATAAAATCAACTACGTATTTCTTTCCAATCGCGTATATCCGAGTGCAGAAAATTGGAAAATAGTAAAGATGGATATTAGAACTAGAATACAAACTAAAATATATGAAGCTGTGCAAAGTGCTTCTAATTTTAATTTTTTACTGTAAGTTTCACTTCGATATAAAGACAAATTGTACAAATGGACAAAATGAAAATAGGAATAGTATTGTATCCAACTTTTGGTGGGTCTGGTGTTGTTGCAACTGAATTGGGTAAAGCATTGGCGAGAAAAGGTCATGAAATTCATTTTATCACCTATTCCCAACCTGTTCGGTTAGGGAGTTTTAGAGCGAATATTTTTTATCATGAAGTAGCTGTTTCTGATTATCCTTTATTCGAATATCAACCATATGAAACAGAATTGGCTAGTAAAATGGTTGATGTTGTAAAATATGAAAAGTTAGACTTATTGCATGTACATTATGCCATTCCCCATGCCTCGGCTGCATATATGGCAAAACAAATATTGCTTTCTCAAGGAATAAAAATTCCCTATGTTACAACTTTACACGGAACGGACATAACTTTAGTCGGAAAAGATCCTTCTTTTGAGCCTGTTATTACTTTCTGTTTAAATCAAAGTGATGCTGTCACAGCTGTATCTGAAAGTTTAAAAAAGGACACTTTGGAACATTTTAAAACCAAAACAGAAGTACATGTTGTGCCTAATTTCATTCAAATCGAAGATAAGGATGAAGATGAAAGTCAAGTGAAGCTTATTCGAAAAAGATATGCACTTGATGACGAACCTATACTCTGTCATATTTCTAATTTCCGAAAAGTAAAAAGGGTAGAGGACGTGCTTTTCGTTTTCAATGAAGTCAATAAAAAAATCCCTTCAAAACTTTTATTGGTAGGCGATGGTCCGGAAAGAGCAAATTTAGACCTTCTTTGTCGACAGCTTAATTTATGTGATAGAGTAATAATGATTGGAAAAGTCAGAGACACTGCTCATGTTTTAAGTATTTCGGACTTGTTTATTTTACCTTCTGAAACCGAAAGCTTCGGTCTTGTGGCTTTAGAGGCAATGGCTATGTCAGTTCCCGTTATTTCTTCCAATACTGGAGGAATCCCAGAAGTCAATATCCATGAAGTAACCGGCTACTTATCAAATGTTGGCGACATTCAAGATATGGCTCAAAACGCAATTAAATTATTGGAATCAAAAGAAAAGATGGCTGAATTTAAAATCAATGCATTGAACAGATCGAAAGATTTCAGCTTGGAAAAAGTGCTTCCTATGTACGAAAAGATATACCGCCAAGTACTATCTAAATAGCTTAAATACTACATTCTAATTCATCAAAACTGCCTATACAATTTAGTCGGGTTTTCACCCTGTGTGAGCAATATTTTTGAAATAATATCGTTCAGCCTGTAACGAATCAATATTGATTCACTTATAAAAAGGAGGTGTGCAAGAAAAACACACTTTAATTGCTTGAATAAAAACCCTATTAGTATGTCAGTGAACCTATTGTATCACCAGACTTCAGCCAAGTTAGAGGAGGAACAAGGCTGGATTCGGAGAGCACAGAAAGATCCGGAGGAGTTCGGTCCGCTGTACGAAAAGTACCATGAGCAAATTTTTAGATATGTCCACCAAAGAATGGACGATCAAGAATTAGCTTTTGATGTTACTTCACAAGTATTCATGAAAGCCTTGAAAAATATCAAGAAATATGAATATAGAGGAGTACCGTTATCATCGTGGTTATATCGTATAGCTAAAAGTGAGCTCTACCAAACTTTTCGAAATCGAAAAGCAACGCGAACCGTCAATATGGATACCTTAAACCTAGCGGATATGGTTGAAGAAATGGACGATGAACAAAATGAATTAAACCGTAAAAAACTTTTTGAAATGCTCAAAAAGTTAAACGAGAATGATCTTCAATTAATTGAGATGCGTTATTTTGAAAAAAGAGCATTTAGAGAAATTGGTGAAATTCTTGAATTGACAGAAAACAATGCTAAAGTTAAATGCTTTAGGGCCTTGGAAAAGCTGAAAAAATATTTTATTTCATAAATAAGTGAGTATGAAGACAAAATTTAATCTCGATCGTGACAAATTAAATAGCGACTACATTAAATCCAAGCAGGACTATAAAAAGGTCCTGAATGGATTTGAAGCCCTAAAACCTCCAATTTGGAAAAATCCATGGTTTTATGGTCCCGTTGGACTAACAAGTTTAGCAGCAATCCTAGTAACAACATTACAATCACAAATAAACGTATATGAAAACAACTCTACTTTAATAATATCTTCTGCTTCAAAACAATCCTTTTCTGGTGAAACTCCGTGTATAAAAACTCCAATATCTGGTCAAGATTTAGACTTTCAAACATTTAAAGTGCTTCCTGAAAAAGGCTTATATACAGAGGCTGCATATGAAACAACCATACACATACCTGCTAATTCTTTAAATAGTAAACCAGCAGGAGATACAATGAAAGTAAAGATTAGAAAATTTCAAGATTAATCGAGTAGCATATTGTCGGCAGTAAAAAAAAATCAATAAAGCTTTAATTCCAACTCTGAATACAAGAAAACTGATTATTGATTTCGGAAAAAATGAATTTCCATTTAAAATTGTTTTGAGAATGAAGTAAACTTTAGCTATTTTCACCTGGAGAATAGTTTATGAGAACATTTAATTCATCTTTTCTTATTATACTTTTTAGTATAGAGTAGGAGGACGTTAAAAGTTTTAAAAATATCAAAACTTTTATTGAAAATTTTCATCTCCTTTCTGACGGTGTATTAATTTTGCAGAAAAAACATGTACGGTCTTCTTCGTTCTATCCTCTTTCGTTTTGATCCTGAAAAAGTTCACTATTTTACTGTTGGACTTTTAAAAACAACCCTATCAATTCCTGGTTTTAAAGTGCTTTTCAAAAAACTGTTTTTTATCGAAGATAAAAAACTGGAAACAACAGTTGCTGGGTTGACATTCAAAAACCCAGTGGGATTAGCTGCAGGGTTTGATAAGAATGCTACAATGTTCAATGAAATGTACTATTGCGGATTCGGCTTCATAGAAATCGGAACAGTTACACCCGTTGGTCAGCCGGGAAACGATAAACCTAGACTTTTCCGTGTTAAGGACGACAGCGGAATCATCAATAGAATGGGCTTTAACAACGAAGGGGTTGAGGTCGCCATTAAAAACTTAAAAAAGAAAAATATTGATTTGATTATCGGTGGTAACATTGGCAAAAACAAAATTACAACAAATGAAAATGCTGATTCAGATTATCAGATATGCTTTGAAGCGCTATTTCCTTACGTGGATTATTTTGCTGTCAATGTTTCTTCGCCAAATACCCCGAATTTAAGAGACCTGCAGGAAAAAGAGCCGTTAACAAAATTATTGAAACGGTTAATGAAACTCAACTCCGATAAAGAAAGTCAAAAACCAATCTTTTTAAAAATTGCTCCTGATTTAACTGATACACAATTGGACGATATCATTGAAATCGTTCAAGAATCTGGAATCAACGGAGTCATTGCCACAAACACAACTATAAGTCGAGATAATTTAAAAACGGATTCTACGGTATTGAATAAAATTGGTGCTGGTGGACTTTCTGGCAAACCTTTAAAAGAAAGATCAACTGAAGTAATCCGTTATCTGTCAGTAAAATCGAATAAATCATTTCCAATTATTGGAGTGGGAGGGATACATTCTGAAAAAGATGCGCTTGAAAAAATTGATGCCGGTGCAGACTTAATTCAGATATATTCTGGCTTCATTTATGAAGGTCCTAGGCTTGTAAAAAGAATAAACAAAGCAATTTTAGCCAGAAAATAAAATGGAAAAAGGTCTTAAAATAATCGAATGTCCACGAGATGCAATGCAAGGCTGGCATGATTTCATTCCAACTAAAAAAAAGATAGCCTACCAAAATATTCTTCTGGAATGTGGATTTGACACAATAGATTTCGGCAGTTTCGTTTCACCAAAAGCAATTCCACAGATGAGAGACACAGCTGAGGTTTTAGCAGGTTTAAACTTGAAATCAGCGACAAAACTATTGGCTATTATTGCAAATACACGTGGAGCCGAAGATGCTATTAAATTTGAGGAAATTGATTATTTAGGCTATCCGTTTTCAATATCGGAAGAATTTCAAAAAAGAAATACAAATGCAACGATTGAAAAATCATTGCATAGACTGGAAGAAATACAAACACTTTGTTTAAAGAGTAAGAAGAAACTAGTTGTATATTTATCAATGGGTTTTGGAAACCCTTATGGTGAAAATTGGCACCCGGATTTAGTTTCTTATTGGTCTGAACGATTAAATAAGGATTTCGATATTAAGATTATTGCACTGTCTGACACAATTGGATGTGCAACTCCTAAAATTGTTGAAAAATTGTTCAAACAAATCATTCCTGAGAACTTTTCAGTAGAATTCGGAGCTCACTTGCATACAATTCCAGAAAACACAATAAATCTAATCGCTTCAGCCTATGAAAGCGGAGTGCGAAGATTTGACGGGGCAATAAAAGGTTTCGGTGGTTGTCCTATGGCGAAAGATGATTTGATAGGAAATATGCCAACAGAGAAGATTTTAGAATACTTAAACGAGAATGGAATCAGTAACCAAATCGTAAAAGAGCGTTTTTTAGAAGCAGAGGCTATGACGACATCTATATTTATATAATATGAAAAAACTTGTAATTTACTTTTTGACATCTTTTATTTTATTTTCAGCATGTAAGAGCGACCCAAAAGAGGTTGATGGGATTAAACTTGAGAGAATTGAGGACAGCGAAAATTTTCAGGATATTGAAGTTTTATTTGATGAAACTGAATTTACAGATCCCGAAATGAAAAAATTGTTATTGGAATTGAAAATCTGTAGTGATGATGAAAATCTAATTGCCACTTCCGAAATCCCTCCTTGTTCTGCAGAAAAATTTAAATTTCTTCCACTAAGAGAGGATCTTTCATTGAAAAATGGATTTATCTTATTAATCAAAGCTGAAACCGCAGGATTTCCATTGAGAAGATTGCTTATTTTTCAAAGAGAAAGAGGAAACTTGGTCAAAACAAATGGTTTTGTTGCAAACATAATTGGACGAACAAAAAGCAGCAGTGGTTACGATGATTTATTGTTAAGGTTTAACGATAATGACCAAGGCGAAGACATGTTCTACAATTGCTTGTTCATTTGGCAAGATGGAAAATATCAATACAAACAAGTTGAAGTCATTCAGGGAGCGAATTGGGGGGGTCCAGTCAAAGCAATATATAAAGATTCCATCTCCAAGGAGATCTATCAGAATATAATGAACAATGAAATGATATTCTAAATGAATTTCCGTGCTATTTTTCTAGGATTATTTGTTTTATTCTCTTGTACAACTGATTATTCGGAAATTAAGAAAATTAACAGTGAAGCCTTATTTCATAGTAATTCTAGTAAAATATGGGTAATAAATAAGGTGAAAAAAAAGGGAGTGAATTACGCCGCATTGAAATTGAAAAATAAAGATGTAATAATTTTTTATTCTTCAGGAAAAATCCTAATTCAACCGTTGAAGACCCTTGGGACTTTCCCAACGAAAACTGGCACATTGATTTTATCAAACGACAACAAAAGTTGTGTGTTTCTATTTCCTAAAGAAAAATGGGTATTCCAAACAATAGAAATTTCCTCTTCTCTTATTAAGCTAAAACCGAAATCAACGAGTACTTTTGATTTCGACTTAGAATTAATTACTTATCCAAATAGTGAAAGCTTAAAACTTAATTAAAGATTTATTAATCAAACCTTTATTAGTATTCACTTGAATGAAATAAATTCCAGGATTCTCCCTTTGGATATCAATCTTATTGTTTTTGTTACTTACAATCAACTGACCATAAGAATTAAAAACTTTAGTTTGAATTAATTCAAAGTCGCCTTTTAAATCATAAAGTCCATTCTCTAAAGTAAGAACTTGAATGTAGTCTCCTGAACTTTCTGCAATCCCAACCGGATCTTCCTTACTTACTTTAACGTCATCGATGTATAATTTATATCCATCATTCGTTTGAAGAATGAAAGCTAAATAAATCGTTTCATTGTTCAAACTCAAAGTACTCAAATTTACACTTCTGTTTGTCCAATCAACATATTCACCAATTATATAACCTAAAGTATCTGTGAAACTCGCTATTAAAGTATCCGTTTTAGAAACTAACACTAAATAATTATCAGGAAAAGAAGCATCGTGCGATCTTGCTCTCCATGAAACAGCGTTTCCGTAGGAACCCAAAGTAATCGCGGGAGAAATTAACCATCGGTTTGCTGTACCTACTGGAGAGAAGAAAGAAGTTGAACTGGCAGTCAAATTTACCGCACTATCTGGATCGACTTTACTAATCCAATCGGAAGTATACTCAGCTACAGCAGCGTCAGGCGTTAAACCATCAAAATTACGCAAACCCCACGTTGAAGGAATTCCACTTTGAAAATCTTCAGTAAAAATATTCACTTGTGACCAACTCGAAAAAATAAAAAGGGTCGAAAAAATTAGTGATAACAATAAGTTGTGTTTGTATAACATAGGTGACAAAAATAAGCAATGCACTTCCTTAATGAACAAGGTTAATGACTATTTCTTTAAATTCTTGATAAAATTTATCAAATTTTATCAGTGTTTCTTCCATAAAGGAGTGGATCTCTTCTTGTTGACGTTGATCGAAATAGGAGCAAGGCTCCATTTTCCATTGAATTCGACAAAAGCGATTTCCATTTGACAATATGCCATCATCTTGCCAATCTCCAATAATTCCCATATTTTTCTCCATGACAACACGCATCTCTAGCAACTGTTCCCAAACTAAATCGAGCACTTCTGAATCTTTAAATTGAACATCAAAATTTAATGCTGCGAATTTTTTGTTAACGTCCAATCGAATAAATATCGACTTTACATCGGAGGGGTAATTTAACCAATTCATTCTTCGCCCACTAGAAGAATGGTGAGGCCGCATTCTTTTTCTAAATTGATCCCAAAACAATGTATTGTGTTCCTTTAGAGCCTCTTTGCTTAACATAGATCAAATTTAACACAATAAACATCACCCAAGTCATCACACATTACGATTCTTGCTCATAAAAATGTTAAAAACTTAGTTGTATCACAACCAAAATATTTGGAATTAAGCATATTTTTTATTTGTATATTTGAATCGTTAACTCATTTAATTTCATGTTTCTCGAACTGTACAATGCATTTGAATTATAACCTTTTTTCATTAATTCTTTTTACATTTTTCTCTTTTCATTTTTCACATTCCCAAACATGGGAGTGGGTCACCCCAGCAGAAGGATTAAAATCAGATAAAGGGACTACAATTGTTGTGGATGCGCAAGGAAATAGTTACATCACGGGATACTACAATGAAGAGGCTCAGTTTGGTCCGTTTGTAACTGGATTTTCTCATCCTAATAGTAAGGAAGTCTATGTAGCTAAAATAGATCCAAACGGAAATTATCTTTGGATGAAAAGAGGCGATAATTATTATGATGATCGGGGCTTAGGTCTTTGCCTGGATCCTATGGGATATATATATATTACAGGTACTTGCTGGGGAGGGTTGACTTTTGGTAGTTTAAATGTTTACAATTCAACTGCCTACACCGATCAAATTTATGTAATAAAACTCGATAATAACGGCAATGAAATCTGGATGAAAAATGCTGGAGTTGATTCGGGTGGCTCTCCTTATAACGACGATCACGGGCAAGATTTGGTCGCTGATTCATCGGGTAATGTTTATGTTACTGGCTTTCTTTCGAATAATCGGTCTATACCTTTAAACGCTACATTTGACGCATTAAATATTCCTATGCTACCGCATGATTCATTGGCGTTTTTGGCTAAACTGGATAATAGCGGAAATTGGCAATGGGTCAAAACCTTTCCTGGAATTTACGGTTATCGTGATAATGCACTTGGTATAGATGACGAACAAAATGTTTACGTAACTGGCGGATTTGTTGGAACGAAAATCTTCGAAACAACGACACTTACTAGCAAAGGAAAAGAAGATATATATGTAATAAAATACGCCCCAAATGGAAACTTCCAATTCATTCTTCAAGCTGGAGATAGCTTAAAAGATAGAGGTGACAATATTGTTTATGGAAATGATGGTCATATGTATGTGACAGGAGAATTTAGGAATAAGGTTGCTTTTGGTAATGACACGATTAACAACAATGGAAGTCCTGGAGGAAAAGATATTTTCGTTGCGAAAATGACGAAATCAGGACAATGGGTTTGGGCCTCAAAAGCTGGATCGAACAAAGGACAAGATCGTGGAATTGGAATTACAGCCAACAAAAAAGGCAACATATTTGTCACAGGACAATTCAGCGGAAATGCGAAATTTGGATCTATTGATCTAGACGGAAATGGGGACAGTGTTCAAATTTTCGTCGCTGCCATTGATACATTAGGCAAGTGGCGTTGGGCCATTCAAGCTGGTTCACCTCATTTCGATAGAGGAGCAGATATCGATTGTGATACGAATTGCAATTTATACATAACGGGATACTACAACGAAACGATGGTCATGGGCTCTCTAACAACCACGGCAATCTCAGGTCACGATATCTTTACAGCAAAAATTAATGATGCTTGTTTTGGATATGATTCACCAGTTGATCCAAATCCAGATCCAACTGTAAGCATAGACACAAGTTCTGGATTTATCTTTACGGAAGCGAATGTATTTAGTCCAAATGATGACCAAGTGAACGATTTACTTTATCTCGTAAAAAATTTCAAAGGAACTGGTGAAGTACTAATAATTAATCGTTGGGGAAATGCGGTATATCAAACGAATGATGTGAATTTACCTTGGAATGGAAAAGACCAAAGAGGTTCAAGTGTAGTCGATGGAACCTATTTTTACACACTGAATTTGGTCTTTATAAATGGAACAGTTATGAAACGTCAAGGCTTCATAACTGTGGTGCGATAATTATCATCCATTCTATGTAACGAAAGTTGCAAACGCTAAACTTTATAAATTTTAACTTTACAATATTAACAATTGAACCAATGAACTTAAAAAACATTTTATTTTTCAATATTTTATTCGGCTTTTTATTCTTGTCAAGTTGTGTAAATGGACAATTTTCGGAAGTAAAAAACATGACTCAGTCTGAGTTTAAGAAAACCTATGACAAACGCAAACTAGCTCAAATTTTAGATGTTAGAACAGCTAAAGAAATTGCTGAAGGTAAAATAACTGGAGCAGCGGAGTTAGATTATTTTGATCCGGAGTTTAAGAAAAAAATTGAGGCAATGAATTTCGACAAAAGTAAACCTATGGTTGTTTATTGCGCAGCAGGAGGAAGATCTTCGAAAGCTACGAACATTCTTGTCGATCTTGGTTTTAAAGTCGTTTATAATTTGGAAGGTGGATACAGCGCTTACAAATAGGCTTATCCAATAGACAAGTATAAGGTATTTTTAGTTGAATGTCAAATACTCTATTTAACATAATATTAATTATAGGACAAACTTATAATTTTATTTATATACTTTCTGTACCGCACCTAGAGCATCTTTGAAGTATATCACTTCGCTTTAAACAACAAAACGAAATAACAACTTGCTAAGATTTTAACAAAGTCTATTATATTTTCACTAACTTGATCTCGCGTAATCTTTAAATATGTTCATGAACGAATCATTTCTTAATGATTTTCACAATTCTTATAAAGTTTACATTTTATTGATTATTAATTTAAACAAAAAATAATTTAAACAAAAAATTAAACTATGAAACGAAAAATTACTCTATCTCATTTTATGATGCTATTTAGTTTATTTCTGGGTGTCAACATTTCCTGGTCACAAACTGTTTACACATTCTCAGCTTGCGGCGGAACAGCTAGCGACGGCCCTACACAAGCACAAGTAAATAGCACTTATTTGAGCACGAATTTAGCCAGCAGTGTTACCGTTACAGGAGGAATACAATACTGGACTGTTCCCGTTACAGGAAATTACAAATTTTCCGCATTAGGCGCCCAAGGTGGTGGCGCTAATGGTGGCCTTGGTGCTTCTATTGAAGGTGAATTCACCCTAACGGCAGGTCAAATACTGAGAATTTTAATCGGCCAACAAGGAATTACTCAAACAGGTAACCCAAACTCTGTTGGCGGCGGTGGTGGCACATTTGTCGTGCTGAGTCCCGCTACAACAACTAGCAACATACTTGTTATTGCTGGTGGTGGTGGTGGTTCCGCTAGTAACATATACCCTACTCGCAATGCAAATATAGGTGCTTCAGGCAATAATGGAGTTGTTGATGTGGGTGTTAGTAACCCAAATGGTGTGGGCGGTATAAATGGAAATGGAGGAAATAAATCTGTAACCGGTTGTTCTTTGGATAGAGGTTCCGGCGGTGGCGGTTTCCTTACTAATGGAGGTAGTATTTGTCAATCTGTTGGTGTTGGTAATGGTGGTAACTCATTTTTAAATGGCGGTCAAGGTGGTACAGGTACAGGCCCTGGAGCAACAGGAGGATTTGGTGGCGGAGGTGCTACTTGGCAAACTGGATTTCGCGGCAGTGGCGGCGGCGGCGGTTCTTTCAATTCAGGAACTATGCAAAATAATTTAGCTGGTGTTAATTTAGGAAATGGTGTAGTAATTATCACATCTTTGGTTTCTGTGCCTAATGATGCTGGTATCTCAAGTATTCCTAGTTTCACACCATTATGTACAGGAACATATCCTTTACTTGCAATTGTAAATAACTTTGGAAATAATTTAATTTCAGGCGTAACCGTTGGTTGGTCAGTAAATGGAGCACTTCAGACTCCCTATACACTGTCTACTCCATTGGATACCGTTAACGGAGTTGGAGCAAATTCACAGACTGTAAATCTTGGTAACTTCTTACTTGACGGATCTACTGTCGTAAAAGTATGGACTTCATTACCCAATAATATTGTTGATACTGTTAATGGAAATGATACTACTACTGTAAGTTATCAACCTATGTATGTGGTTGCAACCTTAGCTAATGGAATAAATTGTAATGGTGGTTCAAATGGTGTAGCTCAGGCCACTGTCGTTAACAATACGGGCGGTGGAATGACATATTCTTGGTCAAACGGTGTAAATGGACAATATCTTATTGGTGTTCAAGCTGGAACTTACACATTAACAGGAACAAATGGGACCTGCACGGATACGGCGTCTTTAGTCATTACACAACCTTCAGCTGTGACATTTACCGATGTAACTACGGGAGTACAATGTAACGGTGACAGCACTGGAAGCTGTACATTAACTTTAAGCGGTGGGACACCTAACTATTCAGTATCTTGGGCAGCCGGAGGAACAGGTCTTACTAACACAGCTCTTTCGGGCGGAGTAAATAGCTTTACTATTTCAGATGCAAATGGCTGTGTCACTCCTGGCACAATAACGGTTACAGAACCTTCGACTTTAACTTTGACTTCAACGATAACACCAGAGTCATTGGGTAACGATGGAGCAATTGATTTATCAGTTTCTGGGGGAACGCCAACATATTCCTATTTATGGAGTAATGCTGCTACTAGTCAAGATTTAAGCGCACTAATAGCAGGAACATACGGAGTAACAGTTACTGATGCGAACGGTTGTACAACAACTCTGAGCAATGTTGTAAATTCTGTTGTTGGATTAGATGAAAAAAATAACCAATTTGGGTTTACTTTATCTCCAAACCCAAGCAGTGGTCAGTTTACTATAAAACTTTCGAATTTTGATACAAACAATTCTGTTCAAATATTTGATGTCCTAGGCAAGAAAATATTCGAGTCGAAAAACATAGGCCCTTCAACTAAGATAAATTTGAACGAAAGAAATGGAGTTTATTTAGTAAAAATAACCAATGGATCTAATTCTCATGTTGAGAGAATTGTAGTGAAGAACTAAAATTATCAATCAGTTTATTACAAAAAAGGCTTGCTTCAATTAATTGAAGCAAGCCTTTTTTGTAATATGTTTTCATTAACTAACCTAGCTTTTGTCTTTTGTGGTATGTTTTATCTCCCCTAGTCTTTGGTTTCTTATATTTTTTACCAATATTCTGCTTATAACTTCCACCAAGGTTGACTTTTTTGTTTTTGTCTTTCTTCTCGTGAAAACTTGCCCCCTTGTCTATATTTTTATCATTTCGACTCGGGTTTTTATCCAAATAATCGTCCGGTTGTTCCTCAGCGAGTAATCTATCTGCTATCTTCACATCCTTTGGAAATTCCAATTCTGGAATTTTATAATCCATCAATTCTTCGATAACATTTTTATAGTTCATTTCTCCCTCTGTAGAAAAAAGAATAGAACTCCCCTCCTCTTCTGCCCGACCCGTTCTACCTATTCGGTGCATATAGTTTTCTGGGAAAACGGGTGTGTCAAAATTAATTACATGTGTAATTTTATCCAAATCAAGTCCACGAGCTATAATATCCGTTGCTATCAGTATTCGATTATATCCTTTATCGAAATTTTCTATGGTTTGAAAACGAGTTGATTGAGCTTTATTTGAATGAATAACACCGCATTCACTCCCAAAATCCTCTTCCATCTCAGAAAATAACTTATCCGCTTTTCGTTTGCTAGAAGTAAATACTAAAACTTTTTGAAAAGTTGATTTATCAGACATTAAATGCCTCAACAAATTCACCTTGGTGTAAAAATTTTCAACATTATAACAGCTTTGTCTAATGTTGTCCAATGGCGTTCCACTAACAGCTATAGATATCTTTTCAGGAGCGACAAAAAAAGCATCGATCAAATCTTCAACTTCGTCTGTCATTGTTGCCGAAAACATTATGTTTTGACGTTTGTCATTCATCAATTCAAAAATGTTCATTAACTGAGGTCGGAATCCTAAGTCCAACATAACATCAACTTCATCTATGACTAATTTCTTTATGCTTTTCGTCGATATCGTTTGACTTAAAATTAAATCATATAATCTACCTGGTGTCGCAACAATTATATCCGCACCTTCTGCAACACGAATTCTTTGGGTATTTATATTTACTCCCCCAAAAATTGGCAAAATCCGAATATTCATGTATTTCGTTAATGCTTCCATTTCTTGAACAACTTGCATAACTAATTCTCTAGTTGGAACCAAAACAAGAACTCTCGGTTGAACTTGTTTAGAAAATTTTAAATCCTCCAAAATTGGTAACGCGTATGCCAACGTTTTACCTGTTCCAGTTTGAGCAATTCCTAAAATATCCTTTCCAGAAAGCACAATTTTAAAGGACTTTTCCTGTATAGCTGTTGGCGACTCATACCCTAAATCTAATAAGGCATTATTTAATTGTTTGCGTAAGTTGAAAATTTGAAATCCAGACATTATTGTTCTTTAATTTCCACAAAGGTAAGTTATCTTGTTCACTTGAAAACACACTCCTATAATATGAGCGTTTCATGCTTGATTTTAGTTGCTTAAAATACATTTCAAAAGAATGGTGGAAAATTCCTGTTGAAATTAAATGTTTAACTCATTTTTTAGCTTTTTTCCTTAAAACCTAGTTTTAGCTCAAAATATGTCATAATCCATTATTCTAGACACAATTGACTATTTAAAAAAAAGCCTAACTCTATAAATAGAATTAGGCTTTTTTTTAAATATATTTTCTTTTAGATTCTCTTCACTTTAACAGCATTCATTCCTTTTGGTCCGCGCTCTAATTCAAAAGTTACCTTATCATTTTCACGAATTTCCTCTAAAACTCCATTGACGTGGAAGAAATAACTTTCTTGAGACTGAAGATCCTTAATAAATCCGTATCCTTTTGATTCATTGTAATATGCAACTTTACCTTCAGTTGGCCCTTCTTCTTCTTCAGCTTCACGAGCCGGGACACCCAAAACGATTTCACTCGCGTCGATTTCTTTTTTCTTTGTAATGATTGGCGGAGTATCTACTATATTTCCATCCTCATCAAGATAAGCCATCATATTGTCAAGTCCACCTCCTGGAGAGTTTTCTTTTCTTTCCCCCTTTTTGAGCAATTTATCTTGACGCTTTTTTAAACGTTTCTTTTCTTTTTCTTTTTTACTGTATGTTTCTTGTGATTTACCCATTTATTTTTTTGATTAATATTAAAATATGTCTTTATTCACTTTCTCAATTAAGTTAATGGCAAAAGACAATTTTGTCAATACAAATCAATTAGAATATGAAATAAATACGAATGATTTAAAGTGCATCCATCGTATTTGAATACAAAGATACTACATTCTTTGCTTTTTTGGAAGGAATGAAGTGATTTGCTTTTGAATCTTATTTCATTCATCAGCAGACAGGCTATTGTCTTCAGGTTCTAATTGCTTTTCCCAATACTCGTTCAACCATGCAACAAACTTTCGAGAAGTATTGTTGAAATATCTTTTTGTACGATATCCTATTACCCATTTTACACCTTCAATAGCATTGGTTAAAAAAACTTCATCGGCACTCAATAAATTTTGCGGCAGAATATTACTCTCATATACTTTAACTCCATTTTGAAGCGCTAAGTTTATTATTTGCATTCGCATCGTACCGGCCAAACAACCGTCTTCCAATCCAGGAGTGTAAAGCACACCATTACTGACAACAAATAGATTTGAACTAGAACTTTCGATAATCCCCATGTTTTCATTGATTATCAGCATGTCATCAAGATTTTTATCTTTTGCTTGTATACCTGATAACACGTAAATTAATCCATTCTTTGTTTTAAAATTTGAAAGTTTATTTCTGGTTTTTCTAATATCCGTGAAGATATCCACTTCTACACCTTTGGAGTTCAATTCAAAGTCGTTTGAATTTATTGGTTTCACCTCAATAGAAAAAGTCGCTTCATTGTAATCTGGTATATAATTGCCACCAGCCATTCGATCGATTGAAAGCCTCACTCTTCCGCCTTTTTCAATTTTGGACAATTTCAGCAACTCTTCAATTTTTTCTTTAAAAAAGTCTTCGGTGAAATAATTAGGCAGCCTTATTTTTAAAACCACAGCACCTTCTTGCAAGCGCTTAAAGTGGTTTTCAAGATTAATTAATTTACCATTGAAGACACGAATAGATTCAAACAAACCGTCTCCGTATAGATAGGATCTATTACTTGAACTGATTCCATTTACAGAAGACTCAAGTACTTCTCCGTTAATATTTTGATAAAGATTTGACATGAATTTAGGAAATGAATTGTTGAACGAAATTCGAGAGTTTCCCAAAATTAATGAATAAAACGTAAACAATACCTAAAATTGCACCTCCAATATGTGCATCATGAGCGATTCCTGTGTTTCCTCGCTTATCCATCCAGATTTCATAGGCCAAATAAAAGATGCCAAACCAATATGCTTTGAACGGTATTGGCACAAAAATGAATTGTAGCTCCATTTCAGGCCGCCATAAAATTGCAGCAAATACGATGGCGGAAACTGCTCCTGAAGCTCCCAAAGATCTGTAGGCTGGGTTTTTATGATTTCTAATATAGGGAATTAACGTTGCAAATAAACCTCCCAAAAGGTAAATGGTTAAAATATGGAGCTCTCCTTTAAGTCTCCCGTATTCATGGATTAATTCCGTTTCAAGCATACCGCCTAATGCATATAACGAGAACATATTAAAAAATAAATGTGCTACATCTGCGTGAATCCATAGATGGGTGAAAATTCGGTATCCTTGATTATTGTGTTTTACCAGATAAGGTGAATACATCATTCTTTCTTTCAAGTTTCCATTCTGCATGGCTTGCATAGAAATTAGGACTGTGACTATTAAAACTAAGGTAAGAACATTTATTCCCATATTACTAGTTGTTTTGAAAAGCTAAAAATAAAGAATATTCTACTTGTGAGTGGATTATTAAATTCAGAATGTGCTGCCAACATCTTCAATAAACAAAAGCATACAAATCATTTTAAAATTAATACTTTTGTTAAAAACAATTTTTATGTCGATAATCATTTCCCCCTCAATTTTATCATGTGATTTTGCAAACGTCCAACGCGATGTAGAAATGATAAATTCTTCTGATGCGGATTGGTTTCATGTGGACGTCATGGACGGTGTTTTTGTTCCAAACATCAGCTTTGGGTTTCCTGTTATTTCTGCTGTAAAACGTCATGCGAAAAAACCATTGGATGTTCATTTGATGATTGCGAATCCAGACGCTTATGTGGAAGAATTTAAGAAAGCTGGAGCAGATATGTTAACCGTTCATTACGAAGCATGCACGCACCTCCACAGAACAATTCAAAATATAAAATCACACGGCATGATGGCTGGGGTTGCTCTTAATCCGCATACTTCAATTGAATTGCTTGATGATATTATTGAAGATTTGGACTTAGTTCTGATTATGTCCGTAAACCCAGGATTTGGCGGCCAAAAGTTCATTAAAAATACCATTTACAAAGTTGAACAATTGGCCAACTTAATTCACAAAAAAGGCTCACGCGCTAAAATTGAAGTAGATGGTGGGGTAAACTTAGAAACGGGCGCTTTATTGGTTAAAGCTGGTGCTGACGCATTAGTCGCTGGTAATTTCATATTTAATGCAAAAAATCCTAAACAAGCTATCTCAGACTTGAAAAATTTATGAAAACTAGACTGTTGTGAACACAACAACTACCCTAACTCTACGTTATTCAAAAACAAATCATCAAGAATTTTTCTTGATTTCTAGTGAAATTTTTGCCTATTTTAATGCGTTCAGATACACAAACTCTCCAATATGAACAGCTACATTAAATTAATCATTTTCTTTCTTTTCACCAGTTTGATAGCTCACTCGCAGTCAGACACATCCATGGTTCAAAAGGAAACTGATTTAGTGGAATTGCTAGATTCATTAAGAAAAGCCGAGAACAATCAAGAAAAAGAAGAAAGAAATTTACTCTTCAAAGAAAAACTTTCAGAAACTTTAGATTACGAACAAGCCCTCAATTACCCTTTTACAAAATTAAAAACGGTTGGTATAATTAAAAGCTCCGATAATCTAGTGCGCATTTTCAATTGGAATGTAGAACAAGATGATTTTACACAAAAATATTATTGTTATATAATCAGATTTGATGAACGTAAAAAAGAATTTCAAAAAATAGAACTTCAAGAATCCAACGATATTATGGCTATAAAACCAATGGAAGTCTTGGATTCAAAATCGTGGTATGGAGCATTGTATTATCAAATCATACCATTTGAAAAAGGAAACAGAGATATCTATGTTCTGCTAGGTTGGGACGGAAATAGCGCGAATTCAAACATGAAATTAATTGATGCTTTGTCCTTTTCTGGTAATAAAGCCAAACTTGGTAGTCCTGTTTTTAAAGTTGGCAACCAAACCTTTAAGAGAGTGTTTTATGAATACTCAAAAAAAAGTACGATGTCATTACGATATGATGAAAAATACGAGCGTATATTGATGGATCATTTATCTCCTGAAAGTCCAGGATTAGCAGGTTTCTATGCGTACTATGTTCCTGACATGTCGTATGATGCATTTGAATTAAAATCTGGAAAATGGGTGCTCAACGAAGATGTTGTCGCAGTTAATTCCAAAACAACGGAAAAATTGATAATAAAAGCTCCTGATGATGAGGGAAACCTCAATACAGTCAAATTAAAAAACAAGTGGATAGATCCAACTGATTCTGGCTCACCTACAGGAGGAAATGGACATTCATCCGCTTTACCTGAAGGGCGTGAAAAAACGGATGAGAAAGTCAAAAAGTCAAAAACACCTAAAGTCAAAAAGTCTAAAGACAAGCGAGATCCGAGTAATCAATATCCGTACAGTGATTTAAAAAAAATGAAGAAAAAAAGAAGAAAATGGTAAAATCAATAGTTCAATGTTAACTTCTTTTTTGTGGGTTCGTAACAATTTGAAAGCCTTTTCTTATATTTGATAAAACAATTTGGATAGCTATGAGTAAGAATTTATATATTGTATTACATGATTTCACCGATATTGGCGACGCTGCCTTAGATTATGCATTGCATATTGCTAATCACTTACATATCGATATAAAATTAATGCATGTCGTTAACGACTCTGCCAAAGAAATTCAAGCTACTTCGAAGTTAATGGAAATCATAACTAAGAAAAAGTTGCCAGAAGGAATAACCCTTTCACCCATGGTAAAAGTTGGTAATTTCATTGAAGATGTAGGCGGCTTCGCTAAACAAGATCATGCTCAACTTATAATAATGGGGACACACGGAGCTTTAGGCTTACAAAAGTTATTCGGATCTCATGCAATTAAAATGATTCGGCATTCTGACGTGCCATTTTTAGTAGTTCAAAAAGGAACTCCACTTATAGACATTAAAAATATCATTGTCCCAGTAGATTTAACAAAAGAATCATTGCAAATTATGAATATCGCTGGAGATATGGCGGCTATATTTAACGGAACCGTTCATGTCCTTTATGAAGCACAAGGCGATGAACGGTTATCAATGACAATGAAAACCAGAATTCATATTGTGAAAAACAATTATGAAGAAAGGAATGTGAAGGCAGAATTTGTAAAACTTGAAGCAAAAGGTTCATACATCAAGAAAATTGAAGCTTATGCGCATGAAATGGAAGCCGAATTGATCGCCTTTTCTTATCATGCTGAAAGTATTCTACCTCAATTTGAAACCTTCGGTCAATCACTTATTACCAATAGTTTAAATTTACCTTGTATGGTTGTCAACTCTAAATTGGCATCCGCACTTTATTTCTAATTCATGATTCTAGGCGATTACAACAACCTTCCCATTTTACGATTTACCAGTGTTGGCGTTTACCTCGGGGATGATGATGGTGACGTATTATTACCACAAAAACTAGTTAAAGACGATTGGGAAGAGGGAACTGTTGTGTCCGTTTTCCTCTATAGAGATTCTGAAGATCGCTTGATAGCAACTACACTACATCCAAGAGTGACTGTTGACAGATTTGGTTACCTAAAAGTAAATCAAGTAAATAACTTTGGTGCTTTTTTAGATTGGGGAATTGAAAAAGATTTGATGGTCCCTTATCGTGAACAACGATACAAGCTAGTTGAAGGTGAAGAAGTATTAGTTTATCTTTATCTAGATGAGTTTACAGATCGCCTCGTTGCAACCACTAAGTTTAAAAAGTTTTATTCAACCGAAACGAGTGATGTTGTATTAAACGCGCCTGTAGATATTATTATTGACGATGAAACGGACCTAGGTATAAAAGTAATCGTTGATGATCGTTTTGCCGGGTTAATCTATCATCAAGACTACAATAAAAGACTGTTAAAGGGTGAAATAACAACCGGTTACGTATACAATATTCGTGAAGATGGTAAACTTGACGTTCGACTTGAACCAGAAGGCTACGGTAAAATAGAACCACTTTCCGAAGAATTGTTTGCTCTTATTCAAAAAAGAGGTGGGATTCTTCATTTACATGATAAAAGTTCCCCTGAAGAAATAAAACGTCAAGTTGGAATGAGTAAGAAGAATTTCAAAAAAGCTCTCGGTAATCTGTACAAACAGAAATGGGTGGAAATTGAAAAGGATGCTGTTCGGTCACTGAAATCAATAAACTAACTATTTGTTTTTTAGGTACGATTCTTGAAATGTTTCTTTTTAAAAGAATTATTTTGTTCAAAAAATCTAATCTATTTCTATCGTTATCCGTTAATGTTGCCTTTTTAACTTTAACTAATTTGTTTTTTGCACAAGAGAATACCCGCAAAAATTTCGGGGTTAAATTAGGAGTCATAGCAAATTTCGGGTCACACGTCAATCAAATTGGATTGCGATTAGATACATATGTCAATCATGGATTCGTTCAAGTTAATCTTGGAAATTCTAGCACCTTTTCATTTGCAAACTTAGCACAACGAAAAAAACTTTTTGAAAACAGGTTTTCAGTCGGTGTCTTGTTCCTTGGAGGAAAACAAAATATGGAAATGGATTTTATTTGGGATGGCTTGAGACACCAAACCAATTACCAAAATGCTGTCGGCTATAATTATCTGTGGTACAGAGATAATTTGGGATCGAGTCAAAATTCGGGCGGATGGACCGGTCAAGTTTCCAATTTTCAATTGTTTTTTGAAAACGATATTTTTGCCGGAACTGGTAAAGACAAATTTAGGACAGGACATTTAATGCTTGGATACCGTCATCGCGATTTTAATTTTCAATTGGGCACAAAAATTTGGACTGGAGAAACTCGAGGTTCAGATTGGCAAAAAATTCAACTAAACAAATGTCCAAGTGGCTACCGAATACTAGAAGATTTGCCTTATGGTAAAACTAGCCATGGAATTATTTACGGCGGAATATCCTATCATTTACCTCATGGAAATTATCTAAATGGTCAGATAGGCATGGATTCAGAGCAAGTAAGACATATTTTTCAAAACCGACTTTCTCATGATATGATATTGTTTCCAAAACAAATTGAAAGAAAAACTCCCCATTACCCCAGATTGGATGAAAACGGCTGTCCCGTTTTTGAAAAAGAGTCAATTAGAAACAACAAATTATACCTGCAATTCGGAATAAATAGCATTTGGTCGTACTAATTTTATTAAATATATAGAAGGAATAGTCCTTAAGTCAAGCAAAAGTATAACTTTGCATCCCGTAGTTACAATTTTAAATCGGTATGTCAAATTCCACAAAATACATCTTTGTAACAGGGGGTGTAACTTCATCATTAGGCAAGGGAATAATTTCCGCCTCACTAGCAACATTATTGCAGTCAAGAGGTTATTCGGTGACCATTCAAAAACTTGATCCTTATATCAATATCGACCCAGGAACATTAAATCCATATGAACATGGGGAATGTTTTGTGACCGATGATGGAGCAGAAACTGATTTGGATTTGGGTCATTATGAGCGTTTTTTGAATGTTCCAACATCTCAAGCCAATAACGTTACAACAGGTAAAATTTACCAAGCCGTTATTGAAAAAGAAAGAAAAGGCGAATTTCTTGGAAAAACAGTCCAAGTAATTCCTCATATCACAGATGAAATCAAGGAAAGAATCCAAATACTTGGAAAAAAAGGCACTTTTGATATCGTTATTACAGAAATTGGAGGAACGGTAGGTGATATCGAATCTTTACCTTACGTAGAAGCTGTTCGGCAAATGATGTGGGAGTTTGATAACGATTGTATTGTCATTCACCTTACACTAATCCCCTACTTGTCTGCGGCTGGAGAACTAAAGACTAAACCAACTCAACATTCTGTAAAACAACTATTGGAGCTAGGCGTACAACCTGATATCCTTTGTTGCAGAACTGAGCATCCATTAAATTTAGATCTACGTAAAAAAATTGCGAAATTCTGTAACGTTAGCATGAATGCCGTAATAGAATCTATAGATGCAAAAACCATTTATGAAGTTCCTTTCTTAATGCAAGATGAAGAACTGGATAAGGTAGTGCTTGAAAAATTAGGATTACCTACGAAGTCTAAAGCTAACATGGACAAATGGAAACAATTCCTTGATCGTATTGACAACCCTAAAACAACTGTTAATATTGGTTTGGTTGGCAAATATGTTGAATTGAAAGACTCGTACAAATCAATTTCAGAATCATTTATACATGCCGGAGCTGAAAATGAGTGTCAAGTAAATGTAGTTTGGCTTCACTCTGAAAAATTGAACAGCACGAACCTTGCTGAAAAATTAGCTGGTTTGGATGGTATACTCGTTGCTCCAGGATTTGGTTCAAGAGGAATTGCTGGGAAAATTGAAGCTGTGCGATATGCACGAGAAAACAATATTCCATTTTTTGGGATTTGTTTAGGAATGCAGTGCGCGGTAATTGAATTTGCTCGTCACGTACTTGGCCATGAAGAAGCACACACAACTGAAATTTCAGAAGACTGTCCACATCCTGTGATCAGTATGATGGAAGAACAAAAAACAATCTCCAACATGGGTGGGACTATGCGTTTAGGTGCCTACAAATGTCAATTGAAACCTGGCTCAAAAGCTGCAAAAGCATACAATACTGATAAAATTTCCGAACGTCATCGACACAGATATGAATTTAACAATGATTATTTGAAGGAGTTTGAAGCTGCTGGAATGGTTGCAACAGGTAAGAATCCAGAATCTGGTTTAGTAGAGATTATTGAACTACCTGAACACCCATGGTTTGTAGGAGCACAATTCCACCCGGAATACAAGAGTACCGTGGCAAATCCACATCCACTTTTCGTTGCTTTTATAGAAGCGGCAATTAAAAACAAGAAAATTAATAATTAGAAATGGATAAAAATACAATCGTTGGATTGGTTTTAATTGGTGTGATATTAAGTGTCTTCACTATTTTCAATCAACCGAGTGCAGAAGAACTAAAAGAAAAACAACGTCTTGAGCAAGAAAAAGCAAAAGCCGACAGTAATCTAGAGGCTGATAATAATGTAGCGAGAGGAGTAGAAAAAGATACTACTATCAAAGTAGAAACCGCTACAGCGCACATTGTAGAAAAAGATGTTCCAGCTGCAAAAAGCCAAATTATTAGTTTAGAAAACAACAAATTGATCATTGATTTTGATACAAAAGGTGGTAAAATAGCATCTGTTCGATTAAAGGAGTATCAAACATATTACAATTACGATAAAAACTCAAAAACTCAAAAACATACGCCATTATTACTTTTTGATAAAGGTGATGCTTCAAATGCTTTAGTTTTTAAAATAGCTGGTAAACAGATTAATACCGATGATTTGGTTTTTGTGGTTGACAAAAATACGTCGAATAGTATTCGATTCACATATGAGCCGGCTAAAGGTAAATCGATTGTTTTTGAATATACTTTACCCAAAGATAATTACAATATTTCGTATGGAATTAGCCTAAAAGGGATGAAAAATGATATTCAAAATAAGAATGTCAATTTGGAATGGAAAACTGCTTTCAAAAAAACAGAACGATTGTTTAGTGAGCAAAGAAGAATTTCAACCATTTGTTTCCAAAATAAAAAAGACGGTTTTGATTATCTAAGCGAAATGAGCGATGATGAAGAAACTACTGAAGATGACATAAACTGGGTAGCCTACAAACAAAGCTACTTCTCCTCTATTTTGAAACCTAGTTCATCCTTCAGGTCTAGTGGAAGTAAAATGGAAGTTGTAACTTATAAGGAAAGTGAAAAGAAAAACAACACGCACTTAAAAGATTTCAATTCAACTTTGGTTTTGGATTTACAAGCCAGTGACGATGCAACAATGAATTTTAATTGGTTTTTTGGACCAAATGATTATGAAGTATTAAAATCTTATGGTGAAGGTTACGATGATATTTTAAATTACGGTTGGGGACTATTCCGTTGGATAAACATTTACGCGGTTCAACCTCTTTTTAATTTCTTATTGGAAATGGGACTTGCCATTGGTATTGCAATTTTATTGCTCACCATGATTTTGAAATTGGTTTTAATGCCAATTCAATGGAAAATGTACGTTTCTTCTGCAAAAATGAAAATATTGAAACCAGAAATTGATGAATTAAACGCTAAGTACTCAGAAAAAGCGGATGCCATGAAAAAGCAAACGGAAATGATGGGATTATACAGAGAATCTGGAGCTAGCCCTTTGGCGGGTTGTCTTCCGATGCTGATTCAAATGCCAATTTTATTAGCCGTCTTCCGATTCTTCCCAACAGCTTTTGAATTGCGACAAAAAAGTTTCCTTTGGGCAGACGATTTATCTTCTTATGACTCAATTTATAATTTCGGAACCTATATTTGGCCGTATGGTGATCACGTTTCATTATTTACTTTGTTGATGGCTGGCACTACGCTTATCTACACTTATGTGAATAGTGGGCAGATGCAAACGCCACAGCAACCGGGAATGCCTAACATGAAAGTTATCATGTATATATTCCCATTCATGATGATATTCTTTTTTAATAATTACGCTTCAGGGTTAAGTTACTATTATTTCATCTCGACTTTATTCTCTATTTTGATTATGCTTGCTATCAAGAAATTCTTTGTCGACGAGGCAAAATTGAAAGCGAAAATGCAAGCAAAAAAGGCAACAGTCACTTCAAAAGGTCCAAAGCCAAAATCAAAATTCCAAGAACGATTGGAAGCGATGCAGAAGGCACAACAAGAAAAAATGAAAAAGAAATAATAAATAGGTATCGGAAACGACACCTATTTTCTTTGACAGTATTTTTCTTTCTCTCTATATTGTTTATTTTAGCTAAAATTTTCAACTATGAAATTTCTCCTGTTTATAGGTTTCAGTTTGTTGTCTTCTTTATCACTCCAAGCACATGAATATTTCTTTAGTTTTGCCGAATTGGCTTACAACAGTAATGAAGAAAAACTAGAGGGCACGTTGATGTTGTCAACCCATGATTTAGAAGAATGGTTTCTGACGAAGAATTTGGCGGTGAATGAATTAGAAGACCACATTAACGATACCAAGTTAATTCAACAAATGTCAGTTATTCTATTTTCTGAATTGAGGGTAAAGAATAACGGACAAAATATTAAATTCGAAGTAATTGGCTACGAAGTGCTTCCAAATGGCATGACTAATTTCTATTTCCATTCGGAAAAAATAGCAAGACCTAAGATTCTCGATATCACATTTGACATGATGATGAGTGAAATACCTGAGCAGCAAAATAAAATTACCTATTTAGACAACGAGAAAAGCTTCACAGCTATTTTTACTACAACAAAAAAACAATCTTCGATAATTATAGAATGAAAAAAATAATCTTCTTTTTCCTT
>Ga0105052_10000727_pt1 | contig 45393 bp, 32 predicted proteins | sample FRY03_FD_78094 | JGI IMG/M metagenome (GOLD analysis project Ga0105052, IMG submission 78094) | Freshwater microbial communities from Lake Fryxell liftoff mats and glacier meltwater in Antarctica - FRY-03 | ecosystem: Environmental > Aquatic > Freshwater > Ice > Glacier meltwater ... | reverse complement strand
TCGGAATTGATTCTGAGTGATAGAATGACTGAAATTCTAAATGAATTACGCGAAAAATTTGATGTAATTATTATAGATACTCCGCCTGTTGGTCTTGTTACTGATGGTATTTCGATCATTCAACAAGCCGATTATCCGATTTATGTTTTTAGAGCTGACTATTCTAAAAAACAATTCGTTCAAAGTCTCGACCGCTTAAAGAATGAAAACAAGATCAATAAGATTACGGCAGTTTTAAATGGAGTAGATATCGATAGAAATAAATACGCTTATCGGTATGGTTATGGTCGTGGCTATGGATATGGCTACGGTTATGGATATGGTTATAATTCAGGGTATTACGACGATAAAAAACCCAAAAGAAGGAAGTGGTTTTTCTTTTGAATAAATTGTTAACATGGCGCTAATAGAAGAATTTGATAAATCAGGAAACTGGCTTTTTAAAAAAAGAAGTTTTGTTCCGGTTGTATTATATGTGTTTGCGGCAGTCCTGATTTGGTTCGGAATGGATCAAGATATGGATTATACTAATCGTAAATGGTCATTTGTATGTATTGGAGTTTCCATGTATGGACAATTAGTGCGCGCGATCACTATTGGATTTACCCCACGAAATACTTCAGGAAGAAATACCGGAGCTGGTCAAGTTGCTTCTGAACTCAACACTAAAGGCATTTATTCTACAGTTCGACATCCCCTTTATTTTGGTAATTTCTTTATGTGGATGGGACTAGTTTTGTATGTGGGCAACTGGTGGTTTAGCATTGTTGCTGTGCTATTGTTCTGGCTCTATTATGAGCGCATCATGTTTGCAGAAGAGTTCTTTTTAAGATCCAAATTCGGACAGATTTATTTGAATTGGTCTGCCAAAACTCCAGCATTTGTCCCTAGAATTCGCAATTGGGTTTCCTCAGAAATGGACTTTTCATTGCGCAATGTGTTGAAACGAGAGTACAGTGGGTTTTTCGCTGTATTCCTGTCTTTCGCACTTATTAATACCATGAAAAATTATATGGTTTTTAAAAGTTTAGACACGGCTTTTCTTCTCGATCCTTTTTGGATGTATTTACTGGCAGGAAGCGCCATTGTTTTCATCTTACTCAGATCATTAAAGAAGTACAGCAGAGTGTTGCATGTGGAAGGGAGATAATGGTTTTTTATGCTGAATTGAATGATGATTGGCTCTTTTATGTTTCCATAGAATAGGTGAAAATAGTCGACCATAAAATTATTTCTTGTAATTTCTAGGTGTAGTTGGACGTTGGGTTATTTAGTGGTCGGGAAATTTAAGACACAGGCCTTTTGAAGGCAAATTCTTAAATTTCACCACATGAAAGGTACACGTAGAAAATTTACAATCGCTTTTAAGACAGATGTGGTTCTTGATGAACTGAAAGAGCGGTTTACAACTGCTCAATTGGCAGAGAAATACGAACTCCATCCCAATCAAATATCTTCTCGGAAATTGAGTTTTTGGCTAATGCTAAATCAGTTTTAGATTCCGAAAATATTGATTCGGGTAAAGCGCAAGATGATCTCAAGAGGCGCGAAGAAGAGATGTTAGCAGAAATTGGCAGGCTTAACATGCAAGTAAATTGGTTAAAAAAGAATTGCCGTGATAAAGTGTGTTGCGGTCGTATTAGGGCTTCCGCTAACGATTACGCTAAAAAGCATTGCCATCCCGCAGGTTGGTTATTATTTTTTAGCGAGTGTTGGTGGTAGATTTTAATCATTTTAGTATTGTTACATAACCATTTGAACTATTTTTCATTCCGTTAATATCAATATAATTAACAATCCAAAAGTATGTTTCGGCGCTAACATCTTGGCCTTTCCAATCAATTAAAAGATTGTTGGTTTCATACATTTTATTACCCCATCTATTGTAAATAATAGTATTCATGGAGAGAATTTATTTACTAATTATTGGAACGAATAAATCATTTACACAATGGTATTTTGGTAAATGGTTATTTTCTGGTCAGACGGCAGGGGCGTAATTTCAAATAGATTGGGATTCAAGTACCACAATCCATCATAAGCCATTGATAGATGGTAAATCATTTTGGTGCGTAATGCTATTTCTATGTGTTCTATTGCATCAAAAAGTATCAAACGCAAGTGTCTGTCAAAAGTATATCGGTCTAGTATGTCTTCAAAGTAAGTATTGGGTTTTAAGGTGTGAAGTGTATAGTCGGCTTGCATATCCCACCAATATCCTTTGAGGCGATAATAGCTGATGTCTTCTAAAAAGTGGTGTACAGATGGCTCATCATTGAAGAGCATTCCTCGTTGTTTGAGCAATGCAATTAGGTCTGCTATGGAGTGTGGAACTCTATTTACCATAGCTATAAAAAAAGAATGACCCGCTAGCAGATCTTACGGTATGCTGAACGGGTACTGTTGGAGTGAAGGTATAACTACTTTTGAATTCTATAAACTTTTTCAAATTGTTTTTCTATCTACCTTGATATAAATTGCTTAACTAACAAAACAACTTACTTAACGATTCCTTTTTAAAGGTTCGGGGTTTTCCCAATTGTCATATAGCTTGTAAATCAGTCTATTGTTAGTGTTTTCATAGATAAGGAAATTTTATTTTTTTGTCATTTTGTCGAACTGTTGTCTTCTTACAATTGGCTAACGCCAGTCTGTATATCCCCCCTTTTACCCCAATTTATTCAAATATCCCGAAGCCCGGAACAGGGTATTGCGAAATAATATATTCCGTTGAAATTTAAACAATACCGTTCTGGAAATTTGAAGCGATTGTAATAAACTTGAAATTGATCGTTTTATGTCGGTTGCCATCACTTTTAGGTAATTCCAAACTCCTCCCAACCCACCATATTCAAGATTCTTTTGTGGTTGTTAGCTATAATCATAAATCCTACATCCGAAGCTGCCCGGTGTTTGAACTTTTTGCTGAGGATGATATGGAAAGACTGGAAAATCCCGATTTGATTGCATGATGAGTCTAAAATAGATTTACACATCCTAAAATGACTAAGAGAGTTGCAATTCCAAAGCAGAAACCAGCGGACAATTCAGGATGTAGCAAACCAATTAAATCCGAAATTCAGAGCTTGGATTAAATACTGTGGAAAGATCAATTCTCGAAGTTTAAAAACCTGTATTCTATCACCTCCACCATCGTATTTTAACTTGGATATTGAAGAAATGCAAAAACTTCAAAGGCAGCAAGGTAAATGCCATTGCTAGCTAAGGGCGATCGAAAACTCATATCCAAATTTAATTTATCATTACCGTATTTTTACGTTTGTTTTTGTGCTAGGATATAGATTGCCGAGAGCTTATTATTACGCAAAAAAAAGCCTATCAAATTGAATTGACAGGCTTTTCTTAAACAGGCGCTAGGCCTGGGTATTTTAATGATTATACGTCGATCTTGGCGTATTTTGCATTCTTCTCAATGAATTCGCGACGAGGCGGAACCTCATCACCCATGAGCATGGAGAATATGTGATCACATTCTGCGGCATTCTCGATGGTTACACGACGTAAAGTGCGGAACTCAGGATTCATGGTGGTATCCCAAAGTTGTTCGGCATTCATCTCTCCAAGACCCTTGTAGCGTTGAACACCAACACTTGATTCACTTCCTGCACCACGCAATTCTAATATTACGCGATCGCGGTCATCTTCATTCCAGGCATACACCTGACGTGCGCCTTTTTTAACCAGATAGAGTGGGGGAGTAGCAATATAAATATAGCCGTGCTCAATCAACTCTTTCATGTGGCGGAAGAAGAAAGTAAGAATCAATGTTTCAATGTGACTGCCATCCACGTCGGCATCACACATAATAACGATCTTATGATATCGAAGTTTTGCAATATTAAGTGCTTTCGAATCTTCTTCAGTTCCAATGGACACCCCTAAAGCGGTGTACATATTTTTGATCTCCTCATTTTCGAAAATCTTATGCTGCATGGCTTTTTCTACGTTCAGAATTTTACCACGAAGCGGAAGAATAGCCTGAAAATTTCGATCACGTCCTTGCTTAGCCGTACCACCTGCAGAATCTCCCTCAACGAAGAATAATTCACACAAAGCAGGATCTTTTTCAGAACAGTCGGCAAGTTTACCCGGTAAGCCACTTCCGCCCATCACCGTTTTGCGCTGAACCATTTCCCTGGCCTTTTTTGCAGCCATCCTAGCCTGTGCAGCGAGAATAACTTTACTTACAATTTGCCTGGCATCCGCAGGGTTTTCTTCCAGATAGTATGCAAGCATATCACTTACTGCCTGACTAACCGCTGCTGTTACTTCACGATTACCTAGTTTGGTTTTAGTCTGTCCTTCGAATTGTGGCTCTGCCACTTTAACAGAGATTACCGCCGTGAGACCTTCTCTAAAGTCATCTCCTGCAATCTCGAATTTCAGCTTATCAAGCATGCCTGAGTTCTTGGCGTAATCTTTCAGGGTTTTGGTTAAGCCCATTCTAAAGCCAGAAAGATGGGTTCCGCCTTCGTGAGTATTGATATTGTTCACATAGGAGTACGTATTCTCATTGAAAGAGGTATTGTAAACCATAGCTACTTCAACGGGAATGCCTGATCTTTCACCTTCAATATGAATTATTTTGGACATCAGACTTTCGCGGGTTTCATCCAAATACTCTACAAATTCGATCAATCCTCGTGTTGATTCATAATAGTTGCTAATCAAATTACCTTCTTCGTCGGTATTGCGCTCATCGGTGATGGTGATTTTCAATCCTTTATTAAGGAATGATAATTCGCGCATGCGCACAGCAAGTGTCTCATAGCTGTAAAGAGTAGTTTCAAAAATGGAATCATCCGGCTTGAAAGTCACGGTTGTTCCGCGTTTTGAACTTTCGCCTACTTCTTTTACATCGTATAGCGCTTTGCCCTTACTGTATTCCTGAACCCAGATTTTGCCATCGCGCTGGATTTCAGCTTTGAGGTGAATCGAAAGTGCGTTCACACATGACACCCCAACACCATGAAGTCCACCAGAGACTTTATAAGAATCTTTGTCAAATTTACCACCGGCTCCAATCTTGGTCATTACCACTTCCAAGGCAGATTTCCCTTCCTTTTTGTGCATGTCCACCGGAATACCCCGGCCATTATCCGAAACGGTAACCGAATTGTCCGTATGTATAATCACATTGATAGTATCACAGTGACCGGCCATGGCCTCGTCAATAGAGTTATCTACAACCTCATAAACAAGGTGGTGTAAACCCCTGACTCCTACGTCTCCGATATACATGGATGGACGCATCCTAACGTGCTCCATTCCCTCCAGTGCCTGAATACTATCAGCACTATAGCTTTGCGATTTTTTTTGTTGATCCTCTGTCATTTCCACATCATTCGTATAGATGTGCAAATATAGCTATTGTTTGGGCCCAGTTTACCCAATATTGACGCGGGAAAGCGGCAATTTTCAACACTGTATCAACATTCCGCCCTGTAAAGGCTAATTCTTGCTTAAAACGCGAAGGTTACCCCCATCATGGCGTTAAAGCGCTGAACATTGTAGTTATTCCACACTACATACTTGGCTGCCAAGAAGTTATTTAATCGGGCATACATTGATAAACGCTTGTTGTATCGATATTCTAACTCCAAATTCATATCAAGAAAGCCTTTCAACTCTCTTATATAAGATCCATTGTCCTGTGCGATGCCATTTTCAACATTGCCATAACTCAAAGCTTTACGTTTGCCCATTTGGTATATTTCTGCCCTGGCCAAAAGCTTGTTTTTCAGATTGTAAACACCCCCGGCGCTAATTTTAATTCCAGGTTGATGCCATGCTTCTTTCTGTTTATCAGTGGTGTAAATATTGTACTCCCCACGACCAAAAAACTTGATTTTTTCACCCGCATCAAAAGATAATTCTCCGCTGAAATTGAGTATGTTCAAATCGTCGTAAACTACTTTGAACTGATTAGTTGAACTAACAGTAGTGTCATTCACAAAATAGGCGAAATTCTCATAATTCGTGTTGGTTACACGAGCGTTAAAAGAGACGTCTGAACTAATCCTTCCTCGCAATCCCCCATATAAATTCAATCGCTCATTTCTATTCCTCAGGTTCGGAGAAGTTATAATAAACGGATTTTCAGTACTCAAATCGCGGTAACTCTGACGTTCTACGCTTCCTTTAACCCCTGCATAAGGCACAAGAATGTTATTAAACAGTCCGTAATTGGCCTCTGCAATTGGATAGAAGTGGAATGCATCATTGCTATTGCCATCGATCATTATTCCCATCCCTACACTTATATGCAGATTTCCACGCTGAGTGCTGGCTTTGGGCACTAATTTCAAAATCATCCCCTCTTTATCCCGATTTACAGAATCGGCCTGATCGAAATAATCGAAAACATTGTAGTTAAATCCCATGTCCAAACTGAACAATTCTGTATCCACATATTTTCTCAAATTACCAGTCAAGTCCAAATTGTTCTCTTTGCCATCTTTGATGTCGCTGTAATTGTAAAAATTGACCGCTCCGTCGTAATTAATTTTAGTAGAATCTCTAAAATAGCTGTTGAGCGACACACCACCGTCAAATGCGTTAAATCGCTGTTTGATATTGTCAATATTTACCTCCGGATAAAGCTTAGGCGAAAATCCGTAGTAATTAATAACATTCCTTTGCCAATCGAAATTGGCAGATAGACTGTGCTTCGGAAGGAATTTCTTCAACCAGAAATTGAATTCGTTATCAGAAAACCCATCAGGAATACTGTCTTCTGCTGCTACATGACCAGAACTTGATAAATGTCGATAACGCACACCAAAGGTTCCTTTTCTTGATCGACCATCGGTAAAGCTAGCATCAAGAAATGGCGTTGTGTATAATCCAAACCCGGTTCTAATATAGCCACGGTATAATTTAGCAATCTTTTCCTCAAGATTGATTTTTGCGGCGGGAATAGGCTTTACCTCAAAAGTAGCATTGAGTTTATTCGGAATCAATTTGTATTGAATAGGAGGAATTTCACTGATTGATTCTCTGATTTTTGGATTATCAGAAATCTTATTGGCATCCCTCAGGAAAAGCTCAAGGTCGCCAACAAAAGTCACTTCTTTGTTTATGTTATCAGGGCTTTCATCACCCTGTGTAAAACCAAATACCGGAATCATTGCCATAATGGCTATCAATACCGGATTTGCGATAAATTTTTTCGTTTTCATAGCGTTTTCCGTATTGAATTATTCGTTTTCAGGATTGAGGTCAATTTCATCAGGTGTTGATTGCAATTGCTTTGTTGGAGCAGGATTTTCCAATCGATCCAGTTGATCAATTCGTTTGCGTGCTTCGTCTATTACCCAAGGCTCACTCACATTATCCATAATTGTATTGAGTGTTGCTCTTGCCTGAAAATAATCCTCTAAGGCCACATATACGTCTGAAAGTAATAGAAAACCTTTATACTTAAATTCAGAATAGGAAGAAAAATTCTGTATTAATTCAAATAATTCTTTCTCTGCTGGTTTATATGCTTTTTTCTCATAAGCGATTTCGCCCATCAGGTATTTTGCTTCTGCCGATTTCACTCCGGAACCCTTTGCTAATTCAGCAAAATCTTTATATGCATTATCTAAATCGCCAATAGATTTTTGGGTTTTTCCACGCATTAATAAGGCTTCTTTTCGGATGGATTCGGGGGTGCCGGTATCGCCAATTACGCGATTTGCAAAGGCCATTGCTTGTCCCGTATCACCCGTTTTAGAGTAACATCGCATTTGTCCTATAAGCGCTTCCAATACATTGTTTTTCTGAACGGCTACATTTTCCAAATCACGATATAGTTCCAATGCAGCGGCATAGTTTTGAGCATTGTATAAAATAGTAGCAGCTCCAATTAAACTCCCTTCTGTATTGTCATTTACAGGCTGAGTGATCACATAATTGTAATGCTCCAACGCTTTCTCGGTTTCCTGTGCCTTAAAGTAACATTCTGCAATGTAGTAATGCGCTTCATTTGCATGAATGGCAGGAGAGAATTTGCTCAGGTAATTTTCAAGACTGCTGATCGCTTTGTTACAGTCTGACTTGAAATAATGATCTGCCGCAGCAAAAAACATTTCATCGTCTAATTCAGCTTTTGAAATATTCAGTACACCGTGTTTATCACTCAAATTTGCCAGATAATCAGGCCCACGTTTGTCCAACAATACAGAGCGCACAATACCCAAGGCATCTTGGAGAATTTTATCATTGGGATACAATTCCAGAATTCGGTCAAATGCTCCTAATGCCGCATCATTATCGCCTTTCTTTTTGTAGATAAGACAAAGATCCAGCAGGGATTTTCCCATGTAAGGGCTTGTAGAATGATCATTAATAATCATTTCATAATAGCGCTCGGCATCAACTAAATTATCTCTTCCAAGACTTGCCTTTGCAATTTGAAATTTTGCATCTACTATGTATCTTGAATCCGGCTGTTCTTCCAACAATTGTTTCAAAACAGCTATTTCCTTATCCGATTCGCCTTTTAGTCCAAAACAAATCGCTTTCTGGAAAATGGCATAATCCTGCATGCGCTCGTTCTTGCTTATTGCCTGATCGTAAAAGCCTATAGCCTTCACGTATTCTTTATTCACGTAGTAACAATCGCCAAGACGCAACAAAGCATCACTTGCTTTAACCGGATCTTTGTCTGCATTACTGTCAATATATTTTCTAAATGCAGTGATGGCACTTACATACTTCTTTTCTTTAAAAAGGGAGTAACCTGCACCATAATTTCCATCGTCATAATAACCTGAGGTAAATGATCCGGGCTCTGCTAAAAATTGATTAAATAAAGAGGCTGCTTGTGTGTACTTTTTTTCTTTGTATGCTATTTCAGCCTTCCAATAAATGGCTTCAGCAATAAGTAAATTAGAAAGTGGATAGGTCTTTACTCTATCAAAATAAATAGCTGCCTCGCTGTAATTTCCGCCCTGAAATAATTCAACGCCCCTATTGAATGAAACCAATTGATATGCCTCTTTTGCCCTTGCATCCTTATTCTGAATTTTATCTAGCGAACGAAGAGCAGCATCGTAGTTTTTGGTTTTTAAATAAACATCCAAAAGAAAATTGTATGCTTCATCTCTTCTTGGCGAATCCGGAAAATCTTCCAGATAATCTTCAAATGCAACTATCGCTTCGTTAAAAGGATTATAACTCAATTCATAAGCTAATTTTGCATAGCTAAAAAGTGCATCTTCTTTAACGGCTCTGTTAAAATCAAGCTCTGAAGCTTTTTTGAAAGCTGTTCTAGCATAAGGTTTTTGATCAAGTTTCAAATAGCAATCGGCCATGTGATACAATGAACTTTGACCCATTTCATCTTCTTCTTTACTGCTTTCATTAAAGCTTTCCAAGGCTTCAGGATATTTACCTACCCGGTACCTTGTATATCCATATTGATAGAAATCGGTACGAGTAATATCCGCTTTTTGCGAACCTCTGTGATAGATGTCTAAATAATGAAGTGCTTTTGGAAAATCCTCTCTTCGATAGTAAGCATCTCCCAAAAGACGGGCTATTTCAGGTACTCGCTTCGGGGCGGTAACTGCTCCTGAGTCCATTAAAGGTTCCGCATAAACGATGAGGTCCTCATACTTGTTTTGCTTGTAATAAATCTGTGCAATGTAATATGGCACTAAAGGAGCAAAACTCGGATCGTTCTTTAATTGCTGAAATCCGTTAAGAGCTGTTTGATGGTTATTTTCTGCGTAAGCAATATGCGAGTAGTAGTACAATGCGGCCTTGCTGTATTCTGAATCCAGATCTTTTACCTCAGCAAAGTCGGATTTCGCTCCTTGCATGTCGTTTTCTTCAAAACGGCTGTGACCTCTGCGATAGTAAAAAGGAATTCGATCTTTTGTGCTAAGATCCAGTGGATCTAAATACTCAAACCATTCCAATGCTTTTTTATAGCGTTTTCGTTGATAGCTGTAACTGCCCAATTCGAGATAGGCTTTTTCAACCCAACGTGAATCGGGATGTTCCGCTACAAATCGCTCAAGTTCATACTCGGCATCTTTATGGAAAAGATACAACGCGCAAATACCTTGATAATACTCCGCATTCACGCGAAGTTCATCTTGAGGATTATCTACGTTTTTTGCAAATTCTTTGAACCGTTCTTGTGCAGCGGCGTACTTTTCTTTGTCGAAAAGTTCTAGCGCTTCTTCATATAGGCGGTCGTTCTCACTGAAATATAAACTCTTTTGCGCAAAAGAATTCAATGTGCTTATCATCACGAAAGCCGCAATTGACAAGAGTCGCCTTGTTGTTTTCATAGTTTTAGGGATTCCCTGCATTAAGATCAGAAAGATACACGCTGTTAGGATTGCAACTTTTGTTCTAGTCTTTTCTTTTCAACGAAATCCTGTTGAACTTAGTACTTTGTTAAAAGCTCTAGATTTTGTCCATCCATTCCCAGGCACTTTGGTAGCTTCCAAATTGCTCAGCATATTTTAAAAATGCCTCGTAGAATGGATCATTGGCGAGGGTAGCACTATCTCCGATGATGATGAGTTTTTTTCTGGCGCGGGTCATGGCAACATTCATTCTTCGATAATCTTTCAAAAAACCAATGTCGCCCTCATCATTGCTTCTTACTAAAGATAGGAATATAACATCTCGTTCCTGTCCCTGAAATGCATCCACGCTTTGTATTATAGGTGCTTCATGGGTATGGAGCAATTCTTTTAGTACTCTAACTTGTTCGCGATAAGGACTTATGATTCCACACTCCGGAGCATAACCAAGATCTGTAACTAGTTCATTATAAATGAGCGCAAGTACCTTGGCTTCACCCGGATTACTAATGCTACCATTATCTTCAGGACGAACTTCATTAAAGCTGCAACCCGCAGTATCAATAAAACTCAATGCAGGTTGATGTGCGTTCAATAAATGATGAGCAACCGAAGAGTGTGCCTTGAGATGCCCTCTATAAAACCATTCATTACTAAATCCCATGATGATTTCATTCATGCGGTATTGCACATTGAGCATTTCCGAAGCTCTTGTTCGATCGAGACTTTTCTCCATCAATGTAGTTTCCAAGCCTTTGCGCGCTGCTTCCACGTTTTTAACCACGGGGGGCAGCTGATAGGGATCGCCCGCCATTACTACCCTTTGTGCTTTTTGTATCGGTATCCAGCACATTGGCTCCAAAGCCTGACCTGCTTCATCTATTACAAGGGTATTGAACGAAACATCTTTTAGTTCTCGAAAAGTTGATCCTACTAAAGTGCAGGTAATTGCTTGTGCATTCGAAATACACTTTTGGATAATATAATCTTCAATACCAGAAGCATCTTTTACTAATGCCCTCGACTCTTGGTATAGTTCTTTTTTTCTTGCTCTTTCGGAGGCTCCAAAATTGCGCTTGAATTTACTAGCTTCATTTCTGAACTCCTGAGCCTTTTTTTTCAATTCCCGTACTTCCTGGTACTCGCGGCTATTCCGAACTAGCTCCTCCAAGCTTATAGAGTTGAGATCTTCGCTTATGCGAGCAGAATGGCCGATTCTCAAAACACGCAAACCACTTTCTTGCAGCTTACGGCTCAAATGATCTACCGCAGCATTACTCGGCGCGCATACCAATACCTGTTTTTCTGTTTTGCATAGCTCGGAAATGGCAGCAACCAGTGTTGTAGTTTTTCCAGTTCCCGGAGGGCCATGTACCAAAGCTAAATCTTGTGCTTTTACAATTAACTCAACCGCTTTTTGTTGCGATTCATTGAGACTATTAATCAATGGAACGGGAATTTCCGGATCCTGAAACTGCGGTTCTTTGATTCCCAATAAAACATCTCTCAATATTGCCAATCGGTTATGATCAGCATTGATGGCTCTGTTTAAGGCAAACTCCATTTCCTGATAGGATCTTGAATCAAAGCCCATTTGTACCCCAGGATCAACATCATCAAGCCATTCGGGGATTTCATCGGCATGCATTTGAACGAGCATTTTTTGATCGTCAACCTTGATAACAATAGCCTTTTCGAATCTTGAGTGATTAGCAGGATCGAATAGTAAAACAGGGCTTCCACTTTGAAAACGATGCGCGTCTTTTTCAGCCGGATTTCGTTGCAGATTTAACCTCAGGTTTGAGCCTAAAGAATAAGATTGTTCTACAATTTTAACCGGAAACCAACATAGTCCGCTGAGTTTTCTTTCTTTAATCGGAACTTCTTTCAGCAGTCTGTTGTAGGAGGCTAATTCTTCATCTTTCTCAAGTTTGAGAAGGCCTGCCGTAATTCCTAATTCTTCTATAGCTGCATTCATTTTGCCCGAAAGTACTGCAATGCCTCAAACTTTGTGAGTTATGCTTATAAAATTTGTAAAATTTGTTTGCATAAAAAAAGGGCCATCGTTTCTGACAGCCCTTGAATTTCAGGAAAGTATTACTTCCTCACAACTGTTACATCACCATGATGAATAACACTAGTAGGAAGAATTAATTCATAATAATATACACCTTCAGAAACATCATTAGCTTTCCAATTGTTTTGATAGTCGCCGGTTTCGTAAACTAAATTACCCCAGCGATTCCAAATTCTAAGAGAACTTCCCGGAAGATATTCCAAACCTTCAATTACAAATGCTTCATTTACATTGTCGTTGTTTGGTGAAATAATATTTGGAACAATTACTTCACAGTTGGCTACAGTTACAGTTATTTCACCGCTAGCAACGCAATCATCTACAATACCGATCACATAAATGCCGGGTAAGTTATCGCCAATGTTTCCATTGGTCATACTGAATCCCTCTGGGAAATCAAATGAATAATTACCTGATCCACCGGTTATATTATTCGTTAGATACGTATTTACACCTGAACAAAGTATAAGATCCACCGCTTCAATTTCGGTACCAGGATCACTTACTTCAACCGTAATTGAACCAGTTGTTTCTCCGCATTCATCCACTACTGTTACAGTATATGTTGTTGTAACCATTGGAGAAACGGTAATATCACTTCCGCTCATGCCATTGTCCCAACTGTAGCTGTATTCTGGAAATCCACCAATTGCAACTGCTGAAAGTGCTATATCATTGCCTGGGCAAGGAGAGTTAGGACCGTCAAGTTCCACTTGAAGAATATCTTCAGGATTCACAACGATCTCAACGTCAACTGTAGTTGAACATCCAGGAATGGAAGAAGGAAATACAGTTACAGAGAATGTAGTTGTTTCTGATACTGGATCAGTGCTGGTATTTGCGCTATTTGGATTAATCACCATATCTGCCGGATCCCATGAAAAGACGTACGGCAAAAAGAGTTGATTGGTATTTGTTATAGAAGAAGTAAGCGTTGCAATCTGGCTGCATGGATCGTAATTTCCATTAGCATTTACAGAAGGTAAATCTTCAACATCAACCGAAACTTCATGTGTGTAAGAACATCCAAAATTGTCTGTTACAGTATATGAATAGATGTAGGTGCCTGATTCAGATGAGGTTACAATAATTTCATTACAATCAGCGCTAGTGCTTATAATGTCATCACCAATCCAAGAATTGAGATTACAATCAAATTCATATTCTGGGGTAAAGGTTACGATTTCAGGAAATAATTCGGGATTGAAATTCACCGTCCAATCGAAAATAAAGCCATTATCTGATCCCCAAGAGTCACAAATTTCAACAGTCCAGGTTCCGTTGAGCGGACAACCTAACAAAAGCTCAAATGGCTGAACACTGGAGTAAATATCTGAAGGCAATGTTCCAAAACCGGCTTCCTCAGCCCAAGTTCCATTGTTGGCATCAGGCGCCCACCAGTAGTCGTATCCAACACCTGGATTGAGGTTAAAGTCGTCATCTATAGGTTCACCTAAGAAAGTTCCGCCACCACCTTGCTGATGCACGGCAATGCTTTGTCCGTTTGGACAAATGAACGACACCGTTAAGTCACCCATATATGAGTGTTCAAAATTGATAAAGAAACTCTCAATATCACTTATATCTGTTAGCGTTTGACCCGGGCTGAATGAATTAAAAGTAATTTCACTTTCGAAACATTCTGATTGATCATCAGGAATAAAAAGTGCGCCGCCAAAATTAATGTCAGGCATACCTGTCCAAGTTACCGGAGTTACTTCTCCATGAATTTCTACTTCAACCCCTTGACAAGTAATAATATTCTGAGTGGTGTTTTCGAAAGTAGGTTCCGTGCTCACCAATATTAGAACATCTGTGAGGTTATTGTTTCCGCATTCATTGTTGTCAGTTATGAATAGCTGAACCTTGTAGTCGCCTGATTCAGCGAATGAATGTATTACAACTGGACCGCTATTTTCATCAATCACACCATCATCAAAATTCCAAACCCAATCTATGATTTCAAACCCATCGGCAACAGTTGATGGATTTCCGTCGAATGTAATTTCTTCGCCTATACAAACGAGTAAAGTATCAGCATTAACACTTGTTTCAACAATAGCAAAAGGTCTCTCACAAGGGTAGCCACAAGAAATTTCGGCTACAAAATTTCCAACATCACTTCCGTCTGATTGAAATACGACAGTTAAACAATGAGATACATTATCTATACCTGTGAAGAAGTCTTGAGCTTGTGCTTCAAATCCCTGAAATTCTCCTAAAAGTGGCGCAGAGGCGTCCGGACCATCATAAATCCACATCGTATCACCGTCACCCAAATTAAAAAGATTGAAATAAAGATTAATTACGGTTTCAGGAGCTTCAGGACAAACGGTAAAAGTGTGATTTTCGTTATTGCCATAATTCGAAGCACTTAATCCGGTATCAACTAAAAATCCTGCGCAACCTGTATAACTTCCGGTAGCAATGGAGATTTCCTGTGCCCACATTCCCAGGGAGGCTGAAAGGAAAATCAAAGAGAATATTATTTTTTTCATGACTTGCAGGTTCTTATATTATTTAATTGCGTTTTGATTCGCCTGATGACGCTGATACATTACTTCCATTCTTACTTTAGATTGGATGAATAAGGTGTATCCGGTATCGCCAATTTTATAAACAGTTGGACTCGTTTCATTGAGTTGGAAATGGTAATTAAGGATATTGAAGGTTGCCTGATCGAAGTTTTCTCCGCTCAGAACTTCAACGCCAGCTTTCCTAGGCATTAAGGTGCTGATATCAGGGTATCCGTTGAGATCTTTATTGCCCATAGCATTTACCAAATAACCTTGGTTGGCAATAAAGCACTGATAGCCAGGGTTTTCGATTTTCGCTAATTCTTCAGCGTTGTAGGCCGCTGAAAGCTTTTCACATGTAGTTTGTGCATTAATGGAAAAAGCACAAAAAAGCACAAAAGAAGAGATAAAAAGACTTTTCATATTGCAAGGTTTATTATTCTGTACTGTATAGACACACTTTCTTTTTAAAAAGTTGCCCAAAGAGGTGACTTAAAAAACGAATTATCTTTCGGGCAAAATTCTTTAGCATGGAAATTAGCCTCGTAGTCAACGATCAGGATATCAAAGATTTTCATCGTTTGCCATTTGAGATTTACAAAAATGACAAGCTTTGGGTACCTCATCTTATGCAGGATGTAGAAAAAGTATTTGATCCTAAAAAGAACAAACTTTTCCGAAATGGAAAGGCCAAAAGATGGTTGCTGAAAGACGGTGGGAAAGTAATTGGGAGAATTGCTGCCTGGGTAAATCCACGCTATTCTAAAGGAATGGAGCAGGAAACGGGTGGAATGGGCTTTTTTGAGTGCGTGAATAACAAGAATGCAGCATTCAAACTACTAGATACAGCCGTAAATTGGCTTAAAGAGGAAAAAATGGAAGCTGTTGATGGTCCAATTAATTTTGGGGAGAAAAATTTTTTCTGGGGATTGCAAATCGAGAACTTTAACGCGCCACCGAGCTACGGAATGAACTATAATCCAGAATATTACAAAGAATATTTTGAAGCTTATGGATTTAGGATTTACTACGAACAGTTGATTTATCAGCGCGACATGTTTCTTCCGGCTCAAGAAATTTTTGTGAGGAAATATAATATCTTAATGCAAGATCCGGACTATAGAATTGCCAACGTAAGAGGGAGAACGGAAGAGCAAATTGCTTATGACTTTATGACGGTATATAATAACGCATGGGGCGGACATCATGGATTTAAGGCAATGGATGCCGGGCAGGCTAAGCGCACAATTAAAGCATTAAAGCCAGTGATGGATCCTGACATTATAGTATTTGCTTATCATCAAGAAAAACCTATTGGCTTCTATGTGAATATACCAGAGCTAAATGAAATTTTTTCTCATGTTAATGGAAATCTTAATCTTATTGGGAAGCTCAAATTCCTTTGGCATAAATGGCGAAAAACGCCCAAAACAATGGTAGGTATTGTGTTTGGAGTTGATCGCGAGTATCATGGAAAAGGAATTGAAGGGGCTATGATCAAATGGGCTGAAATCTATGTAGTCAGTCTCAACCGATATGATCAGACCATTATGACATGGATTGGAGATTTTAACCCTAAAATGCTTCGTGTGATCGAAAATCTGGGGGCAACCTTGTTTAGAAAACTCGCAACTTATCGATTGAATTTTGATCCAAAAAAGGAATTTAAGCGAATGCCGATAGCAGGTTGAGTGTTTTCTAGAGGAGTTTTTTAACTATTTTATAAGTATTTATCCTCTTGAACCCTTGGTTAGTAAAGGTTTTCAGAATATGTGATATGTTTTTTTCAATAGTATTGGCTATTTTGCGAATTCTCTTTTATATTTGCGCTCCCAATAAAAGACCTGATTCCGTAGCTCAGTCGGTAGAGCAATACACTTTTAATGTATGGGCCCTGGGTTCGAATCCCAGCGGGATCACTTAATTAAAAGACCTTGAATACGTCAAGGTCTTTCTGTTCTTAAAGCGTTTTAATGCCCAGGTGGTGAAATTGGTAGACACGCCATCTTGAGGGGGTGGTGCACGTCGTGCATGCTGGTTCGAGTCCAGTTCTGGGCACATAAAATGAGAGCGAATAGAGAGGCGAGCATTGAGCGACCCAAACTATTCGCTCTCATTTTTCCCGCTCATTCCAATTCCTTACTTTGTAATTCTGTTCGTTAAATCGACGACTCAAAATATCCACTTTGTGTTTCTATCTTATTCATTTATAGCTATATAATTCAGTGATAGAACGAAATGGAGAATATCGTTTAATATGGAGCAAAGGATGTAATTTTATAATTAGATGGCTGAAAGTCGGCAATAGAATCTGAATAGAGCGAGTATGAAATCTGAATTCGGGTTTAATTAGTTATAGCTTTTACGAAACAGGCAATTTTTCAAAAGTCAATTATGTTGGCTTAGATCAACAACAATCCCAATTTGCGCTATGTATTTTCCTTCTCCTTATTCTTCAAGGCTTTCTTAACTTTGTACTCGGAAATCTGTTATTAAGATTGTGCAAAGTACCATAGCTCCTATACAACAATTGCAAAATTGGCTCGGAAACGGATTGAGACCAACGCTTATTGCCGGCCCCTGCAGCGCCGAAACGGAAGAGCAAGTGCATGCTACCGTTAAGGCCCTCGCTGCTAGTGGAAAAGTGAGCATGATTAGGGCAGGAATTTGGAAGCCCAGAACTCGGCCCAATAGCTTCGAAGGAGTAGGAGAAAAAGGACTTACTTGGCTCAAAGATGCAGGTATTGCGACCAATTTGCCGGTAATGACGGAAGTTGCCAATGCGCATCATGTCGAATTAGCATTGAAAGCTGGAATGGATGCGCTTTGGATCGGTGCCAGAACGAGTGTTAATCCATTTACTGTCCAAGAAATTGCTGATGCTCTCAAAGGTCTCGATATTCCCATTTTTGTTAAAAATCCAGTGAATCCCGATTTGCAATTGTGGATTGGGGCAATTGAGCGATTTATGAATGCAGGAATAAACAGAATTGCTGCCATTCATCGCGGGTTTTCATATCATGGCGAGTCGGTTTACCGAAATGAACCCATGTGGGAAATACCCATCCGTTTGAGAACTATTATGCCTGATCTACCTGTTTTTTGCGATCCAAGTCATATTTGTGGAAAACGTGATTTACTCGCTTTGGTTTCTCAAAGAGCAATGGACATGGGAATGGATGGATTGATGATAGAAACGCATCCAAATCCTGATAAAGCTTGGAGTGATGCCGCTCAACAAATTACTCCGGAAACTTTACTCACGCTAATTAATAGTCTCGCAATTCGTCAAGAGAACATTAGCTCTGCCGAAATTCGAGATGGATTGTCTGAATTGAGAACCAGAATTGATCTTCTGGATGCTCAAATTTTGGACTTGATATCCGCAAGAATGGGAATTGCCAGAGAAATCGGCCAGTACAAAAAAGAAAATGGAATCACCATTTTACAATTGGAACGTTGGATGGAAATAGTTAAAACCCGTGGCTTCCGTGCAGATAAGTTGGGCCTTTCAGATGATTTCATTCGAAACTACCTAGAGCAACTTCATAAAGAAAGCATTCTGCATCAAACCAGAGTGATGAATGCCAGCAAAGGGGATGATGGTGTTATGTGGTGATTGCAAATTCTTTTGTCGAGGAAGTTCTGCGAGTTTGCTAATTGTGATGCAGAATCGGAGAATTTATTATCTTCCAAGTACATATTCTGAGAGCCTTTTGAGAATTTGATGAATTCGAAATCATCTGAATTTTCATTCCCAAGCATTGTGTTGAATTAGGAATAATCCACCAACCTGCATTTACTTCCCGCTGCCCTTCAGCACTATCAAAATCGTATAAAAAAGTATTTTTAAATCAACCGCTAGCGACATATTCTCAATATAAAGCACATCGTACTTGAGTCTTTGTATCATTTGCTCAACGTTTTCAGCATAACCGTATTTCACTTGTCCCCAAGAAGTTATTCCGGGGCGAACTTTATGGAGATGCCTATAGTGAGGCGCTTTTTGCGTAATTAAATCAATGTAAAACCTGCGCTCAGGACGAGGCCCTACCAAAGCCATATCGCCCTTCAGAACATTCCAAAACTGAGGTAATTCGTCCATCCTGCTTTTACGAAGAAGCCTACCAATACGAGTTACTCGTTTATCATTCTCACTTGAAAGTTGAGGCCCATCTTTTTCAGCATCCTCACACATCGTGCGGAATTTGTATATCTTAAAAGGTTTGGCATGCCAGCCAATACGCTCTTGTGAAAAGAAAATAGGCCCTTTAGATGATAGTTTAGTCAGCGATGCAAACAAAATAAAAACAGGGAATAAAATTAGCAACGCAATTCCGGAAACCACAACATCCATGAGTCTTTTCATAGAAAACTGCCAATCAGGCATTATTTCCCTATTGATCTCAATAAGTGGTGTTCCAAAAATGCTGCTCATTTTCACAGAGCCGCTTAAGATATCATACATATCAGGAATCACTTTTACAATCACTTCGGCTCCTTCCAATTGATTCAGAATGTTCCCCAGTTCTTTATGATCAGATGATTCAATGGCGAGGAGAATTTCCTCTACTCCATGTTCTTCTATCAATTGAGGTAAAATATGATATTTCCCAAAACAATGCAGGTGCTTTTCAAGAAGGCGGTCGTTTCCATTTACTTGAACAAATCCCAGAAATTTGAATCCCGGAGATTTCTTCATTGATATTACTTCTTCATAAGTCTGTAGAGCTAATTCATTACCCCCAACAATCATTGTTTTAAATCCGATTTCACCTTTGTGAACTCGTTTCACGATGCGCGTAGTGAGAATAAAGCGGAACAAGAAGGTGATGCCAAAATGGGCGCAAAAGAGCACTAGGAAGCTCTGATAGTAGTTCTTGTAACTCGCTATCTGATCGTCGAGTAATAGCGCAAAAAAGAGGATGATGGTGCCGATGATTGATACAACCAGCGTTTGAGCCAACTCTTTTAAACGATGTCGCCTAAGCGTATTTCCATATTGACCGGCAAATAGATAAAGGAGAAGCCAAAATGCAGGGATAAAAAGCAGACCGAAATAGTAATTGTCGTCAAATTCAAGCTTTATGGGGAAACCAAATTTCGAAGACTCTGGAATTCGTTTTCTAAATACAAAAAGTATAGTCCAAGCGAGCATTGCCGCCAATATATCGGCAATTACGTAAGCAATAACTTGTTTTTTGGCAATTGCCCTCATTGGCGATATACAATCTTAATGTTGTCGAACTGCACTAGGGCATTTGAATTACCTGGATCAAGACTGCTTTCCAGATAGAGTTCAAAATGATCGAAGCCTATGTATTGCCCCGCGATATAACTCAATTCAATATAAATTTTATTCCATTCCGGACCATTGCCGTAGTCATCGGTTGGATTAAAAATCAATGCTGCTGCTTTTTGAAGTGTAACCCCGCTGTATGCCAAAAGCCCAACAGCGAAACTGTTGTTGCAACGATAATCCATTTCGAGAAAAAACTGTGAACCAGCAGGTAAATCAAGGCTTTCTTCCGTAAAAGCATAGAAATAATTTCGCTCTGAATCGAGATGCACGATGCCCGAGCCCGTACCTTCAAAAATTTCATCAGGAATTTGAGTGAGTTCCATCAAGGTATCACTGATTCCAGCTCGATTAAATTTAATGCCGGGATCTTCAAAAGTTTCCATCCAGAATTCGAGATTATCGATATACTCGAAAACGGGTTTAACAGTGTCAGTCATGCCCGGCTGAAGCACTACTGTTTCGGTGTAAATTTTGTAAAAAGGATATCTGATTCTAGTTATGGCGATACCGTTGTTTTTGATTCCAGCAAAAATCTGCAAATCTTGCTCCCCCGTTTGGAGCACTGGTACTTCGAAAGGGGGATCAAAAACCCCAATTAACTGACCATTGGAGTATAACCACATTTCTGTGATTTTTTGAGAATTGCTCCCCTCAAAAATTTCGGTGTTAAGTTCAAACTCCTCGATCCTAATAAAGGCGGGAGAGTCTTCCGGTGGATTGATAATATTGCATGAAGCAACAATAAATACCGGTATTATGGCAATAATCAGAGATCCTGGTCTCATCATTTGTTTTGGTCGATCCGTTTTTCCGGAAGGCCGCGAAATTAGTCAATTTCTGCGGTTTCAGGAAGATTCAGGCCCAGGTTTCGACCCGATATCTCTGCATAAACGAAAGATTTTAGGCTTTATTTTATCCGAATGGATTAACTTATCAGATTGGAGTTGTACTTGAGTTTCTCTAAAACCTGATGTGCCACATTTAGAGCATTATAGCCTTCTTCAACAGTTACAACGGTCTCCGTTTTGTCATTTATCGCTTTTGCCAGAGCGGCAAGTTCATCCCGTATTGCATTGGTACTTGTTACTTCCGGTCGATCAAAGAAAATTTCTTTAGAACCTTTTCCTTCCCCTAAATCAATCACCATCGAAAATGGATCAGCTTCGCCAATCACGTCTTTCATTCTGATTATTTCCGTTTCCTTCTCCAGAAAATCAACCGATATATAAGCATCGCGCTGAAACATTCTGATTTTACGCATATTTTTCAGTGAAATGCGGCTTGCAGTTAGATTGGCAACGCAGCCATTGTCAAATTCTATGCGAGCATTCGCAATGTCCGGAGTATCACTCAAAACAGCCACACCACTTGCGCTAATTCTGAGAATGTTGGCTTTTACTACGCTAAGTACGATGTCGATATCATGAATCATGAGGTCTAAAACCACCGAAACATCTGTGCCTCTTGGATTAAATTGAGCCAGGCGATGACCCTCAATAAAACGTGGTTGATCAAAATAGGGTAGAGCCATTAGAAACGCAGGATTGAAACGCTCCACATGTCCAACTTGTGCCTTCACATTAGCTTCCCGAACAAGAGAAATAAGAGTTTTGCCTTCTTCAACAGTGTTAGTGAGCGGTTTTTCAATAAAAATATGCCTAGAGCGCTTAAGTGCCATGATAGCGCAATCGAAATGGGAGAGGGTTGGTGTAACTATATCCACTACGTCCACCGCATCGGCCAATTCTTCCATTGTCGAAAATCTTTTTAAGCCGAATTGGGCAGATGCTTCTTCCGATTTTTTGTCGTCAGGATCATAAAAGCCAATGAGATTATAAGTATCAGAGAGCTCTGTAATGCATCGTAGATGTATCTTTCCTAAGTGTCCTGCTCCTAGTACTCCTATCTTCAACATAAGTAGAAATTTTGGCTCAAGTTAAGCGGCAGAAGTGCTCTTGATTTAAATTTCTCTTGCATTTATCAACACCGAGGAAAGGATAGCTATGCTTAGGTAAATTTGCTGCAATGGAAGATAGTTATAAGCACAAAGGAATGCGCAAGCGAATGCTTGTAGAACTTCGGGATATGGGATTTAAGGATGAAAGGGTGCTGGAGGCTATGAATAGTGTGCCCCGGCACTATTTTCTATCTTCGGCATTTTTGGAATTCGCCTATCAAAACAAAGCATTTCAAATTGGCGCCGGACAAACGATCTCACAGCCTTTTACCGTTGCATTTCAAACTGGTTTGCTGGAGTTACTGGATGGAGAAAAGGTGCTCGAAATTGGCACGGGCTCGGGTTATCAAACTTGTGTGCTTTGTGAAATGAAGGCCAAGGTATTCAGCATTGAAAGGCAAAAGTTGCTCTTCGATAATTCAGGTAAACTCATCAAATTAATGGGTTACAATCCTAAGCTCTATTATGGTGATGGATACAAAGGATTGCCTGCTTGGGCACCTTTTGATAAAATTTTGGTTACTTGCGGTGCGCCTTTTATTCCAGAAGTTTTAAAAGAACAACTCAGGGTGGGTGGCATCTTGGTAATTCCAATTGGCGATGGAGATAAGCAAAGCATGACTAAAGTAACAAGATTGTCAGAAACTGAATTCGACATTAAAGAATTAGGTACCTTTATGTTTGTTCCGATGCTGACTAAAAGAGCAGGAAATAAAGATTGATCACATGAAACTCATCACAGCAGATCAAATAAAGGAACTTGATCAGTACACCATTGCTCATGAACCAATCAGTTCGGTGCAGTTGATGGAACGTGCCGCTACTGCTTGTACTGCCTTCATACTAAATCACTTTCCCGATAGTTCATTTTGCATTATTGCAGGTACCGGAAACAATGCTGGAGATGGTCTTGCAATTGCCCGATTATTGGATGTTTCAGGCTTGAAAACAGAAGTTATTCTAACCGGTAATCCTTTAGAAGGCTCAGCAGATTTCAAAACAAATCTTGAACGTCTCAAACTAAGACCACTAATTGAAGTTCATCTCTTTAAATCGATTGATGATATAGTTCTTAAGCAGGGCAGAGTTATTGTTGATTGTCTTTTTGGAACAGGCATAAAAAAAGCAATTGAAGGTCCAACAGCGCAATTGATTAAGGCAGTGAATAATTGCGGATCAAAAATTATTTCAATTGATGTGCCTTCAGGTTTGCCTGCTGACCTCAAAACGGAAATGCTGGGGAGTGCGATTGTAAAAGCAGATATTACTTTAAGTTTTCATATCCCAAAAATCAGTTTTCTATTTGAACCTTTTGCACGATTTATTGGTCAGTTGCATGTTTTAGATATAGGTTTGAATAAAGCCTTCCATTCCAATTTGCCATCAGATCTCCATTTCAATCTTCATGAGGAAATGAAGGATTTGTATCGAAAAAGAGATCGTTTCAGTCATAAATCTTCCTTCGGACATGGGTTGTTAGTGGCGGGATCTAAAGGTAAAATTGGTGCCGCAGTTCTTAGCGCAAGTGCATTTCTAAGGTCCGGAGCTGGTTTGATTACCGCACATATTCCTGCATGTGGTTACGATATTATGCAAACCACCGTTCCGGAAGCAATGTGTATTGCAGACTCAAAGGATGAATTGGTTTCCGAAATTGTAAGTTCCAACTGCGATGTTATTGTTGCCGGTCCCGGACTTGGCACTGCCGATAGAACAGCAAAAGCGCTTGAGGAATTGATAAAAGAGAGCAATGTTCCCTTGGTTCTAGACGCAGATGCACTTAATTTATTGGCATTGAATTCTGCATGGTGGAACGAACTCAAAAATCGAGAACTCATTCTTACGCCTCATCCGGGTGAATTTGAACGATTGTTTCAATGTGGTAAAGATGCCATTCATCAATTTGAGGTATTGAAACAAAAGGCGATTGAATATTCGTGTATTATCGTATTGAAAGGTGCATTTACTCGCATAGCCATGCCAAATGGTGAGGTGTATTTCAATTCAAGTGGAAATTCGGGTATGTCTACAGCGGGAAGTGGTGATGTTTTGAGTGGTATCATAGCCGGCTTGATGTGCAGCGGATATTCTTCCAAAGAAGCTGCGCTGTTGGGAGTTTATTTGCACGGATTATCAGGCGATATTTATGCTGCCCAAGAGTCGCAGGAATCACTCACGGCAGGAGATTTGATTAAAAAGATGGGAGCTGCTTGGCGAAGAATTTCAGCTTAAGTCCGAGCAGTTTAGACGATTTTAATTACATCAAACCTTCGATAGGACCTCTTCCTAAACGTATTACTTCTGGCTCGCCACCGGTGCAATCAATAATGGTTGAGGCTTCTATATTGCCAATTCCACAACTTACCACAATATCCACCTTGTCTTTGTAACGCTCGTGGATGAGTTCCGGATCGGTAGTGTATTCGATCACATCATCATCATCATGCACAGAAGTTGCAATAATAGGTCGGCCGAGTAAACGCACAATTTCTCTTGGTACAATATGATCAGGAACCCTTATTCCAATGGTTTTTTTCTTGCTTTTGAAAATTTTAGGAACTTGAGTATTGGCATCCAAAATGAAAGTATAGGGGCCTGGTAAAGCTCTTTTCATCAACTTGTAAACGGTATTGTTGATGGGTTTACAAAACTCGGAAAGATGACTAAGATCTTCGCAAACCAAAGAAAAATTAGCCTTCTCAGCAGGAATTCCTTTGAGACGGGCTACTTTTTCTATGGCTTTTGAATTGTTTAGGTCGCAACCAATAGAATACACCGCATCTGTCGGATAAATAATAACACCGCCAGCTGCCAAACAATCTGTAATTTGTTTGAGCTTGCGTTCGTCGAGATTATTAGGGTGTAATTCGATTAGCATTAGCCATTGGTTTTTTTATAGTCAGCCAGAAACTGCGACAATCCTGAATCTGTTAAAGGATGTTTCAACAAAGCTAAAATTGCACTTAACGGTGAAGTTACTACATCAGCTCCAATTTCAGCACATTGGATGATGTGCATTGGATGACGAACTGAAGCAGCAAGAATTTCTGTTTCGTAAGCGTAATTGTCATAAATCAATCTGATTTGCTCAATGAGTTGGATTCCATCAGTTGAAATATCATCGAGTCTTCCAACAAAAGGCGATACGTAGCTTGCGCCTGCTTTTGCAGCTAATAATGCTTGTCCGGCAGAAAAAACAAGCGTACAATTAGTTCGGATTTCTTTATCCGAGAAATATTTAATAGCCTTAATTCCTTCCCGAATCATAGGAACTTTTACTACTATATTCGGGTGCAAATCTGCTAATTCTTCGCCTTCTCTTATCATTCCCTCAAAATCGGTGGCAATTACTTCAGCACTCACATCCCCGTCAACAATATCGCAAATGGCTCTGTAGTGTGCAAGTATATTGGCCTTTCCGCTTATACCTTCTTTAGCCATGAGCGAAGGATTGGTTGTTACTCCGTCAAGAATTCCCATATCCTGGGCTTCACGAATCTGATCGAGGTTGGCAGTATCAATAAAGAATTTCATACATCAATTTATTAAGTGCAAAGGTAAGGCAGGATTTTGCCCTTACAAAATGAAAACGATGAAGGTCTTTAAATCGAAAATTAGCCTTTGATTCAAACAAGTTAAAAATGAAATTATAGTCTGGATTTCTTCAATGGATGAGGTTCGAGAAATTAATTGTGTACTCATAAATGCCGATTAACATGGAATACTTGAGTGCTGTTTTTTTTGGTTAATCGGAGTACGTCGATAAAAATATTATTTTGTCTACATAAAATCGCGATTTATAGAAGTTATTCAATATACGACAAATACCGTATAGCGATGGTTATAAATACTAAGACCTTTGCCTAACTAATCTCAAAATTATCATGAAAACCAAATTTTTTTATGCAATGTCCTTAGCGTTGGGACTTAACTTCAATGCTTATTCAGCGGATCTAATTGTAGCCGAAGGCGGACAAGGTGGTGCTTATGCAACGATCAACGATGCATACAATGCCGCCGTAGACGGAGACCGTATTTTGGTTTATCCAAAAGCAAATGGTGTGGCTTATGCAGAAAATGTGACTATAGCTAAAGATGTTGATATCAGTAGTGCTGAAAACGGAGTTAAATTCGGTTATCAATGAACTATTACTATCAATGGCGGGTCAATTCCTTTGAACTCCGAAATTATTCTTTCAGGATTACTCATCCATTCAGGTAACATTACGTGGGGTAGTCATCCAATTGGGGGAAGGTTGAATGTACGTGTTGTAAACTGTAAATTAAATGCAGGTTATATTAACCTACAAGCTAATTATCTGAGTGCATACATTGCAGGAGACAGTATTATTAACGGATATGTACTTTTTGCTCACGGGCACTTATTGGGTTGTTACATTGAAAATAGCAGTATAAACGCTTCGCCTGTTAGTGTCAATTCGAATCCTACTATTACAGGAGAATCTACATATATTGTGGGAAATACAATAAAAACTCCAAATATAAATGCGCCTATATACGGTATAAATTATCAGAACATCTATAATTATGCTCAAATATCCAATAACGCTATTCAGCTGCGTAATTCAAATGGGTATCACTTTGGAATGTATGTCATGGGCACTGACAACCTTGCTGGAAGAACTACCATAAATAATAATGTTATTTATAATTCTGGATCAACTGCATATGGAATTTATTTGTTTGGACCCTATTATGGTACTAACTCATACTTCGATATACACAACAATATTATTGCTACTACCGGTTCTTATGCTATCTACCAAGTTTATAATAGCATTTTAACAGAAGCGTCTTACAATTTCATTGATTCCGGTATTACCGGTTTTTATAATGTTATAAATAATGGAACTAATACTGTTGCCAACATGATCAGCTTTTTAAATTTAGCTGATTTTTCTCAAAATGGTGGTTCACCTGCAATTAATGGTGGAAATCCGGATGCTGCTCACACGGATCTCGATCTTTCACGCAATGATGCCGGAGTATTTGGCGGTTCTTTTTCTCATGAAAATTTTTATAATGGAGGTGCTGCTTCTGTAGGATTCTTTTTGGCTCCACGACGCGTACTTTCAGGTGAAACTATTTCTATTGAAGCTAGCGGATTTGATCGTTGAGTGTATAAATCATCCAAAAAAATAAATATAGGAATGATGAGAACGCGAAACGTATCCATTATGGAACGGCTTCTAACGCTTCTACTTCTTTTCCCCTCGTGGGCAATCTTTGCTCAAAACGGGATACAGGCAGGAGAGTACTTTTACGATAGCGATCCAGGTGAAGGACTAGGCTTAGCCCTTGATCCTCAGGATCTTGCTTTCGGAAGTTCTTTCGAAATTGCCAATGATGTTTCATCTTCTCTAGGGCTTGGTAAACACACTCTCTTTATTCGCTTCTTAGATGAAGCAGGAGTTTGGGGCCCTACGTTTAGAACTATCATTGAAGTAGAAGGTAACTTGCCCGTTCCGGAAGTTAATCTCAGCCTCGCAAGAGCCTGGTGGGATAACAATCCGGGAGCTGCTGTCAATATTCCCGTCGTAGATGGAAATTTTGACGAAAGCTTCGAGCAACTCATGGCATCAGACTTCACAACTCCATTGGCTCAAGGCTTGCATGTATTAAATATGCAAATCAGAGACGAAGAAGGAGCATGGAGCCCTGAATTTAAGACCATTCTCAATGTCGAAAATCAATTGAGCGCAGAAGCTCTGGAAATTACAATTGCCCGCGTTTGGTGGGATGCCGATTTAGGTGCTGCAGTTTCGATGCTTGCTTTTGATGGTGATTTGAATGAAGCTTTTGAAATTGTCCAAGCTCAGGGATTAGTATTACCGCCTGCTAGCGGTTTGCATACCATTCATGTTCAAGTTCAAGGTACAGATGGCAATTGGGGGCCGGAATTTAATACAGTAGTCTCTATTGATGATGAACTAGTAGCAGAAGCATTAAGCATTCAATCTGCCCGTTATTGGTGGGATAATGATTTAGCCAACGCTATTTTGATGCCTGTTTTTGATGGCGATTTTAATGAGTCATTCGAAATTGCAATGGCAAATAGTGTTGCTACGCCTGATGCCGGATTGCATAAGCTCAATGTTCAATTTCAGGATCATGCTTCTGATTGGGGCAGCATTTTTACCACTATTGTTAATGTTGAAGAAGTGCTCAATTCAGCTAATCTGAAAGTCAACAATATGAGGTATTGGTGGAACAACGATCTTGGAAATGTTCAAAATATGATTGCCTTCGATGGTAATTTTAATGAGAGCTTCGAACAGGCATTCGTGAATGGAATTGTGGCTCCGGCAGCCGGAATTCATGTATTGCATGTTCAGGTTCAAGATCATGAAGGAAACTGGGGTATTGATTTCAAAACCATAGTAACTTCTGATGAACCAATTGAGGCTGAAAATCTAAAGGTGAATTTGCTGGAGTATTGGATAGATTCTGATCCTGGTGAAGGTGCTGCAACGTCTATTCTCGCATTAGACGGAAATTTCAATGAAAAATTTGAATTAACATCTTTGCAGCTTAACACTGCGCTTCTCGACACTGGCTTACATATTTTTGGTATTCGTGCTTTGAGTTTCAATGGCAATTGGGGACCCGATTTTCTTTCAGTTATTTATGTAGATCCTTGTCAGAGTAGTCCATTAGTTGAAGTGAGTCCTGCTGGCCCATCTTCATTATGTCCGGGCGATAGTTTATTACTAAGTGCAACTGCCGGTTTAAGTGATTACCGTTGGTATCGTGGTTTGGATTTAATAGGATCAGGTGAATCGGTGTACATTTATGAAAGTGGTGTTTATCGGGTAGTTGCTTACGATCTTAACGGATGTCCGGGATTATCTGCTTTCTATACTGTAAATCCGGCTAATGCAGGAACAATTACCGTTACAAATTTGAACACTTTAAATTTTTGTGAAGGCGGCAGTGTAACGATAGTTGCGAGCAATGGCTATACTTCGTATGAATGGAGTAATGGTGAAAGTGGACAAGTAATTGTAGCTGATGTTGCAGGAGATTACAGTGTAATTGGCACCACTGGTGTTGGATGCAATGCATTCAGTGATACGCTTACTGTTCAAGTATTTGAAAATCCTGTAGAGCCAGTTGTTTCAATTATTGGTGCTACATCATTTTGTCTTGGCGATAGCGTGCTGCTTCAAAGCTCATATCCTTCCAACATCATTTGGAATACTGGAGCTACAAACGACTCTATTTATGCCTATCTCAATGGCCCGTATTCAGTAACTTATTTCGATTTGAACGGATGTTTTTCTGCTTCAAATCCGGTTAATATTACTGTTGGTAACCCTCAAGTCGTTTTTAATGTTGATGCAAACCTTTTGTTCTTACCTAATAGTACGGTTCAATTTACTTCAAGTACATTAGGAACAATAAATGATTATGCATGGGATTTTGGTGATGGAAATACATCAACAGATGAAAATCCATCTCATACTTATGCTGCTTATGGATTGTATAATGTAAGCCTTGAAGTAACGGACGCAGGTGGTTGCACGGCATCATTTGATTACCCTGCTCCGCTTGAAGTGTGGCAAGTATATCCTACTTCTGATATTAGTATTCCGGGTGTTACAGACTCCATCACTTCCATTTCGTTTTTATCACCCTATGTGGGTTGCGTAACTACAGCCGGTGGTGAAATTTGGGGAACTACAGATGGAGGTATTACATGGACGCTATTGCCAACAGGAGCAAATGTTCCTTGGTACACCATTACTCTTACCGGAAATGGATACTACAATGAAGGTTGGATAGCCGGAGGTAATGGAACTATATGTTATTCTCCTGATGGCGGAGTAACCTGGATTCCAACTCCTACAGGTTCCAATGAAACTTTCTATGATCTCTGGTTTAACGGACCCGGTAATGGATGGGCAGCAGGCTCAGGTGGTACTGTATGTTGGTACGGCGGTGGAGGATGGAATGATATTTCTCCGGGATTACCTGGCACAACGTTCTACACCATTTGGTACGGTGGTGGAATATTGTGGGCAGCTGGTTCTGGTGGAGTATTGTGCTACTATTATGGTGGAGTTTGGTACCCCGTTTATACTGGTAGCGGAGCAAACTGGTACGGTGGTGGATACTATCCTGGCAGCAATTGCATTTGGTTAGTTGGTTCAGGTGGCACCATTTATTTCTCGCCTGATGGCGGAATAACTTGGATTGATCAAAGTCCCGGTGGTGGCTATGATTATGATTTCAATGATATCATTGTAATCAACGGTCAACATGCAATTTGCGTTGGAAATCACGGGGTAATTTTCGTTACCTATGATGGCGGAAATACTTGGGAGCCATGGTCGTCAGGCACAACAGAAGATCTATTGTCATGTGAGTTAATCGACTGTGTAGTGCATATTACCAGTGCTTCAGGTAACGTTTACTTGATTGATTTAGGCTTGCAGGCTGTTGCACCTACCATTTCTGCTGATGGTCCGCTTACGGTTTGTTCAGCAGATACATTGATCTTGAGTGTGGATAATCCACGGCCGGGCTACAATTATATCTGGAGCGACGGAACAGTAGGTTACACAACAATTGCAGATCAACCTACAGATTATTGGGTCGTTGAATCAGGTTTTTGTGGTGATGCCAATTCAGATACATTACAAGTGGTGATTAATTTTGCAATACTGTGGTATGCTGACACTGATGAGGATGGATATGGTGATCTTAACAATGAACTCGCTACTTGTGATCTACCGCCTCTGGGCTATGTTAGTAATAGCGATGATTGTGATGATACGGATCCTTTGCACACTACCTATTGTCCTCCACCTTGCTTTGGCGATTTCAATGATGATCAACTTATAAATGCAGCGGATTTATTGATCTTACTTTCGGCTATCAACCCTGCTTACTGCGGTCAAAACTGCACTGCAGATGCCAATAACGACGGCTATGTGTCAACCGCAGATTTATTATTATTCCTAGCCTATTACGGAACAGCTTGCCCGATATAAATCAATAGGATATAAAGGTTATTTATTGAAAACCCGTCTTGAAAAAGACGGGTTTTTTGTTACTCGCATCGATGGGGTTGCGAATGCTCTCGACGGAATACAGTAAAGACGGATAATTATCCGTCTGTATCATCCGTCTGCACAATGTCCGTATTATCCTATCTTTGGTCTAATAAAAAAAGCCAATGAGAACGATAGGAAGAATATTACTCACTACACTGGCTGTTCTGGCAGCATGGTATTTCTTTCCGGAAGAAATTACACTAAGTGATTGGTCTATAGCTATTATTGTAGCTATTGCTATTGCGCTGCTCAATACATTTATCAAGCCTCTCTTTATCATTCTAACAATTCCGGTAACCATTTTCACTTTTGGTTTATTCTTATTGGCGGTAAATGCTATTATGATCATGTTTGCTGATTGGTTAATTGATGATTTTCACGTTAAGAACTTTTGGTGGGCATTGGTATTAAGTTTGATTATTTCTCTTATTAATTCCATCGCTCAAAAGGATGATCAGGAGAGAAACGGACAAAGGAGAAATCATCCTAACTTTAATGGATAATAATTAATATTTTAAATATAATTTTATGGGACTGTGGGATAAAATTAAAGGCGAGTTTATTGATATTGTAGAATGGCTCGATCCTACCAACGACACCATGGTGCATCGCTTTGAGCGATACAACAATGAAATCAAAAATGGAGCACAACTAATTGTGCGAGAATCGCAGGTAGCAGTGTTTGTTGATCAAGGACAAATCGCTGATGTATTGCAACCGGGGCGACATGAGCTCAATACTTCGAACTTGCCTATTTTAAGCACGATTAAAGGTTGGAAATACGGATTTGAAAGTCCATTTAAATGTGAAATATATTTTGTTAATACTAAGAATTTCACTGATCAGAAATGGGGCACCCGAAATCCTATCATTCTGAATGATGATCGCTTTGGAATGCTCGAAATTCGTTCTTTCGGAACTTATGCTATTCGTGTTAAAGATGCCGGTTTATTCATTCGTGAAATTGTTGGTACTGATGGTAGTTTTACTACAGATGAAGTAACTGAACAATTGCGCAGTATAGTGGTAACCCGTTTCACTGATGCCATTGCAGAGAGTAAAATTCCGGTTGAATTAATGGCAGGAAACCAAAATGAACTTAGTGATCTTGCCCTTGAACAAATTAAGCCAGAATTCTTAGCTTATGGCTTAGAACTTACCAAATTCCTCATCGAAAATGTTTCGATGCCGGAAGAAATTAAAAAGGAAATTTTTGAATTGAGCCGTTTAGGTAAAATTAACTTGGATCAATTGGCCAAAATTAAAGCTGCAAAAGCCATTGAAAAAGCGGCTGAAAATCCTTCAGGAATGGCAGGTGCCGGAGTAGGGATGGGCATGGGCTATGTGATGGCTAATCAAATGGGTCAACTATTTAATCAACAAGGGAATACGGGAAGCCCACCCCCGCTTCCGAATTCTTCTTTTTTCATTGGTGTAAATGGAAAACAAGAGGGGCCATTTGATCTCAATGCTCTGCAGCAAATGATTACAAATGGTGCATGGAATGGAGATACGATGGTATGGACACAGGGCATGGCTGCATGGACCAAAGCATCCGAAGTAGAAGCCTTAAAACCATTATTAGGATCTGTGCCACCGCCACTTCCGTCACTCTAGAATTGAGAAGTGATGGCGGAAGTTGAAGAGCTTGCCGAAGGTGCTAAACGCGTGCATTGCAGCAATTGTGGAGCGGAACTTCATTACGCTCCAGGGACAGAATTTTTGCAATGTGGATTTTGTGGTACCCGCAATGATATTCCAAAAGATATCAATGAAATTCTTGAGCAGGATATTCTTGAATTTCTAAATACAGAAGCAGAGAAAAGTGAAAAGGAATCGCATGAGGCTGTTGAATGCAATAGTTGTGGTTCGATTACTTCGCTGGAAGAGCAAAAAACTGCGCAATTTTGTCCATTCTGTGGCAACCATCTTATGCTCAAAGATGCCAGTAAAATTGAGCAGATTAAGCCCCATGCACTTTTGCCATTTGCTTTAAATCAACGTGATGCACACTTAAAATTTCGCACATGGTTGGGCTCGCTCTGGTTGGCTCCTTCAAAGCTGAAACACATGGCCAATGCTCCAGAAGGAATGAGTGGTATTTATACCCCTTATTGGACCTTTGACGCAAAAACTTCTTCGGATTATTCAGGTGAAAGGGGAGATGATCGGCATGTTCAGGAATCGTATACAGCAAAGGTCAATGGTCGTTCGGAACATCGAACTAGAACCAAAACGGTAACGGATTGGCGAAGCGTAAGTGGACATGTTAATGTAGATTTTGACGATGTATTAATTATTGGTTCTACTTCTTTACCTAAGCCACAAGCTGAACAACTGGAACCTTGGAATTTGCAGGATTTGCTGCCATTTAGAGAAGACTATTTACGAGGTTTCAGAGTTGAATCGTACAATATTGCTTTACCACAGGCATTTACTGAAGGCAAAGAACGAATGACTGAATCTATTAAGGATAACGTTCGATCTGATATTGGAGGAGACCATCAGCGTATTCATTCATTAGATACTGATTGGCAAAATTTAAAATTCAAGCATATTTTGCTACCTATTTGGATTGCAAGTTATCCTTATAATGGAAAAACTTATCGCTTTCTGGTGAATGGAAAAACAGGAGAAGTGCAAGGCGAAAGACCATACAGCACCTGGAAAATTATTGGTTTGGTAGTTATTATTATTATTATTGTCGGAGCGATATTATTGGTGTCAAATAAGTGAAAAACATAGCTGAATTTATTTTCTCAAAACCCGATGCTCAGCGTGAATTGTTTAGCGCAATGAATGAGATTTTGCTTGGTTATCCCGGAATGCGAAGTGCTATCCGATATGGTATCCCGTTTTATGGAATGAACAAGTGGATTTGTTATTTAAATCCGCAAAAAGGTGGGGGACTAGAACTCTGTTTTTGGAATGGTTTAAAATTAAAAGATGACAGTGGTCTGCTTCAAATCAAAGATCGCAAACAAATAGCCGGAATCACCTTGCACCATATTGATAATTTGCCACTTGAAGTCATTGATGGCTTGGTACAGCAGGCGATTGAAATGGATAAAAGAGAAACAAAGTTAAAGCGTTGAAATTAGGCCAATCTGGAGAATTATTCTGCGGAAGACAAACTACGAAATCAAATCGATTACCTTAAAATTCATTAAATCACTTCTGCTTTCCGCTGTCTTTCTCCGCTCTGCCTAGAGCTATCATCGCTCCAAAAGTCACATTCCCCTGAGCGAAGAAAAAGTATTGAGAAGCTCGGTCATTTTCAGAGGTAGTTGTTCGGATATCGGGCATATTGATAAATCCCGATTTGCCTTCGACTTGGATAAAATAATGTCTGCGATAAATGATGCGAGCACCCGCATGAAGATCCAAGCCATAGCCGGCTAAATGGAATTCATCATAGCGATCAAATTTCATTAAACGGGTATTGGTTTTTGGAAATAAAATTCCTGCTGCGCCTCCACCAAACATATCCAAATTCCAAAATCCATTTTCACCTGAAATTGCTGACCAAATTGGGACATGTCGATTCAATCCAAAATTGATATAGTTAAGACCATCAGTATGTTCAAACGAAAGGAAGTTATAGGCAAGAACAAAGTCTTCATTATCATACACTCCATCATATTGAGTGCCTGAGTTTTCTATATATCCGTCCATTTGCACGTTCACACTATTGCTCATCACATACTTCATGTGATCCACCCTAAAAGTCAGCTCAAGTTTTTCAGTCAGAAAATAGCCTATTCCATAATTAACCTGAGGTATTGTAATAGAATTGAGCTTGAGATAGGGATCGATTCCTAATTGGGTCTGTTTATCATGACCTGGAACATTCAAAAGGGTGAAATTGTAATTATCGCCACTGAAATGGATATCAGAATCAGTATAAAACGCTCGATTCCATCCCCAAAACATAGACAATAGGCCCTTTCGTTTAAATCCGAACTTTTCAGCGGAAACCTTGATGTCATCGGTCTGAGCCGTTGCGCCGAGGGTTATTAATGCTAAAGTGAGCGAGAATAAGCGTTTAAAACGATTCATATTGGCACAAATATACTGATATGGAATGCTTTCTACGTGTGATCTGCTTTTCAAAAAGATGATTTTTGTTATTATCTCGCTCTCGTTTATTGAAATTGTAAAGACAAATTCACTTTGAAACATCTACCTTTGTCGGCCCTAAACATTTTTTCATGAATCGCAGTTGGTTTTCTATTAAAGTTAAGTACAGCAAGCCGGATCAAGACGGTACGGAGTCTAAAGTTACAGAAGAGTATCTTGTTAATGCCTACAGTTATACAGAGGCGGAAACCCGCATGTATCAGGTTATAGCAGATGAGTTGGGCACCGCTGCCGAAGTGGCTACCATTTCTAGAAATAATTATGCCGAAGTTCTCCGTTACGATGCCGGAGACGCTTGGTGGAAAGCAAAAATTACTTTGGTAAGTTTTGACGAAGAAAGCGGAAAAGAGAGGCAAACCAACCAAAGTTTGTTGGTTCAGGCGGCGGATATCAAAGATGCCTATGAAAAGCTAAATAAGAAGCTAGGCAAAGGGGCAATGGAGTTTTTAATCCCCAATATTGGCTTCACTAAGATCACCGAGGTGTACGAATGGGACGGTGCTTCTAAAGATATTGCTGAATTGGAAGCACAGGGCTTTACTTCGGTGAAGAAATCCAAAATGAAGCCAAGTGAAGAGTTCCAAGAGGAAGAATAACATCTGATCATTTTTTAATTTCTTTAGACCCTTTGCAGGCCATGAAATATAGGTTTCATGCAATGCCGCATGCTGAATGGTTTTCAAAATTGAGAATCGTTTCTAATGGATCTTCATACCAAGTTTAGCTCAGGTATTTGAATTTTTCACTTTTAATGTATGGAAGATGTAGTCAAGATTAATTCCAATGCATAACTCTTGAACATGATTTAACTTTCCATTTGCTTCAAATTATTATATTTGAACCAAATGCAACTATATTGGCTTCCTAAGCGTCTTCTTGAAGTTGCCTTAACCATGCTCATGAATAATATAGTTAAATTCTGCGCCATAATCTTTGCTGTTGCTGTTTATCAGCCATTAAAAGCACAGCTCGTTACAGATCCAAACCCAACGGCTCAACAAGTAGTACAAGACGTTCTTCTTGGTACCGGGGTAGAAGCTTTCAACATAACTTTTTCTGGTAACTCAGATCAAATTGGGACTTTTGATTGCAATAATTGTGGCATTGGACTAAATTCAGGGGTATTACTTTCTACAGGCAGCGTAACAGTTGCACAGGGGCCTAATAACTCTGGAAGCGCAACTGTAGGCGGAGGAAATTTTGGAGTGAGTGATCCCGATCTCGATATATTGAGCACTTTCGCAACAAACGATGCCGCTGTTTTGGAATTTGACTTTATTCCAATTGGAGATTCAGTGGCATTTCAGTATGTTTTCGGTTCCGAAGAATACAATGAATACGTTTGTGGAAGCGTTAATGATGCCTTTGGATTTTTTCTTAGTGGTCCGGGTATTAATGGTCCTTTTAGTAACAATGCTATCAATCTGGCTTTGGTGCCTGGAACTAATATTCCTGTTACCATCAACACCGTAAACCTTGGAGTCTCCGGAGGCAATGGAACCCCCTCCAATTGCGCTCAAGTGAGTCCAAATTGGAATCAAAACGCAGAATTTTACGTCAACAACGAAAATAATGGCAGTCCGATTACTGTCCAATTCGATGGATTCACTGTAATTCTAACGGCATCGGCTCAAGTGGTTTGTGGCGAAACTTATCACATCAAAATTGCAATAGCGGATGCCGGTGATACAGCTTTTGATAGCGGGGTATTTTTAAAAGAAAGCAGTTTTACTAGTCCCCAAATTGATGTAGATCTCAGTATACAAGATGTGGGAGCTAACGACAGTACTATTTATGAGGGATGCGGAACTTCTTTCCTCGTTTTTACCCGCTCTAATAATATTCCTGCTGCTCAAAATTTCGATATCCAAATCACCGGAAATGCTATTCCGGGCGTTGATTATACTGCGCTCCCAGGCACTATAGTTTTTGGCGATAATATATTTGAAGTAAGCATTCCTTTTGGTGCATTTGCTGACGGAATTCCCGAAGGTTTAGAGTGGGTAACGATTACTTATCTGAGTTTGGCTGCCTGCGTCTTAGAAGAGGAGTTTCAAAGCGAAACTTTTTACATTATGGAACCCGATCCACTTGAAGTGGAATTGGATGATGTAATTGTTGATTGCAATGGATCCGCCATTCTCGATCCTCTGCTTAGCGGGGGTTATGGCTTATATGAGTTTGTTTGGGAAACAGGAGAAGATATTCCTCTGCTGGAAGTTTCTCCAGGAATCACTACAACCTATAATTATACACTGTCGGATACCTGTGGCCTGGCACCTTTTGAAGGAAGTGTTACAGTAGAAGTATTGGAATACCCTGCACTAACAGTCGAACTCGGTGGAACCTTGGGTATAGGTTGTCTTGATGCTCTTGAAATCACAGCTTTACCGCAAGGTGGAAATGAAGTCTATTTCTATGAATGGACCAATGATTTAGGTGCCATCATAGGACTGAATCAAACCTTGGTTTATGACCCCGATACGGAAGGAACAATTTATCTGCAAGTGACGGATGAATGTGGTAATGTTGGCAGCGATGAGGTTGATTTTACATTTACTCCTGAGCCTTTGATCGTTCAATTAAATGGTCCTCTGCAACTAATTTGTTTAGGCCAATCACTAATCACCCCTGAAGTAACTGGAGGTATTGGGCAATATTTTTATACTTGGACAGGTATAAATAGTGAATATTTAGGAGATACTCCAACATTAAACTATACAATGGGACAGGAGGGAATTATTGCGCTTAATGTAATTGATGAATGCGGAAACGAAGGTGCAGACGAACTTGTTATCGAACTCATTCCTACTCCAGTAACAGTTGATCTTGGTCCTGATATCGACGTTACATGTGTAGATATTACTGCATTGAGCGCCATAGTTGAAGGTGGGGTCGGGAATTATTCTTATGAGTGGATAATGGGTGGAGAGGTGCAGGCTGAAACTCCTGTATTTGATGCGCAAACTGATGTATCTGCCTTCGTTTTGCTCAATGTTCAAGATGAATGTGGCAATACTAACTCCGATGAGATTTTGCTCAATATTCCACCTATTCCGGTATTTGTGAATCTGGGCGAAGATCAGTTGGTAGATTGTCAGGAAGCTAATATTCTTAATGCTGAAGTCAGCGGAGGTATTGGAAGCTACACTTATGAATGGTTTGTTGATGATGATTTAGAGAGTATTGATGATACACTCGAAGTTCAGGTTTATGAGCAAGCTATAATTTGGCTTGATGTGATAGATGAATGTGGAAACATAGGAAGTGATACTCTCTTGCTCAGTGTTCCGGATATGCCAATAACAGTGGTATGTACCCCTGATACTCTAATTTGTGCTGGTGAAACGTTGGACTTGCAAACTTCTGCCAGCGGCGGATATGGTGGATTTACTTATTTATGGGTACAGCTCAATGATGATGATCAGGAAATAGAGGTTCAGCCTTTAAACAGTATTACTTATCAAGTGGTAGCTGAAGATATTTGCGGAAATATTGGTTATGGGTCTGTAACAGTAGTGGTAGAGCACGTTTACGCCAATTTCGACTTTGACTACGAAGGCAATTGGGGAATAGAAACTTACAATGGATCTGCACCTCAAAATGCCAATTTTGTTTGGGATTTTGGTGATGGAACGTTTAGTAATGAGTTTGATCCAGAACATGAATACAGTGATTTTTACGAGCATCAAATTATTCTCTATTCTACTACTATTAATGGCTGTACTGATTCTATTTCAAGATGGTTTTATCCCTTTATGGATATTTATGTGCCTAATTCCTTCAGCCCGAATAATGATGGAATCAATGATTATTTTAAGGCAGAAGGACATGATATTTACGAGTTTCAGCTTTGGATTTTCAATCGCTGGGGGGAGAAGGTATTTTATACGGATAACATAGATATTCCTTGGATTGGCAATCATGAAGGTGGAGAGTATTACACCAAAACGGAGGTATACACTTATCGGATTAAAGCCAGAGGTATTCGTGGTAATTCCATCGAAAAAGCAGGAACAGTAACACTCTTGCGTTAACCCGCTCTCCGCTCTCTTTCTCACGCTCTCATGCAACCTATTGTTGCATTTTAGTATCTATATTAATATAGTATCAATTTCCTGAATTGAATTATATTTATCAGCCCTAAATTCAATATGTTGCGATATTTACTAATCTTCATAAGCCTTGTAGCATCTGCATTCAGTCTTAAACTGTCTGCTCAGGACTATCTGATGTCTCCTAATGGGCAAACCATTGCTACATGCGGCGGAAATTTTTATGACAGTGGTGGCCCTGTCGGTAATTATACTGATGGAGAATTTGGACAAATTACCTTCTGCTCCAACGATCCCAGTCTATGCATGCAGCTCAGTTTTCAGAGCTATGATATTGAAAATGGCTTTGAACAAATTACAATTTTTGGAGGTGCTGATATATCCGCCCCTGTAATCGGAAGCTTTTCTGGAGCAGGTAATAACCTAACATTCAGTGCGCCAGGGCCTTGCCTTACCATCGTATTTACATCGGATTTCAGTGTTAGCCTATCAGGATGGGTGGCATCATTGAGTTGTGTTGAATGCCCTACTTGCGATGATGGATTGATGAACGGATTGGAAAGTGGAGTGGATTGCGGTGGCGATTGCCCGGCATGTCCATGTGCTGATATGGAAATACCTACTCTTCCCTATGATTTTAGCGGCACATCCTGCGGTTTCGGACCAGGCTTCGATTGGACAGATCTTTGTAGCAATTTCAATTTGGATGGACAGGATATTACTTTTTCTTTCATTCCTGAACAAGACGGTTGTTACGAAATTGCACTCAGCGGTTTTCCTCCTGGTTCTGCTGGAATGATGCTTACAGAAGGTTGTCCTGATGATATGACTGGCTCATGTGTTTTGAGCCTCACTGATCAGTGGCTTGGAAGTATGAGTGGTATCGCCATTATTGAAGCTGGACAAGAATATTTCCTAACTATTGGATCAGCATCATGGATGGCTGATTGCATCGATTTCGATTTGTCAATAACAGAAGGTTGTCCTCAATTAAGTCCCGCTGATTGTTTCGGCGCGATTCCGGTTTGTCAGGAAGCATATTCAGAAACGCTCGGACCTCAAGGATCAGGTAATTTCCCTAGCGAATTCAATGTATTTGGATGTAATTTCTCTGAAACAAATTCGATCTGGTACACTTTCACAGTACAGGAAGATGGGATGCTCAGTTTCATTATCGAACCCAATAATATGAACGATGACTATGATTGGGCATTATTTGACATTAGTGAATTTGGATGCGAGGATATTCCAAATACTCCATCCATGGAAGTCAGTTGTAATTCATGGGGAGTTATAGGAATTAATGGAAATACGGGAATTAGCACTGCCAATGGTGGCGTAGGTAATTCAAATGGCCCTGGCAATTTAGCAGGCCCTCCTTTTAATGCTGATCTACCTGTAAATATTGGCGAAACCTATGCTTTATGTGTGATGAATTGGAGTAATTCATTTTCTGGTTACGATCTTAATTTTGGACAGTCAACAGCATCTATTTTTGATCAAATTCCTCCAACCATTGTTGACGTAGAATTAGGTTGCGGTGGAACGGAATTATTAATAACATTTAGTGAGCCAGTATTATGCACAACGGTTGAAGCAGCGAGCTTTAATCTCGATGGCCCCGGAGGTTCTGTTATTGTGGATAATGTTAGCGGTGGCGATTGCGATTTTGGTTCTACTACTACTACCACTGCAACGATATTTCTTGGACTAGGTCTTGAACCAGGATCGTATTTCATAAATGGAAATGCGGCACAAGATGTTACCGACGCTTGCGATAATATCATAATTGGTGAATTTGAATTTATTAGTTCTGATATTTTTAATGTAGACCCAATTGTTCTGAATGCATGCTCGGCTGGACAAGGTCAAATTGACGCTTCTGATGTTCAAGGCGGACTCGCTCCTTTTGAATTTACTATCGATGGCGTGGATGATGCCGATGGAGTATTTACCGGACTAGATGCCGGCATTTTTGAAATCAACATTATAGATTCAGGTGCCTGTTCTCTATCGATTGAAGTAGAAGTTCTCGGATTGCCTTTGGATGTAGATGCGGGAGAAGATGCCACTCCTTGCGATTTGGAGTATGTTTTGCTGGGAGATGCAAGCCCGGGCGATTATGTTTGGAGCGGTCCGGCAGAAGTTGATTTCTCAAACAATTCGAGTCTCACTACTACCATAAGCACCGACGTTCCTGGAACATATTTGCTCACCCTCACCGTACTTAATGATCCTTGCGAGGCTATGGATCAAATAGAAGTTACACTAAATGAACCTATTGTTTTCGGTGCCCAGGTAACTAACACTACTTGTCATGATTTCTGTGATGGATTAATTCAGATAAATGCAACATCAGGAAATGATTTGCAATACAGTATTAATAACGGAAATACTTTTAGCAATTCTCCAATATTTGATGAATTATGTGCCGGAAATTACAATTTGGTGATCATCGATAATGGAGGTTGCAATGTTACTCAAACACTTTCTTTATTCGAACCGGCGCAAGTTATTGCAGGTTTTGATGCGAGTCCGGCTGAAACTTATATTCCTTATACCGATATACTTTTCACTAATTTGAGTCAGAATTATGACAGTTCACAATGGTATTTTGGTGATGTAATTGGTTGGAGTAATGAAGATAGTCCAACATTTACTTTTCCTCAGGAAACAGGCGGATTGTACCCGGTAACATTAGTTGTTTTTGATGAAAATGGATGCCGAGATTCCTTAACCCGATTAATCATCATCAATGATTATTTTCAAGTATTTGTACCGAATACTTTTTCTCCTAATGCTGATGGCAGAAATGAGTATTTCATTCCTGTGTTCTCATCAGATCCTGGAGTGTATGAAATTAAAATTTTCAATCGTTGGGGCGAAATGGTGTTCGAAAGCACTGACCCAACAGAACCTTGGGTAGGCAATATGGCAGGAGGCGATTATTTTGTAGAAGCTGGTGTATATCTCTGGATTATGCGCACCGGTCGAAATGAAGTTGAATCAGCGGATTATAGAGGCCATGTGATGGTGATTAGGTAGATTCTAATCATAATTACTTATATTTCGGAAACCAATTTTCATTATCCCTTCAATTCTTGATTGCGATTTTAATTCCCAGTCTTCCCAGAATATGAGGTACAAGCACGCTCTTACATATTATTGGGACTCTTTGAGCTTCTGGCTCTGAACTTTCTTAAGGAGGTAAATATGTTTTGTGCTGTTTATTTTGTAAAAGGAGGATTGTCATTTGGATTATGCAAACTGGTAGAAGTGCACTTGAATGGGCTGATTGCAGAGGAGGTGTGAGAGTTACTAGATAGGTTTTGTTATTTTTGTTTGATATTTCGAATAGAGATTTAATTGTGTTACTAGTAGGAGGATTTGTAAGATGGATTTCAAATCTACTTTGACAATTGAATTTTTTAAGACCTAAATTGGATGCTTTAACGGCATATATCAGCACAATTGTAACAGACTTCCATGCGTGTTTCGCAGAGCGAAATGTGTTTGACGGAAAATTGATTCTCCTTACGTATTAACCCGCGGTGCTGTTTCGCAGTGTTCTGAAACGCCAGCCCATTGTAAATTAGCAAATCGTTAACTAAGATTTTAATCCCATTATACGAAAATAGAAGTTATATTAATAAAAATGATTAAAACTATGAATGAAATAAAATTGTTTGAAGAAAAAAATAAACCAAGTAAACAAGAAAAACAAGAAATTGTAGAGTTTCTATATGAGAACTTAGAAAATTTTGGTGATTTGAAAGAAGACATAGAAAAAGCTATAAATTTTGCTTTTAAGGAAACGATGTCTTTTGGTGGTTTTGTATTAATGTCTTTGGAGGACAACAGAATATCTAGTGTAGTTGTGGTTAATCGGACAGGAATGAAAGGCTATATCCCTGAAAATATTCTTGTTTATATTGCCACGCATAAAGAATTGAGGGGTAGGGGAATAGGTAAAGATATGATGCTTAAAGCAATTGAAATTGCAGAAGGAAGTATTGCTCTGCACGTTGAACCAGATAATCCAGCCAGATTTCTCTATGAAAAAATTGGATTTACAAACAAGTATCTGGAGATGAGATATATTAAAGGATAAAAAATGGCATTTATTACAATAGATATTGAGAAATTAAAATCAAATTTCGATTATCTCAATACGCTTTTTATAAAACAAGAGATTGAATGGTCGATAGTTTCAAAAATGCTTTGTGGCAATAGAATGTATTTAACAGAGTTGCTAAAATTTGACATAAGGCAAGTATCCGATTCTCGTGTTTCAAATTTGAAAATGATTAAAGAAATTAAGCCTAGCATTGAAACAATATACATAAAACCACCTGCAAAACGCGCTGTTAAAAGCATTGTTCAATATGCCGATATTAGCATGAACACGGAGATAGAAACGATAAAATTGTTATCTGAGGAGGCGAAAAATCAAAATAAAATTCATAAGGTAATTATAATGATTGAATTGGGTGAGCTTCGTGAAGGTATTATGCGCGAAGATCTGATTGAATTTTATTCAAAAGTATTCAATTTAAGTAATATTGAGGTTATTGGGATTGGGACTAACTTGTCATGTTTGTATGGTGTGCTGCCAAATCACGATAAATTAATTCAGTTATGTCTTTATAAGCAATTGATTGAAGCTAAATTCAGTAGAAAAATAAAGTATGTATCAGGTGGTTCTTCTGTTACTATTCCTTTGATCTCTAAAAATTTATTACCCAAAGGAATAAATCATTTCAGAGTAGGTGAATCTCTTTTTCTGGGTACAGATATTTACAATAATTCTTCCTTGGATAATATGAATACAGACGTGTTTACGCTCTGGGCAGAAATTATTGAGTTAATAGAAAAACCTAAATTGCCAGATGGAAATATGGGGACAAATGTAGAAGGAAATTCTACTTCTTTTGATAAAAAATTATCAGGTAAAACAAGTTCTAGAGCAATTGTGGATATTGGTATTTTGGATGTTGATGAAAAGCATATTGCGCCAGTTGAAAAGAACTGTTCTATTGTAGGTGGAAGCTCTGATATGTTTGTAATTGATTTATTCGATAATACTAAAAATTATAAAGTTGGTGATTTACTTGAGTTTGAACTAGATTATATAGGAACTTTAAGGGTTTTGAACTCAAAATATATTGACAAAAAAATAATTGACCTTAATTAACATGGTATGCAAAAAGAATATGGCCATATACTATTGATAATTAAAGTGATGGCCTGTGATTTACTTCCAACAGTCCGACAGGAAACAGTTCTGAGATGGCGAACTTCCCATATTTCGTATCCTTCAGACCGTTTCGAAACCCTCAATTATTGTAGATTATTAGATATTTGTACTATACAACCTACATTGTATTTTAAATTTTAAGATAAATATAACAATTGGTTTTTCTTCCCGCATCTTTATGCAATTTAATTGCCGGGGATAGCGAAACAACAGCATTTGGACTAGTTGTGTGCTGGGTGAATCTGGAGGTTGGCGAGTTTTATTATAGTCAGAAAATATTTAGGATAATTTATTCTCTTTATAAAAATACATTAGAATTTTATTCTTGTAAATTATTTTGTAGTATGATCTGCACGAGTCCCGGATATCTGAATAAATTGGGGCTTGATTCTGTTTTGGTACAAGCTGACTGTAGTTTTCAATGCTTGACGAAATTCTACAAACCCTAATTTTCGGTTATCACGAAATGTGTTGCATCATTTCCGCAAAAATACAGAAATTACATTTTTCCTTAATATTAATTTATTGTGTATGAGTTCATTCCACTACTTTTGAAGTCAAAGGCTCCGAATTGGGTTCTACATATTTGGCAGCGTTTAAAAATGTTAGGAAGTCCTTTAAATACGCATTAAACTCTTCTGTTTGTTCAAGATTAGAAACATGTCCTGCATCATCTAT
>Ga0105052_10000723_pt1 | contig 45481 bp, 45 predicted proteins | sample FRY03_FD_78094 | JGI IMG/M metagenome (GOLD analysis project Ga0105052, IMG submission 78094) | Freshwater microbial communities from Lake Fryxell liftoff mats and glacier meltwater in Antarctica - FRY-03 | ecosystem: Environmental > Aquatic > Freshwater > Ice > Glacier meltwater ... | reverse complement strand
TTTCTTGGGTACATAAAGAACACATTATGAAGTATCTAAATGAGTATAGTTACAGGATTAATAGGTCATTATTCAAGGATAATATTTTTGACCTATTAATAACAAGGATGGTAAAAACTCAAAGGTTAAATACCAGAATATTATATTAAGTAAATAAGTGAACACCTCAATAATCTTTATATCATTTGCGAATTTGCGGTTTATTCTTTTTAAACTCTGATTATTTTGCATCATAACCCGAACCCTGCACAATTTCCCTACGTTCGATTTCCTTTTCCATATACGTTTGAATTTGAGTTTTTTTCAAACCCCAGTTGGGTGCAATGAGTAAATCCCAATCGGAGATTCCAAACAATCGCTGGATGACAATATCGGGACGCAACAGCGGAATCAATTCGCAAAGCAAATCGGTATATTCTTCTAAAGTGAAGAGTTTGAAAGGTTTTTTCTTGTATTTCACTCCCATAATCGAGCCTTCAACGATGTGCAAATGATGGAATTTTACAAATTTAATTTGTGGAAAACGGTTGATTTCGGGAATGTAATTCAGCATCATTTCTCGGGTTTCCCAAGGAAAGCCAAAAACGGTGTGCACACACAAATCGATTTTGCTGTCTTTCAATAATGCTACTGCGGCGACAAATTCGGCGTGGTTGCAACCTCGATTGATTTGCTCCAAAGTTTCGTCATAAATCGATTCCATTCCCATTTCCAAATCCACGTCAAATCGATCACAGTAACTTTCCAGTAAAGCCACTTTTTCGGCATCGATGCAATCCGGGCGTGTTCCCACAGAAAAGCCAACAACATCTTCAGTATTAATCGATAATGCTTCGTCGTACATTGTTTTCAAAAGAGAAACTGGCGCATACGTATTGGAATTCGGCTGAAAATAAACAATAAATTTATCGGCTTTGTAATGGTTTTTGGCCCGCTCCATTCCGTCCGTTAATTGCAATTTCATTGTCAATGAAGTTCTGGAAATTTCGGGTGTAAACGAATCGACATTGCAATAAGTGCAACCGCCATAACCTTTGCTTCCGTCTCGGTTGGGACAGGAAAAACCACCGTCGACAATGACTTTATAAACGCGTTGTCCGTTGTATTTTTCACGCAAGTGTGCTCCGTAATTTTTATATCCTTTTACTTCTGAAATAGGTTTTTCGCTCATTTGGCAAAAATACAAAATTAAAAAATACAACAATTTTTCGTTTTCAGTTTTTCAATTTGTACTTTTGAAATTGTTTAAAAGAAACCAAAAAAATGAAAATAGTTATATCGCCAGCCAAATCGTTAAACTTTGACAAAGAATTACCAACTTCTAAATTTTCGGAATCTTTATTTCTGAAAGAATCGCGACAAATTCATAAAGTGTTGAAGCAACAATCGCCCAAAGCGCTTTCGGAATTAATGGATATTTCAGATAAATTGGCTGATTTGAATTGGCAGCGCAACCAAGATTGGAAAACACCTTTTTCTCCAGAAAATGCGCGTCCAGCTGTTTTTGCTTTTGATGGAGATGTTTATACAGGATTGGATGGGTATTCGATTCCAATAGAAAAACTGGACATATTACAAGACCGTTTGCGAATTCTGTCGGGTTTGTACGGACTTTTGAAACCATTGGATTTGATGCAAGCTTACCGATTGGAGATGGGAACCAAATTGCCCATTGGCGAAAGCAAAAACTTATACGAATTTTGGAAACCCATTATTGCCAAAGCTTTAAACAAAGAACTGCAAAAAGACGAGTTGTTTGTGAATTTGGCAAGTAATGAATATTTCTCGGCTGTGGATGCAAAATCTTTGAATGTGCCTGTAATTACTCCAGAATTCAAAGATTACAAAGACGGAAAACTAAAAATAATCAGTTTTTTTGCAAAGAAAGCGAGGGGTTTGATGGTGCGTTACATTATTGACACGAATGCTCAAACCATAGAAGATTTAAAAGGTTTCGACTATGATGGTTATCGATTTGATGGGAATTTGTCTAAAGGAAATCAGCTGGTTTTTACGAGATAGTAAAGACGCGATTAATCACGTCTTTACTATTTTAATATCAATTCATTTGCACTGTAATTGGCAAATTATACGATGTTCTCACTGGTTTGGAACCTATCATTCCCGGACTCCATTTGGTTCTCAAGGATTTTAAAACTCGTATAGCTTCTTTGCCTAATCCGTAGCCAGGATCTTTGATTACCTTAATATCAGTCATACTTCCGTCTCTTTCAATTACAAAAGATACATAAACTCTAAATGAGTTGGTGCCTTCTATTTCGGGTTTTTCAAAATTATTGCCTACATAATTATAGAATTTATTAATTCCACCCGGAAACTCAGGAAGTTTGTCTAATTCTGTCGTGCTGATTATTCCCTTTCCGTCATCTATGGGTAATGTTGGATTTCCGAGGCTTTCAGTAGAAGTAGCTGATTCTATTCCGCCTCCCGTTCCTGAATTTAATGGATGATTTTCAACGATGTCTTTATTCAATGGAATATCGGCAACTTCATCTGGAGTTGATGACACAACCATTGGTAACATCAGCCTTGGTTCTTGAGGAGTTTGTGCTTGGCTAGTATTTACAGGTGTTTTTGGTTTTTCGGGTTCTACATAATAAGGCGTAACTGTAATGGGTTCGTCAATAGTTGGCGCGACTTCCATAACAATTGATTTTTCGAATAAATTGGCTGCTGTAAAAAGGGTTCCAAAAGCGGCAACCAATAAAATCCCGGAGAAAAATGCCTTCACGGTAGTTCTTGAACTTTCGCGGCGTAACTGGTAAGCGCCATATTCTTTGTTCTTGTTTTCGAAAACAAGGTCAATCCAGCGGGTTTCGCAAATACTTAATCTAGACATAATTTATGGTTTTATAGGTTAAGTATTTGTTGGTTCATACGCACTATTTTAACATACAACGTAAATAATTTGTATTGTAATATATAAAATGTTGATTATTTTTAAATTATTTTAACAAAAATAATAGAAGTCTTTGTTTTAGGGGTTTGTGGGAAAAACATAAGGAATAATTTGGAATTGAGCAGCTTGTCAACATCATTAAGTTAAGGATAAAAACAAAAAAAATTGCAGATTTTTGATTAACGATTCTTGATTTCAGATTTGCAAGTACTTGAAAAATAACCGGTTTTTATTTATTAACATAAAAATCTTAAATCAAGAATCGTTTATCTGCAATTAAAAATTTTTTAATTTAATGATATTGTACTCGGACTGGCGGGGGAAAATTCATTAAATTGCTCTTCAAATAAAAAAGAATAATCTTACAAAAAGTCAAATACTTACTGTCGATCCTGAATAATTTCTGCCAACAATTTCTTGGCGCGAAGCAGTTTTATTTTGACGTTGCTGAGGGGTTCGCCAATTTTGTTAGCAATTTCTTGATAGCTCATTTCCTGAAAATAGCGCAACTGAATCACTTCTTGATAATGCGGTTTGAGTTCCTTGATGAATTGCAATAATTGCGAAAGGTTTTGCTCTGTAATCAATTCATCTTCGGCCGATGGTGTGGTGTCGGCAATATTGTAGGCTTGTTGGTTTTCGTCATCGGTGATTTCGATAAAAAGAGATGACTTCTTTTTTCGCAATAAATCGATGTGTACATTTTTGGCAATGGCAATTAGCCATGTATTAAATTGAAATTCAGAATTGTAACTGGCGATTTTGTCAAAGGCTTTCGAGAACGTTTCGATGGTAATGTCTTCGGCATTGGTTTCGTTTTCGGTGCGTTTGAGCATAAAGCCATAGACCTCGTTCCAATAATAATCCAACAGAAAAGTAAAGGCTGCTTGGTCGCCTTTTTTGGCTTTTTCTATTTTTTTATTTATTTCCAATATACCGGTTTTGAGAAAATATTCGTGATAAAGACATTTAATTGCGTGAAGATAAGCACAATTTCAATAATAGGAAACCAATACATCACATCTTTTTCTTTCAGTTTTCCGGACGAAAATCCCAAGATGATCCAAGTGAATAAATAACGGAATGCAACCAAGCATAAAACGATGATCCATTGGTATTGGAACGCCAATAAAAGGATGGCTAAAACCAAAAACATCATCTGCGAAACATAAAAAAGTGCGAGTTGGATTTTGTCAAATGATTTGTAATAACGTGCCGTGGAAACGTGTCTTCTTTTTTGGGTAAACCAAGTCTTGAATGTTGTTTTTGGTTGTGAATAAGTGAAGCTTTCGGGCGAATAACAAATCGCGGTATTCTTGCTTTTCGCTATTTGGTTGATGAACAAATCATCATCACCGGAGCGAATTTTCATGTGGCTGATAAAGCCTTTCACGGTGTAGAATTCTTCCTTTTTGTAGGCTAAATTGCGACCAATTCCCATATAAGGACGTCCTATTTTTGCCCAAGAAAAATATTGGACTGCCGCAAGCATCGTTTCAAAACGGATGATTTTATTCAGGAAGGAATTTGCCACTTTTTCATAAGCACCATAACCCAAAACGATGGTTTTGTGCATCGTGAATTGTGAACTCATAGTTGTAATCCAATCTTTGGAAGTGGGATAACAGTCGGCATCGGTGAATAATAAATAGTCTTTTGTGGACGCTTTTATTCCCAGAGTCAATGCATATTTTTTGTTTCCCCAAAAGGCTTCGTTGTTTTGCACTTTTACCAATTTCACATTGGAATATTGTTTCTCGAATTGTTCGAAAATTTCTAAAGTATTGTCGCTTGAAGCATCGTCAATCAGGATGATTTCGTAATCGGGATAGTCTTGTTCAGCAAGTAGTGGAATGAACCGAGCCACATTTTCGCCTTCATTTTTGGCACAAACAATTACGGAAATCGAGATTCTTTTTGGAGTAGATTTTTGCACTTTGGCGAAAGCGAATTTGCCAAAAACGAATAAATAATACATTAGTTGAATGATAACTACAACAATAAACGCGTAAAAAGTAATGGTTAACATATAGGCTTGGCTTCTTTTTAAAATCTGGGCAAAGGTACTTATCAATTGTTAATAAACCATCGATAAACGGCAATTACTTTTGGATTTTAAATTTATCCAAAATCCTAAATATTTTGCCACAAAGGCACAAAGACACCAATTTAAAATTAAGAAAATGCCTTTGATTCTCAATAGGTATAACCGTTTGACACATTTAATAACAATGTTTTTTGTGGCTTCGTGTCTTTGTGGTAAAGCAATTCTAAATCACATTTACTTCAGCTTCTATATGAATGCCAAAAGTCTTAAAAATTGTGTTTTGAATAGTCTTGGAAACATCCAGAATTTCCTGTCCCGTTGCGTTGCCGTAATTCACTAAAACTAAGGCTTGGTTTTTGTGGATTCCTGCATCGCCAAAACGTTTTCCTTTAAATCCGGCTTGTTCTATGAGCCAACCCGCGGGAACTTTAACTTGGGTTGGAGAAACTTCATAGTATTTCATTTCGGGAAATTTCAGATGAATTTTCTCGAAATTAGTTTTCAAAAGAATGGGATTTTTAAAGAAACTTCCGCTGTTTCCTAGTTCTTTTGGGTCGGGCAATTTACTTTGTCGAATCGCTATTACGGCATTGCTCACCTCTTTTAAAGAAGGTTTCGAAATATTGTTTTTTGACAATTCAGCCGTTATATCTCCATAAGAAATATTGATTTTATGATTTTGCTTCGTTAATTTAAAAACCACCGAAGTGATGATGTATTGGTCTTTTTCCTCGTTTTTAAAAATACTTTCTCTATAACCAAAATGGCATTCCGTTTTAGTAAACGTTTTCATTTCCTGGTTATCAATCTTCATTGCTTCACAAGAATCGAAAGTGTCTTTGATTTCGGTTCCGTAAGCACCAATGTTTTGCACCGGAGTTGTGCCAACATTCCCCGGAATTAGTGACATATTTTCTAGTCCACCAAAATTTTGGTCAATTGTCCAAATCACAAATTCGTGCCAGTTTTCGCCAGCTTGACTTTCGACCCAAACAAAATCTTCATTTTCTTGAATGATTTTTTTGCCTTTTAAATCAATGTAAATCACTAGCGATTCAATATCTTTTGTCAAAAGCATGTTGCTTCCGCCGCCAAGAATGAATTTTTTATTGGACTTATTTTCTTGTAAAACGGTTGTTAATTCATCGAGATTGTGAACTGCTACGAATTGTTTTGCTTTGGCTTCAATGCCAAAAGTATTGTAGTTTTTTAGAGAAAAATTGGTTTGTATTTCCATAAAGGGGAGTGCGTTTTAAATCTTGACCAAAAGTAAGTATTAAAATTTAGATGTTTGTCTGCATTTATATCCAATTATTAAAACTAAAACAGATTTCACTACTTTCTACAAATTTGAGAAAAAGACAAAAAAATCTGTGCTAATCTGTGAAATCTCTGTTGTTTTTTCTTTGGAATAAGTATTAAAATTTATTTGCATAGGTTTTTAGCCAAATATGCATCATAAACATTGGCATAATGTAAGGAATCATTTTGATGTCTCCTTTTCTCAAATTTAACACTAGTTTCTTGGCATCAATATGTTCGAAATAGGGCATTTTAAACAAATCGCTTTTCGAAAAAGATTCTAATTCGGCAGTGAATCCAGGGCTTTTTATCAAGTAATCGCCCCAAGGAACACTCAATCCCACTTTTTTGAAATTTAGAATTTCATCTGGCAATCGCGATTTCATAGCCATTTTTAGGATGTACTTCCATTTTTTTCCAGTAAAAAGCCATTTGTCATCTAAGGAACCCAATCCTGTAACAAGTCTTTGGTCCAAAAAAGGTTCCCTACATTCTATAGAAGCGCCCATTGTGCAACGGTCATTTCTGTCGAGCAGCGAACATAAATAAGTGTGCTGGTCAAAATACAACGCTTGGCGTCTTAAATTATTGGGATACAGCGATTTTGCGTCTTCCAGAATTTGGTTTCGGTAATCGTTTTTTGGTGGAGTTGTGATTCCAAAAGTTTTGGCAATGTCATTTGGATAAATATTGGAACCATTATAAATTACTAAATCGTCTGGATTTTTTATTTGTGAATAGCGGGCTAATTTTTCGTACCGCGGTCTAGTTGTAAAGTAATCCATGTGACCAATTGTTCCAATCGTATTTAATAATGACGGATATTTCAAGGCTTTGTATCTTACATAACCTCCCATTAATTCATCGGCGCCTTCTCCGGAAAGCAATACTTTTACGGATGGTTTTGCCAATTGTGCAAGTGCCAAAATATGAGGTTCACTCAAGTGCATAATGGGTTCATCCTGAAAATAGGTAGAACTTACCAGCTTTTCGAAAAGAGCATCGTCTTCCAATTGCATCGTGTGAAATCCGTAATCGAATTTTTCGGACATCATTTTTGCCAAATGCGATTCGTTGTGTTCTTTTTCTTTGAAACCAATATTATAAGTTTGGATATCCTTCAAATTTTGTTGGTTCAGTGAAGCCAAAATCGACGAAGAATCGAGTCCACCACTCAATAAAACGCCAACAGGAACATCGCTCACCATTCTCAATTTTATGGAGTTATCGAATGTTTCCCGAAACCATTCCTCCGGATTCGTAATTTTTGGTTGATTTTGAATTTCTTTTTTTAAATCCCACCATTTTTCATTGGTCGTTTTTCCACTTTCGTGAAGGGTCATAATGTGTCCCGGCACTATTTTTTTTACGTTTTCATACAAGGTATTTTCGCCAGCCACAAAACGGTTGAAAATATATTCTTCCATTCCGTCTTTTGCCATTTTTAATGGAACTCCAGCTGTAAAAAGTGCTTTTTGTTCAGAAGCGAAGTAGAAAGTTTCGTTATAAAAGGAGTAATACAAAGGCTTGACACCCATTCTGTCACGAACTGCCGTAAGTTTTCGTTCTTTCTTGTCCCAAATGACAAAGGCAAACATTCCGTTGAGGCGGTTGAGCATTTTTGTTCCGTACAATTCAAATAGTTTTAACAAAACTTCCGTGTCGGAACTGCTGCGTATGTCAAATCCGTTGCTTCGCAGTTCGGGATAAAAGTCCTTGAAGTTGTAAATTTCGCCATTATAAACCATCACATAACGGCCGTCATCCGAAAGAAAAGGTTGGTGTCCAGCCGAGGAAACATCGATGATAGAAAGTCTTCGATGCCCCAAACCAATGTTGTTTTCAATAAACAAACCTTTGTCGTCAGGCCCGCGATGTTCCAGCGAATCACGCATCTTTGTCAGAATGCGTTCATCCACTTTTTTTTGTGATTGCAAATGCAAGATTCCGTTAATTCCACACATAGTTAAATGATTTTTGATGTGTTGATTAATTCGTGATACTTGTTTGCAATAATTTTCATATTGGTATTATAATCTGCATTTTCTTCCACAAATTTTCTGTTTTTTAAAACGGCGGCATTTCTGAGTTCGCTGTTTTCGAATGCCCAAAGAAGTTCCTCGGCAAGCATTCTGGAATCATCAATTGGTATTAATTGTCCATTTTCTCGATGCTTAATCCAGCTTTGATTTCCAGGAATATCAGTTACAATAGGATAACAATTCGAAGCCATCGCTTCGAACAAAGAAGCCGAAACTCCCTCTGTTATTGGCATACTGATGTAAATATTGGATTGTTGCAACAGTTCTGGCAGTTTGATGTTTGGAACACGACCCGTAAAATTCACCTTGTTTTCAATGTCTAATTTCTTTGCCAATTGCTTTAACATTGGTAATTCTTTTCCGTCTCCAACGATGGTAAGTGCAAAATCAATTCTTTTTTTGTTTAAAATTCCGAAGGCTTTTAAAATAATATCGTGACGATAATCCGAGGTTAGTGATCTGGTGACGATGGCATTAATTTTTGAACGATTCGCGGAGTTTTTATTTTCAAATTTTACCAAATCGATTCCCTTTGGCAAAACCATAACTTTGTTCATATCGACATTGATGGCTTTCATCGAAATCGTCATTACGGGTCCCCAAGCGTGAATCAAATCCGCCTTTTCGAAAGCATAATGTTGAATTATTTTTTTTAATGGCAGCAAAAGCGATTTTTCGGGCCATAAATCGGTTCTGCCTTGTTGTGCAATCGCTATTGGTTTCACGCCAGATAGCGCAGCGAGAAAACCGTAACTTGTGGTTCTCTCGGCAATTACCATATCTGGTTGCTGTAATTTGATTATTTTTTTGACTTGAAATAGTCCCGTACAAAATTCTAAAAGCCTTAGAAAACGCCTGAGAAAAGTATGATTTGGTGTTTTTAATTCCCAAGTGATAATTTCAAAATCGCCAAATTCTTTCAAGCCGTTCATCCAAGTTATGGCGTCAGCTCTATAGGTTTCTCCCAGAAAAAGTAGTTTCTTTTTAGCCATTTATTGAATTAATCTTCAGATGTTACTGCCCGATTGATGAAGTCGTTCAGGGGTTTCAACACGATAAGTTTTTTGGTCATTTGGTCCACAAAATCCTTTTTTAACACTTCCTCAATGTTAAATTTTTGGGAGGTTTCAAAGCTTTTTAATTTCAGGAATTCAATGGCAGGATGGTCTTTTTCGTAACCTTTTGGTGGGTTTTTCAACAGGTTTTTTTCATTTCGGTCAAAATCTCCAAATTCCTTTTTGAAATTCTTGTCGTTAAGAATTTCTTCCAAATCTTCATAGAAATAAGCAATTTCTTTGCGTACTTTTTTCAAATCTTCGGCTTCAGGACAATAAAATCCACCGGCAATAAAACTGCCAGCTTTCGCGATGTGAACATAATATCCAGAACGATTTTTTCCTTTGGCACCGCTTGATAACCAAACTCCTAAATAATCTTTATAGGGTGATTTATCTTTCGAAAATCGAATGTCGCGATTGATTCTAAAGGTGCAATTTTTGACTTCAAGCATTTCTAATGAAGGGTCGAGCGGTTTCATCGCGTCAAGAAAATCAGCAACCAATTGTTGGTAGTCTTTTTTGAAAACGTCATAACGCTTTTTATTGTCCAAAAACCAATCCCGATTGTTGTTGGCTTTTAAATCGTTGAGAAATTTCAAAGAATCTTTTGTAAGCATATTTTGGGATTATTACAATTGTTTTTTCAAATCTTCTTCACTAATAAAACCGGAATGTTTCCATTTTAATTCCTTGTTTTCATATAGTAAAAGGGTAGGAAGTTCCAGGATTTTCATTTCTTTGATCAAGGTAGGATTTTCGTCAGCATTCAATCGCATGATAACCACTTTGTCTGCTAAATCTTTTTGCATTTTTAATAGGTAAGGACTCATTTTTTTGCAAGGTGCACACCATTCAGCATAAAAATCAATCAACACTTTTTTATCGGTGTTTAATAATTCGGCAAATTCCTGACTACAAACTCCAATGATTCTGTCGGTTGGTTTAGAAAATCCATCAGCATCCCATTTTAATAAACCGCCTTGCAGTTCGTAGATGTTTTTAAACCCTAATTCTTCTAATTTTGCTGCAGCTAGCGGACTTCTAGTACTAGTTTTGCAATAGACAAAAACGGGTTTTGATTTGTCTAATTTTTCGGCATTTACCATAAAATTATCGCCCAGCCAATTGATGTTTATAGCCTTGTCAATATGCCCTGCAGCAAATTCCTGAGGTGTTCTAACATCCATAATTTGTGCATTTGGAGTTTCATTTATTTTATTGGCGAAAGCTTCCGGACCAATATTTTTTATGTTTTTGGAGGTTTGCCCGTTGCAGGATAATATTGTAAAAGAAAGTAATAAGAAGAAAATGGAACTAATTTTCATAAGAGTTTGTATTTAATTTTAAAGAGGCTAAAATAAGTAATTTACAGAAGCAATTTAGAAACAATAAGTTAAAGAAATTAAAAATTATCTAATTCATTCTTGCTGCCTCTATTTGATTGTATTTTTTATTTGCGCGAAACGTTTTGACCCTTAAAAGGGAATTTTCCCGAATATCTTCCCAAAATAAATTTACGTCGCCAATGTGGTAATTTCGCAAAGTAAAAGTTAAATAACGATAAGGAAAATGGGGTGTTGAAATCCAAATTACGCCATTGTCAGTGTGTGTGTCAAAACTTTTTGCGTATAGTTTGCCATTGGAATACAGGAATCCTTTGTGGAGTTCCCTTCTGGCAATTGCCGTGATATCCCAAGTCACGGGATTAATCACAACTTTTCCTTTATACCATTTGTAATTCTTTTTGTCAAATTTTTTCTTGAAGGTGTTCCAAGTCACAAATCCGCCGGTTTGATTGGGATTTTCCATAAACGGAATGGTTTTGAACTGATTTTTATCCAATCCCACTCCCGGAATGTAAGCCGAAACGAGTTGTTTTTGCAAAGGTTTACCATCAAAAAAATCCTTCAGCAAATATGAAATATGGGTGCTTCCCTGACTGTGTCCTGCCAAAATGATGCCTCGGCCGTGATTGTAATGTTTTAAATAATATTCAAATGCGGCTTTCACATCTGAATAAGCCATCAATAAGGCTGTCGTGCCACCATTTTCAAGATTGTTGTAGGAACGAATATGCGCTTGCCTGTAATAGGGAACATATAAATTGCCGGAACTTGCCCAAGCCGATGCCTGAAAACGAACGGCGGTATTGAGAACTTTTTTTATTTGAATACTGTCATTTATGGGGACGTTCCATCTTTCATCCTTGTCCGAAACTATCAAGGTTGGATAAACATAAAACACGTCAATAGAATCTTGCGGATTCTCCACAACATATTCCTGTATATTATCTGGGTAATTCCCAGGCAAAACCGCCCAATTATTGGAAGAAGAATAATCGACAGCATTCGCGAAAGTACTTGGGATTGCCGTATTGTAATTTGTGTTTTGAACTTTACAACCCATAAAAAGTAAAGCAACAAAAAACAAGGAGCATATTTGATGTTTCATTATTAAATGGTTTATAATCAGCAAAATATACTAATTATTTAAAATTAAAGATTAAATATTTTATAAGTCTGGTGTGTTGATTTTACTATATTTTCGGTTCGTTCCGGATGTGTATCCGATATAAAAAGCTGTCCAAAAGTGTCGCTGTTGACCATTTCGATTATTTTAGCCACGCGACTTTCGTCCAATTTATCGAAGATGTCGTCAAAAAGCAGAATTGGTTTTAAGCCACATTGGTTTTTTATAAATTCAAATTGCGCCAGTTTCAAGGCGATTAGAAATGATTTTTGTTGGCCTTGTGAACCGAATTTCTTTATTGGATAATGATCAATTTCAAACGACAAATCATCTTTGTGAATTCCAACGCTGGTGTAATGCAAAGCCCTGTCTTTATTGCTGTTTTCTTCTAAAAGTGTCAATAAGTTGTTTTCGAATAAATGACTTTCATAAACCAATTGTACTGTTTCCTGTGAACCCGTTATGGCTTGGTGATGTGTATTAAAAATAGGGATAAACTGCTCGATGAATTCTTTTCTTTTTTCGAAAATATATTTCCCAAAAGCATTGAGTTGCTCATTATAAATAGAAAGCGTGTCATTGTCGAAAACGTAATTCAAGGCAAAATATTTCAACAAGGCATTGCGCTGACTCATCACTTTTTGGTATTGGATGAGTTGTTTCAAATATTGAGAATCCAATTGCGAAATTACGCTGTCCATAAATTTCCTTCGGGTTTCGCTGCCTTCCACAATCAAATCTCTGTCGGCAGGCGAGATGATGACTAACGGGATAAATCCTACGTGTTCCGAAAATTTATCATAGATTTTTCCGTTGCGCTTCAATATTTTTTTCTGTCCTTTTTTTAGGCTGCAAATGATTTGCTCGTTTCTTTCGTTGATTTCAAATTCGCCGTCGATGACAAAAAACTCTTCTCCGTGCTTGATATTTTGGACAGCCAATGGGTTGAAATAACTTTTTCCGTAAGACAAATGGTAGATTGCATCGAGCACATTAGTCTTTCCAATTCCGTTTTTGCCTACAAAACAATTTATTTTGTTCACAAATTCGAAATTTGCTTCTGAAAAGTTCTTGTAATTGAATAATGAAATCTTTTTTAAATACATTTGTAAGGCTTGCCAATGTTGAGATTTGTGCTATTTTGAGATAGCTTTTTTAAAGAGGGTGCAAATTATTGAAAAATATCGATAAAAGTGGTTTTAGATTTGAATAAATATTATATTTTTGCCACTCACTAAATTAAATTTTAAATGGCTACTTATAAAAAGAAAGGATATAAAACTACAAAAGAAAAAGAAGTAAAAGACGGTACTGAAGACATTAAAGTTCTTGAAAAAGACAGTACAACTGCGGGTGTTTTTTCAACATTGGATGAAACAGCATCAAAAACTGAGGATTTTGTAGCCAAAAACCAAAAAATAATTATTGGAGTAGTTGGTGCTATTGCATTGGTTTTAGTAGGGTATTTAGCCTATGAGAAATTTGTTGCAGCGCCAAAAGAAGACGAAGCTGCAACCGAAATGTTTCAAGCCCAACAATATTTTCAACAAGCTACAGATGGCGTTGCCAGTGATTCTTTATATAAATTGTCTTTAAAAGGTGCTGAAGGAAAATTTGGTTTTGTTGATATTGCCGATAAATATTCTGGAACAGATGCTGGAAATTTAGCTAATTATTATGCAGGCATCGCTTATTTGAATACTGGAAAATTTACGGAAGCAATTGAATACTTAGGAAAATTCAAATCAGAGGATATTGTTTTAAGCGCTTTGGCAAAAGGAGCTATCGGTGATGCTTATTCTCAGAATAACCAACCAAAAGAAGCTTTGGGATATTATGTAAAAGCGGTTGAAGCCAATAAAAACGATTTTACAACGCCACGTTTCTTGTTGAAAGCAGGAAAAACGGCTTATGCATTAGGAGATAAAGAAGATGCACTAAAATATTTCACAGATATAAAAGAAAATTTTGATGCTTCTCCAGAAGCTGCTTCTGTTGATGTATTGATTGGATTAGCACAGTAAATCCAGATTGCAGATTTCAGACTGCAGTTTTTCTGCAATCTGAAATCTGCAATCTGTAATCTTAAAATAATATGGCAACTATAAATAAAAACTTGTCCGAATACGATAAAAACTCAATCCCAGACGCGAAAAATTTTCGGTTTGGGATTGTTGTTTCAGAGTGGAACGACACCATAACCGAAGGACTTTGTTTTGGAGCTGTGAAAGGGCTTTTAGACAATGAAGTTCCATCAGAACATATCCTTCGATGGAACGTGCCTGGAAGTTTTGAACTCATTTATGGCGCCAAAAAAATGTTGCAAACCCAGAATGTGGATGCCGTAATCGCTATTGGTTGCGTAATTCAAGGAGAAACTAAACATTTTGATTTCGTTTGCGAAGCGGTTTCACAAGGCATAAAAGACTTGAACGTAGAAACTGATGTTCCCGTTATTTTTTGTGTTTTGACGGATAATACGATGCAACAATCCATTGATAGAAGTGGCGGAAAACACGGAAATAAAGGAACAGAAGCTGCTATAGCTGCCATTAAAATGGCGTATTTAAGACATCAAGCTTCATTTAGTCACCAACTTAAAAACCAACAATTATTGTCCACTGGGCCTTTGCAAATCGAAGGTTTGAAGATGATAGAAGAATAAATACAAAATATCCAATTCTAAAACCTATACTGTTTTTTGATAGTATAGGTTTTTTGTTTTTTATGATTAATTAAGGGAGCAATCATAATAGAAATTACTTAAATTTGCTTACCATTGGTTTTCGAAAACTTTAAACCTTAAATTTTAAACTATTTTTTTAGATGTCGAGTATCATTCAATTACTTCCTGATCATGTTGCCAATCAAATTGCCGCTGGAGAAGTCGTTCAACGACCCGCTTCGGTAGTCAAGGAATTGCTCGAAAATGCGGTAGATGCAGGAGCGAATGACATTAAATTAATTATAAAAGACGCCGGAAAATCACTGGTTCAAGTCATTGATAATGGAAAGGGAATGAGCGTTACCGATGCGCGTTTGTGTTTTGAACGTCACGCGACTTCCAAAATTCGTCAAGCGGAGGATTTATTTTCTCTTCATACCAAAGGATTCCGTGGAGAAGCCTTGGCATCGATTGCCGCGATTGCCCACGTCGAAATGAAAACCAAGCAAGATCAAGAGGAATTAGGAACTCATATTGTCATTGAAGGCAGCAAGTTTGTCTCGCAAGACGTAGCAGTTTTGCCAAAAGGAACTTCGTTTGGAGTCAAAAATTTATTCTTTAATATCCCTGCTAGACGCAATTTCTTAAAGTCGGATACAGTGGAATACCGCCATATCATTGACGAGTTTCATCGCGTAGCATTGGCACACCCAAAAATATATTTTACGTTTTATCACAATGGCAGCGAAATGTTCAATTTGCATTCTTCTAGTTTGAGACAGCGAATTGTAAATGTTTTTTTGGGTAAAACCAATGAGAAATTGGTGCCTGTTAACGAAGAAACCGAAATTGTGAACATTCAAGGTTTTGTGTGCAAGCCTGAGTTTGCCAAGAAAAATCGGGGAGAACAGTTTTTCTTTGTCAATGATCGCTTTATAAAAAGCGGTTATTTACACCATGCCGTGATGGCTGCTTATGACGGTTTATTGAAAGATGGGGCACAACCAAGTTATTTCATTTACCTTCAAGTGCCGCCAAATTCCATCGACATCAATATTCACCCAACAAAAACGGAAATCAAGTTTGATAATGAATCTGCTTTATATGCCATTTTACGGGCTTCGATAAAACACAGTTTGGGACAATTTAATGTAGCACCTGTTTTGGATTTTGAGCGCGATGCTAATTTGGATACGCCGTATCATTACAAAGATTTGGAAGCGGAAACACCAACGATTCAGGTGGACGGCAGTTTTAATCCGTTTTCTGAGGAAGATAAACCCAACAGACATTTTACGAATACTACTTATAGAAAACCGGAATCTACAGCAAACTGGGAAAGTTTGTACGTAGGTTTGAAGCAGGATACCGAAGAAGTGGAGACAATGACTTTCGAAAATGAGGATGTTACTTCGTCTTTATTCAATAGTGATGATGTGGAACAAGCCGTTCATAAAACGCATCAAATTCACAAAAAATACATTGTTAATCCCATAAAATCAGGAATGATTATTGTGGATCAGCAGCGAGCACATCAACGAATTCTGTACGAACAATTCCTTACGAATATCACGGTTAATTTGGCTTCAAGCCAGCAGTTGTTGTTTCCGTTGCATTTGTATTTTTCCAATGGTGAAATGCAATTGATAACCGAATTAAAACCTTCGTTGACCAATACGGGTTTTGTTTTTGAAGAAACGAATGAAGACAGCGTCGTGATATCTGGCTTGCCAGTCAATGTTTCCGAAAGTGAAGCTTCGCTAGTTTTGGAACAACTTTTGAGCGACTTGCAAGATGGAATTCCCGAAAGTAGTTTTAGCCAGAATGATACCATTGCCAAATCCATGGCACGAATTTTGGCGGTAAAAACCGGAACTTATTTAACCCAAAAAGAGCAGGAAAACTTGGTAAACGGACTTTTTGCCTGCAAAGACCCGAACGTTTCCCCATTTCAAAAACCCACTTTCATCACAATGCGTGTGGAAGATTTAGACAAAAAATTTGCCCTATGATGAATATCACGCCAGTTGTAAAACAACTTTTAATAATTAACATTCTCTTTTTTATTGGTTCCTATTTTGTGCCAGTAGCCTATGATTTTTTTGCCCTTTATTATCCTGAAAGTGATGATTTCAGGATTTGGCAATTTGTAACTCACATGTTTATGCATGCGCCTTTTCCTAATTTTGCGCATATATTGTTTAATATGTTTGCATTGTATTCCTTTGGAAGTGCTTTGGAACATTTTTGGGGTGGTAAAAAATTCTTGTTTTTCTATGTTTCTTGTGGATTGGGAGCTGCATTATTGCATACAGGAGTGAACTATTTTGAGATACATTCTTTATTGTCAGAAGTTGCCAGTTTGAATTTGTCGGCTTCAGAAATACATCAATTGTTAAATGCAGATTACAGTTCGCTTTTTGACGGAAAAGGGAAGATGATGGCCGGAGAAATTAATACAATTTTGGAAAAGGTTCATTGTACTCAGCAACAATTTAACACCATTGTTCAGGCATCTATGGTTTCAAAAGGCACTGTAGTTGGTGCTTCAGGAGCTATTTATGGATTATTGGTCGCTTTTGCTTTTATGATGCCCAATGCGGAATTGGCATTGCTATTTATTCCCGTTCCAATAAAAGCCAAGTATTTTGTACCCGGAATTTTAGCAATCGATTTGTTTTTAGGATTCAAAGGTAGCTCTATTTTTGGAGCCGGAAGTACAGGAATTGCCCATTTTGCCCATATTGGTGGTGCGATTACTGGTTTTCTGATGATGTGGTTTTGGAAGAAAAATGAGTTTAACAAAAATCGTTGGAATTAATAGAAAGTTTTCAGTCACAATTTTCAGTTGTTACGACGAAATCTAAACTCTAAAATCTAAAATTTAAAATGAACAGTATAATTGATGACTTAAAAAAGCAGTACAAATTCGGTGGAATGGCTCAAAGGCTTATCTACTGGAATATCGCTTGCTTCTTGGTTTCCTTGGTGTTTTTTTATCAATTCAAAGTTGGAGTATTTGATTTTCCTAATTGGATTGCACTGTCATCAAAACCTTCGGTTTTTATAATGAAACCTTGGACTTTGTTGACGTATGCTTTCTTTCATGATGGATTTGGACATATATTTTTCAATATGATAGTATTGAATTTTTCCAGCACTTTGTTTCTTACTTTTTTTAACCAAAAACAATTGTTGGGATTGTATGTGTTGAGTGCCATATTTGCCGGTCTTTTATTTGTTTTAGGATATTATTTCTTGAACTTGAGTGCTTCCATTGTTGGTGCTTCGGGAGCAATTATGGCTGTTTTAGTTGCGGCGACAACCTATAGTCCTTTGATGAATGTTCGTTTGTTGCTTATTGGTAACGTGAAACTTTGGCATATTACACTTGTTATTTTAATAATTGACTTAATGCAAATCCGATTAGACAATTCAGGTGGACATATTGCCCATTTGGCAGGTGCCTTTTTTGGTTTTGGATTTATCAAATTATTGGAAAACGGAACCGATTTGAGTAAAATAGTTTCATCCATAATAGATTTTTTTGTTAATTTGTTTGCGAAATCCCCATCAACGCCCTTCAAAAAGGTACATAAAAATTACAAAAAGCCAGCAGAAAAGCCTACTTCAAGAATTGTGACTAAAGACAAGACGCAGCAACAAATAGACGAAATATTGGATAAAATCAGTCGTTCGGGCTATGATTGTTTGACAAAAGAGGAAAAAGAATTTTTATTCAAAGCTGGGAAATAAGTGTTCCGTTTACAGCGTTCAGCAATGAAATTATGAGGATATGAAGAACCTTTCTTGGTTTAATAAAGTAATGTTTTTTTTGAATATGGTTCTTACCGTATCGACTTTCGTTGCTTATATTTTGCCATTTTTGGCACCAAAGGCTTTCCCTCTTTTAGCAGTTCTTACCCTGTTTATGCCCTTATTCTTTGTGTTGAATGGACTATTTTTTGTCTATTGGGGAATTCAATTCAAGAAGCGCATGATTGTATCCGGTTTGGTACTTTTGATGGGGATTACTTTTATCAATAAATTTTATAAATTTTCAACCAAAGATTTTCCGGTTCACGAGAAAGATTTCATTGTAATGAGTTATAATGTTCGGCTGTTCAATGTATTCAAATGGCTAGAAAGAGACGATGTTCCTGATAATATTCTTGCTTTTATAAATGATAAAAACCCGGATATTCTGTGTATTCAAGAATATTCCAATTCTGCCAATATTGATTTGAAGGTTTACCGCCATCGGTACATTTTTATGGATGGAAACCAAATTAAAACCGGACAAGCCATTTTTTCCAAATTTCCTGTCATCGATCAAGGACATATCGTGTTTCCAAATTCCAGCAACAACGTCATTTTTGCCGACATTAAAAAAGGGAAAGACATTATCAGGGTGTATAATATGCATTTGCAATCGATAAAAATTTCGCCTGATGTCAATGAAATAAATGATAATATTGACGCCATCAATCAAGGAGGGAAATCGCAAAAGCTTTTCAATAGAATAAGCAAGGCTTTCACGCAACAACAGCAACAAGCCGAAATATTTAAAGAACATAAAAATGAATGTCCTTATCCAATTATTATATGTGGCGATATGAATAACAGTGCCTTTTCTTATGTTTACCGAAATATTAAAGGAAAATTAAAAGATAGTTTTGAAGAAGCAGGAACTGGTTTTGGCGCGACTTACAAATTCCGATATTATCCAGCCAGAATCGATTATATTTTTGCAGACCAGAAGATGAAGGTCAAGAAATTTGAGAGTTTTTCCAAATTTGAAAACTCCGATCATTATCCAATAATGGCAAAATTGTCAATGGAATAGGGGATTTTAGAAATTTATTTTAGAATCAATTTTTGATTTTTCAAATAATCCAAAGCATATCGTCCTTCGTTAAACAACAAATCTAGAATACTTAGATTGTTCAAAAACCCTTGTTTTTCTTCGAAAACTTGGGTGTAAGTTTCAAATTGCGAATCGTCTTTTTTTCCGTCTGCCAATGTTCTAAAATCCAAAATTATATTCGAATCTACTTCACGGAAGTATTCGGTTGTGGTTTCATATTCTAATTTCATTCGCAAACATTTAGAAACAATAGTCATCGCTTCAAAATTCAAATCTAATAAAAAAGTATGTTTTTTTTCGAAAACAGGGCGAATGTCATCTTCGAAATATTCAAAAAAAGGCGAACTTCTGTAAGCCGCTTCCAATGATTTTAAATGTTGTTTCTGCCAGTCGAAATCGCTCTCTATTTTGACATCCTTCGTTTTTTGATGGATTTCTTTGGAATGTTTTACAGGAATATTCAACAGTTGAATTCCGTTTGGACTGTAAATATAAGTTCGGTTGCGATTGGTTTGTTTCTGGAAATTATCTTCCATTTCAAACACCATTTTTTCAGATTGAGCCATCGCAACAAAATGGCTAATCGATGGAAAGTAGGTTGGGAATAGTAAGGATTTCATTTGTTTTGTTTATTTCAAATTTCAAATTTTAGGTTTTGTGTGGAACTTGAAACCTGAAATTTGAAACGTTTTTATTTATGCTTTTTTCTCTTTCCTTTTTTTCCAAAAGTATTCACCAACAAAAAAGGCGGCCAAAAGAAACAAGAAAATTTTAAAATACGATTGTGGTTGACCGTCACCGCCAACGGTGGTAAACAATCTCTCCCAGCGGATTTTCCCAAATCCTTTGCCATTCGTATCCCAACTCATCCAAATAAAGACTGGTTTTCCCACGATATGATCTGCGGGAACGTAACCCCAGTACCGACTGTCCTCAGATCTGTGGCGATTGTCACCCATCATCCAATAATAGTTTTGTTTAAAGGTGTAGTTCTTAGTTTTTGTTCCATTAATATAAATATCGCTGCCTTTAATTTCCAGTTTGTTCTTTTCGTATTCGGTTATTATTCGGCTATAAAAAGGCAAAGTCATAAAGTTGATGGCTACCGTTTTTCCTACTTGTGGAATGTATATTGGACCAAAATTATCGCGATTCCATTTTTCGATATGCGGAAATATTCCGTCTTCAACACCTTTGGATATTTCTCTGATTACAGCAGTAATTCCCGGAACATTTCTCAGTCTTTGGGCACTGGCGTCTGTCAAAGCACCCACAAATAAGGTGTCTCTAGCTTCACTTGTGAATCCTGCTCCATCAGTCACGTCCATATCTTTGAATAAATATTCAAAATCTATTGGCGTTTTTCCATCCAACGCTATTTGGTAAGAATATTGTGGTTTTGCTCTTTCTTGCAAAGCCAATACTTTTCCGTTGATGTAAACTATCCCGTCTTTTATCGATAAACTATCCCCTGGAATCCCAACGCAACGTTTTACATAATTCGATTTTTTGTCAATTGGTTTGATGACTGCTTTTCTGCCAGAGCGGTCAAAAAATTGGTAAACAGTGTCCGCTGGCCAGTTGAAAACGACAATGTCTGAATGTTGTATTTTCTGGAAAGCAGGCAATCTGAAATAAGGCAATTGAGGCCAACTTAGATAAGATTTTCTTTTCATCAATGGAATCGAGTCATGCACCATTGGCAAAGCGATTGTGGTCATTGGAACTCGGGCACCATAATTCATTTTACTCACGAACAAAAAGTCGCCAACTAACAATGATTTTTCCAAAGAAGAAGTTGGTATTGTATAAGGTTGTAAGACGTAAGTATGAACTAAAGTCGCCACGATAATCGCAAAAAGAAGGGAACTAATGGTATCGGCAGTTTTGTTGTCGGCGTTTAAACTTCTGTTGGCTACATATTGTAATTTTTGTGTATAGTTGACATAAAAAATATACAATCCAAAGGTGGCAATTCCTAAAAAGGTGTCCAAAGAAGACCGTTTTCCAAAACTTCTCAAGGTTTCTACCCAAATCACTGGGAACATAATCAGGTTAATAATGGGAATGAAAAGCAAAATCGTCCACCAAGTAGGGCGACCTATTATTTTCATCAAAACGATGGCGTTATATACAGGAATTGCTGCTTCCCAACGTTTTCTGCCGGCTGCTTCATATAATTTTGATGTTCCTAAATAGTGTATTACCTGAACAATCAAGAAAAACACAAACCATTGATATACCGTCATAATTTATTTATTTAAAGTTCTTAGGTTGAGGCTATTCCAATCGGAATTTTTAAGCTTCAAAATGATAAAAGTTTATTTTAATTCCAAGACATCTTTCATAGAGAAAATGCCGTGTTTCCCCACAATCCATTCGGCTGCAATCACAGCGCCTAGGGCAAATCCGTCGCGATTGTGAGCTGTGTGTTTTATTTCAATGCTGTCAACCACTGAATTATAAGTTACTGTATGTGTTCCGGGAATATTTTCAGTTCTTATGGCTTCGATATGAATTTGCTTCGCCTGTTCGCTGTCGCTCGGGTCATTTTCTTTTGCTTTTTCCAATGTCCAACTGCTGTAATCACTGTTTTCAATAACTCCTTTTGCCAATGAAATTGCGGTTCCACTCGGAGCATCGAGTTTTTGGGTATGGTGAATTTCTTCCATTTCGACGCTATAAGAACTAAATTTTGACATCATTTTTGCCAAATATTCATTAAGTCCAAAGAAAAGATTTACACCCAAGCTAAAATTGGAACTGGATAGGAAAGCACCATTTTTTTCTTTACATAGAGCCGCCATTTCATCATAATGTTCTAACCAACCTGTTGTTCCTGAAATCACAGGTACATTGGTATAAAAACAATTCGAAATATTAGCTACGGCAACCGCTGGTATGCTAAAATCGATGGCAACATCAGCATTCGAAAGTCCTTCATAAGTATTGAATTCGTCTTTTTTCAAAACGATTTCGTGACCTCTTTCCAGCGCAATTCTTTCGATTGTCTGTCCCATTTTTCCGTATCCTAAAAGTGCAATTTTCATTTGTTGTAATTTAATATTTTTACATTAAACTTTTTCTTTTATGTTTAATGAAGTTGTTTTATTCTCCTTCAAAAATTAGAAAGCTTAAAAATTATAATTAAATGTTAGTCCCACATTTGCTTTCAATGTTACATCATTCCTATAAACATCGGGTCTCAGCGACAAATTTTCATTTACGTTAAATTGGATTAAAGCAGCGTCAACATTGGCATCGATAATATTTAATACATAAAATCCAATCACAAACAATGAAGATAAATCTCGATTTCGTTGGTAAAATTTCTGGGCTGATATCAATCTAGTTGCGTCCAAATAATCAAATTGATCATCCGTGAAACCTTCTAATCTGCGTTTGTAGGCATCTCTATATTGATGGTATTTTTTGTTGCTGTCAATATAATAATAAAGGCTCGTTCCAATTGCTCCATAAACAAGTGGAATTTTCCAGTATTTTTTATTGTAAGCTTGTCCTAATCCCGGTAAAATAGCCGAGTAAAAGGCTGCTTTTGCAGGTGTCAATGGGTCGATGTCAATAGATTTCAAGGTGTCTTTTGCAATCAGGGGAGCATCGATTTTTTGTTGCGAAAAAACGGTATTGCTTCCTGAAAAAAAGAAGAGTAGACCTATGAAAATAATTTTATGCACTACCCATTTATTAGTTTAATAATTCGGTTGAAATCTTCTTCGGAGTGAAATGGAATGGTGATTTTGCCTTTGCCATTTCCGGCAACTTTAACGTCGACTTTGGTGCCAAAATAGGTGTTGAACGTTTTTTTCTCAGTTTCGGCAATTTCAAATGTGGCAGATTTTGCTTTCGCAGTAGGCTTCGGTTTTAAACTTTCTTGATAATTTTTTACCAAAGTTTCTGTATCACGAACTGAAAGATTCTGACTTACGATTTTTTGGTAAATATCGGCTTGAATGTCTTGGTTTTCAATATTGATTATCGCTCGACCGTGTCCCATACTAATGAAACCATCACGAATCCCGGTTTGGATAATCGGGTCTAATTTCAAAAGTCTCAAATAATTGGCAATTGTCGAACGTTTTTTCCCCACACGTTCACTCATTTGCTCTTGGGTCAATTGAATTTCGTCAATCAAACGTTGGTAGGAAAGTGCAATTTCGATTGGATCTAAATCGTGGCGTTGAATGTTTTCAACCAAAGCCATAATCAAGGATTCGTTATCGTTTGCTATTCTGATATAAGCAGGAACCGTTGTCAATCCAACCAAAGTTGAAGCGCGAAGACGTCGTTCTCCCGATATTAATTGGTATTTATTAAAGTCTAATTTTCGAACAGTAATCGGTTGAATTAAACCTAATTCTTTTATGGAAGCTGCTAATTCTCTTAAGGATTCTTCGTTGAAATTACTTCTGGGCTGAAACGGATTGATTTCGATGGCGTCGATTTCAAGTTCAATAATATTTCCAACCACTTTGTCGGCATTTTTATCAGTTACTGATTTTATGTCGTTTTCCGGGTCTTTCAATAATGCCGATAATCCTCTTCCAAGGACTTGTTTTTTCAGTGCTTTTGCCATAAAACTATTTGCTGTTTTTCTTTATGATTTCGTGAGCCAATTGCAAGTAATTTGTCGCTCCTTTGCTTGTGGCATCATAGTTTATAATACTTTCACCAAAACTTGGCGCTTCACTCAATTTCACGTTTCGTTGGATAATGGTTTCAAAAACCATATCGTTAAAATGTTTTTGCACCTCTTCGACCACTTGATTGGATAAACGCAATCTCGAGTCAAACATTGTCAAAAGCAATCCTTCGATATCTAAATCAGGATTATGGATTTTCTGGATACTTTTGATTGTATTCAATAATTTACCCAAACCTTCTAATGCAAAATACTCGCATTGTATAGGAATCACCACTGAATCTGCCGCTGTCAAAGCATTCAAAGTAAGCAAACCTAGAGAAGGCGCGCAATCTATGATAATAAAATCGTATTCGTCTTTGATGCTTTCCAATGCTTTTTTAAGCATATATTCCCTGTTTTCTTTGTCTACCAATTCGATTTCGATGGCAACAAGGTCAATATGCGAAGGAATCACGTCCACATTTGGAGCCGTACTTTTCACTATCGCCTCCTTTGGTGTATTGCTGTGTTCCAGAATTTGGTAGGTTCCAATCTCTACCGTTTCAACATCAATACCTAAACCTGAAGTGGCATTTGCCTGAGGATCAGCATCTATAAGTAGTACTTTTTTTTCTAAAACACCTAATGAAGCAGCAAGATTTATTGACGTTGTCGTCTTTCCTACTCCTCCTTTTTGATTAGCAATCGCAATGATTTTGCCCATTTATTTTTGTAAATTTTGAATGGTAAAAATACAATTAATTATGGTTTCTGAAAATCTATTTTGTTAACAAATGTTAAGGTTTGATTAGCAGTTGGTTTTACAAAAATCGTACTTCGGATTTCAATAGCTTTCAGAAGTCATTTCTTAAAAGAAGTTAACCATAAAATTAAAATTTCTCTTTGATAATGACTAGATTTAGCAATACATTTACCACTAAAAACACTAATTTGCAACTGAATACTTTATAAATGAATTTTGTCATCATTACTCATGTCCCTCATATTATGGAGCAGAATTTATATTTTGCTTACGCACCTTATGTTCGGGAAATGAATATTTGGACAAAATATGCAGACAAAGTAATTATTGTTGCTCCTGAATCCAAATCTAAAAAGACCGCAATCGACGTCCATTACGAACACGAAAACATTGAATTCGTGGCTGTTGACCGTTTTGATGTTCTGGATTTGAAATCTATTTTCACTACTGTTTTTAAAACTCCTGGAATTTGTTTGAAGATTTTTTCCGTGATGCAAAAAGCCGATCATATTCATTTGCGCTGTCCCGGAAATATGGGTTTGTTGGCGAGTTTGATCCAGATTTTATTTCCAAATAAAATAAAAACTGCCAAATATGCTGGAAATTGGGATTCCAAATCAAAGCAACCTTTAAGCTATAAATTGCAAAAATGGATTTTGTCGAATACTTTTTTGACACGAAATATGCAGGTTTTGGTTTATGGCGAATGGGAGGGAAGTTCTAAAAATAGTAAGCCTTTTTTTACGGCAACATATAATGAAGTTGATAAATTGCCTATTGTACCTAAAAGTTTGAAACAGCAAATTCGTTTTGTTTTTGTGGGAACTTTGGTGTCGGGCAAAAATCCGTTATACGCCATTCAAATGGTGGAAGAATTACACAAGAAAGGACATAATGTTGCTTTGGCTTTGTATGGAGAAGGAACGGAACGAACCAAATTGGAACACTATATTGCCCAAAATAATTTGGAAAACATCATTTTATTAAAAGGAAACCAAACACAGAACACTGTGAAAAAAGGGTATGAAGAAAGTCATTTCGTCATTTTGCCATCAGAAAGTGAAGGTTGGCCAAAAGCCGTTGCCGAAGGAATGTTTTGGGGTTGTGTCCCTATAGCAACTAAGGTTTCTTGTGTCCCGTTTATATTGGATTATGGAAATCGGGGCGTTTTATTAGAAATGAACTTGGAGAAAGATGTCAACCAACTGGAAGCTGTTTTGCAAAACGAATCGGATTATGAAAGCAAAAGTCATAAGGCCATCGAATGGTCTAGAAAATACACCTTGGATGTTTTCGAGGAAGAAATTAAAGAATTGTTGACACGATGAGGATACTCCAAATCATAGATTCTCTTGAGGCTGGTGGTGCCGAACGAATGGCGGTAAACTATGCCAATGCACTTGCTGATACAATAACCTTTTCCGGATTGGTGACAACCCGAAAGGAAGGGGCACTTTTGAATCAGATTAGTAAAAAGGTTTCTTATTTGTACTTGAACAAGAAAGGAACCATTGATTTAAAAGCACTTTTTAGATTGCGAAAATTTGTGACAGAGAATAAAGTAGCCGTAATGCATGCACACAGTACTTCTTTTTTTCTTGCTTTTCTTTTGAAGTTATGCTGTCCATCTATAAAATTAATTTGGCACGATCATTATGGAGACAGCGAGTTTCTATCCAAAAGGCCTTCGATAGCTTTGCGACTGATGCTGCCATTTTTCAATGGAATTATAGCGGTAAACCAAAATCTAAAAATTTGGGCTGAACAAAATTTGCATTTTAAAAATGTTATTTATTTGCCTAATTTTCCCTCCAAAGAAAATAAAGCCTTGGAAAATACGGTTTTGCAAGGAATCAAAGGAAAACGAATAGTATCTTTGGCCAATTTGAGAGTTCAGAAGAATCATTTTTTGTTGTTGGAAGTGGCCAAAAAAGTACAAATATCCCATCCGGAATGGACATTTCATTTGGTTGGAAAAGATTTTGAGGATGATTATTCGAGACAAATCAAGAATCTTGTTTTGGAGTTCAATCTTGAAAAAAATGTTTTTATTTACGGTTCCAAACAGGATGTTAAAAACATTCTTGAGCAGTCAACCATTGCCATTCTGACTTCACAATCAGAAGGTTTGCCAGTCGCGCTGTTAGAATATGGATGGTATGCAAAACCTATTGTCGTGACTGGTGTAGGAGAAATTCCTTTGCTGATTCAAGATGGCATCAACGGATTTATGGTAGGAACAAATAATGCTGGATTATTCTATGAATCATTGGTCAAATTGATGGAAAACGAAACCTTGCAAAATGATTTTGGAAAAGCACTTCAACAGACTATCAATGCTGATTATTCAGAAAAAAGCGTGATAGATAAATATTTAGGTTGGTTAGCTAATAGTAGAAAATGAAGAAAGACGAAATCTTATATCTCAATTTAATCCTGTTCCATGTTGCCATTGGATTTTTGGTGTTTGTATTCCCGCCTTTTTCAAAAGTATACGGTTATGCCATATTTATAGTTGGTACTTTTTATATCATTAAAAAACAAAACAAAAATAACGAAGCCTTAATAGTTGCCGCTTATATTGTGGGTAGTGAAGTTTTTTTAAGAATGACTGGCGGTAATCCTTTATATGAAATTTCCAAATATGGGGTAATGGTTTTCATTTTTTTGGGAATGTATTTCAGTGGATTTTCAAAAAATGCAACGCCTTATTGGTTGTTTCTGTTGTTACTAGTTCCCAGCGTGATTTTATCTACTTTTGTGTTGGATTTTGAAACTAATTTGAAAAATTCAATCGCCTTTAATATTTCAGGACCAGTATGTTTAGGGGTTGCTTCGATTTATACTTTTAGGCGAAAAATACCCTTGGATCAAATGAATACAATACTTCTTAGTATGGGATTGCCCATAGTTACTTGTATGGTTTATTTGACTTTTTACACCCCAAACATTCGAGATGTCATAACCAGTACCCAATCGAGTCATGAAACCTCAGGAGGATTTGGTCCAAATCAGGTGGCGACGATTTTAGGGTTGGGAATGTTTATTTTTCTTTCCAGGATTATTTTGGAATCCAAGACTAAATACTTGCTTATCATTAATCTAATTATCGCCTTGAATATTAGTTATCGCGGTATAGTTACTTTTTCTCGTGGTGGTATGGTTACAGGTTTATTGATGATTATTTTATTATTGTTTTTTCTTTATTCTAAATCTAATTTTACTGGAAGAGTAAAGCTCAATTATCTAATAGTGCTGGTATCTCTTGCGATGATGGCGACTTGGGCGTACACTTCTTTTCAAACGGGAGGACTTATCGACAAGCGTTATGCCAACCAAGATGCGGCAGGAAGAGTGAAAGAAAGCCAGTTTACCGGCAGGGAAGATGTTGCTACGGATGAAATCAATGTGTTTTTGAAAAACCCAATTTTTGGCGTGGGTGTGGGCAAAGGTGTCGAGGTTCGAAAAGCCGAAACGGGAGATGGAACTTTGTCACACGACGAGATTACCAGAATGCTTGCTGAGCATGGAACCTTGGGTATTTTTGGATTGATGATTTTATTTTTTACGCCCTTGTTTTTGTATTTAGAAAACAAGTTCAATATGTATTTATTATGTTTTGTAGCTTTTTGGTTTTTAACTATTAATTATGCTGCAATGCGAACCGCCGCCCCAGCATTTGTGTATTCCTTGTCTTTGCTCAATGTATATTTTGGGAATGCGCCCAATAAAAGTTCCTAGTTATTTTTGGGAATTCTAATAGCTTTAAGGTAATGGAGTTTTTTTTCTATCTCAAATTCCTTGATTTAAATTCCTTCTTTTTCTTTTGAAACAGTATTGGGATATTTTTTTAATAATTTTATGTAGATTTCCAAGTGAAATTGACACGAAAAACACTCTTTTAAATCAGTTTAAACAAATATAGCTGTTGTATGTCGATATTATATTGATTTTATGGGAGGTTTGTGTAGATTTGTCTTAAAAATTGAATCAGGAATTGTACTAATGAATAAGAATAATCAAATACATTTTGAAGTATCGGAACGAAAAGTGCTGCTCCGTATTTTTGATGTTGTTTTCGTTTTATTGGCATTAAATTTTGCTGGAAAAGCATTGAATTTAGAATATCTCGAAGCTTCGACGACTGATTTTTATTATATGATTTTTATTGCGCTCTATCTCAATGGCATTGGAACAGTGTTCGAAATGTACAGTTTGCAGGTGGCCAGTAATCAATATCAAGTATTGAAAAGTACCATTCTCACTGCATCGACCACAGTTTTGTTTTACCTTTTGACTCCCGTTTTTTCGGCTGAGTTGCCTTCAAATAGACTCCAAATAGTTATTTTTTACTTTACAATGCTTTTTGCCTTGATTTTGTGGAGAACTATTTATGTCAATTTTCTAGCCTCCAATAGATTTGTGCAAAACGTGGTATTGGTTTGTGATCGAGATCAAGTAGAAGAATTAGTTACGGAACTCGAAAACTCGGATCCTCATTATAGAATTATTGCTTATGTCAACTCGGATAGTATCAATGATAATTTACACGCATACCATTTTGTGAAAAATCTTCGCATAGATGATTTGGTGCAATTTGTTGAAGAAAACAACCTGTTTGAAATTGTCATTGCCTCTCAAAAAACTGAAGACATTACCGTTGAATTATACCAAAAACTGCTTCATTTATTAGAATGTGGAACAACAATTCGCGAATATACACAAGTTTACGAAAATAAAACACAACGTATTCCTGTGCATTTTATGACCCGAGATTTTTACAAGTTTTTCCCTTTTAATAGAAGCAACAGCAACCAATTGTATTTGCTGAATTTAAAAATTATGGAAACAGTAATTTCCATTACGGGAATATTTATTGGAGCAATTTTAATTCCTTTTATTTTATTAGGCAATGCCATTGGAAATCCAGGAAAATTATTTTATACCCAGGAAAGAATAGGAAGAAACGGAAAAATATTCCATATACTCAAGTTCCGCACTATGATTAATAATGCCGAAAAAGGAGGTGCTGTTTTTTCGACTCCTAATGACAATCGAGTAACTCCTTTTGGTAAATTTATGCGTAAAGCCAGAATCGACGAAATTCCGCAATTCGTTAATATTTTGAAAGGCGAAATGGCTGTCATTGGGCCAAGACCAGAACGTCCATTCTTTGTTAAAGAAATTGCCGAAATAATGCCTTTTTACGAAACCCGACATGTCATAAAACCAGGACTTACCGGCTGGGCACAAGTCAATTATTCCTATGGTGAATCAATAGAAGACAGTTTGATAAAACTGCAATATGATTTGTATTATATCAAGCATCGAAGCGTCTTTTTGGATTTGAATATTACCATCAAAACCATAAGCACGGTCTTGTTTTATCGCGGACAATAGTTTTAAAATACGACCGGAATTCGCTTACTATTTAGAACAATCATTTTTACCAATAACACTAAACTAGTAAGGATTAATGGCAATACAATCAATAAGTGAATTTTATTCAGCATAAAAACTGCGTAAACAAAAAGGATTAGGATATTCGCCAAGGATAAATTGATGATCCATTTCTTGTTTTTAGTATAATGAAAATAAAGTAATGCTAGCAAGAGAGGATTAAACAATAGGATATTATAATTATACGCCAATTCTTGGTGAAAAGAGTAAAATCCCATAAATCCGAAAAACAGTCCCAACAATCCCATTATCGAAAGATAAAATAAATCGATGCTTTTCTTATTTATAACTACGATAAATCCTAGTAGGAAGACAAAAGTGTAAAAGTTGTCCCACCAAGACTTGGGCGCGTCTTTCTTGAAATCCAAAAGGGTTCTGCTTTCCTTACAAAGCCGATAATTTTCAAACTGGGTTTGTTTTAAACTTTTATGCAATTCCAAAGGCAGGAATATTCGGGTTCCATAATCATCCACTTTCTTCCCAAAAATGATGCTGGTTCCCAATTTTTGATAAAAGAAATTGTCAAAATAAGGATATAAAATAGTTCGATACGTTTTGTCCGTGTCGCTTTTTTTGACAATAATATTTGATTCCAATGTTTTGTTCAGCATTTCGACAACCATCGAAGTACAGTTTCTGTCAATAAATTTATAGGTGTAATAACTTTCGCTTGATGATAAAACAGCAGTTAAATTATCGAATAATTTTTGTTTGTAAGCCAATGGAATAAGTAATTCCTGTTCGAAAACGCTTCTTTGCTCGTAAGTATATTGCCCCATAAAATCCGAAAAAGTATTGGCAACGGCAAAATATTGTAAATCTCCTTTGGCAAATTTGGCAACAAAATTAGGCGTGGCAAAATCAAAAGCACCATAGTTATAAACCACATCCAAGTTGCTGTCCGTGTCGGTTATTCTAATGGCAGTGTGTCCAAAAAGGGAATACGATTCGTTGCCAGTATCGCAAGTGATTACACTGACACGAGCATTTTTTGACAATAAAATGTTCTGTCCAACGCTGCACATCGTACTTAGGAGCATTGCAAAAAAGAACATTTTTTTTAGTAATGAATTCATTTATAAAGGTATAAAAAGAATAAAATTAATTTCTAAAAAGCCCCAAATCTACTTTTACCGAAAAAATATTCGAATACAAAGCAGCACTTTGATTTCCTAAATTGGTCAGGGCGTAATCTATTTGGATGCCTTTGTATTTGAATCCCAAACCAATATTGGGTTGAAAACCTACTTTTTCTGAGTTGTCAATTTGTTGGATATTTTGAAAATTCCCAACACCAGCACGTAAGAAAACCAAATCGGTATAACCAAATTCAAGACCTAAGGCAGGATCCACACTTGCAAAATTAGTTGAGATTATATCGTTTGTTTTGGTGAAAACCATATTGATATTGGCTGCAGCCAAAAGACTGTAATCATAGCGAATGATGAACTTTTTGGAAAAACCCAATTGGGCTTTTGGAGCCGTAATCTCGGTGCTTTCGGGCAATTCTTGGTTTTGTCCCGGAATGGCGTCAGCAATCTTTTTATATTCGGCTTCGTCAATGCTCCAAACATTATATGTAGTCGTAATGTCGCGAAGCATCAAGCCAAATTGCCAGTCATTTTTTTCGAATTGTAAGCCTGCATCAAATCCAAAACCCCAAGAACTCGCAAATTTTCCAATAATTCTACGAATCACTTTGGCATTCACTCCATATTGAAATCCGGGAATTTGTAATTTTCGAGCATAAGAAAAAGTAACACCATAATCAGCTGTTGAAAAAAGGCTGATGCGATTGTAGTCGATATTGCCTTGGCTGTCAATTAATTCGGTCGTGTTTAAAATGTCATCAACACCAAAACGGATTAGGGAAATTCCCCAAGCACTTTGGTCGTCAATAGGTTTTGCATAAGCAATATAGTCGTATTGGGCAATATTGGCAAAATAATTGGCATGCATTAAGGACAGTTCGTGGTCTTCAAGATGAACCAATCCAGCGGGATTCCAATAGCCGGAATTCACATTGTTTGTATGTGACGTCATAGCGTTTGCCATTCCCAGAGCAGCTGCGTCAACGCCAATATTCATAAACTCGTTCGAATATTTTCTGACGGTTTGTGCATGCGAACTGGCGCAAAGCAAAATGAGGTAGAAAAATAAGATTTTTTTTAGCATATATTGAATCTCAGACCGAAGTGCCGTTTAATTTTTTCCAAAAATATAATTTTTTAATGAGCTTACTCCTTACTTTAGTTAAATAATGAGTGCCAAAGAATTTCTTGTTGAAAATCTCTATTAAAAAACGCACTTCTCATTCACTTATTATATTAAATTTGTCAACGTCAAAACATTTAATCTACTAAACGATGCAAATTAAAAAACACATTCCAAATATCATTACGTTGCTCAATCTATTTTGTGGCTGTATTGCCGTAGTTTTTGTAGCGAAATTAAATTTTGAAATGGCCTTCTATTTTGTGTGTTTGGGAATTTTTCTGGATTTTTTTGATGGTTTTTTTGCCAGATTATTCAAGGTAGCTGGAGAACTTGGTTTGCAATTGGATTCTTTGGCAGATATGGTTACCAGTGGTTTGGTTCCAGGATATGCGATGTTTTGGTTGCTGGAACAAAGCCAAAATCCAGCAGCTCCAATTCTGATTTTGCCGTATTTGGGATTCATCATTACTTTGGGATCTTGTTATCGTTTGGCTAATTTTAATATTGACACGCGTCAAACCGATTCTTTTATAGGTTTGCCAACACCTGCCAACGCTTTATTTATTTTGAGTTTGCCTTTAGTTTTGAAATATTCTGATTCGATGGTTGTCTTCGATATTTTGACCAATCAATGGATTTTGTTGGTCATTACTTTATTCAGTGCTTATATATTGAACGCTGAAATTCCGTTATTCTCCTTGAAAATAAAAGATTTTACTTTTAAGAAAAATGCACTTCAAATCGTCTTTTTAACTTTGTCACTTTTGTTGTTAATCTTCTTCCAATATCTGGGAATTCCATTGGTTATTATTACGTATGTTTTGTTGTCGGTAATCAACAACAAGTTCCTGAAAAAGTAGTTTTTCAATGAGACGAAAAGCCACCCGAAGCAAAACTTTAATGAGACGAAAACCACGAAAGAAAGCTCCTTTTTTCTCTGGAAAGTTATTGCGATATTCGATAATTGGTTTTTTTGTTTTGCTATTTCTTGGAGTTGGCTATCATTATCGCGATGGATTGCTCTATTATTTGGGTTTCAAATCCTATAAATTACGATACGAAGCAGCCGAAGCCAAACGCATTTCGGACGTTCGCAATTACCAAGTTTTGGAAAAACACGAAGGCATGGCGATAGGTCTGGATGTTTCCGAGTTTCAAGGAAAAATCGATTGGACTTTAGTTGAAACCATCGAAAATAGATATCCACTCGAATTTGTTTTTATTCGTGCCACCGCTGGAAATGATAGGGTAGATTGTCAATTTGATAAAAATTGGCTTGGTGCCAAAAAGAGTAAAATGATTCGTGGCGCCTATCATTATTATCGTCCCAACGAAAATTCATTGGAACAAGCCCAGCTTTTTATTAAAACTGTACACCTTCACAAAGGTGATTTGCCTCCCGTTTTAGACATCGAGAAACTGCCCAAAGGTCAATCTTTGGATAGCTTGAAAATTGGATTGAGGCGATGGTTGAAAGCAGTTGAAGCCCATTATAAAGTCAAACCCATTATTTACACTGGCGAGAAATACTACGATGATTTTTTGAAAGAAGATTTCTCGGACTATCTTTTTTGGATAGCCAATTATAATTTGTATCGGGAGAAAATAGGGGAAGATTGGTTGTTTTGGCAATTTACCGAAAAAGCTTCCGTGACGGGAATAAAAGGCAATGTGGATGTCAATATTTTTAATGGCGATGTAGAGCAGTTGCGGTTTATAACGGTGGAATAATATCAGAATGCAGAATTTAGAATGCAGATTCTAGTTTTGATTTACTTTTTGTTTTCCATTATAAAGATCATCAAACCAATAAAAGCCAAAACCATTAGCAAGGAAATTATTGATTTCGTGTTTGCAAAGTTGGTTGTAAACCCCATCCACTCAATTCTTTTTGGAGGAAAAATGCGTTTATCTTCCTTGTTATAATAAAACAGTCCCCAAATCCAGTTGTTAGGGTCTTTGTGCCATTTTTCTGATGTTTCTTTATCGGGATCTTTGTCTCTCCACTCATCAGTTTGATTCATAATTTTCAGTATTATTTTCGTTTTTTTTCTCTAAACCTAGCCCACTGTTTAAACCGTGTTCTTTGCGTTTGATGTCAAAACATTTTTTTAAAAAGTTATTTTCTTTTTTCTCAATTCGAAATTCTGTCCTAAATAGACACGACGTACCATTTCGTCCTCCACTAATTCTTCTGGAATTCCGGCTTTTAGAATACCACCTTCAAACATCAGATAGGTTTTATCGGTGATGGCCAGTGTTTCTTGTACGTTGTGATCGGTGATTAGAATTCCAATATTTTTGTTCTTTAATTGCGCCACGATTCTTTGAATGTCTTCCACGGCAACAGGGTCAACACCTGCAAAAGGTTCATCCAACAAGATAAATTTTGGGTCGGTAGCCAAGCAGCGGGCAATTTCGGTACGACGACGTTCTCCACCTGAAAGCAAATCCCCGCGATTCGTACGAATGTGTTGTAGACCAAATTCGTCAATTAAGCTTTCCATTTTGGCTTCTTGCGCATCTTTGGAAAGGTTGGTTAACTGCAAAACGCTCAAAATATTATCTTCAATACTCAGTTTTCTAAAAACGGAAGCTTCTTGTGCCAAATATCCAATGCCTTGTTGGGCTCTTTTGTACATTGGATAATGGGTAATTTCTAAATCATCCAAATAAATATTTCCAGAATTAGGTTTTACCAATCCCACAATCATGTAAAAAGAAGTTGTTTTTCCAGCGCCGTTTGGCCCCAATAATCCCACGATTTCTCCTTGGTTCACTTCCACCGAAATGCCTTTTACAACACTCCGACCTTTGTATGTTTTAACTAGATTTTCGGCTCTTAATTTCATAATTAATGTGAGAATTTATTAATTTGTAAAGGTATCAATTTTTAAAAAGAAGTGTTTTTCATTTTAACAATTAATAAAATGCTACATAGAATCTATTGATTCGTTAGCTCCCCCTTCGGGGGTTGGGGGGCTTAACTCTTCCCAAAATTCATACGCTCTGCGCAAATGAGGAACTACAATTGTTCCGCCCACAAGCGTTGCAATGCCCATTGCTTCCATCATTTCTTCTTTGGTAATCCCTTCTTTATGGCAATTTTCTAAATGGTATTTTACGCAATCATCACATCGCAATACCGCCGAAGCCACTAATCCCAAAAGTTCCTTGGTTTTCACGTCAAGTGCTCCCGCAGCATAAGCATTGGTATCAAGATTAAAAATTCTTTTTATAATTTTGTTGTTGTCTGCTAATAATTTTTCGTTCATCTTGGAACGATAGTCATTGAATTCCTTAACTAGTTTGCCCATCTATTTTTTGTTGTTTTTTATAAACAATTGACGATATGAAGATACTTACTTCATAGATTAATAACATCGGGATGGCAACAATTAATTGGCTCACAACGTCTGGCGGAGTTACAATCGCTGCTACAACAAGAATGATTACCACGGCATATTTCCAATATTGTCTTAAAAATTTTGGCGTTACCAATCCTAGTTTTGTTAAAAAGTAGATGATTACTGGCAATTCAAAAAATAATCCACAGGCAATAACCGATGTTTTTATCATTCCAATATAAGAATCAATATTAAACTGGTTCTCGACAACATCGCTGACCTTGAACGTGGCAAAGAAATTAACCGACATTGGAACGATAACAAAATAGCCAAATAGCACCCCAAAAAAGAATAAAAAAGAAGCGATAGAAATAAATAGTTTTGCATTTTTTCGCTCGTTTTCATACAAAGCAGGGCTGATAAAATTCCATAATTGAAGCAATATATATGGAAAAGCCAGAATAAAACCAGCAGTTATACACGTCCAAACTAGGATGTTGACTTGACCTTCTACATTGGTATTTTGGATGATAAAAGGCATCTCAGTAACACAAATACTATCGTCAAAACCCAATTGATGGGATAAATCGCAAAAAAAGCGGTACGTAACAAAATCAGGACTTTTTGGACCAAAAATGATGACATCAAAAACATAATCACTGACAAAAAAAGTAAAAGTTGCAAAGATTAATATGGCAACAGTGCTTCTAACCAACAACCATCGCAATTCCTCGAGATGGTCTAAAAACGACATTTCTTTTAGTTCCTTTTTTTTCATTATACAATTCCTTCTTTTAAAATATCATGCAAGTGCAGCACGCCTCTATACTCATCATTATCCACAACGATTAGTTGCGTGATAGCAAAATCTTCCAGAATATTTAGTGCATCAGAAACCATAATAGAGGATTGTATCATTTTAGGATTTTTTGTCATAATATCTTTGGCAGTTAAATGCGTAAAAGTATCATTTTCATTCAACATTCTTCGAATATCGCCATCGGTAATAATCCCGATTACTTTTTCGTTTTCGACAACTGCAGTAACGCCAAGACGTTTCTCTGAAATTTCGAAAATAACTTTTTTTATGGGAGCATCAGGCGCAACCATTGGTTTCAAGGAGTTTTCTAACATATCTGCAACACGAAGCAATAATTTTTTGCCCAAAGCGCCACCAGGATGGTATTTGGCAAAATCCTCGCTAGTAAAATTTCGCATTTCCATCAGACAAACTGCAAGCGCATCACCCATTACGAGTTGTGCCGTGGTGCTATTAGTTGGAGCCAGATTGTTACGACAGGCTTCCGCATCAACAGAAGTATTGAGAACAAATTTGGATTCTTTTGCCAAGAAAGAAGAAATATTTCCGGTAATAGCTATTAATTGGTTTCCAAATCTTTTCAATAGAGGAACGAGAACTTTTATTTCAGGACTATTGCCGCTTTTTGAAATGCAAATTACAACATCATCGGTTTGCATCATTCCTAAATCACCATGAATGGCTTCGGAAGCATGCAAAAATAGTGAAGGAGTTCCTGTAGAATTGAATGTGGCAACCATTTTTTGGGCAATAATCGCACTTTTTCCAATTCCAGTTACAATCAATCTTCCTTTTGAATTGAATATGATTTGGGAGGCTTCGGCAAAGTTAAAGTCAATGAAATCAATTAGTTTTGCTATGGACTCACTTTCTGAAAGAATAGTTTTTTTGGCCAATATCAATATATTTTCTTTTGTATTCAAAATAGAATTTTTATAAAAATTTGTATGTATGAAAGAAATTAGTATCTTTAGTGGTGCAAATTTAGATAAAATACCATTAGCAAAGAATGAATTCAACCGAAATTGACATCTACAAAGAATTAAAGAAGTATTTTGGCTTTAGCCAATTCAAAGGTCTCCAGGAACAAGTTATTAAAAGTATTCTCAACAAAGAAAACACTTTCGTGATCATGCCAACGGGTGGCGGAAAGTCGCTTTGTTACCAATTGCCTGCTTTGGTTCAAGAAGGAACAGCCATTGTTGTTTCTCCCTTGATTGCCTTGATGAAAAATCAAGTCGATGCCATTCGAAGCTTGTCTTCTGAAAATGGGGTTGCACATGTTCTTAATTCTTCACTAACCAAAACCGAGATTGCCCAAGTCAAAAAAGACATTTCTTCTGGTTTGACCAAACTCTTGTATGTAGCGCCAGAATCCTTGACCAAGGAAGAATATTTGAATTTTCTTCAAACCGTGCCTATTTCCTTCGTCGCCATTGATGAAGCGCATTGTATCTCGGAATGGGGACATGATTTCAGGCCGGAATATAGAAATTTAAAAGGAATTATTAAGCAATTGGGCGATGTGCCCATCATAGGTCTTACGGCGACGGCCACTCCAAAAGTGCAGGAAGATATTCTTAAAAATTTAGATATGTCTGATGCTACTACCTATAAAGCATCATTCAATAGGCCTAATTTATATTACGAGGTACGTACCAAAACCAAAAATATTGAATCGGATATTATTCGTTTCATCAAACAGCATAAAGGCAAATCAGGAATTATTTATTGTCTAAGCCGTAAAAAAGTAGAAGCTATTGCCAAAGTTTTACAAGTAAACGGAATAAGTGCCGTGCCGTATCACGCAGGATTGGATGCAAAAACGCGCGCTAAACACCAAGATATGTTCCTTATGGAAGACGTGGATGTTGTTGTCGCAACGATTGCTTTCGGGATGGGAATTGACAAACCCGATGTTCGTTTTGTAATCCACCATGATATTCCAAAATCATTAGAAAGTTATTACCAAGAAACAGGTCGTGCTGGTCGCGATGGAGGCGAAGGACACTGTCTTGCCTATTATTCGTATAAAGATGTAGAAAAACTCGAAAAATTCTTGTCTGGAAAACCCGTTGCCGAGCAGGAAATAGGTTTTGCCTTGTTGCAGGAAGTCGTGGCTTATGCTGAAACTTCGATGTCGAGAAGAAAATTCCTGTTGCATTATTTCGGTGAGGAATTCGATAATGAAACTGGTGAAGGAGGCGATATGGATGACAATGTTCGCAATCCAAAAGTTAAGGTGGAAGCCAAAGACCAAGTCGTTAAATTACTCGAAGTAGTGCGCGATACAAAACACATTTATAAATCCAAAGAAGTCGTCTTTACCTTGATTGGTCGTGTCAACGCAGTTATAAAAGCACATAGAACGGATAGTCAGCTCTTTTTTGGTTCGGGTGCTAATTATGATGAAAAATACTGGATGGCATTATTGCGACAAGTATTGGTGGATGGACTATTGTCCAAAGACATTGAGACTTATGGTATCGTAAAAATTACTCAAAAAGGGCTGAATTTCATCAAAAAACCTATTTCGTTTATGATGTCAGAAGATCATGAATACAATGAATCCGAAGACGAAGCCATCGTAACAGCAGCAAAATCTACCGGAGTTGCGGATGAGGTTTTAATGGGAATGCTGCGGGACTTGCGTAAAAAAACAGCCAAGAGATTGGGCGTTCCACCTTTTGTGGTTTTCCAAGATCCATCGTTAGAAGATATGGCCTTGAAATATCCAATAACCCAAGAAGAATTAATAAATACCCATGGTATTGGAGAAGGGAAAGCAAAAAAATACGGCAAGGAATTCATTGAATTAATTAGCCGATATGTCGATGACAATGACATCATTCGCCCAGATGATTTAGTCGTAAAATCCACAGGAGCGAATTCCATAAATAAATTATATATTATCCAAAATATCGACAGGAAATTACCACTCAATGATATTGCTTCCGCCAAAGGGTTGACAATGGAAGCCTTGATAACTGAAATGGAACAAATCGTGAATTCAGGAACCAAGCTAAACATCAAGTTTTGGATCGATGAAATGCTCGATGACGATCAGCAAGAAGAAATCCACGACTATTTTATGGAATCGGATTCTGACAATATTGAAGTAGCTCTCAAAGAGTTTGAAGGCGATTACGATATAGATGAATTGCGCTTGATGCGAATCAAGTTTATCAGCGAAGTAGCGAATTAAAGAAGTTTACAGTCTCAGTTTGCAGTCTCAGTTTGCAGTCACAGTTTACAGTCACAGTTTGCAGTCACAGTTTGCAGTCACAGTTTACAGTCACAGTTTGCAGTCACAGTTTACAGTCACAGTTTGCAGTCACAGTTTACAGTCACAGTTTACAGTCACAGTTTACAGTCACAGTTTACAGTCACAGTTTACAGTCACAGTTTGCAGTCACAGTTTGCAGTTTCAGTTTGCAGTCGCAGTTTACAGTTTCAGTTTACAGTTTCAGTTTGCAGTCGCAGTTTGCAGTCGCAGTTTACAGTCACAGTTTGCAGTCACAGTTTGCAGTCACAGTTTACAGTCTCAGTTTGCAGTCACAGTTTGCAGTTTCAGTTAACAGTCTCAGTTAACAGTCTCAGTTGGACGGAATACTGCGACTGAAAACTGTAAACTAATTAATACTACCAACTGACCACTGCTTACTAATAAACTTCTCCTCGATGCGGTTTCAAGGCATCACGTACCTGAATCATAGTTTCATCGGTAACCACCATAAAAGCAATCGCATGCATTTCGTTTTGGATTTCAAAACCGGTAATATTCGGCGATAATTTTTCAGCTTGAATATATTCCTTTAAATGAATTTCGTGATGCTCGGCTGTTTTTGCTGATGCTGGTCCACGAAAATCCCAGATTAGTTTAATTTGTCTTGACATAAATGAGCTACTAATTTTTCTTCTTACTGTTCTTCCTGAAATACTCGGGTCAAAGATAACTTTTTACTAAATTTGAAAAAAACTTTAATTTATGAAATACCTAAATTTTTTCGTTTTGTTTATTTCAATCTCGGCATTTTCACAAGAGTTAACACTCGAAAGTGCTAATCATTTAGCGACACTTCCTATAAAATGCCTTCAACAAGAATATCCAAATAAATTGGGACAAATGTTACTTGACAGCACTGAAATCCAATCGCCAAAACAGCTTCATCCTGCTTTTTATGGTTGTTTCGACTGGCATTCTTCGGTGCACGGTCATTGGAGTTTGGTGTATTTATTAAAAAAATATCCAAAATTATCCAATCGGGATGACATTGTGAAAAAGTTAAAAATTAATTTATCAAAAGAAAACATTCAAGCAGAAATTAGCTATTTAGATAAAAAGCACGAAAAATCATTCGAACGCACCTATGGTTGGAGTTGGTTGTTAAAACTCCAACTTGAATTAGATACGTTTAACGAACCATTTGCTCAAGAATTGGCTCAAAATCTTCGCCCTTTATCTAATCTAGTAATAGAGCGATATATAGATTTTTTGCCAAAATTGCTTTATCCAGTTCGAGCAGGAACGCACACCAACACAGCTTTTGGTTTGACATTCGCTTGGGATTATGCTATTCATTCTCAAAATTCTATTTTCCAAAAAAATATCAAGGATAATGCTGTTCGACTTTTTCAAAACGATCAGAACTGTCCCTTTAATTGGGAGCCAAGTGGCACCGATTTTCTTTCTCCTTGTCTGGAAGAAATGGCAATTATGCAACGTATTCTTCCTAAAACTGATTTTTTGGTTTGGATGAAGAAATTCGCGCCACTGCTTTTTAGTAAAAATTTCAAATGGGAAGTAGCAAAAGTTTCTGATCGAACTGACGGACATTTGGTGCATTTAGATGGATTGAATTTTAGTCGAGCATGGAATATGTATCATTTGATCAAACAATACCCGGCAGTATTCGGTCATTTAAAAGCCACAGCCGATTTTCATTTGAATTTTTCCTTGCCATCTATTGTTGATGGTAACTACGAAGGGGAACATTGGTTGGCTTCTTTTGCATTGCGTGCGTACGAAGAAAAATTTTAATTTCATTTTCTTACTTTTGTAAAAATTAAATTATGTCACGCGATTTTCAATCACAAGTCACTCCAGAAATAGCTTCGAACGCAACAAAGCTTAAAGCACACGTAGCCAAACATTTTGATGTGGCTATAAATGAAATTCAAAAAGTAGTGGTGCTGAAACGCTCGATTGATGCAAGGCAAAAAGCGATAAAATTTAATATAAAAGCTACCGTTTACTTTCAAGGAGAAGAATATAGTGAGCAAAAAATCATCTTTCCAGAATACAAAGATGTTACCAATGCTCAAGAAGTAATCGTTGTTGGTGCTGGTCCTGCAGGATTATTTGCTGCTTTACAATTAATAGAATTGGGTTTGAAGCCAATAATAATCGAACGCGGAAAAGACGTTCGAGGACGAAGACGCGATTTGAAAGCCATCAACGTAGACCATATTGTGGATGAAGATTCTAATTATTGTTTTGGCGAAGGTGGAGCAGGAACTTATTCGGATGGAAAATTATATACTCGTTCTAAAAAGCGTGGCGATGTCACTAGAATTTTAGAATTATTTGTTGCTTATGGAGCTTCTCCAGATATTTTGGTCGATGCCCATCCGCACATTGGAACCAATAAATTGCCGCAAATCATTCAGGATATGCGAGAGAAAATCATCGAAATGGGAGGCAAAGTCCTTTTCGAAACACGATTGACCGATATCATCATCAAAAATAATGAAGTGCAAGGTATTGTAACCAAAAACGGCGATACAATTCTGGCCAACAAAATAATTCTGGCAACTGGACACTCTGCGCGAGATATATTTGAATTATTAGACAGAAAGCAAATTTTTATTGAAGCTAAAGCCTTTGCCTTGGGTGTTCGAGCCGAACATCCACAATCGTTAATTGATAGCATTCAGTACAGTTGTGATTATCGCGGCGAACATTTGCCTCCTTCACCTTATTCGATTGTAAAGCAAGTGGGAGGAAGGGGAATGTATTCTTTTTGTATGTGTCCCGGTGGTGTGATTGCGCCTTGTGCAACAAGTCCTGGCGAAGTGGTTACCAATGGTTGGTCGCCATCCAAAAGAGATCAAGCTACCGCTAATTCGGGAATTGTGGTCGAATTAAAACTCGAAGATTTCAAGCCGTTTGCCAAATTTGGTGCTTTGGCTGGAATGGAATTCCAAAAAAGTATCGAGCAAAAAGCCTGGCATTTAGCAGGGAAAACCCAAAAAGTTCCTGCTCAAAAAATGGTCGATTTTACTCAAAACAAAGTTTCTACCCATATCCCAAAAACATCCTATGTTCCCGGAACGACTTCAGTGGAAATGGGCGAAGTTTTCCCAGGATTTCTCACTCAAATATTGCGCGAAGGTTTTGTAGAATTCGGAAAATCGATGCGAGGTTTCTTGACCAACGAAGCCGTGCTTCACGCGCCAGAATCTCGAACTTCATCGCCAGTGCGGATTCCCAGAGATGCTGAAACATTGGAACACCTTCAAATAAAAGGTTTGTATCCTTGCGGCGAAGGTGCGGGTTATGCTGGCGGAATTATCTCGGCTGCGATTGATGGCGAGAAATGTGCGTTGAAGATTGGAGAAGTTTTGAAGAGGTAGTTTTTCATCTTTTTGTAAAAAATATTTGTTTTCAGATTGAATTTATGAGAATTAAAACTTATGGTGTATATTTACACCACTAAATAGTTGTAATTATGTCAAGACAAAGTATCACCTTAGCCAAACAAAATGATGATTGGTTAAAAAATCAAGTAGCTGAACAAGAATTTACTAGCAAAAGTGAAGCTGTAAATTACTTAATTAAGCAAGCAAGAGAGCGAGAGGACTATGTTGATTTTGTTAGAATGAAATTTGATAAAGCTGAAAAAAGTGCGTTTAGCACTAAATCAAAAGAGGAACTTTTAGAAGTGATAAAAAAGCGACTAAATGTATAATTACAAGCTTAATGTTGAAGCTGAGGAAGATTTAGCAAGGATTTTTGAATATGGAATTAGTCGTTTCGGAATTATTCAAGCTATTAAGTATTATGATATGATTTTTGATTGTTTTTCAAGAATTGCTTTCAATCCTTTCTTATTTCCAGAAGCCTTTCGATTTCGTGAAGGGTACAGATATTGTGTTTGTGGCGTTGATACCATTTTCTACAGAATAAATAATAATGAAGTTGAAATAATGGCAATAATTTGGAGACAAAATTATTGATATTCAGTTTTCCAATCCACTTAAACATCCAATTCACAACTTAATAAATTTTTATTCGTCGCTATTTTTCCTGACAAAATCATATTGGCTTTAATAGATGTCGAGAAATTCGCCTTGAAGATTGGGGGTTTTTTGAAGAGGTAGGTTTGTTATAACTTATTTACCTTTCGTCACTTCGAGTATTTTTATGGAGAGAAACGGAATAAAATTGTATCGCGAAGCTATTTATTCATCGAAATCAGGTTATTCTATAATTATTTTCCATACAACTTTTAGCTGTTTTATTAAAACAAAAAGTCCCACCGAAGCAGGACTAAAGGTTTTCACCTACGGCATATAGCCTTATTGTGATAAGATTAAAGATTAGAAATTTTAATCAGTGGTAAATGTAAATAAAAAATAGTTACTGTACAATGAGGAAAACCGTAAAGTAGTTAATTATTTTCTTCTTAACTTTAAAAATTCTTTAAAAGACAGATTATTATGGCTAAAATATTAGGTTTAGATTTAGGAACAAATAGTATTGGATGGGCGATTGTGGATGATAAAGTAAATAAGATATTAGGCATAGGAAGTCGAATTTTTCCTATGGGTGTTGAAAATTTAGGAGATGGCGATAATGAAATTTCTAAAAATGCAAGTCGAACTGGTGCAAGAGGTGTAAGAAGACAGTTTTTTAGAAGAAGATTAAGAAAAAAAATATTATTAAAAGCACTTTCGGAAAACAATATGTGTCCTTTGTCTACAAATGATTTTGACGATTGGAAAAACACTAAACAATTTCCTACTGAAAGATTAGCTAATTGGTTTGCTTTAAATCCTTATGAATTGCGAAAAAAAGCTTTGACTGAAAAACTTTCATTGGAAGAAATAGGTAGAATATTTTATCATTTAATTCAACGAAGAGGATTTTTAAGTAATAGTAGGAAAGGAGGAAGTGATGATGGAGCAATTTTTAAAGGAAATCCTAAAGAAGGAAAAATTGGAATTACAGAAACACAAGATAGTATTGAAGATAAAACACTTGGTTCATATCTTTTTGAAATATATCCCAAAGAAAATCAGCCTTTTCAATATGGATTGGAAAGGATAAGAAATAGATATACCACTCGAAAAATGTATGTCGACGAATTTGAAATGATTTGGGAAAAACAACAGCAATTCCATTCGGATTTAAGAGATGATTTAAAACAACTTTTAGGTGGTCGAAAATTAGATGGTTACAAAGAAGATGGAATCTTATTTCATCAACGACCCTTACGTTCTCAAAAACATTTAGTTGGAAATTGTTCTTTTGAACCAACAAAGACTAAATGTCCAATAAGTGCAATTCCATTTGAACTGTTTAGAATTTGGCAGTGGGTAAATACTGTTGAATTTAATGGCAAAAAGATTTCGCAAGAAGATAAAGAAAAATTAGTAACTTTTTTGTGCGCCAATGAAAAACCCGAATTTAAAAAAATTAGAAAAGCAATTGGGAAAGAAAGTGCTGAATATAAATTTATTGAGGTGTTCACTTATTTACTTAATATAATATTCTGGTATTTAACCTTTTGAGTTTTTACCATCCTTGTTATTAATAGGTCAAAAATATTATCCTTGAATAATGACCTATTAATCCTG